>LUMT01000022.1_pt1 | contig 182709 bp, 173 predicted proteins | sample 729741 | NCBI WGS metagenome assembly LUMT01 (sample SAMN03860299, study PRJNA289734) | marine metagenome | biome: seawater column; feature: ocean; material: water; isolation source: Red Sea water column Station 192 - depth 50m | place: Saudi Arabia: Red Sea | collected 2011-10-15 | depth 50 m
GAGCCTCGGAGACGACCGCCCCGAGCGGGAGGTCCCGCACGTCGGCGCCCTTGAACGACCGGTCCCCCGCGCCGCGCCGGACGACGAGCTCGCGCATCGCCCACTGCCGGTGGCTCCCCTCGCGGTGAAGCCGCACCCCCACCGACCAGTCCTGCGCCACTCGCATCGCCACGAGACGCTCACCGTCGTCCGTGACACCCACGGCGTGGTCGCGCGTGACCTCGTCCAGCAGCGCACCGAGCTCGTCCATCGGGACCCCTCCGTCGAGTTGAGTGGTAGTGCGTCCACGCTAGCACTGGAGGGGAGTTTTTCGTTGCTGTGCTGGCTGCGGGGGGGGTCTTGTCCTGCTGGTGCGCGGCCTGCCATGGTCGTGACCTTGCTGGTGCGCTGCCGCAGGCGGACTGGGATTGCTCGTGCGCTGCCGCAGCTCACGCTGGGAGTGGTCTCCGAAAGGGCCTCGACCGGCAGGGGGGCCCGGGGGTGGCTTCGGGTCTCGGGGTCTGGCCTGAGCTCGCCTTTGGATCCATGATTCTTCGTTTCTGCGTTTTCGGGCCGAGATTCTGCGTTTGCGCGTCCTATCGGTGGATCTGCAACCGCAGGAGCGCTCTTGCGGTTGAGAATCCACCGATGGCGGGCGTCGCGCGGGAAGGATTCTTCCTTCGCGTGGAACGGTCCACACCAAGGAAGAATCGTTCGTCACCCCAACGCAAAGTGCACTCAAGACTCTTCATTCACGCGTGCGAGGCCGAACGCTTCTGCGTTCACTACGGGATCCCGTCGCCAACGCAGAATCTTGCGCCCCACCCCAGCACCAACCCACAGCCCGAGACCCCAGACCAGCGCCGCCGCCAGCCGCCCGGTCGAGGCCCTTTCGAAGACCATCCCCAGCGAAGGCCGAGGCAGCGCAGCAGCACGGCGAGACCCCCTATGGCAGCGCACCAGCGAGGTGCGACCCCCCGCGTCAGCGCAGCGGCAAGCACAGACCCCCTGCGGCGGCGCAGCGGCAAGGTCACCACGTCACCCCGAATGGCTGTCCCACTTCTCGAAGCCGAGGACGATGAGGCGCATCTCGCGGCGGGCTTTGCGCTTGATCTCCTCCTCCAGGTCGGGGCGGCCGTCGGGCATCTGCACGACCTGCTCCGCGCGGTAGACCATGTTGCGGACGAAGAGGCCCGAGGCGAGCTTGACGTCCTCGGCCGACCACGTGTCGAGGTGCGGGAGGCGGGCGAGGACGACGGCGAGCTCGGAGATGAACAGCTCGAGCTCGCGCTGGATGGCCTGGCGGACGGCCTCGGAGCCGCTGTTGCGCTCGCGGGCGACGAAGCCGAAGTGGGCCTTGTTCTGCTTGACGACGCGGACGAGGATCTCGGCGGAGGCGTCGATGATGTCGGCGAAGGTCTCGGGGTCGCGCTGCGCGTCGCGGATCATCGCGCGCAGCGTGCCGAATGACTGCTCGACGAGCGCCAGCCCGAGCTCGTCCATCGCGGCGAAGTGGCGGTAGAAGGCGGTGGGCACGACACCGGCCTGCCGTGCGACCTGGCGCAGGCTGGTCTGGGCGAAGCCCTGGGTCTGGCTGAGCTCGAGGGCGGCCGCGAGGATCGCCTCGCGCGTCCGCTCCTTCTGAGCCTGACGCGACGTGTCGGCCCGCGCAGCGGACGGCGACGGACTTCCGGACACGTGGGGAGTCTAGTGGCCCTCGACCCCACCCCACTCGGTGAACACGTGTTCGCGTGCCGGACGTCACGACCGGCGCGTCTTGCCGCGGCCTGCTTCATCGCGCCACACTTTGAGTGTACGCTCGTGCACTGAACTACTCGCCGACCGAAGGAGACACGCGATGGGCCTCGTCCGCACCGCACTCTCGTCGCGGGCCGTCGCGTCCCTGACCTCGCCGCACTCGGTCGACCACTACCTCGACCAGCTGCACCCGATGCTCACGGTCGACGCCGTCCGCGCCCGGGTCGTCGAGGTACGACGCGAGACCGGCGCCGCCAGCACGGTCGTCCTGCGGCCCAATGGCGCGTGGAAGGGCTTCGTCCCCGGCCAGCACGTCCAGTTCGGCATCGAGGTCGACGGCACCCGCAAGGTGCGCGTGTTCTCGGTGTCCAGCTCCCGCGCCCTGCGCGACGGCACCTTCAGCGTGTCGGTCAAGGCCCACCCCGACGGCTACGTCTCCCAGTTCCTGCACCGCGAGCTCCAGCCCCGCACGATCGTCTACCTCTCCCAGGCCGAGGGCGAGTTCGTGCTGCCGGACGAGGTGCCCGACGACCTCGTGCTGCTGAGCGGGGGCTCCGGCATCACGCCGGTCATGTCGATGGCGCGCACGCTGCGCGATCGCGGCCACCGCGGACGCGTCACGTTCCTGCACTACGCCCGCTCCCGCGACGACGAGATGTTCACGCCCGAGCTCGACCGGCTCGCCGAGGAGCTGCCGGGCGCCGTCGTGCACCGCGTCTACACGCGCGAGCCCGAGGCGGGCGCCGCGCTCGAGGGTCGGTTCACCGCCGACCACCTCGACCACCTCGACGTCGACCCGACGTCGTCGCCCACCTGGTGCTGCGGCCCAGCCGGCCTGATCGCCGCGGTCCGCGACGTCTACGCCGAGCGTGGTGCGACCGAGCAGCTCCACACCGAGTACTTCAAGGTGCCCTCCGTCGACCTCACGGCCGCCGACGCCACGGGCACCCTCAGCTTCGACGCCTCGGGCACGACCGCCGAGAACTCCGGCGCCACCATCCTCGAGCAGGCCGAGGCCGCCGGCCTGGCGCCCGAGTACGGCTGCCGGATGGGCGTTTGCAACACCTGCGCCGTCAAGAAGCTCAGCGGCGCCGTCCGCCACGTCGTCACCGGCGAGGTCGGCGCCAACACCGACGAGACCATCAAGGTCTGCGTCCAGGTCCCTGTCGGCGACGTCAGCGTCGCACTCTAGGAAGAGGGAGTTCCATGTCTCGCAAGCGCACCCCCATCGCGCCCTACAGCGCGTCGAACCACAACGAGGCGCCCGCACCGCTCGTGGGCACCGACCGCACCAAGCAGTCGACCATCGGGCTCGAGTACATGAGCTACGAGGAGCTCGAGCGCTTCGGCGAGGAGCTCGACGGCATCCGCCAGAAGACGCTCGACTCGCTCGGGCAGGCCGACGCCGACTACATCCGCCGCGTCATCCGGGTGCAGCAGGTGTGCGAGGTGCTGGGCCGCATCGGCATCCTCACGCCGTTCTTCTGGCCGACGTTCGTCGCCGGCATCGTGCTCCTCGGCCTCTCCAAGATCCTCGAGAACATGGAGATCGGCCACAACGTCATGCACGGCCAGTACGACTGGATGAACGACCCGCTGGTCGACGGCAAGCGCTACGAGTGGGACAACGTGGCTCCCGCGGAGGACTGGAAGCACGGCCACAACTACATCCACCACACGTACACGAACATCCACGGCAAGGACCGCGACATCGGCTACGGCCTGCTGCGGATCGACGACGACCAGCCCTGGTACCCGAACCACCGGTTCAACCTGCCGCTCGCGTTCGCGCTGATGCTGTTCTTCGAGTGGGGCGTGATGTACCACGGCCTTGAGCTCGACGAGTACCTCGGCGGCAAGATGAGCAAGAAGGAGTTCCGCGACCGCAAGAGCCGCGCGGCCCGCAAGGCCCGCCGCCAGGTCGTGAAGGACTACGTCGCCTACCCCGCCATCGCGCTCGCCCTCGTGCCGTTCGTCGGCTGGTGGGCTCCGCTGGCCGTCATGGGCGCGAACTTCGCCGCCAACCTGATCCGCAACATCTGGACCTTCCTCATCATCTTCTGCGGCCACTTCCCGGCCGAGGTGCAGACGTTCGCCGAGGAGGACGCCGAGAACGAGTCGCGCGGCCAGTGGTACCTGCGTCAGCTGCTCGGGTCGGCGAACATCAGCGGCAGCCGCACCTTCCACGTGCTCAGCGGCAACCTGAGCCACCAGATCGAGCACCACCTGTTCCCGGACATCCCGGCCCGGCGCTACCCCGAGGTCGCGCAGGAGATCCGCGCGATCTGCGAGCGCCACGGCCTGCAGTACAACAGCGGCCGACTGAGCAAGCAGCTCGCGAGCGTCGCCCGTCAGCTCGCGTCGTACGCCCGCAAGCCCGACGACCCGTACAAGCAGGGCAAGAGCCCGGAGTCCAAGGCGCTGCGTCGCGCCAAGCGCGAGGCTGCCGCCGCGGCCCAGGCCGAGCGCGAGAACGTCGCCGCCTGACGCGACCCTGCCCCAGCACGACCCCGCCGACGCTCCGGTCCAGCCCCGGGGCGTCGGCGTGCACGCACCAGGTGGTGCGCCACAATGGTGGCTGCCGACCGACCGCACGACCCCCGAGGAGACGGCCATGGCGCTGAGCCGCCGAGAGATCGCCAAGGACGCCGTCCAGCAGGGCGTGGAGGCTGCGATCACGACCGGCGGTCGGATCAGCGCGATCCTCTTCGACACCGCCCGCCGGGTCACGACGGAGCTGGGTGCGTTCGGCACGGAGCTGTTCGAGATCACCGAGGCCAGCAAGCGCGCCGGCGAGGACCCCGACCCCACCGATCGCGTCACACCGACCCATCCGCAGGACCGGTGAGGGCGAATCCCTCACATGACCACCTCTTCGACGTCCGCGACCGGCAACCGGCCCCGGGTCGCCGTCATCGGGTCCGGCGTCTCCGGCCTCACCGCCGCCTACGTGCTGCGCACGACCCACGACGTCACGCTCTTCGAGGCCGACGACCGCATCGGCGGCCACGCCCACACCCACGACGTCGAGGCTGACGGGACGACGCACCACGTCGACAGCGGCTTCATCGTGCACAACGACCGGACCTACCCGTTGCTGCGTCGGCTGTTCGCCGAGCTCGACGTCGCCGTGCACCCGACCGAGATGTCGATGAGCATCCACTGCGACGGCTGCGGCCTCGAGTACGCGGGCGGTCGCAAGCTGCCCGGCCTGTTCGCGCAGCGTCGCCGCATCGTCGACCCGACCTACCTGCGCCTGCTCACGTCGGTGAAGCGCTTCCAGCGCGCCGCCCTGGCGCTGCTGGACAGCGAGCCCGACGACGCCGAGCCGCAGACGTACGGCGACTTCCTGCGCCTGCACGGCTTCTCCGACCACTTCGTCGCGCACTACGCGATCCCGGTCGTGGCCTGCGTCTGGTCGTCCGGCCAGGACACCGCGCTGCAGTACCCCGCCCGCTACCTGTTCGCCTTCCTGCGCCACCACGGCTTCCTGTCCGTCACGGGCTCGCCGCAGTGGTTCACGGTGCAGGGCGGCTCGAACGCCTACACCCGCAAGGTGGTCGACGCGATCGGCGACGTCCGCGCCTCGACGGCGGTCCGCGCCGTCTCCCGCAAGCCCGACGGCGTCGTCGTGCTCGACGCGTCCGGCCAGGAGCACGTCGTCGACTCGGTCGTGATCGCCACGCACGCCGACGACGCCCTCGCCCTGCTCACCGACGCCACCGACGCCGAGCGTCGCGTGCTGGGCGCGTTCGAGTACTCGCGGAACGAGACGGTCCTGCACCAGGACGCCAGCGTGCTGCCCGACGCCGAGGGCGCCCGGGCGTCATGGAACTACCGCATGGACTCCTGCGAGGGCCGCGGCGAGGCCACCGACGTGACCTACTGGATGAACCTCCTGCAGGGCATCGAGAGCAGTCGTCCGTACCTCGTGAGCCTGAACTCCACCGACCGTGTCGACCCGACGACGGTGATCGCCACGATGCAGTACACGCACCCGGTCTACACGCCGGCGTCCGTCGCGGCCCAGCGCGAGCTGCCCGGGCTGTCCGACGGCCGCACCGCGTTCGCCGGTGCGTACCACGGCTGGGGGTTCCACGAGGACGGCTGCCGCTCCGGCGTCGAGGCCGCCCGTTCCCTCGGAGCGACCTGGTGACCACCGCCGACGTCGAGCGTGACGTCGCGGACGAGGAGGAGCAGCGACGGCTGCCCGTCCTGCCCGCGCTCGTGGTCGGCGACGTCGCCCACACCCGACGCGTGCCGCTGAAGCACCGCTTCCGCTACCGCGTCTACCAGTGGCTCGTCGACGTCGACGACCTGCCGCGGATGCCGCGCTGGCTGCGACCGTTCTCGACCTTCCGCGCCGCCGACCACATCGGCGACCCCGACCGCTCGCTGCGCGAGAACATCGAGACGTTCTGCCGGGCGCAGGGCCTCGACGTCACCGGTCGCCGGATCGTCATGCTCGCGAACGCCCGCACGCTGGGTCACGTGTTCGACCCGCTCTCGGTCTTCTGGATCCTCGACGGCGAGCGCACCGAGGCGATCGTCGCGGAGGTGCACAACACCTACGGCGAGCGGCACGCGTACCTGCTGCAGCCCGACGAGAAGGGCCGTACGTCCACGGAGAAGGCGTTCTACGTCTCGCCGTTCTTCACGGTGGCCGGACGCTACGACCTGCAGTTCCGGCTGCAGCCCGATGCCGTCGCGAGCACCGTGGTGCTGCGCCAGTCGCCCTCCGACGAGGGCTCCCCCGCCTCCCGTCCCGACGAGGCCGTCTTCACCGCGACGTTCCGCGGCCGGCCGCTGCCCGCCACGCGACGTCGGCTGGTGCGGCTGCTCGTGACGATGCCCCTCATGACCCATCGGACCAGCCTGCTGATCCGAATCCACGGTGTGTGGCTCTGGCTGCGCCGACTCCCGGTCGTCCCACGACCGCTCCACGAACCTCAGGAAGGCACGACCCGATGACCGACGTACTCGCCACCCGCTGGCCCGGCATCGCGCAGACCCCGCGCACTCCCCTCAAGGCACGCGCCGCGAGGGCGATCCTGCGCCCCGCCGTCTCGCGCACGCCCGTGCGCCTGACGTTCCCCGACGGCACCGTGTGGGGGGCCGGCGAGCCCGGCGCCCCCGAGATGCAGGTGCGCCGCCCGGCCGCCTTCTTCAGCCGGCTCGGCCACGACACCAAGATCGGCTTCGGCGAGGCCTACATGGCCGGCGACTGGACCACCGGTCCCGGCACCGACCTGGCCGACCTGCTCACGCCGTTCGCGGAGCGGCTGACGACGATCGTGCCCCCGTCGCTGCAGAAGCTGCGCGGCCTCGTCGACCGCCAGCTCCCCCAGCACGAGCGCAACACCAAGGAGGGGTCGCGCTCGAACATCGAGCGGCACTACGACCTCTCCAACGACCTCTTCGAGCGCTTCCTCGACCCGACGATGACGTACTCGTCCGCCTGGTTCGCGTCACCCGAGGAGTCGCTCGAGCAGGCGCAGCACCGCAAGCTCGACGGCATCCTCGACCAGGCGGGCGTCACCGAGGGCACCCGCGTGCTCGAGATCGGCAGCGGCTGGGGCTCGCTCGCGATCCGCGCCGCGCAGCGTGGCGCGCAGGTCGTCACGATCACCATCTCCTCGGAGCAGGCCGCCCTCGCCCAGGAGCGGTTCGAGGCCGCCGGCGTCGCCGACCGCATCGAGCTGCGCCTGCAGGACTACCGCGACGTCACCGGCGAGTTCGACGCCGTCGTGAGCTGCGAGATGATCGAGGCCGTCGGCGAGGAGTACTGGCCGACGTACTTCGCCAAGATCGACGAGGTGCTCGCTCCCGGCGGCCGCGTGTCGATCCAGGCGATCACGATGGCGCACCACCGCTACCTCGCGACGCGCAACTCCTACGGCTGGATCCAGAAGTACATCTTCCCGGGCGGCCTGATCCCGTCGCTCGAGGCGATCGACGAGAACCTCGCCGCGCACACGCACGGGCTCGCGGTGACCGACCGACGCAGCCTCGGGCAGGACTACGCCCAGACGCTGCGCCTGTGGCGCGAGCGCTTCGAGGCGAACTGGGAGGAGATCGCCACCTTCGGCTTCGACGAGACCTTCCGTCGGCTCTGGGAGTTCTACCTCGCCTACTGCGAGGCCGGCTTCGGCGTGGGCTACATCGACGTGTTCCAGCTGCGCATGGAGCGCCCTGCCTGACGGTGGACCCGAGCGGTGGCCACTGGTGCCCGTGTGACGGATGCGACCCATCCGTAGACGGCGTGGCGTCGAACTCCCAGTGACGGAAGCGTCCGTCACGTCGAACAGGAGGGGCCATGGCGAGCACCAGCCGACTCCCGGACCCGATCCAGGAGTCCTACGAGTGGCAGCACCGCGGAGCGTGTCGCGGTGTGGATCCGGAGACGTTCTTCTCCCCCGAGACAGAGCGTGGTCCGCGTCGACGCAGCCGCGAGGCGGTCGCGAAGGCGCTCTGCGCCCGCTGCCCGGTGGTGGCCGAGTGCCTCGACCACGCCCTCACGGTGCGTGAGCCGTTCGGCGTGTGGGGCGGGCTCAACCAGACCGAGCGCGAGCACCTGCTGCGCGACGCGGGGTGAGCTGGGCCGGTTGAGCTGGGCGGGACGACCCGCTCAGAGCTCGTCGCGACGCGGCCACGGGTTGACCCGACAGCCGTGCAGCCCCTTCGACTGCTGCTGCATGATCGGCGCCGCCTGGCCCCGGCCCGGGCAGCCCAGGTGCCCCCGCCCCAGGAAGTGCCCGACCTCGTGGTTGACGACCATGTGGCGGTAGTCGCGCACCGACCCCTTGGCCGAGCGCCACACACGCGTGGTGTGGACCCAGCGGTCCTCGTTGATGATCACGTTGCGGCCGACGCGGCAGCTGTAGAGCACGCTGCACTCGGTCGAGTACGACGTCAGGCGCGAGGCCCGCGCGAGCACGAGCGTGAAGTCACCGCCCGAGCGCACCTCGCGGAATCGGACGCCGGCTCCGGGCCATCCGCGGGCGTCGGCGAGGGTCTGCGCCGCCTGCCGGCGGAAGGTGGCCAGGCTCCCCCGCGCCCCGTCGGAGCGGACCGAGTAGGTGAGGGTCCGTCGCGCGTCGCGGCGGTGCCGCACGGGTGCGGTGACGGCGGTGGCCGAGGAGGTGCGGTGGTACGCCTTCGAGACCGTCACGCGCACGCGGAGCCGGTGGCCGACGTCGGCCGGCGCGATGGCGTAGCGGCGCTGCGTGGCGCCACGGATGACGGTGCGGTCGCGGTACCACTGATAGCGCTTCGTCAGGCCGCTGCTGCTCCAGCGTCCGGCCGAGGCCTGGAGCACTTGGCCGTAGCGTCGGGTGCCGGAGATCCGGGGCGCGGTCCGCACCGTGAGCGGCGCAGTGGCGACCGCGGTCGTCGGACCGGTGGTCGTGGTGGCCTGCTCGAGACCGTCGGCACTGGCGACCACGCGGACCGCGACGCGTCGACCCACATCGGCCCCCACGAGCCGGTAGGTGGCAGCCGTCGCACCGCGGATCGGGGCACCGTCGCGCAGCCACTGACGGGTGACCCGTGCCGTCCCGGGCTCGTAGCGTCCGGTCGTCGAGGTCAGCGTGGACCAGTAGCGCGCGGTGCCGGTGACCACGGGCGGCTCGACGACCTGCACCGCCGTGGCCGGCGTCGGCTGGGTCGGGGTGGGCTCGGTCGGCGTCGGCTCGGTCGGGGTCGGCTCGTCGGCCGACGCAGGGCCGGCCGCGGCGAGCAGCCCGAAGGCCAGCACCGTGCTCGTCACGAGGGACGAGGCGCGTCGACCGCGGCGGAGGATCGGTCCGGTCGACGTCATCGCGCTCACTCCCAGAAGATGCGTTCGACGACCTGTCTCGCGTGCCGGGTGGCGCGCAGGTAGTCGTCGACCATGCGTTCGCTGTGCTGCTGACCGTACCCCAGCAGGTGCGCGACACCCGCCCGTTCCTCGGTCTGCTCCACCATCGACTCCGCCGGCTTGCCACGCATGAGCACGACGGCGTTGCGGATGCGGCTCACCAGCCGCCACGCGTGCAGCAGGACCTCGGCGTCGTCCTCGGTCACGAGCTCGGCATCGGCAGCCGCCGCGAGGGCGCCGCACGTCGACGTCGTGCGCAGTCCGGGCACCGCGTGGGCGTGCTGCAGCTGCAGGAGCTGCACGGTCCACTCGACGTCGGCGATGCCGCCCCGGCCGAGCTTGAGGTGCGTCTTCGGGTTGGCACCCCGGGGCAGCCGCTCGGCCTCGACGCGCGCCTTGATGCGCCGGATCTCCCGGACCTGCGCGTCCGAGACGCCGCCGTCGGGCCAGCGCAACGGGTCGACGAGTGCCTCGAACCGGGCGCACAGGTCGGGGTCGCCGACGCTGGCGCGCGCACGCAGCAGGGCCTGGGCCTCCCACACCGCCGAGTACTTCTCGTAGTACGACGCGTAGGCGGCGAAGGAGCGCACCAGCGGTCCGTTGCGGCCGTCGGGTCGCAGCTCGGCGTCGACCTCGAGGGCCGGGTCGTCGCCGGGCGCGCCGAGGGTGGTCCGCAGCGACGTCGCGACGGCCGTGGCGGCAGCCGCCGCCTCCCCGTCGTCGGCGCCGGGCAGCGGCTCGTGCACGAACATGACGTCGGCGTCGGACCCGTAACCCGACTCACGGCCGCCGAGACGACCCATGAGCACCACGGCCATGCGCGTCGGGAAGGGATCCCTGCCGGCCTCCTCCCGCTGGCGGGCGACGGCCCCGATCGAGGCCGTGAGCGCGGCGCCGAGCGTCGCCTCCGTGAGGTCGGACAGCGCGGTGCCGACCTCGTCGATGTCGAGCCGGCCGAGGACGTCAGCGATGCCGATGCGCGACAGCTCCCGGCGTCGCACGCGTCGGACGGCCTTGATGGCCTGGTCGGGGCGGGTGTGGCGCCTGGCGGCGAGCTGCATCTCCCCGCGCAGTCGCTCGGCGTCGCGCGGCACCAGCTCGGCGTCGTCGCCGAGCAGCGCGACGGCGTCGGGCGCACGCTGGACCAGGTCGGACACGTAGCGGCTCGACCCGACGACCGCCGCGAGCTGCTCGGCACCCTCGCCCTCGTCGCGCAGCTTGCGCAGGTACCAGTGCGACTCCCCCAGCGACTCGCTGATCCGTCGGAACGCGAGCAGGCCGGCGTCGGGCGCAGGCGACTCCGCGAACCACTGCAGCATGGCCGGCAACAGCGAGCGCTGGATCGCCGCGCGTCGGGACACGCCCGACGTGAGGGCCTGGATGTGCGCGAGGGCGCCCTTGGGGTCCTTGAAGCCGAGCGCCATGAGCCGGGCCTGCGCCGCCTCCGGCGTGAGCCGCAGACCCTCGTCGGGCAGGGAGGTGACCGCCTCCAGGAGCGGTTGGTAGAAGAGCTTCTCGTGCAGGCGTCGCACGAGGCGCTTGTGCGCCTGCCAGTCCTTGACCAGACCCTCGGCCGGGTTCGCCCGGTAGCCCATGGAGCGGCCGAGACGTCGCAGGTCCTCCTCGTCGTCGGGCACGACGTGGTTGCGCCGTAGCCGGTAGAGCTGGATGCGGTGCTCCAGGGTGCGCAGGAACTCGTAGGCGTCCTCCAGGGCGGCACCGTCGCGCCGGCCGACGTAGCCACCCTCGGTGAGCTCGCGCAGCGCCTCGAGCGTGGTCGGGCTGCGTAACGACGCGTCGCCCCGACCGTGCACGAGCTGCAGCAGCTGCACCGAGAACTCGACGTCGCGCAGGCCGCCCGAGCCGAGCTTCAGCTGCCGCTCGCGCTGCTGCGACGGGATGTTCTCGATGACGCGCGTGCGCATCGCGCGGACGTCGCGCACGAAGTTCTCGCGGGTGCTGGCCTCCCAGACCTTTGGCGACAGCGCGTCGAGGTAGGCCTGGCCGAGCTCCGCGTCGCCCGCCGCGAACCGTGCCTTCAGCAGCGCCTGGAACTCCCACGTCGACGCCCACCGGTCGTAGTAGGCGACGTGGCTGCGCAGCGTGCGGCTCAGCGGCCCCTGGGTACCCTCGGGTCGCAGGTTCGCGTCGACCTCCCAGATGGTGCCCTCGCGGGTGTGGTCGGAGCAGAGGCGCATCATGGCCGACGCGAGACGTGCGGCGATCCGTCCCGCCACCTGCTCGTCGGCGCCGTCGGCGGGCTCGTGCACGAAGATCACGTCGACGTCGCTGACGTAGTTCAGCTCGCGGCCGCCGGTCTTGCCCATCGCCATGACCGCCAGCCGCACGCAGTCGGCGTCGGGCTCGTCTCGGCGCGCGAGCTCGAGCGCGGCGCCCAGCGTCGCCATGGCCAGGTCGGCGAGCTCGGCCGACGACTCCTCGAAGCAGGTCAGCGCGGTCAGGTCGCGGGCGGCGACGTGCAGCAGCTTGCGGCGGTAGGCGACGCGCAGGGCGTCGGCGTCGTCGGCGTCACCGAGCTGCTGGCGCATGAGGTCGAGGTCGAGCGGGACGGGCGACAGCCGGTCGGCGGCGAGGTCCTCGACGTGCTGCGGGTGCCGGGCGAGGAAGTCGCCGAGCGCCTCGCTGGTACCAAGGACGATGAGCAGTCGCTGCCGCAGCTCCGCGTCGCCCCGCAGGGTCGCGAGCAGCCGCTCGACCCCCCACGTCTCCGCGATCGCCACCAGCGACGCGAGCGCGGTGTCGGGGCTGGCGACGGATGCCACCTGCTCCACCAGCGCGTCGTCGATGCCGTCGAGGCGGGCGAGGTGGGCCGCGGCCGCCGCCCCGTCGCGGAACCCACGACGCGCCAGGGCCAGCTCGGGAGACTCGGGGGGCACGCTCGCAGGCTACCGGGGGTGGGTGGAGGTGCTGTGACGTGCTGGGCGCGGGCTAGGTCTGCGGGTGCCTCAGTGCGGCTTGTCGTCGAGGTGGGGCTGCGGCGGCGCGGCTTGTCGCTGCGTCGGCTCGGCTTCGAGTCGTCCTGCGCTCCGCAAGGGCCTCGACCGGGCGGCTGGGAGCGGCATCGGGTCCGGGTCTCGGGCTGCGGCCTGCGTTGGACCCAAGAATCTGCGGTTGCGCCCCCTGAGCGGTGGATCTGCCACCGAATCGCCCTCGGCGGTGAATCTGGCACCTTCTCAGCGCCCTACAGGTGGAGAATCCACCGACGACGGGGTCGGACGTGGCAGTGCTTCTCCCTTCTCGTGGACCGTGCCACGAGAAGGGAGAAGCGCTGCCCACCCCACCCCAAGGGCACCCACGCTTCTTCCTTGGCGCGCTCAAGGTCGAACGCTTCTGCGTTGGTGACGGGATCCCGTGGCAAACGCAGCATCCTTGACCCTCCCGCACACGAACGCAGCATCGTGCGTCCCACAGCGTGAGCCACAGCCCGAGACCCGAAGCCGACCCCCGCCCAGCCGCCCGGTCGAGGCCTTTCGGAGACCAGACACAGCGAAAGCCGAGGCAGCGCACCAGCAAGGCCAGAGCCCCTGCGGCAGCGCACCACCCGAGTCAAGCCCACGAAGGCAGCGCACCAGCAAGGCCAGACCCCCGCAGGCAGCGCACCAGCCGAGTCAACCCCCCCGAAGGCAGCGCACCAGCAAGGTCACGGCCGACGAGCAGCCGACCACCCCGCCCGTCAGAGGACGGGCAGGAGCCGGTCGATCTCGAACTGGGTCACCTGGGAGCGGTAGGCGTCCCACTCCTGGCGCTTGTTGCGCAGGAAGAAGTCGAAGACGTGCTCGCCGAGGGTCTCGGCGACGAGCTCGCTGCTCTCCATCTCGCGGATCGCCTCGTCGAGGTTGCGCGGCATGGGGGTCAGGCCCATCGTCTTGCGCTCGCGGTCGGTGAGCGACCAGACGTTGTCCTCGGTCTCGGGCGGCAGGGTCGAGCCGTTCTCGATGCCCTTCAGTCCGGCGGCGAGGACGAGTGCGTAGGTGAGGTAGGGGTTGCAGCCGGCGTCGATCCCGCGGTGCTCGACGCGCGCCGAGCCACTCTTGTGCGGCTTGTACATCGGCACCCGCACGAGCGCGGAGCGGTTGTTGTGGCCCCAGCTCAGGTAGTTGGGGGCCTCGTAGCCGCTCGCGAGCCGCTTGTAGGAGTTGACCCACTGGTTCGTGACGGCGGTGATCTCCGCCGTGTGCTCGAGGACGCCCGCGATGAAGGAGCGGCCGGTGGCGCTCAGCTGGTACTCGGCACCCGCCTCGTAGAAGGCGTTCTCGTCGCCCTCGAACAGCGACAGGTGCGTGTGCATCGCGGAGCCGGGGTGCTCGGTGAACGGCTTGGGCATGAAGGAGGCCCACTTGCCCTGGCTGAGCGCGACCTCGCGGACGACGGTGCGGAACGTCATCACGTTGTCGGCGGTGGAGAGCGCGTCGGCGTAGCGCAGGTCGATCTCCTGCTGCCCCGGTCCGCCCTCGTGGTGGCTGAACTCGACGCTGATGCCCATGTTCTCGAGCATCGTGATGACCTCGCGACGGAAGTCCTGGCCGCCACCCTGCGCCGTGTGGTCGAAGTAGCCGGAGTCGTCGACCGGGACCGGCCGTCCGCCGACGTCGGGCTTGCCCCGGAAGACGTAGAACTCGATCTCCGGGTGGGTGTAGAAGGTGAAGCCGGCCTCCGAGGCCTTCGTCAGCGTCCGCTTGAGCACGTGCCGCGGGTCGGCGAACGACGGCGACCCGTCGGGCATCGCGATGTCGCAGAACATGCGCGCCGTCGCGGGCGCCTCGCCCCGCCACGGCAGGATCTGGAAGGTCGACGGATCGGGCTTGAGCAGCATGTCGGCCTCGTGCACGCGGGCGAACCCCTGGATCGCCGACCCGTCGAAGCCGATGCCCTCGCTGAAGGCCCCCTCCAGCTCGGCCGGGGCGATGGCGACCGACTTCAGCGAGCCGAGCACGTCGGTGAACCAGAGCCGCACGAACCGGACGTCACGCTCCTCGAGCGCCCGGAGGACGAAGTCTTCCTGCTTACCCATGGCCAGAGTCTCGCACGGGTCGTGTTACGGCGATGTTTCGTGGTCGAGGCGGCTCAGGGGATCGTCGGCACGCCGTCGTCGACCATCCTTCCGCGGACGTACTGCCACCCCTCGTCGGTCCGCGCGAAACGACTCACCTCGTGCAGGACGCCCGGCTCGTCGGCGAGGTAGGCGGCCCGGAACTCCACCACGCCGAACGCGTCGCCGACGTCGCCGGCCTCGGTGCGCAGCACCTCCAGCCCGAGCCACTCGAGGCCCGGGTCGTGGTCGACGCGCGTCGGGCGGGTGGTCGGGTGCCAGGTGCGCAGCAGGTGCCCGCCGTCGCCGCGGACGTACGCGGTGTACCGCGACCGCATGAGTCGCTCCGCCGTCGGCGCTGCCTGGCCGTCGAGGTAGGGCCGGCAGCAGTCGTCGAAGGGTGCGCCGGTGCCGCACGGGCAGGTCCTGGCCATGACGACATGATGCGGCACGCTCGACGCCCTAGGCTGACCACGTGCCTCAGCTCCGACTCGCCCTTGCTCAGGTCAACCCGCGTCTCGGCGACCTCGACGGCAACGTCGAGCTCGTCGTCGCGGCCGCGCACGAGGCTGCGCAGGCGGGTGCCCACCTGCTGGTGCTGCCGGAGATGGTGCTCAACGGCTACCCGGTGGAGGACCTCGCCTACCGCCTGAGCTTCATCGACGGCACCCGCGCGCACGTCCCGGCGCTCGCCACCCGGCTGGCCGACGAGGGGCTGGGCGACCTCGTTGTCGTCGTCGGGCACCTCGACACCGCCAAGGACCACATCGACACCGAGCGTCTCGGGGTGCCGAAGAACGCGCCCACGAACTCCGCGTCGGTGATCACGGGCGGCCGCGTCGTCACCCGCTACGACAAGCACCACCTGCCGAACTACGGCGTGTTCGACGAGTTCCGGCACTTCGTGCCCGGCGACGAGACGCAGGTCGTGCAGGTGCACGGCGTCGACGTCGCCATCGCCATCTGCGAGGACATCTGGCAGGACGGTCCCTCGGCGGCGGCCGACGCCGCCGAGGCCGGTCTGCTGGTCGTCCTCAACGGCTCCCCGTACGAGGCCGCGAAGGACGACACCCGGCTCGAGCTCTGCGCCCGACGCGCGCGCGAGGGCAGCTGCGCCCTCGCCTACGTGAACCTCGTCGGCGGCCAGGACGAGCTGGTGTTCGACGGCGACTCCCTCGTCGTCGACGCCACAGGCGAGCTCGTCGCCCGCGCGGCGCAGTTCGAGCCCGAGCTGCTGGTCGTCGACCTCGACCTGCCCGCCGCGACGGCTCCGATGCCCGATCCCGACGCCCGCTTCGCCGGACTCCGGGTCGAGCGCACGGTCGTCTCGTCCGAGCCGCTGGAGCCGTACGAGCCGCTGGAGCCGCGTGTCGCCGAGCGGTGGGACGACCTCGGCGAGCGCTACTGGGCGATCGTGCTCGGCCTGCGCGACTACGTGCACAAGAACGGCGGTCGCTCGGTCCTGCTGGGGCTGTCGGGCGGCATCGACTCGACGCTCGTCGGCGCGATCGCCGTCGACGCGCTGGGTGCCGAGAACGTCTTCGGGGTGTCGAACCCGAGCGCGTGGTCGACCGAGCACAGCCGCAGCGACGCCGCCGAGCTGGCGCGACGTACGGGGCTGCAGCTCGACACCGTCCCGATCGCGCCGATCTTCGAGGCCTACCAGGACGCGCTCCACCTCGACGGGATCGCCGAGGAGAACCTGCAGGCCCGCATCCGCGCCGTGATCTGGATGGGCCTGTCGAACCAGCACGGGCACCTGGTCCTCGCCTGCGGCAACAAGTCCGAGCTGGCCACCGGCTACTCGACGATCTACGGCGACGCGGTCGGCGCGTACGCCCCCATCAAGGACCTGCCGAAGACCCTGGTGTGGGAGGTGTCGCGCTGGCGCAACCGCTGGGCCGAGGAGCAGGGCGAGCAGCCGCCGATCCCCGAGAACGCGATCGACAAGGAGCCGTCGGCCGAGCTGCGCCCCGGCCAGCTCGACTCCGACTCCCTGCCGTCCTACGACCTGCTCGACGCCGTGCTCGACGCCTACGTCGAGCGCGACCTGGGCGCTGCGGCCGTGGTGGCCGAGGGCTTCGACCCTGCGCTCGTCGAGCGGGTCGTGACGCTGGTCGACAAGGCCGAGTACAAGCGCCGCCAGTACCCGCCGGGCCCGAAGGTCAGCCGACGCAACTTCGGCCGCGACCGGCGCGTGCCGATGACGAACGGGTGGCGCGAGTCGCTCGACTGACCTGCGGCGCGAACGCAGCGCACACCCTGGGCACACCCGGGCATGACCTGGGGCACAGCGACGTGACAAATGTCGTCGATGCGGCAGGATGGTCCTCGTCCGTGGACCCCCACCGAGGGGCCGCGAGAAGAGAGGGAACCACCATGTCCGAACCCACCCCTGCCCCCGCGACCGGCACGAGCACGTCGGCGGAGGAGCCCGCCCCCTACGGCGGCGGCCCGTCGGCGTCGGCGACGTCCGTCGGCACCGCGGCCACCGGCCCGACGACCGACCCCGCGATCCGTCGTGTGCGCACCCACCACCTGCAGCAGTGGAAGGAGCAGGGCCACAAGTGGGTCATGCTCACCACGTACGACCAGTACACGGCCGCGACGTTCGACGAGGCCGGTGTGCCCGTGCTGTTCATCGGCGACTCCGCCGCGAACAACGTCTTCGGCTACGCGTCGTCCCTCCCGGTGACGGTCGACGAGCTGCTGCCGCTGGTCAAGGCCGTCACCCGCACCGCCCGTCGCGCGCTCGTGGTGGCCGACCTGCCGTTCGGCTCCTACCAGCGCTCCCCCGAGCAGGCGTACGACACGGCCGTGCGGTTCATGAAGGAGGGCGAGGCGCACGTGGTCAAGCTCGAGGGCGGTGCCGAGATGGCGCCGCAGATCGAGCTGCTGACGAAGGGCGCGGTGCCCGTGATGGCCCACATCGGCTTCACGCCGCAGTCCGAGCACGCCCTCGGCGGCTACCGGGTGCAGGGTCGCGGAGACGCGGCGTCACGGCTCATGGAGGACGCCCTCGCGGTGCAGGAGGCCGGCGCCTCCTCGGTCGTCATGGAGATGGTGCCGGCGCCCATCGCCGCCGAGATCACCGAGCGGCTGCACATCCCGACCATCGGCATCGGTGCCGGGCCGAGCTGCGACGCCCAGGTCCTGGTCTGGCAGGACATGCTCGGCCTGCGCACGGGCAAGGCGCCGCGCTTCGTCAAGCGCTACGCCGACCTGCACGGCATCATCCTCGGCGCCGCGCAGGAGTTCGCGGCCGACGTCGCGTCCGGCACCTTCCCGGCCCCGGAGCACTCCTTCGACGCCTGACAAGGCTCGCCGCGACGGCCCGTTGACGTGGGGCCCCACGTGAACAGGCTCTCCCCCACGCAAACATGCGCCCGATCCGCACGTTTGCGTGGGGCCCCACGTAAACGCGCTCTCCCCCACGCAAACATGCGCCCGATCTGCACGTTTGCGTGGGGCCCCACGCAAACGATCAGACCCGCCAGCCCCAGGCGAGCACGCCCACCGCGTTGAGGGCGACCCAGGCCGCGAGGGCGTACACCGGCACCCAGGGTGCGTCGGCGGGGCGGGTGGCGATGCGGCGGCGCAGCAGCGGGACGAAGGACGCCAGCACGAGCAGGTGCAGGACGATGCCCCACCACGGTGCGTAGAGGACGGTCGAGACGACGAGCCACAGCATGACGACGAGGCCGCCGACCCCGATCCACGGGCCCGACCGCTCCCGCTCGCGTCGCGTGCGCCTCACGGGCGAGGTGCGTCGTCGTTCCAGTCCGGGTCGTTGTCCCACGACTCGTTGCGCTCCTGGACCGTCTCCAGGGCGTGCTCGGCGGCAGCCTGCGTCGGGTACGGGCCGAGGCGGTCGGAGGCCTTGCAGCCGTCCTCACCCTCGACGGTGTGGTGCTTCAGGCAGAAGTAGAAGGCAGGGGCTTCGGCACTCATGACGCCATCCTGCCGCACCGCGCGCGTCGCCGCCCCTCACCCGGGCCGGCTTCGGCCGCCCTCGTAGCATGCCTGGGTGCCTCTCCTTCGCCCCGGCCACGTCTCCCCGCTGCGTCACGTCCCGTCGACGATCGATCGTCCCGAGTACGTCGGCCAGGCTGCACCGCTGCCATACCGTGGCCCGCTGGTGCGCGACGCCGACACCATCGAGCGGATGCGGGTCGCGGGCCGGATCGCTGCCCAGGCCCTCGACGCCGTCGAGGCAGCGATCGCCCCGGGCGTCACGACCGACGAGCTCGACCGGGTCGGTCACACCTTCCTCCTCGACCACGGTGCCTACCCGTCGACGCTCGGCTACCGCGGCTACCCGAAGTCGCTGTGCAGCAGCGTCAACGAGGTGATCTGCCACGGCATCCCCGACGACCGTCCGCTGGAGGACGGCGACATCGTCAACATCGACATCACCGCCTACGTCGACGGCGTGCACGGCGACACCAACAAGACCTATCTCGTGGGCGATGTCGACGAGGAGTCGCGGCTGCTCGTCGAGCGCACCCGCGAGGCCACCCACCGCGCGATCCGCGCCGTGAAGCCGGGTCGACGCATCAACGTGATCGGTGCCGTCATCGAGGCCTACGCCAAGCGGTTCGGCTACGGCGTCGTGCGCGACTTCACGGGGCACGGCGTGGGGCCCGCGTTCCACGACGGCCTGATCGTCCCGCACTACGACGACCCGGCCGCGGACACGGTGATCGAGGTGGGCATGACGTTCACGATCGAGCCTATGCTGACCCTCGGCACGATCGAGTGGGACCAGTGGGACGACGGCTGGACGGCCGTCACCCGCGACGGCTCGCGCACCGCCCAGTTCGAGCACACCCTGCTCGTCACCCCCGACGGCGCGGAGATCCTCACCCTTCCCTGACCGGCCTCGTCGGGAGAGCCGGGCGCCGGCAGGGGTGACGGGCCCCGGGCGGCGATGGATGAAGAGGGGGGAACGAGGCGGCCTGTAAGCCGGATTCTGTCCCCGGCCCGAGGGCCGGGGGGCGACCATCCATCTGGGTCACGCATTGCTGCGCGCCTCGAGCGACCTACCCGCTGACGTCGGACGAGCAGCCCGTCAGCGCAGGCGCCGGAGCGCCCTCTTGGTCTTGCTCCCGGTGGGGTTTACCGAGCCGACGCCGTCGCCGACGTCGCTGGTGAGCTCTTACCTCACCGTTTCACCCTTGCCCGCACCCCGTGGCCCGAAGGCCGCGGGGCCGCTGGCGGTCTGTTCTCTGTGGCACTGTCCCGCACGTCGCCGTGGGTGGCTGTTGGCCACCACCGTGCTCTGTGGAGTCCGGACTTTCCTCGACGGACCGGAGCCCGCCGCGGCCGCCCGGCCGCCTCGTTCGTCGTCCAGTCTAGGCCGCAGCCGACCCGGCCCGGGACCCCGGACACGTCTACGCTGGACGCGTGGAGCTCGAGGACGAAGCCCGGACGACGTCGGCGGTCGGCGAGCTGCGCCCGCGCCTGCACCCGGAGCCGGTCGTGTACGCGATCGTCGCGCCCGGCTTCGACACCTCGACGGCGCTCGCCACCGTGCGCGAGCGGGAGGGCCTCACGGTCGTGGTCGAGCAGGTGGAGGCCGAGGAGGACGGGCTCGTGTACGAGTTCGTGGGCGCGTGGATCACGCTCGCCGTGGTGTCGGCACTCGACGCCGTCGGGCTCACCAGCTCCATCTCCACCGCTCTCGCCGCCGAGCAGATCGCCTGCAACGTCGTGGCTGGCTTCCACCACGACCACCTCGTCGTCCCGTGGGACCGACGTCACGATGCGCTGCGCATCCTCGATGCCCTAGGGTGAGGGTCGCGAAAGGGAGTAGTCCCCAATCGCTGCGTCGACATACTGATGCCGGGCCCTCGGGCCCCGCCTCCGGTGCAGCGGGCCAGGACCGTGAGAACGGTCCGGCGGACGAGACTTTCGACCCGAATGTCGTACACACACGACGGTCCGGGTCGAGGCTCGTCGATCGTGGCTCCTCGTCCTGGTCCGGACGAGGAGAATCCCATGTTCGAGGCCCTGTGGCTCAGTGCCGCCGTCATCTTCGTCGCCGAGCTCGGCGACAAGAGCCAGCTGATGGCGATGACGTTCGCCACCCGGTACCGCGCACGCGACGTGCTGCTCGGCATCACCCTGGCGACCGCGATCGTCCACCTCGCGTCGGTCGGCATCGGCTACGCGATCGGCTCCAGCTTCGAGCAGTACCAGGGACCGATCGCGATCGCGGCCGGCATCGCCTTCCTCGGCTTCGCGGCCTGGACGCTGCGCGGCGACGAGCTGACCGACGACGAGGCCGACAAGGCCAAGAAGGCCACCGGCTCGGCGCTCCTGGCCGTCGGTCTGGCGTTCTTCCTGGCCGAGCTGGGTGACAAGACGATGCTGGCGACCATCACGCTCGCCGTCCGCGAGGACTGGCTCGGCACCTGGATCGGCAGCACCGTCGGCATGGTCGCCGCCGATGCCCTCGCGATCGTCGTGGGCGCGGTCCTCGGGAAGCACCTGCCCGAGAAGGTCATCAAGATCGGTGCTGCGGCGGCGTTCGCGATCTTCGGCGTGCTGCTGGTCGTCGAGGGTCTGCGCTGACCAGCCGGCGCGCTGCGGTCCGATGCGACCTCGATAGGCTCGCCGGGTGCTGATCCTGCTCCCGCCCTCCGAGGGCAAGACCGCACCGGCCGACGGCCCCACGCTCGACCTCGAGGCGCTGTCGTTCCCGCGGCTGCACCGCGTGCGCGACCAGGTGTCCCGCGCGCTCGTGCGACTGGCCGCCACGCGCCGGGCGGCCGAGGTGCTCGGCCTCGGCCCGACGCAGGCTGACGCGATCGAGACCGACGCCCGCCTGTTCGAGGTGCCGTGCGCCCCTGCCGGGTCGGTCTACACCGGGGTGCTGTTCGGCGAGCTCGACCTCGCCTCCCTCGACACCGACGCGACGGCGCGTGCCGACGCGTCCGTCGCCGTCGCGAGCGCGCTCTTCGGGCTCGTCCGCGTCGGCGACCCGATCCCGGCGTACCGGCTGTCGGGCACGGTCACGCTGCCGCGGCTCGGGCCGGTCGCGGGACGCTGGCGTCCCGTGCTGCCTGACGTGCTCGACGAGGCCGCCGACGGCGGTCTGCTGGTCGACCTGCGGTCCGGGGCGTACGTGAACCTCGGCAAGCCGTCCGCCGACCTGGCGCCACGCACCGCGACCGTGCGCGTCCTGCACGAGCAGGACGGGCGCCGCACGGTCGTCAGCCACTTCAACAAGGCGACGAAGGGACGACTGGTCCGCGCCCTCCTCGTCGAGGGGGCGCAGCCGACGTCGGTCGACGAGCTCGTCGTCGCCTGGCGCGACCTCGGCTGGACGGTCGAGCAGGACGGCACCCGCCTCGACGTCGTCACGACCGGCGCGCACTGACCCGTCGGGGCTCTACCTGTCTGGGCCCGACCCGTCCGGCCGCAGGGCTACTCGGGGACGATCGAGAACCCGCGCAGCGACGGCGTGCCGTCGGGCCACCACGCGATCGTGGTGATGCTGGCGGGGGCCAGCTCCATCCGGTGGATGATCGACATCGGGCCGTCGAGCGCCAGGCGCGTCATGAGCTTGATGGGGGTGACGTGGCTGACCACGACGACGGTCTCCCCCGCGTGGTCGGCGAGGATCCGGTCGCGCGCCTCACGCACCCGCTCCTGGACCTCGTCGAAGGACTCGCCACCGGGCGGGGCGACCGACGTGGAGGCGAGCCAGGCCGACATCTCCTCGGGCCAACGCTCCATGATGTCGCCGAACCCGTGGCCGTCCCAGTCGCCGAAGGCTGCCTCCTCGACGCCGTCGTCGACCGCGACCTCCAGCCCGGTCTCGCGGGCGACGAAGCCGGCCGTCTCCTGCGTCCGCCGCAGCGGGGACGCGACGATGGCGTCGACGTCGTGGTGGCGCGCGATCCACGCCGCCGCGCGGGCGGCCTGGGACTCCCCCTCGGCGACGAGACCGGGGTCGGAGCCGCCGCGCCCGCAGAAGAGCTTGCGCTGGGTGTTGGCCGTGACCCCGTGGCGCAGGAGCACCAGCGTGGTCGGGCGTCCGTGCATGTCGCCGCGCCAGCCGAGCAGCGGGTTGGTGTCCTTCGCGCCGCCGGCTGCCGGTGCGTCGACCGGGGCCGTCACGTCGTCGGCGGGTCGTGGGGCGCTGGTCTCCTGCCGGACGCCGGTGCCGACGACGGCGGGCTTGCCCGTGCGCGCCTGCGCGTCGAGCGCCTCGTTCGCGAGCGCGTCGGCGGCGGCGTTGCGCTCCCGCGGCACCCACGTCCAGTCCGTGACCGCTCCTGCGAGCTCTCGGGCCTGCGCCGCGAGCGGCTGCATCGAGGGGTGCTTGACCTTCCATCGGCCCGCCATCTGCTCGACGACCAGCTTGGAGTCCATGCGGACCTCGACGTCGGCACCCGGTGCGTGCTCGGCCGCGAGCTCGAGACCGGCGATGAGGCCGCGGTACTCGGCGACGTTGTTGGTGGCGGTGCCGATCGTCTCGCCCCGCGTGGCGATCACCTCGCCGGTGTCCGCGTCGCGCACGAGGGCTCCGTAGGAGGCGGGTCCCGGGTTGCCCCGTGACCCGCCGTCGGCCTCGACGACGACGCGGGTGGTACTCACAGCCCGGACTCGGCCGTCCGGACGAGGATGCGGCTGCACTCGGGGCAGCGCAGGACGTCGTCCTCCGGGCGGGCTGCCAGCTCGCGCAGGTCGGCCCCGTTGAGCTCCAGGCGGCATCCCTCGCAGCGACGCGCCCGCAGCGCGGCAGCGCCGAGCCCGCCGTACTGGCCCCGGACCTTGTCGTAGAGCGCCAGGAGGTCCTTCGGGACGGCCGGCGCGGTCGACTCGCGCTCGCTCTGCACCGAGACGATCTCGTCGTCGATGGCGGCGACGGCGGCGTCGCGCGCCGCGGTGACGTGCTCGAGCTCCGCGACCAGGGCGTCGTGGTCGGCCGTGACGGCACGCAGCTCCGCCTCGGCGATCTCGAGGTCCTCCATGACGGTGAGCTCCTCGTCCTCGAGCGTCCCGATGCGGCGCTCGAGCGCACCCAGCTCGTGCTGCAGGTTCTCGAGGTCCTTGGGGTTGGTGATCGCCCCGGAGGAGAGACGCTCCTCGTCGCGCGTGCGTCGCGCCTTGACCTGCTCGACCTCCGCCTCGGCCTTCGCCTGCACCCGGGCGAGGTCGCTGACCTTCGTCTCGACCTCGATCTGGCGCCCGCGCAGCTGCGCGACCTCCTGCGTCAGCTCCTCGATGCGCGCGATCTCGGGCAGGGTGCCGCGTCGGTGCTGCAGACGGGCGAGGGCGGAGTCCTGGGTCTGCAGCTCCAGCAGGGTCTGCTGGGCGGACGGTTCGGCTTTCAGGGGGTCCTCCTGGGTGCGGGAGCCAGCGCGTGCGACCAAGGATCGGTCACGAGCGTCGACACGTGGACGTCAACCGTATCGCCCAGCCGGTCCTGCAGTGCGGACGCCGCCACCGGCAGCCACGTCCACTCCGCCGCCCAGTGCGGCACGTCGACGACGGCGCATGCCCCCGGACGCTCGAGGTGCTCGCTCACCGGGTGGTGCTTCAGGTCGGACGTGACGTAGACGTCGGCGCCGGCCGCGTCGGCCGTCGACAGCAGGAAGTCGCCCGATCCGCCGCACAGCGCGACCGTGCGCACCGTCCGGTCGAGGTCGCCGGCCACGCGGGTGGCGCTGCCGTGCGCGGGGAGGGTGCGGTGGACGTGCTCGACGAACTCCCCCAGCGTCGTGGGCTGCGCGAGCACGCCGATGCGTCCGCTGCCGCGGTCGCTCGGTCGCGCTGCCGTGGGCAGGAGGAGGTAGGAGACCTCCTCGTAGGGGTGGGCCTGCAGCAGGGCGGAGCGGACGGACTCACGCACCGCGGCCGGGGCCACGAGCTCGAGGCGGGTCTCCTCGACGTGCTCGAGCGCCCCGACCTCGCCGATCGCCGGGTTGGCGCCGGCGAGCGGCCGGAACGAGCCCGTGCCGTCGGAACGGAAGACCGCCGAGTCGTAGTCGCCGATGCTGCCGGCACCCGCCTCGTGCATGGCAGCGGCCACCGCGTCGGCGTCGGCGCGCGGCACGTGCACGACCCACGCGTCGAGCCCTGGATCGGTGTCGACGTCGAGCGGGCGGACGTCGGTGAGCCCGAGGGCCAGGGCCATCGACTCCGAGACGCCGAGCGGCGGCGAGTCGGCGTTGGTGTGACAGGTGTGCAGGGCCACCTCGTGCGAGGCGAGGGTGTGCACGACCCGGCCCTTCGGCGTCGTGGCAGCGACCGACGTGACGCCCTTGAGGTACAGGGGGTGGTGCGTGAGGAGGAGGTCGGCTCCGCGGGCGACGGCCTCGTCGGCGACCGCCTGGACGGGGTCGACGGCGAGGAGGATGCGTGACACCTCGGCGTCCGGGTCGCCGACGACGGTGCCCACGGCGTCCCAGTCGTCGGCCCACCGCGGGTCGTAGAGCTCGTCGAGCACGCGGACGACGTCACGCAAGGTCGGCATGGCGGCCACCCTACGACCCGACCGCGGCCCTACCCCACCGAGCCGAGCGCGAACGGCAGCACCGCGTCGGCCCCGGCGAGGCGCAGCTCGCGCGACGCCACGGCCATGGTCCAGCGGCTGTCGACGAGGTCGTCGACGAGCAGAACCGGACCGGAGAGCCCGGCGAGCGCCTGCTGCAGGTCGTCGGGTACGACGAACCGCCCCCACACGCCCGCCAGCCGGAACGCGCTGTTGCCTCCCTGCGTGGCCGGGGGTGCGCCCGGCGCCAGCTGCAGGGTCGGCAGCAGCGGGAGTCGGCCGAGCCGCGCGAGCCCCTCGGCCACCGATGCGACCAACGTGGGGCGCGCGACCGACGGCATCGCGACGACCGCCACCGGCCGCTCCGCCCAGGGCCAGTCGCGCAGCGCCCGCGCACAGGCACCGAGCAGCGACTCCGGCACGGCGACGTCGGGCGCGCCCGTGGCGAACAGCTCGCGCAACGTGCCGCCCCAGCCAAGGTCGGTGAGTCGTGCGACCACCCGCCCGGTCTCGGGCCGCTCCGCGGGCGGGATGCGACCCGAGACGTCCACCCCGAGCCGGCCGACGCCGGACGGCCACTGCGCCCGAGGGTCGACGGGCACCCCCACACGGTCGAGCGACTGCGTGGCCCGCGCGACGGCCTCGCCGTCGGTGCTCGTCGGGTACCAGGGGCCTGCGCACACGTCGCAGCGGCCGCAGGGCGCGGCGGTCGGGTCGTCGAGCTGGCGCTGCAGCAGCTCCATCCGGCAGGTGCGACCGGCCTGGTACTCGAGCATGGCCTCCTGCTCGGCCTCGCGCGCCTGTGCGATGCGCTCGTACCGCTGCGCGTCGTAGACCCACGGCTCCCCCGTGCTGACCCAGCCGCCCTGCACACGGCGCACGGCACCGTCGACGTCGAGCACCTTGAGCAGCAGCTCGAGCGGTGTGCGACGGATGTCGACCTGCGCCTCCAGCGCAGCGACCGACGTGGGCGTGCTGCCCAGGGCGCCGAGCACCGCGTCGACCTTGGCCTGCGTCGGCATCGACGCCGTCGCGAAGTAGCGCCAGATGTCGGCGTCCTCCGGCCCGGGCAGCAGCAGGACGTCGGCGGACTCCGTGGCGCGGCCCGCGCGGCCGACCTGCTGGTAGTACGCGACGGGCGAGGACGGCGCCCCGAGGTGCACGACGAAGCCCAGGTTGGGCTTGTCGAAGCCCATGCCGAGCGCGCTGGTGGCGACGAGGGCCTTCAACTGGTCGTCCTTCAGCGCCTGCTCGAGCCGCACGCGCTCGTCGGGGTCGGTGCGTCCCGTGTAGGCCGCCACCTCGTGCCCCGCCTCGGTGAGCAGCCGCGCGAGGTCCTCCGCCGCCGAGACCGTGAGGGTGTAGACGATGCCGCTGCCCGGCAGCTCGGCCAGGTGCGAGACCAGCCAGCCGAGCCGTTCCTTGGAGCTGGGCAGCCGCAGCGAGCCCAGACGCAGGCTCGTGCGCGCCAGCGAGCCACGCAGCGTGAGGACGTCCGCGTCGCCCGGAGCGCCGGGCCCGGAGGCACCGAGCTGCTCCTCGACATCGGTGACCACCCGCTGGTTGGCGGTGGCGGTGGTGGCCAGCACCGGCACGCCGTCGGGCATCGAGTCGATGAGGTCGGCGAGGCGTCGGTAGTCGGGCCGGAAGTCGTGGCCCCAGTCGGAGATGCAGTGCGCCTCGTCGACGACGAGCAGGCCGATGCGGCGGCGCAGCTCGGGCAGCTGCTCGTCGCGGAACCGGGGGTTGGTGAGGCGCTCGGGCGACACGAGCAGCACGTCGACGTCGTCGGCGTCGAGCCGGGCCCGCACGTCGTCCCACTCGTGCGCGTTGGCCGAGCTGATCGAGACGGCCCGCACCCCGGCGCGCGCGGCGGCGGCGACCTGGTCGCGCATGAGGGCGATGAGCGGGGACACCAGGAGCGTGGGACCGGTGCCCCGCGCGCGCAGCAGCGAGGTCGCGACGAAGTAGACCGCCGACTTCCCCCAGCCGGTGCGCTGGACGACGAGCGCGCGCCGGTGGTCGTCGACGAGGGCCGTGATCGCCTCGAGCTGCCCGTCGTGGAACTGGGCGTCGGGTCGGCCGGTGAGGCGACGCAGGGCGTCGAGCGCGTCCGTGGCGGTGGCGGTGGAGGTGGTCACCCGGTCATCGTGTCAGGCGCTGCCGACACCGGCTCCTTGCCGCGTCGCGCCCTGTGGACGACAGTGGGCGCATGCGTCGCGCGCTCGCCGTCGGCACCCTCGTCCTGCTCCTCGGCTGCTCGGGTGCGCCCGCCACCGTGACCGCTCCGGACCTGCAGTGCGGGCAGGACCGCACGACGGACGCGGCGAAGGACGTCGTGGAGAAGGTCGGTGGCCTGCGCACCGACGACGTCGTCGTGCGCCTCGCCCGCAGCACCCCTGCCGGCATCGTCGCGCTGGTCGACGGTGACGTCGAGCGGGCATACCGCCTCCTGCACGACCGCTACGGCGTGGCCGTCGTTGCCCAGGCCGAGGGCGACGGCGTCGCGGACGGTCTGGCGCAGATCGAGCGCCTCGTCCGCTCGTCCTGCCCGCAGGGCTGAGACGACCCGGCGGACGGGGTCCTCGGGTGGGCGAAGAGGGACTCGAACCCCCGACCGCTCGGGTGTAAGCCGAGTGCTCTGACCAGCTGAGCTATTCGCCCCGGGTGCATCCGGCGAGTGCGTCGGACGCCTGGGAACCCTACCGCACGCGAGCGCGACGACCTGGTCCCCGACAGACAGAGGCTGCGGCCGCCGGGGTCTCGGGTCCCGGGCGGCCGCAGCACCCCCATCATGGCGCAGCACGGGTGTCGCGCGCAGCCGTTTGGGCGGGAAACTCGGGCGAATTCAGCCGTCGTCGCGCAGGTGCGCCTCCAGCCGCTCGACCTTGGCCGTCAGCTGGCCCGTGAACCCCGGACGGATGTCCGCCTTCAGCACGAGCGAGACCCGCGACGAGACCGCCGCGACGGCGTCGACGGCAGCCTTCACCACCGCCATCACCTCGTCCCACTCCCCCTCGATCGTCGTGAACATCGACGTTGTCTCGCACGGCAGGCCCGACGCACGGACGACCCGCACGGCCTCGGCGACTGCGGCCGCCACCGACCCCGACTCGTCGGCGCTGACCGGGCTGACGCTGAACGCGGCGAGCATCAGAGCTCGGCCAGCGCGGCGCGGTAGGCGTCGAAGTCGCGCGCCTGGCCGATGGGGTGCTCCACCTTCCAGCGCAGGACGCCCTCGGCGTCGACGAGGTAGGTGCCGCGCTCGGGCGCGCCCGCGCCCTCGTTGAAGATGCCGTAGGCGCGGCTGACCTCGCCGTGCGGCCAGAAGTCGCTCAGCACGGGGAACGTGAGGCCCTCCGCGTCGGCGAAGGCGCGGTTGGAGAAGAAGTGGTCGCAGGAGATCGCGAGCACCTCGACGTCGCTGTCGGCGAAGGCGCCGATGTTGTCGCGGATCTCGCAGAGCTCACCGGTGCAGATGCCGCTGAAGGCGAACGGGAAGAACACGAGCGCCACGGGACGTCCGCGGAAGGACGACAGGGCGACGTCCTCGCCGTGCTGGCTCTTGAGGGTGAAGTCGGGGGCGGTCTGGCCTACGTCGATCGTCATGGCCCCAGCCTAGGACGCGACGAACCTCCGGAGCCCCAGCGCGGGCCGCGAAGAACCCTGGGACTCAGCGCTTGTGGGTGGAGAGCTTGGTGGCGGCCCACTCGGCCGACGCCGAGGAGGTCGTGGTCGTCGACAGGCCCGCGACGGGAGCCGCCTCGGCGATGTCGGCGCCGGTCACGTAGCCCGGTCGCCCGACCTTGGGCGTCAGCACCCAGATCGACCCGCCCTCGGCGAGGTCGGAGAGCGCGTCGAACAACGCGTCGACGAGGTCGCCGTCGTCGTCGCGCCACCAGAGGATGACGCCGTCGACCACCTCGTCGGACTCACCGTCGACGAGTGCGTGGCCCACGATCTCCTCGATCGCGGAGCGGAGCTCGTTGTCGACGTCCTCGTCCCAGCCCAGCTCCTGGATGACGGTGTCGGGGCTGAAGCCCAGCCTCGCGGCGTCCAACGGTTCTCCTCAGTTCGTCCGGTGGTGTGGTCCCACTCTGGCACGCCTGGAGGGGCGGTGCCGCCCGGGACCGGGTCGGGTGCGGCGGTGGTCGAGAACCTACTGCAAAGTAGGGGATTTTCCTACTGATCGGTAGATGTTCACAACGTCCGCCGGTGTCACCCTAGCGAATCCGGCGTGGAAAGATGGAGAGGTCCACAAGACGTCCCAGGAGTCGCACATGCCCACCGGCCAGTCCCCCACCGAGCGCCCCGCTGTCATCCACGAGGGGCTGCCGACGCAGCTGCCCGACATCGATCCCGACGAGACGTCCGAGTGGCTCGCCTCACTGGACCAGATGGTCGACGAGCGAGGCCGCTCCCGCGCCCGCTACGTCATGCTCAAGCTCCTCGAGCGGGCCCGCGAGCAGAACGTCGGCGTGCCGGCGCTGCGCAGCACCGACTTCATCAACACGATCCCGCCCGAGCACGAGCCGTGGTTCCCCGGCAACGAGGCGATCGAGCGACGCATCCGCTCCTACATCCGCTGGAACGCGGCCGTCATGGTCTCGCGCGCGAACCGGCCCGGCCTCGGCGTGGGCGGCCACATCGCCAGCTACCAGTCGGCGGCCAGCCTCTACGAGGTCGGCTTCAACCACTTCTTCCGCGGCAAGGACCACCCCGGCGGCGGCGACCACATCTACTTCCAGGGCCACGCAGCGCCCGGCATCTACGCCCGCTCCTACCTCGAGGGCCGCCTGAGCGAGCAGCAGCTCGACCGCTTCCGCCAGGAGCACTCCCACGGCCCGGGCCAGGGACTGTCGTCCTACCCGCACCCGCGTCTCATGCCCGATTACTGGGAGTTCCCGACGGTCTCCATGGGTCTCGGCGGCATCAACTCCATCTACCAGGCGCGGTTCAACCGCTACCTGCACGACCGCGGCATCAAGGACACCAGCCAGCAGCACGTGTGGACGTTCCTCGGCGACGGCGAGATGGGCGAGCCGGAGTCGCTCGGCGCCATCGGCCTCGCCGCGCGCGAGGAGCTCGACAACCTCACGTTCGTCATCAACTGCAACCTGCAGCAGCTCGACGGCCCGGTGCGCGGCAACGGCAAGATCATCCAGGAGCTGGAGTCGTACTTCCGCGGCGCCGGCTGGAACGTGATCAAGGTCGTGTGGGGCCGAGAGTGGGACGACCTCCTCGCCCGCGACGTCGACGGCGTGCTTGTCAACCAGATGAACCGCACGCCCGACGGTGAGTTCCAGACGCTGTCGGTGGAGTCCGGCGCGTACAACCGCGAGAACTTCTTCGGCCCCGACCCGCGCCTGCGCGCCATGGTCGAGCACCTGAGCGACGAGGACATCGAGCGCCTGCCGCGCGGCGGCCACGACTACCGCAAGGTCTACGCCGCGTTCGACGCCGCCCAGAAGCACACCGGCCAGCCGACCGTGATCCTGGCGCACACCATCAAGGGCTGGCTGCTCGAGTCCTTCCAGGGCCGCAACGCCACGCACCAGATGAAGAAGCTGACGAAGGACGACCTCAAGGGCTTCCGCGACCGGCTCAACATCCCGGTCAGCGATGCGCAGATCGAGGGCGACAACCTCGCGCCGTTCTACCACCCGGGCGAGGACAGCGAGGAGATCCAGTACATGCGCGCCCGCCGCGACGCGCTGGGCGGCGGACTCCCGTCGCGTCGGGTCGATCCCGCGTCGGTCAAGCTCCCGGAGCCCGACACCTACTCGGCGCTCTCCAAGGGCTCGGGCAAGCAGCAGATCGCGACGACGATGGCCTTCGTGCGCCTCCTGCGCGACCTCATGAAGGACCCCGAGATCGGCCGCCGCATCGTCCCCATCGCGCCCGATGAGTACCGCACGTTCGGCATGGACTCGATGTTCCCGTCGGCGAAGATCTACAACCCGGCCGGCCAGACGTACGAGTCGGTCGACCGCAAGCTGCTCCTGGCCTACAAGGAGTCCGAGAAGGGCCAGCTGCTGCACGAGGGCATCAGCGAGGCCGGCGCGATGGCGTCGGCGATCGCGGCCGGCAGCGCCTACTCCACGCACGGCGAGCCGATGATCCCCGTCTACCTCTTCTACTCGATGTTCGGCTTCCAGCGGACCGCCGACTCGATCTGGGCGATGGCCGACCAGCTCGCGCGCGGGTTCCTCATCGGTGCCACCGCGGGTCGCACGACGCTGACCGGTGAGGGCCTCCAGCACGCCGACGGCCACTCCCCCCTCATCGCGCAGACCAACCCGGCGGTCGTGCACTACGACCCCGCGTACGGCTACGAGATTGCGCACATCGTCAAGGACGGCATGCGTCGCATGTACGGCACGTCCGACGACCGTCCGCACGGCGAGGACGTCCTCTACTACCTGACGGTCTACAACGAGCCGATCAACCAGCCGGCCGAGCCGGAGGACCTCGACGTCGACGCGCTGCTCAAGGGCGCCTACCTGTACCGCCGCGGCGAGCGCGGTCGGCACACGGCCCGGATCATGGCCTCGGGCGTCGCGCTGCCGTGGGCGCTGAAGGCGCAGGAGATGCTCGCCGAGCAGTACGACGTGAAGGCCGACGTCTGGTCCGTCACGTCGTGGAACGAGCTCGCGCGCGACGCGGTCGCCGCCGAGAAGTGGAACCTCAACAACCCGGGCGAGTACCAGCGGGTCCCGTGGATCACGACGCAGCTCATGGACCACGCGAACGTCACGCTCGCGGTGAGCGACTACATGCGGGCCGTCCCCGACCAGATCGCCCGCTGGGTCCCCGGACCGTGGCAGTCGCTGGGCGCCGACGGCTTCGGCTTCGCCGACACGCGCGCCGCCGCACGTCGCGTGTTCCAGATCGACGCGGAGTCGATCGTCGTCTCGGTGCTGCAGAGCCTCGCGCAGCAGGAGCTCGTCGAGCAGTCGGTCGTGCGCGACGCCTTCACGTCGCTGCGCATCGACGACCCGACCGCCACCCGCGGTGTCGCCCAGGAGGGCGGCGACGCCTGACGAACCGCCCTGGGGCGCCGACCGCGACGGTCGGCGTCTCAGGGAACTCCTAGCCGATGCACCCTAGGATGTTGCCCATGCGTCGTTGGCCGTACACCTTTGCCGTCGCGCTGTCCGTGGCGGTCACGGGCGCCGCGGTGTTCTCCTCCCTCTACCTCGATCTGCCCATGAAGGACCCCGAGGGGTTCCTCGGACCGGCGTACGTGCGCCTCCCGCTGCTGGCGCTGCTGTTCTTCGCCGCCGGCATCGTGCCCGCCGCCGTGCGTCGTCGCGGCTGGAAGCAGATCGGCGAGGGCGCGCGCGAGGTGGTGCGGGAGGAGTGGTCGCTCAAGCGGGTCGGCTACATCGCGACCGGACTGATCACCTTCTACGCGAGCTACGTCAGCTACCGCAACCTCAAGAGCTACCTGCCCACGTACCGCGAGGGCGTGCTGTTCGACCGCCAGCTCCTCGAGCTCGACCACTGGCTCATGTTCGGCCACAACCCGGCCACGGTCCTGCACAACCTGCTCGGCACCGACGTGATGGCGCACGTGCTGTCGTTCGCGTACATCGCCTACCTGCCGCTCATCCCCATCACGCTGGGCGCCTTCCTGGTGCTCAACCGCGACTTCTCGATCGGCGCCTGGTACGCCACGGCGCTGTGCCTCAACTGGATCCTCGGCGTCCTCAGCTACTACGCGCTCCCGACCCTCGGCCCGGCGTTCGCGCAGCCGTCGATGTACTGGGACCTCGCCACGACCGACGTCACCGAGCTGCAACGCTCGTTGTTCCGCAACAGGGTCGACGTGCTCACCGACCCGTGGGCGAGCGAGAAGATCCACGGCGTCGCGGGCTTCGCCTCGCTGCACGTCTCGGTGACGTTCACCGCGGCGCTGTTCATGCAGCGCACCGGCCAGAAGCTCGCGATCCGCGCGATCACCTGGGCGTTCTTCGTGGTCACCGTCCTGGCGACCATCTACTTCGGCTGGCACTACCTGGCCGACGACATCGCCGGCATCGTCATCGGCTGGGCGTCGGTGTCGCTGGGCGCCTGGGCGTCGGGGAACCGAGGGCGGCGCAAGCGACGAGGCCTGGCGCCGGTCGACGAGCAGCCGGTCCAGCCGGTTCAGCCGGTTCAGCCGGCCACGGTCACCGCGCCCGGTCCCGGCGGCGGCTCCGGGTCCATCACGGGCTGACCCTGGCGCAGCATCGCGCGCCAGGTGCTGCGGTGGTAGGTGGCCGGGTCGGTCGCGGCCACGAAGTCGTGGAGGATCTGCGCGAACTGCTCCGGGTGGTCGCGGTGCGGGAAGTGGCCCGCGTCGGGCAGCACGTGCACGTGCGACCACGCCTGGCTGCGTGCGACATCGGCGTGCGAGGCGGGTATGACGAGGTCGTCGGCGCCCCAGACGACGAGCACGGGGATGATGCGCGCCAGGTAGGTCCGGTCGATCATCGTGACGAACTGGCCGCGCCAGTCGAGCACGTGGCTCGTGACGCGTTGCACCGCGTGGCGGGCCCGCGGGTCGGCGAAGGACTCGTAGATCGCGGCCACCTCGCCGAGGTCGCGCAGCTGACGGACGCCCGTGCGCGAGAGTCCGCGCATGCTGGCGGCGACCGCCCGGCGCCACGGGCGCAGGGTCGCGAGGCCGAGCGCCGTGCCACTGCCGGGCAGGGTCAGGAAGCGGATGAGCGGCGTGACCTCCTTGCCGAGGCCACCCGACGACACCAGCGCGATCCGCTCGGTGCGGTCGGGGTACTGGTAGGCGAACTGCATCGCCACCCCACCGCCGAAGCTGTGGCCCACGACCGTCACCTTGTTGATGCCGAGGATCGTCAGCAGGTCGCGCATGCCGTTGGCGTAGCCGCCGAGCGAGTAGTCGGCGTCGGGCTTGTCGGACTCGCCGTGGCCGAGCAGGTCGGGCGCGATCACCGTGTAGTGCTCCGCGAGCGCGTCCATGACGGGCTCCCAGGTGCTGGACTCACAACCCAGGCCGTGCAGTAGGAGCAGGGCCGGCCCCTTGCCCTTGCGTCGGTAGGCGCGACGGTAGCCGTGCACCACCACGAACTGCAGGTCGTCGCCGCTGGTCATCGACCCATCGTAGGAGGTGGCGGGTTCGGCCGCGCCGGAACCGAGCACGTCGAGTGGCTCGTTAGACTGGCGCCGTGCCCACCCCAGCCGAGGTCCGCGCACAGCTGACCGACATCCTCGTGACCGTCGTCGAGTGCACCCCCGACGAGGTGCGCGACGACGCCCGCCTCGAGGACCTCGGCGTCGACTCGCTCGCCGCCGTCGAGGTCGCCGACGAGCTGGGTCGTCGCTTCGGCGTCCACCTCGAGGACGCCACGGTCGACACGCTCGTGACCGTCGACGACGCCGTCCGTGCCGTCGTCGAGCACCGACCTGCCGGCCGCCGTGGTCGTCGTGGTCCTGCCGTGGCGGTGACCCTCGGCGCCGAGGGTCGCGAGCGGGCACCGGGCGAGCGCAGCCTCGCGGGCCGCGCCGACGCGCTCTGGCGGCTCGCCATGTGGTTCGTCGTGGCCGGTCTCGTGATCGGCGGAGGCCTCGGCTTCGCCGGCGCCACCGTGGTGCGCGCGACGGGTCTGGGCGGTGTCGAGCTGCCGCCGATCTCCGGCCCGACCGCCCCTGCGACGCCGTCGAGCAGCCCGTCGGCGAGCCCGTCGCCGACGCCGTCCGCGACGCAGGAGCCGGAGGAGAAGCCGACGTTCTCGGTCGAGAGCGACCGCATCGCCGCCGGCCAGCGGTTCACGATCTCCGGACGGTTCCCCTCCCTCGGCGAGGGCCAGCTGCTGCAGGTGCAGTCCCGCGACCCGGGCGCCGACTGGGAGGACTTCCCCGTCTCGCTGCAGACCCGCGAGGGCGGCCGGTTCCAGACCCAGATCTACACGTCACGTCCCGGCGAGCGGGAGTTCCGCGTGTTCCACGAGGACAGCAACACCGCGTCGCCGTCCGCGAAGGTCACGATCGGCTGAGCGAGCGCGCCGGGTCAGACGACCTGGTGCAGCCAGCGGACCGGAGCGCCCTCACCGGCGTGCCGGAACGGCTCGAGCTCGGCGTCCCACGCCACCCCGAGCAGACCGTCGAGCGCCTCGTCCATGGTGATCTCACCCAGCGCCGCCTTGACCCGGAACGCCTTGATGCGGTCCTCGGGGATGAGGACGTCGCCGTGCAGGCCGGTCATCGCGTGGAAGATGCCGAGGGTCGGGGTGAAGGAGAACCGTGCCCCCTCGCTCGCGGCGGTCGGCTCCTCGGTGACCTCGAAGCGGAGCCGGTCCCAGCCACGCATCGCCGACGCGAGGGCCGCAGCGGACCCTGCCGGGGCTTGCCACGACAGCTCGGCCCGGTACGTGCCGGCCTCCGCGGGCTGGGACTGCCAGTCGAGGTCGACGCTGTCGCCGAGGACGCCCGCGGCCGCCCACTCGACGTGCGGGCACAGCGCGGACGGCGCGGAGTGGACATACAGGACTCCACGGGTGGGGATGCTCATCGTGCCTCCTAGCTCGAGATCCGCCTTCCCCAGCGACCTCACGGAGCCACGCGTCATCAGTCCGCGTTGCGCCCATGGTAGCCACAGCAGCCTCCTCGGCACCACCCCCGCGTCGGCGCGACACTCCCGAGCGGTCGGTCGCGACCGTCGGCGGCGCATGTGACGATGAGGTCATGACCTCCGTCGTGCAGGACAACCCGAGCGCTTCCCGCTTCGAGATCACCGTCGACGACGAGCTCGCCGGCTGGGTCGACTACCGCGCCGACGGCGACGTGTACGCCCTGCCCCACACCCGCGTGCTCCCCGCGTTCGAGGGTCGCGGCATCGGCTCGGAGCTCATCGTCGGCACCCTGCGCGAGCTGGCCGAGCGCGACGCGCAGGTGCTGCCGTTCTGCCCGTTCGTGCCCAAGGTGATCCGCGACCACCCCGAGTTCCTCGACCTCGTGCCGGCCGACCAGCGGGGCATGTTCGGCCTCTGAGCGCGACGTCGCGGCCGGCTCAGCCGACCACGTGCACGTCGATGCCCCGTGAGCGCCACAGGTCGGCGATGTCCTCCGCGTCCTCCCACGCCTCGACCACGCGGTAGCCGTCCTTCTCGAGCTGGTCGAGCATCTCCGCCTTCACGACGTGGTCGGGGCGGTAGTCGCCCACGATGCGCATGACGAGCTGGTCGTAGGGCACGTCGTGCTGCTGCAGCCAGTCCAGCGTCAGGTCGCGCCACACGAACTCCCGCGACGTCACCACCAGCACCGCACGCCCCTGCTCGTGCGCCGCACGCACCGCCTCGACCACCTCCGGCCGCGGCGGGCAGTCGCGCGACGCCGAGTGGAAGGCCGCGAAGTCGCGCTCGTCCCCCGCCACGTGGTGCAGGATCGACGACACGTCGACCAACGTCCCGTCCAGGTCGGCGATCACGGCGTCGGTCATGGGCCCAGTCTGCCCGCTCGCTAGGCTGTGCACCCCTGGGGCGGTAGCTCAGCCGGTCAGAGCAGAGGACTCATAATCCTTGGGTCGTGGGTTCGAGCCCCACCCGCCCCACCACAGGTCACGACGCAGCACGTCCCTCGCGAGGCTTGTCATCCTTTGCTCGACACCTGAAACACTGCCCGCTTCCCCGGCCCGCGTGGGCAAGCCCACGAACCGCTAAGAGCGTCATCATCGGGATTTCGCCATCTTCCCGTACGCGGCGGACCAAGCCGACGATGCACCCAAGGGAAGATGGACCGGGGTGGCTTCGAGTGCGATGCGAGAGAACTTTGAGCTATCGAGACCTGTTCGTCGGCGTCGTGACGATCAGAACGTGGACATCAACATGCACTGCATCCCAACGAGGGAATCCACGTTTGTCTCCGACAACTGCACATCTCGAAGGATTCGACCGCACCGAAAGAAGGAAATGTCAGACGGCGCAGGCAGCCTTTCCCGTATGTCACCGAACAAGGTTGCGGCAGTGATGGCTCTTGCCGCGACCCTGGTCCAGATCTACTGGCGGGTGAGCATGTACTGGCACAACGACGCGAGGTTAGCGCGCCATTTCTCAACCGTTCGCGATCTCATGCAAGAAGTCCGCTGGCGTCAGCCGATCCGTCGCATCCGCCGACGCCGAGAGATCATGAGTCTTCTTGCAGATTATCCCGACGAGATCTTCAACTATCGTCGCGTGTACTGGGAAGTCGTGGCGTGGGCTCTGCTCCTTCTTGCATCGGCCTACGCGGCATTCGGAACGTTGTCGCAGCGATGAGCGGGTCGCTCCGCAAAGTGTTGCAGCGACGGCGACGGACTTTCGCAGGGCTTCAGTCGCAATCGAACCCGAACCGCACGCACCGCTGGGTGGTGGTCGACATAAATGCGCTGCCGCGAGAACAGGCCTATCGACCGGACACCGAAAAATGGGCCGCGCGTGTCAACTGGCGGCGAGTCAATCGAGTGGTCACCCAGTTGTTCGAGGCAGAACGATTGGATGACTACGAGGCAGTGGACCGCGCGAGTCGATGGATGCTCCGGCGCAATCGTCTGGCGGTCGACAGTCTCGTCTCGTGGCCCATCGACGCGGATAGCGTGCAGATCACGAACGGGATCCACCGGATCGCTGCGATGCGCATGCAGGGCGTTCAATTCACGATCGGCGCCGACTTCGCCCGCTAGCTGAACAGCGTCGTTGATCTCCGCGGGGTCGATCGCCGAAGTTCGACAACCCAGTCCGACCGTGGCCCGAGTTGCGTTCATTCAAGAGAGGGCCAGGTCACTGCAATCGGTCGTGGTTCGACGACCGCAGATCGTTGAGTGCCTTCAAGTTTCGCTCAGGTTGCAGATACTTCATGACCACGGACGTGCGGGAGGGGTCGACGCTCACTGCTGTACACGGGGGTCGCGATCCGATCGACACCTGGCACGGGCCCCGCGATACTCACCATCCTTCAGTTGAACTCGCTCCGCCCACCACGAACATGACACTGCACTGCACCCGACGAGCGGGCGCGCGGCGCGCCCTCACGACGCTCTCAGCCGGGCAGGGCATGCTCGGCTCGACAGGTCGGGGACGAGGCAGCGAGGTGGCGATGACCGTCGTCGAGGAGGGCGCCCCGTCGCGCCGACGTGTCGGACCCGTCGAGCGGCTGCGCCGGTTCGGCCGACCACCCCGCATCGTCGGCATCGACGTCGCCCGTGGGCTGGCCGTGCTCGGGATGGTCGGCGCCCACCTGGGCGACACCCACGACGACATCACCTGGTCCGACCCGTCCACCTGGGACGGCATCGTCAACGGACGCTCCTCGCTGCTGTTCGCGATGCTGGCCGGCGTCTCCATCAGCCTCATCTGCAAGGGTCGCGCACGACCCGGGGACACCGGCCTGCAGATGACGCTCGTGCGACGCGGTCTGCTGATCCTCGTCATCGGCCTCGCCATCGAGCTCCTGAACACCGGCGTCGGCGTCATCCTGCCGCTCTACGGGCTGCTGTTCGTGGCGTCGACCCTCGTCCTGCACTGGAGCACGCGACGGCTCTGGACGGTGGCCGTCCTGCTCGCGGTGGTCGCGCCGTTCGCGGTCGCGTTGGCGCACGCGCTCAGCCTCGCCGCGTCGGGCCCCGGGCTCCACCTCACGCTGTTCGGCCTCTACCCCGTCACCGCGTGGCTCGCCGTGCTCCTGGCCGGCATGGCCGTCGGCCGTCTGCACCTCACCCGCGCACGCGTGGCGGCGGGGCTCCTGCTCGGGGGCGTCCTGGTCGCCACGCTCGGGTACGGCGCGGGCCACGTCATCGGCTCGGACCGGGACGACCTCGTCGCCTACCTCGGCTGGGACGCACCGGACTACACCGACGACCTCGGCAACCCCACCAACGAGCCCGGCTACCTCACCCGGCTCGAGCAGTCCGACGAGATCCAGCACGTGTGGAGCACCGCGATGCAGTACAAGCCGCACACGGCCGGTGCCCCCGAGATCGTCGGGTCCGGCGGGCTCGCAGTCGCCGTCATCGGACTCTGCCTGCTCCTCGCCCGACGACTGCGTGCCGTGCTGCTCCCCCTCGCGGCCTTGGGCTCCATGCCGCTGACGGCCTACACCGGACACCTGCTCCTGCTCACCGCGCTGGCCGGCGGTCCCTTCGGCGGGTACGTCGGCGTCAGCAACACCGTCTGGGCAAGCACCAGCGTCGGCCTGCTCGTGCTGGCGACGCTCTGGGTCGCATTCGTCGGGCGGGGGCCGCTCGAACGCCTCGTGGCACGTGTCAGCCGCCCCCGTGCCGAGGGTTGAGCGACCTCAGCCCTCGGGGTGCTGCTTGAGCCAGGCCACGAGCGCGTTGGCGTGGCCGTGGCCGAGCCCGTGCTCGTTCTTCAGGTACGCCACCTTCTCCATGTGCGCGACGTCGCCGAGCCCGCGCAGGAGGTCGAGCCAGTGCTCGATGCTCTCGCCGTAGCGCTTCTCGATCGACGGGAAGTACTACGCGGGTCCCTGCGTCGGCCACTGCTGCTCAGCCATGGCCCGACCCTAGCCGCGCCCCGTAGCCTGACGCCATGACCGACGAGGCGCCCGTCCCGCTCACTCCGCTCGACGAGGACTGGGAGCGGGCGCTCGTCGTCGTCGCCCACCCCGACGACGTGGAGTTCGGCGCCGCTGCCGCCGTCGCCCGCTGGACCGAGCAGGGCAAGACCGTCGTCTACTGCATGGTCACGAGCGGGGAAGCCGGCATCGACGCCCTCGCGCCCCAGGAGTGCCGGACGCAGCGCGAGGCCGAGCAGGTCGAGTCCGCGCGCATCGTCGGCGTCGACGTCGTCGAGTTCCTCGGCTTCCCCGATGGCGTCGTCGAGCAGACCGTGGCCCTGCGGGCCGCGATCGCCCAGCAGGTCCGACAGCACCGGCCCGACGTCGTCGTCACCGTGAACCACCACGACACCTGGGGCGGAACCGCACCGAACCAGGCCGACCACGTGGCCGTCGGGCGCTCGACCATCCACGCCGTGCAGGACGCCGGCAACCGGTGGATCCACCGCGAGCAGCTGCTCGACGGGCTCGAGCCCTGGGGCGGCGTCCGGCAGGTGTGGGTGTCCGGCTCCCCCGCCGCGACGCACGGTGTCGACACCTCCGCCACCTTCGACCGCGGGGTCGCGTCACTGGAGGCCCACCGCGCCTACATCGACGGGCTCGGCTGGGAGCACTTCGACGCCGCCGCGTTCCTCGAGGGGATGTCGCGGCCTCTCGGCACCCGCATGGGCGTCACCCACGCGGCCGCGTTCGAGGTCGTGTCGATGACGTGGGGCGACTGACGTGCCCGACCAGTACGACACGACCCATGGCGTCCATCACGTGCCCGCCTTCCTCGTGCGGGGGCGTCCGGCCCTGCGCGCCGAGCGGCACGAGGTCCTCGACCCCACTGGTGCGACCCTGGCCTTCGCCGAACGTCGTCGTTCGTGGGGACCGGGGGCGACCACCGTGTTCCACACCGACGAGGCCCGCACGCGCGAGACGTTCCGCAGCGAGGTCCGTGGCCGCCCGAACCTCGGGGCACGTCACGTGGTCGTCGCCGCCGACGGTCGTCCGCTCGGGTCCTTCCGCAAGCAGGCGGCCCGCAGCCTCGTCCGCACGACCTTCGTGCTCGAGGCCGAGGGGCTGGCGGGCACGGCGCAGGAGCGCAGCGGCTTCCTCGCGCTGGAGCGGCGGCTCAGCAGCGACACGCCGACCCGCCGGATCGCGGTCGACGTCATCGACGACGTCACCGGACAGCCGCTGCTGTCGGTCGCCCGCGCACCCGGGGAGCGCTCGACGTACGCCGTGGACGTGCCCGACCCCCGCGTCGACGTGCGCCTGGCCGCAGCCTTCGTCGTGGGACTGCTCGGCATGATCGACCACTGAACGGCCTCTCGAGCCCCTAGGCTCTCGGCGTGACCACCGTGCAGCACGTCCCGTCGTTCACCGTCAACCAGAAGCTGGCGATGACCACCAACCGCTACGAGGTCGTCGGCCCCGACGGCGCCCTCCTCGCCGTCGCGCAGCAGAAGCGCCTCGCGCTCAAGGAGAAGGTGACGTTCTACACCGACGAGTCCCGGCGGCAGGAGGCGTTCACGTTCGGCGCCCGCAACGTGATGGAGCTGCGCGGCGCCTACGACGTCGTCGCGGCCGACGGCACGCCCCTCGGCACCTTCCGCAAGCAGTTCGGCGCCTCGCTGATGCGCACCACCTTCACGCTCGAGGGCGACAGCTTCGTCGGCACCGGCCAGGAGCGCAGTCAGCTCGTCGCGGTGCTGCGCCGCTTCACCGATCTGCCCTTCCTGAAGATGCACTTCGACGTCGTCGACGACGCGACCGGCCAGCCGCTGCTCTCGGTCGAGCGCGCGACGTCGGTGCGCGACCGCTACGAGGTCTCCGTGCCCGACCCCCGGGTGGACGTCCGCCTCGCCGCCGCGTTCGCGGTGGGCATGGACGCGCTCCTCGGCCGCTGAACGACAGCAGGGGGCCGCTGACGCGAGAAGGGGACCGACGCTGCTGCGTCGGTCCCCTTCTCGTCGCCCTGGCGGGCAGCGTGCTCCCCCGATTGGACTCGAACCAATAACCCTTCGATTAACAGTCGAATGCTCTGCCAATTGAGCTACGGGGGAATGTCTCCCACTCGGGGAGCACGGTCGGTAACTCTACCAACCCCCTCGCGCAGTCTCGACAGGGCCCGGTCACCAATCCGACGCACCGTCGAGACAGGGAGGTCGAGGCGGCTCGCGACGTCGACCCACGGGGTCGGGCAGGCGCCCTCCGGCGTCGTGCTGAACCGGGCCATGAGCACGGTTCGCTCACGAGGCGGGAGGCCGGCCAGGTGTCCGGCGACGACGCCCTCCACGCCGTCGACGTGAGGACCACGCGGCTCCGGGACGACGTCGTGGGGCACCTCTGGACGCGCTTCGCGATGGGCGTGCAGGGCCCGGGTGATCCACGGCCACGCGTACGTCGCGAGCCGGGCGCCACGGTCGGGATCGAAGCAGGCCACGGCCGACATCAGGGCCAGCACGGCCACCTGCAGCGCGTCGTCCACGTCGTCGCCCCGGAAGCCCAGCGCCCACACCCGCAGGGCCGCCAGGCGCAACGACCGGCGCAGCAGCACCGCCCGCGCGTCGTCGTCACCCCCACGCGCGAGGACGGCCAACCGATGCTCCTCCTCCGCGGTGAGCGACGGCTCGCCCAGCAGACGGCGCACCAGGTCCATGGCTCCACCCTCGGCGCCGGGCCGCACCGGCTCCAGCACGACCCCGCCGCCTGTGGACACCCGCCCGCCGGACCCGCCCGTGCGGGCGGGCCTGGGGACTACTCGCCGCCCAAGGTGCGGTTGCGCAGCTGACGGAACTCCGCCTCCCGCGCGAGCAGGTCGGTGAAGACCGCGCGGTACTCCTCCTGCTGCTCGGCAGGGTCGGTGCGCTGCAGCTTGGAGCGCAGGTCGTTGACCTGGCGTCCGACCGTGAGCAGCCGCAGCCGCGTCATGATCGCCGCGACGACGCGCGCCGTGGCCCCCTCTGTCGAGCTGAGCGGCTCCATCGCGGCGACGGAGAGCACGCGCCGCAGGTCGTCGGAGACGAGCGCGTCGGACACCCGTGGCACGAAGGTCGGGTCGGGCTGCGCCGGGAGGCCGACCGTCGTCATCGTGCGCCACAGCTCCAGCGCGACGGGGTGTGTGAAGTCGCCGTCGTCGAGCTCCTCCGCGTGCGGACGCGCCAGGTGCGGGTGCTGCGCCAGCGCCTTCAACGCCTCACGCTCGTCGGCGAACTGGGGCGCGCCGAAGCTGACGAACGGCTGCGGCGGTGGCGCGGGTGCCGGCTTGGCCGACTGCTGCGCCGGGGCCCGGCGTTCCGGCTTCGTCGGGGGCCGGTACCGACGGTGCTCGGCCCGCACCTGGTCGACGTCGACCCCCACGCGCGTGGAGATCTCGCGCAGGAACTCCTCGACCTTGCTCTTGTCGCGGATCGACGTCGCGAGACCGACCGCCTCACGCACCGCGTCGACCCGCTGGTCGGCACGGTCGAGGTCGTAGCGCAGCAGCACGTTCTCGAGCACGAAGCGGTACAGCGGGATCCGGGCGTCCACGAGCGCCCGGACGCCGGCGTCGCCGTCGGCGATCCGCAGGTCGCACGGGTCCATGCCGCGCGGCTCGACCGCGACGTACGTCTGCGCGGCGAACTGCTGGTCGCCCTCGAACGCCTTCATGGCCGCCCGCTGCCCCGCCTCGTCGCCGTCGAACGTGAACACCACCTCGCCGTGCATGGCACCGTCGTCGAGCAGGATCCGCCGCAGCACCTTCGCGTGGCCCTCGCCGAACGCCGTGCCGCACGTCGCGACCGCGGTGCGCACCCCGGCCTCGTGGCAGGCCATCACGTCGGTGTATCCCTCGACGACCACCGCCCGGCTCTCCGAGGAGATCTGGCGGCGTGCGAGGTCGATCCCGTAGAGCACCTGGCTCTTCTTGTAGATCGGGGTCTCGGCGGTGTTCACGTACTTGCCCTGCATGAAGTCGTCGTCGAACATGCGTCGGGCGCCGAAGCCGATGATCTCGCTGGTCATCTCGCGGATCGGCCAGAGCAGACGTCCTTGGAAGACGTCGAACAGGCCCCGCGTCGAGCGGCGCGCCAAGCCGCCGACGACGAGCTCGTCGTCGGTGAACCCCTTGCCCTTGAGGTGCCCGAGCAGCGCGGTGCCCGATCTGGGGGCCCAGCCCATGGCGAACGTCTCGGCAGCCCGCTGGTCGAAGCCCCGGTCGGTGACGAACTGGCGCCCGATCGACGCCTCGGGCGACGACGCCAGCGTCTGGGCGTAGAACTCACCGGCGAGACGGTGCGCCTCGAGCAGGCGCTGTCGCTGCTGCGGGTCGCGGCGAGGTCCGCGTGACTCGCCCTCCTCGTAGCGCAGCTGGATGCCGTACTTCGCCGCGAGCCGCTCCATGGCCTCCACGAAGCTGAGGCCCTCGATCTTCTGGATGAAGGCGATCGCGTCGCCGCCCTCGCCACAGCCGAAGCAGTGGAAGGTGCCGCGGGCCGGGTTGGCGTGGAACGACGGCGTCTTCTCGTCGTGGAACGGGCACAGGCCCTTCATGGTGCCGCCCGAGCGCCGCAGCGTGACGTACTGCTCGACCACCTCGTCGATGCGGGCGCGTTCGCGGACGAGCTGGATGTCCTCGTCGTTGATCAGGCCCGCCACGGGTCGATCCTAGGCGGTGGGCGTCAACCGAGGAGCCGGTCGGCCCACAGCCTCGCCGACCCGTCGGTCAGGCTCGCCACCTGGTCGATGACGACGCGTGTGCGGGCGGCGTCGTCGGTGGCACGACGCAGGTCGGCACGGAACTCCGGCTCGAGGTGCTCCTCCCCCGTCGCGAGGAGACGCGCCACGAGTGCGCCGAGCGCCTCGCGTTGCGTCGCGAGCTGACGTGCCCGGTCGTCGGCGAGCATCACGTAGTGCGCGGCCACGGCCTTGAGGACGGTGATCTCGTCGCGCGTGGCCTGCGGCACCTCCAGGTCGGCGGTGTAGCGGGTGAGCGGTCCAGGCCCCCACCGCTCGACGGTGGCACGCTGCGCGCTCACGGCGAACCGGCCGATGAGCGCGCTCGTCAGGCTCTTCAGCACGGCGAGGGCCTCGCGGCTGCCGTCGAACTCGGCGCGCGGCCACTCCGGCAACGCCCGCAGCCGCTCCAGCGCGCCCCCGAGCCGGTCGTCGTCGGCGCTCGCGTCGTACCAGTCGCGGGCGACGGCGTGCACCCCGTCGAGGTCGAGCCGTCCGGGCAGCAGGCTGAACCAGCCACCCACGACCGCGTCCTCCACGTCGTGCACGGAGTAGGCGATGTCGTCGGCGAGGTCCATCACCTGCGCCTCGATCGGGCGACGCCACGCCGGAGCGCCGGCCCGCAGCCAGTCGAAGACGGGTCGGTCGTCGGCGTAGACGCCGAACTTCGGGCCGCCCCCGGGCGCCTCGCCGCGTGCCCACGGGTACTTGACGCAGGCGGCCAACGTCGCGCGCGTGAGGTTCAGCCCGACGCTGCGGCCCGCGCCGTCGACCGTCTTCGCCTCGAGGCGGGTCAGGATCCGCAGCGTCTGCGCGTTGCCCTCGAAGCCGCCGACGTCCGCCGCCGCCTCGTCGAGCGCGGCCTCGCCGTTGTGGCCGAACGGCGGGTGCCCGACGTCGTGGGAGAGGGCGGCGCAGTCGACGACGTCGGGGTCGCAGCCGAGCGAGGCGCCCAGCTCGCGCGCCACCTGCGCCACCTCGAGAGTGTGGGTGAGCCGGTTGCGCACGAAGTCGTCGAACCCGGCCCCCATGACCTGCGTCTTCGCCGACAGCCGGCGCAGTGCGGCGGAGTGGACGACGCGGCCGCGGTCGCGCTCGAACGGCGTGCGCCCTGCCCGCTTCGTCGGCTCCGCCACGACCCGGGCGCGCGCCTCGATGCCGTAGGGACTCTCCACGGGACGCAGGCTACCGAAGCGCCCCGACCCTGCGGCGTGGGTCGCAGCACAGTGAGGTCATGACCCGTTCGGTCGCGGTGCTCTCCGACGTCCACGGCGTCCTGCCCGCTCTCGACGCGGTCCTGGCCGAGCCCGCGGTGAGGTCGACGGACATGGTGGTCGTCACCGGCGACCACACGTGAGGCCCACAGCCGGGCGAACGTTCGGTCCGCGCAAGGAACGCTGACTCACCCTGATTCCCTCACGGCATGGGAATCAGCGCCACCGGAACGGGCTCAGAAGCGGCCGTTGCGAGGCCGGGGCTGGCAGCGGGGACAGGTGAAGGAGCTGCGGTTCATGAAGGCGTCGCGGCGGATCGGCGTCCCGCACCGCGGGCACGGCTCGCCCTCCTGCCCGTACGCGGCGAGGGACCGGTCGAAGTAGCCGCTCTGGCCGTTCACGTTGACGTACAGCGCGTCGAAGGACGTGCCGCCCTGCTCGAGCGCCTCGCCCATGACGTCGACGACGTGGCCGAGCAGCGCGTCGACCTCCTTGGCGCGCAGGTTCTCCGTCGCGCGGGCATAGTGCAGCGGCACGCGCCACAGCGACTCGTCGGCATAGATGTTGCCGACGCCGGAGATCAGCGTCTGGTCGAGCAGGGCCCGCTTGACGCCCGTGCGCCGACGACGCAGCCGCGTGGCGAAGAGGTCGCGGTCGAACCGCGGGTCGAGCGGATCGCGCGCGATGTGCCCGATCGTGACAGGCACCTGCTCCTCGTCGACGTCGGCCAGCATCATGCCGCCGAAGATCCGCTGGTCGACGAACCGCAGCTGACGGCCGTCGTCGAGGTCGAGCACGATCCGCAGGTGTCGCGGCGGCGGCGCGTCGGCGTCGCTGATGAGCATCTGTCCGCTCATGCCGAGGTGGCAGAGCAGGGCCTCCTGGCCGTCGAGCACGAGCCAGAGGTACTTGCCGCGACGCCGTGCCGCGTCGAACCGTCGACCGACGAGACGCGGGACGAAGTCGGCGGCGCCGGGCAGGTGCCGCTTGAGGGACCGGACGTCGTGCACCGTGACGGCGACGATCGTGCGGCCGACGACGTGCGTGTCGAGGCCGCGGCGGACCACCTCGACCTCGGGGAGCTCAGGCACGGACCGGTCAGACCTCGACGGCGTCGGCCGGGGTCACCTCGGCGGTGATGGCACGCCACGCGATCTCGGCGACCTGCTGCTCGGCCTCCTTCTTCGAACGCCCGGTGCCGCCGTCGTAGCGCTGCTCGCCCACCACCACGGACGCCGTGAACGTCTTGTCGTGGTCGGGGCCCTCGCTCTCGAGGACGTAGCGGGGGACGCCGAGGTCGTGGTTGGCGGCGATCTCCTGCAGCGACGTCTTCCAGTCCAGCCCGGCGCCGAGGTCGGCCGCGCGGGCGATGAACGGGTCGAACACGGCGTGAACGACCTGCGACGCGCGCTCGATGCCGAACTGCACGTACACGGCACCGATCACCGCCTCGACGGTGTCGGACAAGATCGACGACTTGTTCCGACCGCCGGTGGCCTCCTCGCCCCGTCCGAGGCGCAGGTGCGAGCCCAGGTCGAGCGTGTGCGCTACCTCCGCGAGCGCCTTCGCGCTCACGACGGCAGCACGCAGCTTCGCGAGCCGGCCCTCGGCGAGGTCGGGGTGGTTGGTGAAGAGCGCGTCGGTGACGACGAGCCCCAGCACCGAGTCGCCCAGGAACTCCAGGCGCTCGTTGTTGGGCAGGCCCCCGTTCTCGTACGCGTACGAACGGTGCGTGAGGGCGTGCTCCAGCAGCTCGGCGTCCAGGTCGGGGACGCCGAGCACCTCCTTCAGGGCCTCGTGGCCCTGAGGATCAGAGGACCTGGCGACGCTCGCCACGCGCGCCGTACTGTCCGCACTCGCCGCACGCACGGTGCGGGACGACCTTGGAGTCGCAGGCGGGGTTGGCGCAGTCGACGAGGGTGGTCGCCGTGGTCTTCCACTGCGACCGGCGGTGGCGCGTGTTGCTGCGCGACATCTTCCGCTTCGGAACGGCCACGATCTACTCCTTGTTCGGCCCCGGGACGTCGCCCGGGAGGTTCTGGGTCAGCCGGCTCAACGACGCCCACCGGGGGTCGATCGGATCGCCGTGTGTGTGGTCTGGATCGTCCGCGAGTCGCGCCCCGCACTCGGGGCACAGTCCCGGACACTCCGGATCACACACGGGGTTGAGCGGCAGTGCGAGCACCACCGCGTCCCGCAGGACGGGTTCGAGGTCGAGCAAGTCGTCCTCGAGGGCCGGAAGCTCGTCTTCCTCCCCGTCCTCCTCGGCACCGTCACCGGCGCCGATCGGGTCATACACGTACAGCTCCTGCAGGTCCACCACGACGGTGTCGTCGAGGACGTCCAGGCAGCGGACGCACTCGCCCACCACGCGCGCCGAGGCGGTGCCGGTGGCCAGCACCCCGTCCATGACGGCCTCGAGCCGGAGCTCGAGATCGATGGGCGAGTCCTCGGGCACGCCGTAGACGTCGTGGCCCAGATCCGCCGGCGCCGCCACGGTGCGGGTGAAGGTACGTTCGGTCCCAGGTCGACGACCCAGAACCTGGGTGTCGAAGACCAAGGGGCCCGGTTGCACGGTCACGTCCGTCCGTCGAGGTGCACAACAGATCACGGCCTGTTTCCAGGCCGCCGTCCATCATAACCGGTGCAGGTCACGCGACACCAATCGCTCCCCCACCCGTCGAGCCGTGGGGGCCGGACGGGCGCTGCGCGGACGAGGCACGGGAATCTCAGCGAGGCACGGAGAGCTTTCCGTGCGCGGCTGAGGAAGCCGTGCCTGGTGGGAGATTCCCAGGTCGACCTGGGAATCTCCGCGCACGGACCGTCAAGCACGGGAATCTCAGCCGCGCATGGAGAGCATTCCGTGCGCGGCTGAGGAAACCATGCCTGGACGGGAGGTTCCCAGGTCGACCTGGGAATCTCCGACCGGCGGACTGTCGGTGGGGGCTGGGAGGATGCGCAGGTGCAGACGTCGGCGGAGCGGGAGGGGACGGTGCTGCACGCCGACCTCGACAGCTTCTTCGCCTCCGTCGAGATCCGCGACGACCCGAGCCTGCGGGGGCGGCCGGTGGCCGTGGGCGGCGGGGTGGTGATGGCCGCCAGCTACGAGGCGCGGGCGCACGGCGTCAAGGGCGCGATGGGGCTGCGGCAGGCGCTGCGGCTCTGCCCCGACCTGCTGGTCGTGCCGCCCAGGCCGCACGCGTACAGCGAGGCGAGTCGCGCGGTGTTCGCGGTCTTCGCCGACACCACGCCCTTGGTGGAGGGGGTCTCGATCGACGAGGCGTTCCTGGAGGTCGGCGGGCTGCGACGTATCCGCGGCGCGCCGTCGCAGATCGCCACCACACTGCGCGAGCAGGTGCGCGAACGCGTGGGGCTGCCGATCTCGGTGGGCGTCGCGCGCACCAAGTACCTCGCCAAGGTGGCCAGCGCGATGGCCAAGCCGGACGGCCTCCTGGTCGTCCCGCTCGACGACGAACGCCGCTTCCTGCTCTCCCTGCCCGTCCAGGCGCTCTGGGGCGTCGGGCCCCGCACCACGGAGAAGCTGCACGCCGCCCGCGTGCGCACCATCGCCGACGTCGCCCGCATGCAGCCCGGCGAGCTCGCCACCCTCGTCGGCAGCGGTGCGGCCGGTCACCTGCACGCCCTCGCCTCCGGCCACGACCCCCGACCGGTACGGGCGCGACCGTCGCGTCGCTCGATGGGCGCGCAGCACGCCCTCGGCCGCGACGAGCGCACCCCCGAGGGCGTCGAGATCGTGCTCCTGGGCCTGGTCGACCGCGTCGCGCGGCGCCTGCGCGCGGCCGGGCGCACCGCCGCGACCGTCACCCTCCGCGTCCGCTTCGGCGACTTCACCAGCTCCACCGCCTCGCACACGCTCCCGCGCCCGACCGCCCACACGCAGGTCCTCCTCGACGCCACGCTGCAGCTGCTGCGCGGACGTCACGGTGAGATCGCCCGACGCGGGCTCACGCTCGTCGGCTTCCAGGCGTCCGGGCTCGACGACCAGGGCGAGCAGCTGCTGCTGCCCCTCACGTCGGCCACCGACCCCGGCCTCGACACCGCGCTCGACGCCGTCCGCGACCGGTTCGGCGCGCGGGCCGTGCGCCGGGGCGTGCAGCTCGGGCGAGGCGAGCGCGCGCCCATGCCGATCCTGCCCGACCAGGAGGACGACGCGTAGGCGCCGGCTCAGGCTCGGCCGAACTCCCGGTCGAGCCGCTGGAGCACGAAGTCGGGCACGAGACCGCTCACGTCACCGCCGCCGCGTGCGACCTCCTTGACCAGGCTGGAGGCCAGGAAGGAGTACTCGGGGCTGGTCGGGACGAAGACGGTGTCGACGTCGGTGAGGCTGCCGTTCATCTGCGCCATCTGCAGCTCGTAGTCGAAGTCGGAGACCGCTCGCAGACCCTTCACGATCGCGCTGATCCCGTGCTCGGTGCAGAAGTTCACGAGCAGACCGCGGAACGACGCCACCGACACGTTCGGCAGGTCCTCGGTGGCCTGGGCGAGCAGGTCCATCCGCTCCTCCAGCGAGAAGAGGCTCTTCTTGCTCTCGTTCACGAGGACCGCCACGACCACCTCGTCGAAGAGCCGGGAGGCCCGGCGCACGATGTCGAGGTGACCGTTGGTCACCGGGTCGAAGGAGCCGGGGCACACGACGCGCGTCACGGCGGCGACGCTATCAGGACTCCTCGGAGCGGGCACCGAACCACACGGTGGTCTCGCCGTGGGCGCGGTCGCGGAACCCCTCGAACCCCGCGGGCCACGTGAACGGCGTGCGCGTGGACCGCTCGACGACGACCACGGCGTCGTCGGAGAGCGACGGGGCGAGGGCCGCGACCACGGCGGCGACGTCGTCGGTGGCCACCGCGTAGGGCGGGTCGAGCATCACCAGGTCGTAGGGGCCGGCGGCGGAGGCGGCGAAGGACGCGGCGCTCGTGCGGTGCACGGTGGCCTCGGCCCCCAGCTCGCGCGCGTTCTGCTGCGCCACCTGGGCGGCGCGCCGGTCGGACTCGACGAGGTCGGCCGACGCCGCCCCTCGCGAGAGCGCCTCCAGCGCCAGGGCCCCGGACCCGGCGTATACGTCGAGCACGCGGACCCCGTCGAGGCCACCGAACAGCGACTGCAGCGAGGAGAAGAGCGACTCCCTGACGCGGTCCGACGTCGGGCGGGTGCCGTCGCCCGGTGGCGTGCGCAGACGTCGACCGCCCCAGCGCCCGGCGATCACCCGGGTCACGTGCGCTCCAGGTAGTCGGCCTGCTGCGACTGCTCGAGGCGCTCGACCGCGGCCCGCAGGTCGGGCGCGGTCGTCAGCTCCGGGTCGGCCTCGACGAACGCGGTAGCCGCCTCGCGGGCGTCGGCGATGACCTGTTCGTCCTTGACGACCGAGAGCAGCCGCAGGCTGCTGCGCACCCCCGACTGCGCCGCGCCCAGCACGTCGCCCTCGCGGCGCTGCTCGGCGTCGAGTCGCGACAGGGCGAACCCGTCGGACGTGGAGGCGACGGCGTCGAGACGCTCCCGCGACGGCGAGCCGTCCTCCGCGGAGGTGACCAGCAGGCAGAGCCCCGCGTGCCCGCCTCGGCCGACGCGACCGCGCAGCTGGTGCAGCTGGGACACGCCGAACCGCTCGGCGTCGACGACGACCATGACGGTGGCGTTGGGGACGTCGACGCCGACCTCGACGACGGTCGTCGCGACGAGCACGTCGATCTCGCCCCGCGCGAAGGCCGTCATCGTGGCGTCCTTCTCGTCCGGGTGCTGGCGTCCGTGCAACATCCCGAGGCGCAGCCCCGCGAGCGGCCCGGCCGCGAGCTCCTCGTGCAGGTCGACCAGCGACCGTGTGGGCGGGCCCTCGGGATCCGCCCTCTCCCCCGCCTCCTTGTCGCCATCGCCGATGCGCGAGACCACGACGTACGCCTGACGACCGTCGGCGACCTCCTCGCGCACCCGGTCCCACGCCCGCGCGAGCCAGTCGGGGCGTTCGGCGGCCGGGACGACGGTGGTCTGGATGGGCTGACGTCCGCCCGGCAGCTCGCTGAGCGTGGACGTCTCGAGGTCGCCGAACACGGTCATGGCGATCGTGCGCGGGATCGGCGTCGCGGTCATGACCAGCACGTGCGGCTTGGTGTCGTAGCGGTCGACGAGCACGGCACGCTGCTCGACGCCGAAGCGGTGCTGCTCGTCGACGACGAGCAGGCCGAGCTCGGCGAGCTGGACGGTCTCCTGCAGCACCGCGTGGGTGCCGACGACGATGCCCGCCGCACCCGACGCGGCGTCGAGCAGCGCCTCCTTGCGGGCCTTGGCGCCCATCGAGCCCGTCAGGAGCCGGACGCGGGTGCCCTCCGCGGCTCCCCCGAGCATGCCGCCCTCGGCGAGCGCCCCCAGCATGGCCGTGATGCCGCGGTGGTGCTGGGCGGCCAGCACCTCGGTGGGCGCCAGCAGCACGGCCTGCGCGCCGTCGTCGACGACCTGGAGCATCGCCAGCAGCGCGACGACGGTCTTGCCCGAGCCGACCTCGCCCTGCAGCAGCCGGTGCATGGGGTGCTCGCGCGCGAGGTCGGCCTCGATCTCCGCGACCACCGCACGCTGCCCGTCGGTGAGCGTGAACGGCAGCTGCTGCTCGAAGGCGTCGCGCAGACCGCCCGAGCGCCGACGACGCGGCACCGCGGTCTGCCCGAGCGCCGCGTGACGGCGCTGCGCGAACACCGTCTGCAGGACGAACGCCTCCTCGAAGCGGAAGCTGTCGCGGGCGGTGCGCCACTGCTGGTCCGAGCGGGGACGGTGGATCATCTCGAACGCGACGTCGGCGGACGGGAGCCCCCGGTCGGCGCGGACGTCCTGCGGAAGCGGGTCCTCGACGTCGGCGACGGGCAGCACCGTCTCGACGGAGCGCTCGATGGCGAGCGACGGGATCTTCGCGCTCGCCCGGTAGATCGGGATGATGCCGCGCGCGATCCGGCCCTCCAGCGCGTCGGGGCCCTCGAGCGGCTCGTAGAGGGGGTGCGTCAGCTGGAGCCGGCCGTTGAACTGACCCACCTCGCCCGCGAACAGGCCGACCGTGCCGGGGGTCAGCTGGGCCTGGCGCCACGGCTGGGAGAAGAAGGTGAGCGTCAGCCGGGCGTTGCCGTCGGTGAGCGTCACCTCGGTGCGCGTCTTGCGACCGCCGGGGCCGAACCGCTTGTTGACCGCCTCGACGACGCGCGCCATGACGGTGGCGTACTGCCCGACCTGCAACGACGCGAGGTCGGTCATCTCCCCCAGCGACACGTAGCGCCGTGGGTAGTGCCGCAGGAGGTCGTCGATGGTCTCCAGGCCGAGGGTCGCGAGCTTCTTGGCCGTCGCGTCGCCCACGACGGAGCGCAGCCGACGCTCCGGCGGGTTCGTGGGACCCGGCGTCGCCGCGGGACTGGTGGTCACGACCGCACCCCTTACTCGACCGCCACGAACAGCGGGTAGTTCTCCTGGCCGCCCTCGTACACGACGACGTCGACGTCGACCCGCTCCTCGCGCAGCCGGCGCGACAGCGTCTGCGCGACCGTGTGGTCGGCGCCGTCGCCGACGACGAGGGTGACGAGCTCCGCGGTGGGCGAGAGCAGCCGGTCGAGCACCGCGTCGGCCACCTCGGCGACGTCGGAGCCGACGACCGCGAAGTCTCCCGACACGACGCCGAGCACGTCGCCGGCCTCGCAGGGTCCGGCCATGGTGATGCCCGGCTCGACCGCGACGGTGACGGCGCCGTGCTGGGTGTGCGCCGCCGCGCTCGACATGGCGACGACGTCCTCGTCGAAGTCGCGGCCGGGGTCGTGGACGGCCAGGGCCGCGAGCCCCTGCACCTGCGCGTGGGTGGGGATGACCGCGACGCGGACGCCGTCGGCCCTGACCTGCTTGGCGGCGGCGTCGAACAGGCCGACGTAGCGCTGGTTGTTCGGCAGCACCACGACCTCCTCGGCGTCGAGGCCGCGCAGGGTCTCGAGCATCGTGGCGACGTCGACCGGGCGATCGCGCGTGAACTCGAGCACGTGGGCGCCGGCCTCGCGGCAGAGGTCGGCCAGCCCCGCACCCGTGGCGGCGACGACCACGGCCCGGCCCGACCGTTGCCGACCCTGCTGCCGCGCGACCTGGTCGGCGAAGTGCGTGACGGCGATGCGGTAGGGCCGACCGGCCTGCAGACCCGCCTCGATGGCGGCACCGACGTCGTCGACGTGGACGTGGACGTTCCAGAGCCGGTCGCCGCCGACGACCACCAGCGAGTCGCCCAGCGCGTCGAGCGTGTGCCGCAGCGCCGGGATCTCGCTCTCCTCGGCGTCGAGGAGGTACATGACCTCGTACGCCGGACCGCCCTCGACGAAGTCGTCGCCCGACGCGGCCAGCGGTGTGGGGACGTGCTGCGCGGCAGGGGTGGGCGCCCGGCCCGTGAGCGCGCGCTCGGTGGCGTCGAGCACGACCACGAGGGCGCGTCCCCCGGCGTCGACGACGCCGGCCTCTGCGAGCCGCGCGAGCTGCTCGGGGGTGCGCTCCAGGGCCACGCGCGCCGACGCGGCCGCCAGGGCGAAGACGTCGCGCGCCTCGGCACCGGACTCGACGGCGTCCTGCGCTCCGTCGGCGGCGGCCCGCGCGACGGACAGGATCGTGCCCTCCACGGGTCGGCCCACGGCGGCATGCGCGGCGTCGGAGGCGGCGCGGAACGCGTGCGCGACGTCGTCGGCGCGGACCTCGGCGCCGAGGTCGAGGTCGCCGAAGACCGCCCGGACGAGCTGGGACAGGATCACGCCGCTGTTGCCCTTGGCGCCCATGAGCAGGCCGTCGGTGTGCGCCTTCACCAGGTCGGGCAGCACGACGTCGTCGGGCAGCGCCGCGACGGCGTCGGCACCCGCGACGAAGGTCAGGTAGGCGTTCGTGCCGGTGTCGCCGTCGGGCACGGGGAACACGTTGAGGGCGTCGATCTCAGCCCGTGCCGTGGACAGCGCCTGCACGCAGAGCTGCGTCCACGCGCGGAAGGCGTCGGCTCGCAGGCGCAGGACCATGGGGGCAGGTTAGCGTGGGCCACCGACGTGGCGCCGGGCACCGCGAGGGCGATTGGCCCCGCCGCCGGGGCATCGGCTATCCTTACGTGGTTGCCCGTTCCCCGGGCACACCTTTCGTACGTTCGTCGTCCGACGAACCCCGTTCTCGAGCTTGCAGGAGTGGTCGCTGTGGCAGCGGTCTGTGACGTGTGCACCAAGGGACCCGGCTTCGGCCACAACGTGTCCCACTCGCACCGACGCACGAAGCGTCGTTTCGACCCCAACATCCAGCGCGTGCGCGCCGTCGTCGACGGCACGCCCAAGCGCCTCAACGTCTGCACGTCGTGCCTCAAGGCCGGCAAGGTCAGCCGCTGAGGCAGGTCCACGCCTTCGGCGACGACGCGCTAGGTGAGCTCGACGCCGTCGCCCTGGCAGCCGCGATCCGTCGCGGCGACATCAGCGCGGTCGACGCTGCTCAGGCAGCCGTCGACCGCGCTGCGTGCGTGGAGCCGCACCTCGACGCGATCGTCGTCGACGACGTCGAGCGTGCGCTGAGGCTGGCCGCAGGTCCGCTCACCGGCCGCCTCGCCGGGGTTCCCACGTACGTCAAGGACAACACCGACGTCGCGGGCCTGGCGACCCGTCAGGGGTCGCGGGCCATGCCCGACGTCCCCGCCGCGGCCGACGCGCCGTTCACGACCCAGCTGCGCGCGGCCGGGCTCGTGCCGCTGGGCAAGTCGTCGTTGCCGGAGTTCGGCTGGAGCGCCAGCACCGAGTTCGACGAGTGGGACCCCACGCGGAACCCCTGGGACACCGCGTTCTCCAGCGGTGCGTCGTCGGGCGGTGCCGCCGCGCTCGTGGCGTCGGGCGTCGTGCCGATCGCGCACGCCAACGACGGCGGCGGGTCGATCCGCATCCCCGCCGCGGCCTGCGGGCTCGTCGGACTGAAGCCCACGCGAGGTCGGCTCGCGCCCGACGTGCACGCGGCGCAGCTGCCGGTCGACGTCGTCTGCAACGGCGTCCTCACCCGGACCGTCCGCGACACCGCCCACTTCCTGGCCGCGGCCGAGGCGCACCGCACGGCCCCCGGTCTGCCGCCGGTGGGTCTCGTGGAGGGGCCGTCGGCGCGGCGGCTGCGCGTCGGGCTCGTCCTCGACTCGCTCACCGACACCCCCACCGACGCCGACACGCGCGCCGCCGTGCTCGCCACCGCCGAGCTGCTGACGTCGCTCGGGCACGACGTCGTCGAGGTGCCACTGCCCGCCGACGACACGTTCGTCGACGCGTTCACGCACTACTGGGCCATGCTCGCGTTCTCGACCCAGCACTTCGGTCGGCGCGTGATGCACCCGCAGTTCGACAAGACCGCGACCGACCCGCTCACCCGGTTCCTCGCCGCGCGGTTCGCGCGGTCGTTCTGGCGGCTGCCCCGCACCATCCGTGCGCTCAGGCGCTCCGAGCACGTGGTGCGCGCGCACTTCGCTGAGCACCGGCTCGACGCTGCCCTCTCCCCCACGGTCGCGCACACGACGCCGCGCCTCGGTCACCTGTCGCCGAACCAGCCGTTCCCGGAGATGTTCGACCGACTCGTCCGCTACGCCGCGTTCACGCCGTTGAACAACGCCACCGGGACGCCCGCCGTGTCGCTGCCGCTCGGCCGCACCGGCGACGGACTGCCGATCGGCGTGCAGCTGCAGGCCCTGCACGGCCAGGAGCGTCTGCTGCTGGAGCTGTCGTACGAGCTGGAGGCCGCGCGGCCGTTCCCGCGCATCCAGGACGGCGTCGCACCGCTTTCGTAGCCGAGCGGTGAGGCGGCACGGCGCGCCGGGGCGCGGGTCAGCGCCAGTGACGCCAGCCCGGCTCGCCCTCCCACGTCGCGCCGTCGACCAGCACTGTCGGCCTGGCGCCCTCGGGCACGTCGCGCACCTCGCCGACGACCGTCCAGCCGTCGGGCAGCACCGTGGGCGCGCTGAACGTCGCGGCAAGCGCGTAGTCCTCGCCACCGGTCAGGACGAGCGAGAGCGGGTCGAGGCCGAGCGCCTCACCGACGGTCAGGAGCGGGGCGTCGATCGTCAGCGCCGACGTGCGGAGGTCGACGACGACGCCGCTGGCGCGTGCCACGTGGCCGAGGTCGGCCAGCAGGCCGTCGCTCACGTCGATCATGGCCGTCGCGCCCGCGTCGGCCGCTGCTCGGCCGGCCCAGTACGGGGGCGTCGGCACGCGGTGCGCGTCGACCACCGCCTTCGGGGAGCGGAAGCCGCGGCCCAAGGTCGCGAGACCGGCCGCGGACCAGCCGAGGCGTCCGGCCACCGCCACCACGTCGCCGGGCAGCGCGCCGGAGCGTCGGACCGGACGCGGCGCGTCGCCCATGACCGTCACGGCCACGACGACCACGTCGCTGGCCGTCATGTCGCCGCCGACGACGTGCGCGCCGACCACGGCCGCCTCCTGCTCGAAGCCCTTCGCGAGCTCCACGACCCATGCCGACGGCGTGTCGGCGGGGACGCCGAGCCCCACGGTGAGCGCGGTGGCCACGCCGCCCATCGCGTTCACGTCGGACAGGTTCGCCGCGGCGGCCTTCCGCCCGATCTCCAGGGCCGTCGACCAGTCGCGTCGGAAGTGCCGACCCTCCACGAGCAGGTCGGTGGAGACGACGAACGTGCCGTCGGCGGTGCGGACGTGGGCGGCGTCGTCGCCGGGCCCGATGAGCACCCGGTCGGACGTGCCACCGGCCTCCGTGACCCGGTCGATCAGGCCGAACTCGCCGACGTCGGACACCGTCCCGGGCCCCGGGCCCTGCTGCTGCGCTGGCACCCGTCCATTGTGGACCAGCCGGACGCCGGGACACCGGCGTGGTCGGCTATGGTGTCGAGGTTCCCGAGCAGGAGGTCCTCATGACGGTCCACGCCTACATCCTCGTCCAGACCGAGGTCGGCAAGGCCGCCCAGGTCGCGCAGGAGATCGCCGCGATCCCCGGCGTCACCGTGTCCGAGGACGTCACCGGCCCGTACGACGTGATCGTCCGTGCGGAAGGTCCGTCGATGGACCAGCTCGGCACGCTCGTCGTCCAGAGCGTGCAGAAGGTCGCCGGCATCACCCGCACGCTGACGTGCCCCGTCGTCAAGATCTGACCCGTCGCGCCGGCCTGCTGGCCGCCGCCCTCGTCGTGGTCCCGCTGAGCGCCTGCGGGAGCGGTGTGCTCGTCGACGCCTACCCGACCGAGCCAGGCACCGACGTCGACTGCCAGGCACTCCTCGCCGACCTCCCCACGTCGGTCGGCGGCCTCGACAGGCGTGGCCTGGACCAGGACGTGCCCGCCGCCGCCTGGGGCGACCCGCCCGTCGTCCTGCGCTGCGGCGTCGCCACGCCCGACGCCTTCGAGCCGACGTCGCAGTGCGCCACCTTCGACGACGTCGACTGGTTCGGCGAGCAGACCGCCGACGGCTTCCGCTTCACGACCGTCTACCGTCGCGTCAACGTCGAGGTCGACGTCCCCGCCGTGCACGACCCCGCCTCCGACGTCCTCATCGACCTCGCCGCCAGCATCGAGAAGCACGTCCCCGCCGAGCGGCGCTGCCAGGGCTGACGTCGCGGCGGCTCGGCTTCCGCTCGAGGTGGGGCTGCGTCGGTGCGGCTTCGACTCGACCTGCGTACCGAAAGGGCCTCGACCGGGTGGCTGGGTGGCGCGGCGGCTCTGTTCTCGGGCTGTGGCTCGCAATGGGCGCAAGATTCTCGTTTGCGCGGGCCATCGGTGGATCTGCCACCTTCTCAGCGCTCTACAGGTGGCAGATCCACCGCCCACGGGGTCAGAGGTGGCAGTGCTTCTCCCTTCCCGTGGACCGTGCCACGAGAAGGGAGAAGCGCTGCCCACCCCACCCCCAAGGGCAACCAAGATTCTCCCTTCGTGCGCTCGGGCCCAACGTTTCTGCGTTGGTGACGGGATCCCGTAGGGAACGCAGAAGGCTCGGCACTCCAACGCACGAACGCAGAATCTTGCGTCCAACGAAGGCCACGGCCCGAGAACCCGAGCCGCCGCGCCACCCAGCCGCCCGGTCGAAGCCCTTTCGGAGACCACACCCAGCACCAGCCGAAGCAGCGCACCCGCAGGCCGACGACCATCGCAGCCCACGCAGCCGCAGGGCGACGACGAGGACGACAACGAACCCCGTCAGCGCAGCCCGGGCGAACGTCGGAGGGCGAGCTGGAGCAGGCGGTCGACGAGCTCGGCGTAGCTGATGCCGGTGGCCTCCCAGAGGACGGGGAACATCGACGTCGACGTGAAGCCGGGCATCGTGTTGATCTCGTTGATGACGAGGCCGTCGGGGGCGGAGTCGGTGGCGAAGAAGTCGACGCGGGCCAGGCCCTCGCCACCGATGGCGGTGAAGGCCTTCACGGCGTAGTCGCGGATGCGGGCGGCGAAGACGTCGGAGATGTCGGCGGGCACCAGGTTGACGCTCGTGCCGTCGAGGTACTTCGCCTCGAAGTCGTAGAAGTCGTGCGTGGTGTCGTCGTTGCGGACCTCGCCGACGACGCTCGCGAGGGGCGTGCCGTCGGGCTGCTGGATGACGCCGACCTCGAGCTCGCGCTTGTTGACCGCGGCGGCCTCGACGATCACCTTGGGGTCGTGCTTGCGGGCGGCCTCGACCGCCTCGACGAGGAACCCGGCGTCGTCGACCTTGGTGACGCCCGAGCTCGACCCGGCCCGGGCCGGCTTGACGAACACGGGCAGTCCGAGTGCGCCGACCCGCGCGAGCACCTTGTCGCGCTCGGTGTCCCACTGGGCGGGCAGGATCGTCACGTACGGGATCTGCGGCAGGCCGGCGGCCGCGAACACCGTCTTGGTGAACGGCTTGTCCATGCCGACCGCGCTGGCCAGCACCCCAGCCCCCACGTAGCGGACGCCCGCGACCTCGAGCAGACCCTGCACCGTGCCGTCCTCGCCCCACGGCCCGTGCAGCAGCGGCAGCACGACGTCGACGTCGCGCAGCTCCTCCCACGCGAACGGCTCGCCGTCGACGGCCACCTCGGGCAGTCCGCTCGCCGGCACCGGGGCGGAGAGGTCGTCGCGCACCCAGCGACCGTCGGGCGTGATGCCCACGGTGAGGACGTCGTAGCGCTCGCGGTCCACGACCGCGACGACGTTGCGTGCGGTGAGGCAGGAGACCCCGTGCTCACTGGAACGCCCGCCGAACAGGACGACGACCCGGGGACGGGCGGGCACGGTGCTGGAGGTCTCGTTCATCGCCCGTCAGCCTAGCCCGCGTCGGCGACGTGCCGCGGGAGCCTATGGAACATGTCACGGCGGAAGAGGCCCTCGGCCCCTGGGCTGTGTCGGCGGCGGCCTGCACAATGGAGGTCATGCACGGACCCGAGCTCTCGTCGTCGACCATCGCCGTCGGAGCCGGGCGTCCTGCTCGCACCCCGGGGGCCCCGCTGAACGCGCCGATCACGCTGGCCAGCGCCCTCGTCCCCGGCGGCGAGTCCGAGTACGGACGTCACGGCAACCCGGCGTGGACCGCGTTCGAGGAGGTGCTGGGAGCCCTGGAGGGCGGTCGCGCCCTCGCGTTCGCGTCGGGTCAGGCGGCCTGCGCGGCCGTGTTCGACCTCGTGCCCGCCCGCGCGGCCGTGGTCGCCCCCGCCGGCGCCTACTCCGGCACGCTGGTGCAGCTGCGCGAGCGCGCCCGACGCGGACTCATCGACCTGCGGCTCGTCGACGTCACCGACACCCAGGCCGTGGTCGACGCCGCCGACGACGCCGCACTCGTCTGGCTGGAGTCGCCCACCAACCCGCTGCTGGAGGTCGCCGACGTCGAGCACATCGCCGCCGAGGCGGCGCGCGCCGGCACGGCGGTCGCCGTCGACAACACGTTCGCGACGCCGCTGCGCCAGAAGCCGCTCGAGCTGGGCGCCGACTTCGTCGTGCACTCGGCCTCCAAGCTCATCTCCGGGCACAGCGACGTGATCCTCGGCGCCGTCGTCACGGGCAACCCCCGGGCGCACCGCGCCATCGAGGCCCGCCGCGCGAACCTCGGCGCCATCCCCGGCGCGATGGAGTGCTGGCTCGCCACCCGCGGCATCCGCACGCTGCACGTGCGCCTCGACCGCGCGGAGGCGAACGCGCGCGAGATCGCCCGACGTCTGCAGTCGTCGTCGGTGGTCTCCGGCATCCGCTACCCCGGCTGGGGCACCATCCTGTCCTTCGAGGTGCAGGGCGGACCGGACATGGCGCAGAAGGTCACCGAGCAGTCCGACGTCATCACCCACGCCACGAGCCTCGGCGGCGTGGAGTCCACCTGGGAGCGACGTCGCCGTCACGCGGCGGAGCCCGCCGTGGTGCCCGAGGCGCTCGTGCGTCTCTCGGTGGGCATCGAGGACGTCGAGGACATCTGGTACGACGTCGAGCGGTCCCTCGCGGCGATCTGACGCCCGCACAGGGCGACGCGAGGGTCAGCGGACCTCGGGCTTGGCCTCGCGCGAGATGAGCGCCTTCACGAGCGCCTCGGGGTCCATCTCGCCCGCGATGAGCGCCGCGACGTGGGCGACGATCGGCATGTCCACGTCGTGGGCGGCGGCGAGCTCCGCGACGGAGCGGCACGACTTGACGCCCTCGGCGACCTGACGGGTCTGCGCCGTCACCTCCTCGACGCTCAGGCCCTGGCCGAGCTTCTCGCCGAAGGTGCGGTTACGCGACAACGGCGACGAGCAGGTGGCCACCAGGTCGCCCATGCCGGCGAGCCCCGAGAAGGTCAGCGGGTCGGCCCCGATCGCGACGCCGAGCCGTGCGGTCTCGGCGAGACCGCGCGTGATCACCGACGCCTTCGTGTTGTCGCCGAAGCCGAGACCGATGCACACGCCGACGGCCAGGCCGATCACGTTCTTCGTGGTGCCGCCGAGCTCGCAGCCGATGACGTCGGTGTTCGTGTAGGGGCGGAACGCCGCCGTGTGGCACAGCTTCTGCAGCCGCTCGGCGACGGCCTGGTCGGCGCACGCCACCACGCTGGCCGCCGGCTCCCGCCGGGCGATCTCCTTCGCGAGGTTCGGGCCGGTGACCACGGCGATGCGCTCGGGACCGGCACCGGTCAGCTCGGCCACCACCTCGCTCATCCGCAGGTGCGTGCCGAGCTCGACGCCCTTCATCAGGCTGACCATCACCGCGGCGTCGTCGATCGCGTCGCCCCAGTCGCCGAGGTTGGCGCGCAGCTGCTGCGACGGCACGGCGAGCACCACCACCTCCGCGTCGGCGAGCGCCTCGCGCGGGTCGTGGGTGGCGCGGATGGTCTCCGGGAGCGCGATGCCGGGCAGGTAGTCGGCGTTCTCGTGCGTCGCGTTGATCGCGTCGCACAGCTCGGCGCGGCGGCCCCAGAGACGCACGTCGTTGCCCGCGTCGGCCAGCACCAGCGCGAACGCGGTGCCCCACGATCCTGCTCCCATCACGGCGGTCCTGGCCATCACGGCTCCTTCGGGGTGTCGTCCGCGCCGGACGGGGCGGGGTCGGCTGGAGAGGCGACGTCGTCGGTCGCGTCGGTCGGTGCACGGTACGCGGTCCGGGGGGCGGCGAGCGTGTGCACGTCGATCCGAGGGCCGCTCGGAAGCTCGCCGCGGATCTCGCCGACCATGGCGGTCAGCGTGTCCATCAGCCGGTCGGTGGCCGTGCGCAGGACGTCCTCGGTGATCGGCAGGCCGACGAGGTCGGACAGGTCGACCGGATCGCCCACCACGACGTGGATCGTCTTGCGCGGCAGGAACCGCGGGAGCTTCGTGTACGGCCAGAGGATGCGCTGCGCGCCCCACTGAGCGAGCGGCACGAGCGGACGGCCGGTGGCGAGGGCCACCCGGACCGCCCCGGTGCGCCCACTCATCGGCCAGAGGTCGGGGTCGCGGGTGATGGTGCCCTCGGGGTAGATCGAGATGACCTTGCCCTCCTCGACCGCGGCCACGGCCGAGCGCAACGACTCCGCGGCACCCTCGGTGCTGCGGTGTACGGGAATCTGCTCCGCACCGGCGAGCAGCGGTCCGAGGCCCTTGACCGAGAACAGCGTGTCCTTCGCGAGGAAGCGCGGCGCCACCCCCTGGTCGACCATGAAGTGACTGATGAGGATGGGGTCGAGGTGCGAGATGTGGTTCGGAGCGATCACGTAGCCGCCGTCGCGCGGCAGCTTCTCGACACCCCGCCAGTCGCGCCGGGTGACGACCATGAGGAACGGCCGCAGGATCCGCACGATCCACCGGGTCGCTCGCGGCAGCTGTGCCCGGGGACGATCCATGGGCCCGACCCTATGACGTGCGGTCACCGTGCGACGTGACGGGCGGCACGTGTCGAGCCGTCAGGCGCTCTCGGGGTGCTCGGCGCACCACCGCGCCAGCCGCCGCCATCTCCGCGCCTCGCCGCTCGGACGTGCGCGCGTGGGTCAGAGCGTGGCCGGCTTGAAGGCCGGTCGACGCTGCTCGTAGGACGCGATGTCGTCGTCGTGCGACAGCGTGATGGCGATGTCGTCGAGACCCTCGAGCAGGCGCCAGCGGGTGTAGTCGTCGATCGTGAACGAGTCGACGATCGCATCGGGACCCTCGCCGGCCCGCACCGTGCGCGACTCGAGGTCGACGGTGACCTGGGCGCCGGGCTCCTCCTCGAGGAGGTCCCAGAGCCGCTGCACGACCTTCTCGTCGACCTGCGCGGCCAGCAGACCCGCCTTGCCCGAGTTGCCGCGGAAGATGTCGCCGAACCGCGAGCTGATGACGGCCTTGAAGCCGTAGTTCTGCAGCGCCCACACGGCGTGCTCGCGCGACGAGCCGGTACCGAAGTCGGGGCCGGCGACCAGGACGGTCGCGTGCTGGTAGGGCTCGCGGTTGAGCACGAAGTCGGGGTCGTTGCGCCAGGCCGCGAACAGCCCGTCCTCGAAGCCCGTGCGGGTGACCCGCTTCAGGTAGACGGCGGGGATGATCTGGTCGGTGTCGACGTTGCTGCGACGCAGGGGCGCGCCGACGCCGGTGTGCGAGGTGAACTTCTCCATGGTCAGACTCCTGCGGTCGCGCGGACGGGCTCGAGGTCGGCGGGGCTGGCCAGGTGGCCGAGGACGGCCGTGGCGACCGCGACGTCGGGCGAGACGAGGTGCGTCCGGCCGCCCTTGCCCTGGCGGCCCTCGAAGTTGCGGTTCGACGTCGAGGCACTGCGCTCGCCCGGCGTGAGCTGGTCGGGGTTCATGCCGAGGCACATGGAGCAGCCTGCGCCCCGCCACTCGGCACCGGCCTCGGTGAACACCTGGTCGAGGCCCTCCTCCTGCGCCTGCAGGCGGACCCGGACGGACCCGGGCACCACGAGCATGCGGGTGCCGTCGGCGACCTTGTGGCCCTTGATCAGCTCGGCCGCTCGACGCAGGTCGGAGATGCGACCGTTGGTGCACGAGCCGACGAACACGGTGTCGACGGCGATGTCGCGCAGCGGCGTGCCGGCCTCCAGCCCCATGTAGGCGAGCGCGTTGGCGGCGGCCTCACGCTCGATCGGGTCCTCGAAGCTCTCGGGGTCGGGAACGGTCGCCGACAGCGGTGCGCCCTGGCCCGGGTTCGTGCCCCACGTGACGAACGGGGTGACCTGCGAGGCGTCGAGGCGCACCACCTTGTCGAAGTGGGCGTCGTCGTCGGTGACCAGGTCGCGCCAGTAGGCCACGGCCTCGTCCCACGCCTCGCCCTGCGGGGCGTGCGGACGGCCCTGGATGTACGCGAAGGTCGTCTCGTCGGGGGCGATCAGACCGGCCTTGGCACCCCACTCGATGCTCATGTTGCAGATCGTCATGCGCTCCTCCATGGAGAGCGCGCGGATGGCCTCGCCGCGGTACTCGACGATGTAGCCCTGACCGCCGCCCGTGGTCTCCTGCGTGATGAGCGCCAGGATCAGGTCCTTGGCGGTCGAGCCCTCGGGCAGCGTGCCCTCGACCTCCACCGCCATCATCTTCGGCTTGGCCTGCGACAGCGACTGCGTGGCCAGCACGTGCTCGACCTCGCTGGTGCCGATGCCGAAGGCGATCGAGCCGAACGCACCGTGCGTCGACGTGTGCGAGTCGCCGCAGACGATCGTCATGCCCGGCTGGGTGAGACCCAGCTGCGGGCCGACGACGTGGACGATGCCCTGGTCGATGTCGCCCATCGGGTGCAGCCGCACGCCGAACTCCTCGGCGTTGCGACGCAGCGTCTCGACCTGCGTGCGCGAGACCGGGTCGGCGATCGGCTTGTCGAGGTCCGTCGTCGGGATGTTGTGGTCCTCGGTCGCGAGCGTCAGGTCGGGACGACGTACGGGGCGGCCGGAGAGGCGCAGACCGTCGAAGGCCTGGGGGCTCGTGACCTCGTGGATGAGGTGGAGGTCGATGTAGAGGAGGTCGGGCTCACCGTCTGCCGTGCGGACGACGTGGTCGTCCCAGATCTTCTCCGCGAGCGTCCTGCCCATCGCGATCATCTCTCCTCTGACGTGGTCTCCAGGTCCGTGGTGCGCCCGTCCTGCGGCGCCTGGAGAGCATAACACTTGCGTCTCACCATGCGATACGGCAGTATCAAGGCATGGACAACGCCAGCGGTGTGGGAGTGCTCGACAAGGCAGCCCTCGTGCTCTCCGCCCTCGAGCCGGGCCCCGCCACCCTGGCCGGTCTCGTCGCCGCCACCGGGCTCGCCCGTCCGACCGCGCACCGCCTCGCCGTGGCGCTGGAGCACCACCGCCTGGTCTCCCGCGACATGCAGGGTCGCTTCGTGCTCGGCCCGCGCCTCGGCGAGCTCGCCGCCGCGGCCGGTGAGGACCGGCTGCTGGCAGCCGCCGGCCCGGTGCTCGCCCGACTGCGCGACATCACCGGCGAGTCGGCCCAGCTGTACCGCCGTCAGGGCGACTTCCGTGTGTGCGTCGCCGCGGCCGACCGGCCCACCGGCCTGCGCGACTCGATCCCCGTCGGCGGCCAGCTCACCATGGCCGCCGGGTCCGCCGCGCAGATCCTGCTCGCCTGGGAGGACCCCGAGCGGATGAACAAGGGCCTGCTCAAGGCGACGTTCTCCGCCGCGGAGCTGTCGGCCGTGCGCCGACGCGGCTGGGCCCAGAGCGTCGGAGAGCGCGAGCCGGGCGTCGGCTCGGTCTCGGCCCCCGTGCGCTCCCCCTCCGGCAAGGTCGTGGCGGCCGTGTCGGTGTCGGGTCCGCTCGAGCGCCTCACCCGGCAGCCCGGACGCATGCACGCGCCGGCGGTCGCCGCCGCGGCGGAGCGGCTGAGCCAGAGCCTGCGTCGCGCGGGCTGACGCCTCCTGGTCGCCAGCCCGCGTCGAAGAGCCGGGTCAGGACCGCAGGGCGTCGAGCAGGGCCGCCTTGCTCATGCGCGAGACGCCCGGGAGCTGCTTCTCACGGGCCGCGGCCCGCAGCCGCACGACGGTCCACGACGCGTCCGGCACCGACGGGTCGTCCACCGGCAGGTCGCCGCGCTCGGCCGGCGGCTGTCGGTCGACGGGCGCGTCCCGCTTGGCCCGTCGCAGCTTCGCCTCGAGCTTGGCCACCTTGGTGCGCTCCTGACGCGCCTCGGTCTTCCACTGCTGGGACTTCGCCTTCGACTTCTCCAGCTTGCCCTCGAGCAGCTCGACCGTCGACCGCAGCTTCTCGACCTGCTTGAGCGCCTTCGCAAGCTGCTCCTCGGCCTCGGAGAGGGCCTGCTTCGCCTTCTTCGCCTTCTTCGACTTCTTCCCGGCGTTCTTGCCGGACTTCTCGACACCGGCCTTGCCCACGGCGGGGGTGGTGTCGTCGGACGACGTGACCTTGGCCATCTCGCTCCTTGCTCTCGTCAGGGCTCCGGCCGGATGATGACAGACGAAGATGACACGTCGATGAACCTCGCAACCGTCAGACGCGAGGGGCCCGCGCGAGGGCGACCGTCGCACCCCGGGCGTCGACGATCCTCAGCCCCGAGACGTCCTGGCGCGCGACCGCGGCGTTGACGCGGCAGTGCACCTCGACCCGCGAGCCGAGGAACCCGCCGGCCTCGACCTCGCGGCCGGACTCGTCGACGACGTAGACCTCGTAGGCAGCGCCCGGGCGCGTGCGCCGGACGTCGAGCACGGCCTCGGTCCCCCAGGTGTGCGCGACGAACGCCGCCTGCACGTCGGCGGGCTCACGACTGTCGCCGCGCACCGGCGCGAGCGTCTCGACGGCACCGAGGGTGCCGGGCGGGCCCTGCACCGGACGCTCGCTCGTGAGGGACTGGACGGCGAGCGTCGCGCCGGAACCGGCCAGCACCAGCAGCGCCGCGGCGAGCACCAGGCGCCCTCGCCGGGCCCCTCCCATGCTCCGTCGCCCGTCGTGGTCGGACCCCGACGGGCCCGGGCCGGCCACGGACGCCACGCGCGCGTCGAGCGCGGCGGACGGCTCGGCCGCCAGCCAGCCCTCCCCCGCGGGCGCGTGCCAGGCGTCGAGACGTCGGGCGTCGTCGCGCAGTGCCTCGAGCTCCTCCCGCGCCTGCGGGTCCTCGCGCAGCAGGGCGTCGAGCTCGGCCTGCTCGTCGGCGCCGAGGGTGCCCGTGGCAGCAGCGGCCAGCAGCTGCTCACGGCGGTGCGACGTACTCATGGACTCTCCTCTCCCTCGTCGAGGATCGCACGCAGGGCTCGCAGCGCGTGGAACATGCGGGAGCGCAGGGTCGCGACCGGCACGCCGTCACGTTCCGCGAGCTCCTCGTAGCCGAAGCCCTCCAGCCGCACGGCCACGACGACACGGCGGTGGGCCTCGCTCAGCTGGGCCAGGGCCCACACCAGCGTCACGTGGTCGAGGAGGCGCGCAAGGTCAGCGTCACGGGTCGCGGACTCCTCGGTCTGCTCCCCCGACGCCGGCGCGGGCCGGCGGGCCCGCGCCCGCACGGCGTCGACGACGACGTTGCGGGCGATGGCGAACAGCCAGGTGCGCTGCGAGGCGCGCGCCGGGTCGTAGCGCTCGCGCGCCTGCCAGGCCCGCGTGAACGTCTCCTGGACGCACTCCTCCGCGAGGCCGCGGTCGCGCACAGCGTTGACCATGAAGCCCAGGAGGTCGTGGCCGTGAGCGGCGTACGCAGCACGTACGTCGAACCCGCGAGGATCCATCCGGCCGTCCTCTCGCGCTCGGGTCCGCACCACCGTAGCCACGCGAGGACGACTCGGCAGATCGATCACCGACGTCGCGCCCATGCCGAGGTCTACGCCCACCGCGCCGTCGTCGTTCACCGAGACGCGGGGAGAAGAAACCCGGTGCACGCCGTGAACGCGACGTCGTCGACCGACGTACACCCCGCGAGCGGGCGTCGTCCGGCGCCTCACGACGAAGGGACCACCATGACCGTGAAGCGCGCCACCCGATGGACCGGAGCGGGAGTCCTCGCGACCACCGCGACCCTGACCCTGGGCGCCCTCGGGTCGACCGCCTCGGCCGACACCCCCGACCCCGTCGACCCGCCGGAGAGCTTCACGAGCGCCTTCGTCGTCGACGCGACGCCCCAGCAGGTCGTCGGCACCGACGGCACCGTGGGCGTCGGCCAGCCGGGCGCGACGGGTCGCTTCGAGTTCCTCGTGAACTCCGACGAGGAGGTCATCTGCTGGAACATCACGCTGAACAACGTGGTGACGCCGTACCAGAGCCCCGCCAAGACCGCGACGCACATCCACGAGACCGGCGCGGGCGTCAACGGCCCGCCGCGGATCGCCTTCCCGAACCCGACGCCCGCTGACGACCCGACGGCGACGGTGCGCACCAGCACCGGCTGCTCGGAGGGTCCGTTCACCACGGGTCTCGCACCCAACGGCACCGACACCGGCACCGGCTTCACCCTCGCGCAGCTCGAGGCGAACCCGGCCGGGTTCTCCGCGGACACGCACACCGCCGGCTTCACGGCGGGCGCCGTGCGTGGCCAGCTGGTCTTCAGCCAGGAGCTGCTGGACGCCGCGAACGCGGTCGACGAGGAGCCGACGCCGCCGGCCGACGACGAGCCCGCGCCGGGCGAGGGCGTCGCCGACGCGGACGACGAGCGCCAGCTGCCCGTCAACGGCGTCGACACGGGCCAGGGCGGCACCGCCGGGTCCCCGACCCTCCTGCCGGTCGCGGCCCTGACGCTGCTCGGTCTCGGCGTCGCCGGTGCCACCGTCGTACGGCGTCGTCAGGGTGCCTGAGCGCACCCGCGTCGCCCCGGTCGTCCTGCTCGCCGTCCTGCTCGTCGCACTGCTCTCGGGCTGCGGCGGGCAGGACGCGGCGCCCGAGGAGCCGCCGCGCAGCACGTCGAGTGCCTCGGCGACCGCCGCCGCGCCGACGAGCCCGGCGACGGAGCGAGCAGCGGCTCCCCCGCGGCGCGTGACGATCCCGACCCTGGGTCTCGACGAGGAGCTCGTCGACCTCGGCATCGACGACGCGAGCGGCGAGCTGGAGGTGCCCGAGGACCCTGCCCGCGTGGGTTGGTTCACCGGCGGCGGCAAGCCGGGCGAGACGTGGCCGGTGGTCATCGCCGGCCACAAGGACTCACGCACGGGACCGGCCGTCTTCGCCCGGCTCACGGAGCTGCAGGTCGGCCAGCAGGTGAGCGTCGTCGACACCCGCAACCAGCGCCGCACCTACGAGATCACCGAGGTGCGCGACGTGCCGCAGGACGGACGGTTCCCGACCGACGACGTGTACGGCGAGACGGGTGACTCCCAGCTGCGGCTCATCACCTGCACCGGACCGTACGACCGCGGCGTCGGCCGCTACACCGAGAACCGTGTGGTGTTCGCCGAGGAGGTCTGAGCCACGGACGTGGAGCGCCCCGGTCAGAACAGGCCGGGGCGCTCCAGTGCGAGCAAGGTGCGCTTGCGCTCGACACCGCCTGCGTACCCGGTGAGCGAGCCGTCGGCGCCGACCACCCGGTGGCACGGCACGACGACGGGCAGCGGGTTGGCGCCGTTGGCCGCGCCGACCGCGCGCGAGACCACCGGCTCGTACCCCAGACGGCGCGCCACCTCGGCGTAGCTCGCGGTCTCGCCGTACGGGATCCGGTGCAGCTCGCCCCACACCTTCTTCTGGAACTCGGTGCCGTCGTTGGCGAGCGGGAGGTCGAACTCGTGCCGCTCCCCCGCGAAGTAGGCGGCCAGCTGCTCCTCCGCGAGGTCGAGGACGGGGTCGGCGACCCGCCGGCCGACCGGCTCCGCGTCGAACTCGATCCTCGTGAGGAGCCCGGCCGACGCGTGCAGCCGCAGGCCTCCGATCGGTGAGTCGATCCATCGGGTGCTCATGCTCTCGATCCTCTCGTGCGCTGCTCGGCCTGGCGGGCGAGGTGCTCGGTCCACAGGTGCATGCCGGCGTAGGAGCGCCAGGGGCTCCAGTGCCGGACGTCGTCGGTCGTGGCACCGCGGGCGTCGAGGATGCGGCGCAGGACCAGGTCGGTGTCGAGGAGGACGTCGGGGTCGCCGAGTCCGCGCATCCGGACGTAGCCGACCGTCCAGGGTCCGATGCCCGGGAGCGCCAGCAGCGTCCGGCTCGCCTCGTCCCGGTCGACGCCGACGTCGAGCGAGAGGTCGCCCACCGCGACCGCGTGCGCGAGCCCGACCACGGTGCGCCCGCGCGAGCGCGGCATCGGGAGCGTCTCCGGGTCGAGCGTGGCGAGCGCGTCGGCCGTCGGGAACGCGTGGGTGAGGCTGTGCTCGTGCGCGAGGTCGAAGGTCACGGGCTCCCCCGCCGTCGCCACGACGCGGCCGAGGACCGTCCGGGCCCCGCTGACGGAGACCTGCTGCCCGACCACGGTGCGGACGGCGGTCTCGGCGGCGTCGACCGTGCCCGGCACCCGCAGACCGGGGCGGGTCGCGACGAGGTCGGCCAGGTCGACCGCGTGCGGGCCCGGCTCGGCGAGCGCGGTGTCGACGGCAGCGGGGTCGGCGTCGAGGTCGAGGAGGTGACGCAGCCGCGCGACCGCCGCGGTCAGGTCGCGCTGGTCGGCGAGCTCGAGCCGGACGGCCACGTGGTCGTCGTGCAGGACCATCTCGGCAGCACCGTTGCCGTGGGGCAGGGTCAGCACGCGCGCGAACAGCCGCCCGTCACCGCGCTCCAGGCCGGGCACGGCGTGGTCGGCCAGGAAGCCGGCCAGCGCGTCGGCGTGGAACGGCTGGCGGACGGCGAGCCGCAGGGGCAGCGCGCCGCCCCCGCGCGTGCCCGCCGGCCCGTGCGCACGCAGCTCGGTCGGCGTCCGCGCGAAGGCCCGACGGAACGCGTCGTTGAACTGACGCACCGACGAGAACCCCGACGCGAACGCGATGTCGGCCATCGACAGGTCCGTCGTCTCGACGAGCACCCGCGCCGTCCGTGTGCGCTGCGACGTCGCGAGCGCGAGCGGACCGGCGCCGAGCTCCTGGGTGAGCATGCGGGTGACGTGCCGCTCGCTGTAGCCGAGCCGGCTCGCGAGACCCGGCACACCCTCACGCTCGACCACGCCGTCGCGCACCAGGCGGACCGCCCGGCCCACGACGTCGGCGCGGACGTCCCACTCCGGCGACCCGGGCGTGCTGTCGGGGCGGCACCGTCGGCAGGCCCGGAAGCCGGCGGCCTCCGCCGACGCGGCGCTGCGGTGGAACTCGACGTTCTCGCGCCGCGGCGTTCGCGCGGGGCAGGACGGGCGGCAGTAGATGCCGGTCGTGCGGACCGCGGTGAAGAACACGCCGTCGAAGCGTTCGTCGCGCGAGCTCACCGCCCGGTACTGCGCCTCGACGTCGTCCACACCCCCATCCTGCCCTGGCGGCCCTGAGGTCTCTGGCGGGATTCGGACGTGGCCGTGGGACGTCAGCGTCCGCGCTTCCTCCGGCGCACCATCACGGCCTTGCCGTCGCGCTTGACCTCGAACAGGTCGATCGCCTCGATCAGGCCGCTGAACTTGGCGTAGCCGTAGTTGCCGGGCTGGATCGACGACTGGTTGCGGATCTGGTCGCTCACCTGCGACAGCTGCGCCCACCCGTCGTCGTCCGCGGCCTCGTCGACCGCGGTGCGCAGCATGCGCACGAGCTGACGGTCGCTCTTGAGGGTGGCGGAGTCGACCCGCTGACCGGGCCGCGTGGTGCGCCCTGCCGACGTCTTCGTGGTCTCGACGGTGTCGCCGCCGCCGGCGCCACCGGTCTCGGCGACGTCGTCGGTGTCCTCGACGTCGTCGTCGGTGTCGTCGTCCTCGCGCAGCGTCTCGAGCTTGTAGAACGTCGAGCACGCGTTCTGGAACGCCTTGGGCGCCTTCTCCCCACCGAACCCGAGCACCTCGGCGCCCGACTGGCGCAGCCGCATGACGAGCGGCGTGAAGTCGGCGTCGCTCGAGACGATCGCGAACCCGTCGGCCACACCGGCGTGCAGGAGGTCCATCGCGTCGATCACCATCGCGATGTCGGACGCGTTCTTGCCCTTCGTGTACGCGAACTGCTGCACCGGCGCGATCGCGAACTCCTGCAGCCGGCTCTCCCACCCCTTCAGGTGCGCGTTCTTCCAGTCCCCGTACGCACGCCTGACGTGCGCGTTCCCCGACTTCGCGACCTGCGACAAGATCGCGCCGATCTTCGAGGCAGGCGCGTTGTCGGCGTCGATGAGCACGGCGATGCGAGCAGGAGGCATGGGTCCACCCTAGGGGCGGCGGGTGAGGCGGTTGACCACCCGTCGGGGGCGTCCTGCTGCTGCGCTGCCTGCGGGGGTCTCGTCCCGCTGCTGCGCAGCTGCAAGGGGTCCGGACTTGCTGGTGCGCTGCCGCGGGTCGCGCTGGGAGTGGTCTCCGAAAGGGCCTCGACCGGGCGGCTGGCGGCTGCGCCGGTCTGGGGTCTCGGGCTGTGGCCCGCGTGGGACCCCAGAATCTGCGTTCGTGCGCTGAGATTTCAAGGAATCTGCGTTTACTACCGGATCCCGTCACCAACGCAGAAGTGTTCGTCCTTCGTCGCACGAATGAAGAATCTTGGGTGCACTTCGGGGTGGGGTGGGCAGTGCTTCTCCCTTCTCGTGGCACGGTCCACGAGAAGGGAGAATCTCTGCCACGTCTGACCTCCCCGGCGGTGGATCTGCCACCTGTAGAGCGCTCAGAAGGTGGCAGATCCACCGATGGTCAGCGCGAACGCAGACTCCTACGTCCACTCCCAGCACCAACCCGCAGCCCGACACCCCAGACCAGCGCGCCACCCAGCCGCCCGGTCGAGGCCCTTGCGGAGCGTAGGTCGACGACAAGCCGCGCCGACGCAGCCCCACCTGAACGAGAAACCGCACCGACGCACCCGCAGCTCGACGAGAAGCCGCACCAACGCAGCCGCAGGACGAGCGAAAGCACCAGACCCCCCGGCCGGGGGCCGGGGGGTCTGGGGTGGTGCTGGTAGCCCCGACGGGATTCGAACCCGCGCTACCGCCTTGAGAGGGCGGCGTGCTAGGCCGCTACACAACGGGGCCACGGTCCACGAAGGACCATGTGAGCAGTGCAGCCGCGCCGAGGCGCGGTGCGACTGTCTCGTACCCCGTACCGGATTCGAACCGGCGATCTCCGCCTTGAGAGGGCGGCGTCATAACCGCTAGACCAACGGGGCGCGGACCGGGCGCAAGCCCGATCTTCGCTGGGGTACTAGGACTCGAACCTAGAATGGCGGTACCAGAAACCGCTGTGTTGCCAATTACACCATACCCCATGGGGGTATCGGATCCCGCTCTCTCGACCGGTGTCCGAACCAGGGAGAAACCTTACCCGACGTCGTCTCGGACTCTCAAACCGGGTCCCTCGACGACGTCGGCCGGTCTCAGAGGACGGCGCGCAGCCGCTCCAGGGTGCGTTTGCGCCCCAGCAGCTCGAGCGACTCGAACAACGGCGGGGAGATCCGGCTGCCCGTGGCCGCCACGCGCACCGGCCCGAACGCGACCCTCGGCTTCAGCCCGAGGTCGTCGATCAGCGCCGCGCGCAGCGCACCCTCGATCGTCGGCGTCGACCACTCCACGGTCGAGCCGATCGACTCCAGCGCGGCGAGCGCGGCCCGCACGACGTCGAGACCCTTCTCGTCGAGCTGCTTCGCAGCGTCGGCCTCGTCGATCGTGAAGGTGGCGTCGTCGACGAACAGGAAGCGCAGCATCGCCACCGCCTCGGTCAGCAGCGCCATCCGCTCGTGCACGAGCGGCACCGCCGCCGCCAGCATCGCCGCCTCCGACTCCGTCGGCGGGTCCTGCACGAGGCCCTCCGCCACGAAGAACGGCACCAGGCGAGAGCGCAGCTCCTCGTCCGACAGCAGCCGGACGTGGTCGCCGTTGATCGCCTCGCACTTCTTGAGGTCGAACCGCGCCGGGTTCGGGTTGACGCGCGAGATCTCGAAGGCCTGCACCATCTCCTCGAGCGTGAAGACGTCCTTCTCGACACCGTCGACGGCCGGCAGCGACCAGCCGAGCAGCGCGAGGTAGTTCAGGAGGCCCTCGGCGAGGAAGCCCTGGTCGCGGTAGCCCAGCAGGTTCGACTCGGGGTCGCGCTTCGACAGCTTCTTGTTGCCGGCGCCCGTCACGTACGGCAGGTGCCCGAAGCGCGGGACCATGCCGTGACCCAGCCCGATCTGCGCGAACGCCTCGTACATCGCGATCTGGCGCGGGGTGGAGCTGAGGATGTCCTCGCCGCGCAGCACGTGCGTGATGCCCATCAGCGCGTCGTCCGTGGGGTTGGTGAGCGTGTACAGCGGCTGGCCGTTGGCGCGGACGATGACGAAGTCCTGCACGTTGTCGGCGCCGAAGGTGATCGGTCCACGCACGAGGTCGTCGAACGTCCAGTCCTTCGCGGGCATCTTGAACCGGATCACCGGCTGGCGGCCCTCGGCCTCGTAGGCCGCCTGCTGCTCGGGGGTGAGGTCGCGGTGCAGGCCGTCGTAGCCACTCGGGCGACCCGCTGCGCGGGCCGCGTCGCGACGCTGCTCCAGCTCCTCGGCGGTGTCGTACGCCTTGTACGCGAGGCCGGCGTCGAGCAGACGCTGCGCGACGTCGGCGTAGACGTCCATCCGCTGGCTCTGGCGGTACGGACCGTTCGGGCCGCCGACCTCGACGCCCTCGTCCCAGTCGAGGCCGAGCCAGCGCATCACGTCGACGAGCAGGTCGTAGGACTCCTCGCTGTCGCGACTCGCGTCGGTGTCCTCGATGCGGAACACGAAACGACCGCCGCGGTGCCGCGCGTACGCCCAGCTGAACAGCGCGGTGCGGGCCATGCCGACGTGCGGGTTGCCGGTGGGTGACGGGCAGAACCGCGCCACGACGGGCACGTCGTCGCCGACCGTCGGGATCGACGCGGTCGACGTCACGGGGCTGTCAGTCATCGGAGACCACCTGGTTGGAGAGGGTGCCGATGCCCTCGACGGTCACGCTCACCGTGTCGCCCACCTGGACGGGTCCGACGCCCTCGGGCGTGCCGGTGAGGATGACGTCGCCGGGCAGCAGCGTCATGAAGGAGGAGACGTAGGCGACGATGTCGGCCACGGAGAAGACCATGTCGCTCGTGCGGCCGTCCTGGCGCAGCTCGCCACCCACCTCGCAGGTGACGCGCAGGTCGGACGGGTCGAGGTTGGTCTCGATCCAAGGTCCGAGAGGGCAGAACGTGTCGAAGCCCTTCGCGCGGGCCCACTGGCCGTCGGTGCGCTGGAGGTCGCGGGCGGTCACGTCGTTGGCGGCGGTGTAGCCGAACACGACCTTGTCGACGTCCTCGACGGCGACGTCCTTGCAGATGCGCCCGATCACGACGGCCAGCTCGGCCTCGTGGTGCACCTCCGAGCTCTGCGCGGGGTAGACGACCGGGTCGCCGGGGCCCACGACGCTGGTGTTCGGCTTCAGGAAGACGAGCGGCTCGGCGGGCACCTCCCCGCCCATCTCGGCCGCGTGCGCGACGTAGTTCTTGCCCACGCACACGACCTTGCTGCGCGGGATGACCGGCGCCAGCAGCCGCACGTCGTCGACGGCGATCTTCTGCCCCGTCAGCTCGTAGCCCGCGTACAGCGGGTCACCCTTCAGGACGGCGATCGTGGGCGTCCCGTCCTCGTCGCCGACCAGACCGAATCGGGGGTCGTCGTCCCCCGCGAACCTCGCAACACGCATGCCCCGACCCTACCGAGCGGGGGCGGCGGCTACTCGACCGGACGGGCCGACTCGATGGTGACCGCCTTGGCGGGGGCACCGTCGCCCACGCCGCCCTCGGCGCCCACGGAGACGACCTTCTTCAGCGCCGTCATCCCCTCGGGCGAGATGGTGCCGAGCAGGGTGTAGTCCGGCGGGAACTGGGAGTCGGCGAAGTTCAGGAAGAACTGCGACCCGTTCGTGTCGGGGCCGGCGTTGGCCATCGCGACGCTGCCGGCCGGGTAGCTCTCGTCGCCGCTGAGCTCGTCGGCGAAGGAGTAGCCGGGGCCGCCGCTGCCCGTGCCGGTCGGGTCGCCGCACTGGAGGATGCCGTAGGGCACCTGCGCAGGGTCGCTCACGCGGCTGCAGGGGGCGTCGTCGTAGTAGCCCTGCTCGGCGAGCGAGGTGAACGACGTCGCGGCGCAGGGTGCCTTCGTGTTCAGCTCGATCGGCACCTCCGCGCCGTTGATCGTGAGCACCACCGACGTCGCCGGCTTCGCGTCCGCCGCGGGCGGGTCGACCTTCTTGGCCGCCTCTCCCCCACGCACCCAGTCGCACCCGCCCGTCGACGCCGATCCGTCGGCGTCGTCCTTCGCAGCCGACGAGTCGTCACCACCGCAGCCGCTGAGGGCGACGGAGGCGGTCAGGGCGAGCAGGGCGGCAGTTCGACGCAGGCGCATGACCGGATCGTAGACAACGCGGGTCAGAGTCGGGCGTGCACCGCGCGGAAGCGCTCGACGGACGGGGCGTCCGGGTCGGGCCCGACCTCGACCACGACCTCCACGAGCCCGGGCGCGAGGTCGGGCGGGACCGGCGCGTCGTCGACGACCACCAGGAGGCCCGCCTCGGCGACGCAGGGCGCGACCTGGCCCGACGTCGACGCGTCGGCCACGACCAGGGCGAACCGTCCGTGCCACGCGTCGGGGACGTCGGCCGCGGCGACGTCGACGACGTGCACGCGCGGCGGGGCTGCGTCGTCGGGGGTGACCGGGTCGAGCACGAACACCTCGTAGCCGAGCGTGGCCAGGTGGATCGCGTCGGCCACCGAGTCCGCCGCGGCGACGAGTGCGGCCAGGCCGTCTCCGGCCACGCCGGCCGTGGTGGTCCAGTCGGTCAGCAGGCGGCGCGGCGACGCCTTCGGTCCTCGCACAGGGGCTCCTCCTGGTCCGGTCATGCCGATCCGAACCGTCTTTGACGTCGGGCGTACTCCTCGACCGCGGCCCACAGGGCGAGCCGGTCGACGTCGGGCCAGGCGATGTCGGAGAACACCAGCTCGGCGTAGGCCGACTGCCAGGGCAGGAAGTTGCTCGTGCGCTGCTCGCCGGAGGTGCGCCAGAAGAGGTCGACGTCGGGCAGGTCGGGCTCGTCGAGGTAGCGCGCGAAGGTGCGCTCGGTGACGCGGTCGGGGTCGACCTTGCCGGCCTTGACGTCGCGCGCCAGCGCCGCGGCAGCGTCGGCGATCTCGGCGCGTCCGCCGTAGTTGACGCACATGGTCAGGCTGAGGGTGTCGTTGTGGCGGGTCAGCCGCTCTGCCGTCTCGAGCTCGTTGATCACGCTGCGCCACAGCCGCCGCGGACGCCCGGCCCAGCGCACCCGGACGCCGAGCGCGTGCATCTCGTCGCGCCGACGGTGCACGACGTCGCGGTTGAAGCCCATGAGGAAGCGCACCTCCTCGGGCGAGCGCTTCCAGTTCTCGGTGGAGAACGCGTACACGCTCACCGCCTCGATGCCGAGCTCGATGGCGCCCTTGACGACGTCGAGCAGGGCGAACTCGCCGCGCTTGTGCCCCTCCGTGCGGGGCAGGCCGCGCTCCTTGGCCCAGCGGCCGTTGCCGTCCATGACGACCGCGACGTGGCGCGGCACCTGGTGCGGCTCGAGCTGGGGCGGGCGCGCGCCGGACGGGTGCGGCTCGGGTGCGCGCGGCGCCGGGCCGGGTGCGGTCGTCGGCCTGCTCGACGACCGGCCAGTCGCCGGCGAGCAGCGCCGCGAGCAGCGTGAGGGTGACGGCCGGGGGTGCCGAGGAGCCCGGGAGCCGGCAGCCGTCGCACAGCACGCCGCCGGACGGGACGTGCAGGTTGCGGTGCGGACCCTCCAGCCCGCACCGGGCGCAGCCCGAGAAGCTGGGCGCGTAGCCGGCGACCGCCAGGGCACGCAGCTGGTAGGAGTCGAGCAACGTGCTCGGCGGCTGCCGACGGGCGGACAGCGCGGCAAGGGCGCCCACGAGCAGCTGGTACTGCTGCACCGCCGGCTCGCCGTCGTGAGGGGTGAGACGCTCGGCGGTCTCGAGGATCGCGGTGCCGGCGGTGTAGGCCGGGTAGTCGAGACCGAGGTCGCGGGCGAACGCGGAGAGGGTGACCACCTGGGTGATGACGTCGAGCGTGCGCCCCTCGGCGAGCTGCAGGTCGACGTGCATGAACGGCTCGAGACGTCCGCCGAACCGCGACGACGTCTTCCGCACCCCCTTGGCGGCGGCGCGGACCAGTCCGCGCTGACGCGTGAGCAGCGTGATGATCCGGTCGGCCTCGCCCAGCTTGTGGGTACGCAGCACCACACCTTGGTCGCGGAAGAGGCTCACTCCCCCATTCTGCCGTCCGGCGCCCACGGAACCGGGCCGCCACGAGCCGACCGTGCCACGATGCAGCCGTGACGTCGCCCGCACCCCTGCCCGCCGCTGCCGCCGTCATCGGCGTCGACGGCTGCCGCGCCGGATGGGTGGGCGTGCACTGGTCCGTCGACGACACGGCCGCGGTGCTCGTCGCCGGCACGATGCTCGAGCTCGTCGGGGGTCTCGTCGCCGCCCACGGGCCGGTCGACGTGGTGGGCGTCGACATCCCCCTGCACCTGCCGACCGACGCACCACGAGCCGCCGAGCGCGAGGCGCGTCGACGGCTGCCGGGACGTGCGTCGACGGTGTTCGGGTCGCCGTCGTCGGCCGCCATCGACGCGCCCGACTACGCGGAGGCGAACCGGCTCAACCGCGAGGCGACGGGGCTGGGTCTCAGCCGGCAGGCCTTCGGTCTGTTCCCGGCCATCCGCGACGCGCGCGCATGGCTCGCCGGACGCCCGGAGGTCCGCGTCGAGGAGGTGCACCCGGAGTCGAGCTTCGCGGAGCTCGCGGGCGAGCCGCTGCTGGAGCGCAAGAAGACCGCCGACGGCGCCGCGCGACGGCGGGCGCTGCTCGTCGAGGTCGGGCTCACGCTGCCGCTCGTCGCACCCCGCGGTGCAGGTCTCGACGACCTGCTCGACGCCGGCGCAGCCGCGTGGTCGGCACGTCGCGTCGCGCAGGGCACCGCCGTCCGGCTCCCGGAGGACCCGGCCGACGGCGCCCCGATCTGGGTGTGAGCGGCCGCGGCGCTCAGCGCGCGGCGAAGCGTCGGTCGAAGCGGTCCACCTCGGCCCGGTCGGAGGTGTCGATGCCGAGCCGGCGCGCAGCGCGCTGGACCTGTGGGCTGTCGAGGTCGGGCGCCTGGAACTCCTGCGGCTCGATGCGTCGGTCGGCCGCGGTGTGCCGCCGGGCGCGGTCGGTGAGCACGTCGGACTCCTCCGCGGCCTGCTCCTGCGTGGCCGCAGTGATGCGCACCGACGTCGAGGCGACCCGGGCACCGACGAGCGGCGCGTAGCCGTCGCGGTGGCCGGCGACGTTCGGGTGGTAGGACTCCTCGACCGGGTTGGACAGGCCGTTGAGCCACTCGGGGTCGTCGCAGACCGCGTGTCCCGTGAAGGCCGACGTCGGGTTCGCGAACCGGAAGCCCGCAGCCGACGCACGTGCCGCCAGGAGGCTGTTGAGCCGGTCGGCGGTGGCGTTGAGACGGGTCTGCTCCTCGGGCGAGAACCAGGTGAGGGCGTTGCAGTCCTCGCCCATGAACACCCGCGGGTAGCCGACCACGACCACGTCGGCGGACGGCGCGCGCGACCCGATCTGTGCGTAGAGCGACGACAGGGCCGACGGCAGCGTGCCGCTGATGGTGGCCTGCGCCTGGTCGATCGCGGCGTCGCAGTCGCTCGCCCACGCCGGCAGGGCGCACTCGGTGAGGACGTCGGCGAACCCGGCGTCGTTGCCGCCGACGGAGAGGGTGACCTTCTGCGTCGACGTCGACAGTGCGCCGAGCTGGGCGGCGCGGACGTCGGGGATCGTGGCCCCCGAGCAGGCGCGCAGGTCGAGCGACCACCCACGGGCTGCGGCGACGAGCGCCGGGTACGACTGCGCCGAGCGTCGGCACTCGGTGCCGTCGTCGAGGTAGGAGCGGGTGCCGAGCCCCGAGGAGTAGGAGTCGCCGAGCGCGACGTACGTGACGGCCTGCGCCGTGGTGGGCGCGACGACGAGCCCGAGGGCCAGCACGGGGCCGGCGCACGCGGCGGCCAGCCTGACGAGTCGTGGACGTGGAGTGCGGTGCATGATCCCCCCGAATCATGTGACGTGGATGACACGCTCAACCTAGGCCGGGGGTCCGACACCGTCCAGGCCTGCGGGGTGAACACTCCGTGCCCACCCCCGGCGGTGAATTCCGCTGGTCGAGTAGCAGGGGCGAGCTTGCGAGGCCCTTGCGTATCGAGACCACCCGGCAACGGTCCAGCACAACCCAACCCCCAGCGACAGCCCAGAGTGGTCTCGATACGTCCGACCGAGCTCCTCCGTCGCCGGCCGGCCTACTCGACCAGCGAGACCCACCGCTGGTCGAGTAGCAGCGACGGCGAGCGCCAGCGAGCACGTCGACGCGTATCGAGACCACCCCGCAACGGCCCAGCGTGGCTCGACTCCCAGCGCCCGCTTGGAATGGTCTCGATAGGACCGACCGAGCTCCTTCGTCGCCGGTCGGCCTACTCGACCAGCGGGCTCCCCGATGGTCGGGCTGCGGGGTCGAGGTCAGCCGGCGGCCTGCTGGAGGTCGCACTCGGCGATCAGTCGCTCCTCCACGGCGACGAGGGCATCGCGGTCGTCCTGGGTCGTCACGGGGCGGTCGGCACGGTCGACCAGCCCGAGGAGCGCGGTGTCGGAGAGGTCGGACTCCACGAACACCCGGGCGGAGCAGTCGGCGTTCTCGGCCTCGATGCTGGAGATCCGTCCGTCGCGGATCGCGTCGGCGACGTCGTCGACGCTCGGTCGTACGCCGCTGCCGCAGGCCGCCACGGCGAGCAGGGTGAAGGCCAGGAGCCCCACGGGGGCGGTGTGTCGATGCACGGGTCCTCCGATCGGTTCGCCCGCATCCTAGGGACGCGCGGCCGGAGGCGGCAACGGTCGGGTCAGCGGGTGGGGAACCGGTAGACCTCGCCGGCACGCTCGGCCTCGTAGAGCGCGTACGGGTCGTGCAGGGTGCGGTCGAGGGCGTCCTGCATCCAGGCGGCGTCGCGCGACGAGGCGCGCTGGCGGGCGTCGGCCGTGCCGTCGCTGGTGAGGTTCGACGCGAAGATGCCCGCCGCCGACTTCGGCAGGAAGTCCTCGTACACGATCGGCTGCAGCCGACCCTGGTCGTCGCGCCGGTAGTAGGCCAGGCCCTGCGCGTGCAGCTCCTCCTCGGTGCGCGGGAAGGCGCGGAAGCCCCGACCGTCGTAGAGGTCGCGGCCGGCGGGCGTCAGCGCGACGCCCCGGGCCTCGACCTCGCCGAACCGCACCCGCAGGTGCGCGTCGACGACCGAGCCGTCGGGCTCGCGGAAGCGGCGGGGCTCGGCGAGCGCACGGAACGACGTCTGGCGCAGCAGAACGTCGACGCCCTCCCCCGGCTCGACCCGCGGCGGGCCCTGGATGCGGTCGATCATCTCGATGCCGAGGTCGCCCATGCGCGCGTAGAGCGCGTCGATGTCGAGCACGCGGGGCGTGAGGTGGTTGATGTGCGTGGAGCCGACGCCGCCGATGTCGGCCGCGACGCTCGAGATCGACTCGAGGTGCTCGTACCAGGCACGGTCGACCGGCTCGTCGGACAACGCGAACGACGCGGTCGCCAGCTCCAGGAACCGGTCGGCCCGCTCGAACGTCAGGTCGCCCTCGGACTCCATCTGGTCGGCCAGCTCGAGCAACTCGGCGGGGAAGAGCGTGCGGGCGTCGAGGAACTCGCGCAGCCGCGCCTCGGTGCGCTCGTCGAAGAAGCGGCGGTCATCGACGACGAGCACCGACGTGAAGACGCGGAACGGGTTCTCCGCCAGCTCAGCGCGTGCCAGGGGCCGGAACGCCCCCGGAGGTACCGGAAGCGGCTCACACGAACTCCACGCCCTGAGCCAGCGGCAGCTCGGTGGAGTAGTTCACCGTGTTCGTCGCGCGGCGCATGTAGGCGCGCCACGCGTCGGAGCCCGACTCGCGACCGCCGCCGGTGTCCTTCTCCCCGCCGAACGCGCCACCGATCTCGGCACCCGAGGGGCCGATGTTGACGTTGGCGATGCCGCAGTCGGAGCCGACCGCCGACACGAACGTCTCGGCCTCGCGCACGTCGAGGGTGAAGATCGAGGACGACAGGCCCTGGGCGACGTCGTTGTGCAGGGCCAGGGCATCGACGAACGAGGAGTAGGTGAGCACGTAGAGGATCGGCGCGAACGTCTCCTCCTTCACGACGTCGGTCTGGCCGGGCATGTCGACGATGGCGGGCTGCACGTAGTAGCCGCCGCCGGTCGCGTCGCTGGCGGCGACGTCCTGCGCGCCGCCGGTGACGAGCGTGCCGCCGTCGGCCTGGGCACGGCTGATCGCGTCGCCGAACGCCCGGAACGACGCCTCGTCGACCAGGGGCCCGACGAGCGTGGTCGGCTCCAGCGGCGAGCCGATCGGCAGCGTCGCGTACGCCTTCGCCAGCCGCTCCACCAGCTCGTCCTTGATGCTCTCGTGCACGATCACGCGACGCAGCGACGTGCAGCGCTGGCCGGCCGTGCCGACGGCGGAGAACACGATGCCGCGCACGGCGAGGTCGAGGTCGGCGCTGGGCGCCACGACGGCGGCGTTGTTGCCGCCGAGCTCGAGCAGCGAGCGGCCCAGGCGGGCGGCCACGCGCGGCGCGACCTCCTTGCCCATCCGGGTGGAGCCGGTGGCCGAGACGAGCGGCACGCGCGGGTCGTCGACGAGCGCCTCGCCGACCTCACGGGCGCCGAGCACGACCTGCGACAGGTGCTCCGGCGCGCCGGCGCGGCGGGCCGCCTCGTCGGCGAGGGCCTGGCATGCGAGGGCGGTCAGCATCGTCTTCTCCGACGGCTTCCACACCACGGCGTCGCCGCAGACGAACGCGAGCGCCGCGTTCCACGACCACACCGCGACCGGGAAGTTGAAGGCGCTGATGACGCCGACGACGCCCAGCGGGTGCCACTGCTCCATCATCCGGTGCCCAGGACGCTCGGTGGCGATCGTCAGCCCGTGCAGCTGGCGGGAGAGCCCGACCGCGAGGTCGCAGATGTCGATCATCTCCTGCACCTCACCCAGACCCTCGCTCAGGATCTTCCCGGCCTCGATGCTCACCAGCGCGCCGAGGTCGTCCTTGTGCTCGCGGAGCAGCTCGCCCAGCTCGCGCACGAACTGGCCGCGCACCGGCGCCGGGACGCTGCGCCACTGCAGGAAGGCGTCGTGCGCGCGGCCCACCGCGTCGCCGACGTCGGCGGCCGAGTGCGACGCGAGCCGACCGATCTCGTGGCCGTCGATCGGCGACGTCGCGGGCAGGTCGCGCTGCGCCCCCTCGGGAACGGCGTCGAAGGGATTGCCGGCGCCGAGGCGCTGCAGGATCTCGAGGGCGCGGGTGGTGACGTCGCTCATGCGGGAGAGACCTTTCCGTGGGAGGCGAACAGCTGTCCGGAGGTGGTGGCGAAGAGGTCGTCGAGGCGGATGTCCTCCTGGGCGACGAAGCCGGCGTGCGGCAGGCCGCCGTCGGCGACGAGCTCGACGACGGAGACGGCTGAGGCGGCGGTGGTCCAGCTGATGGCGCGCCAGGTGCGACCCTCGATCTCGATCGGCAGGTAGCCGCGCACGTAGTTCTCGCGGAACGGCTGGCCGGCCTTCGTGCCCTCGACGGCGGCGTGCAGGTAGACGATGTCGTCGTTCACGGGCGGCTTGGCGTCGACGAGGATCCGGCCGACCTCCTCGCGACGCTCGCGCAGGTTGAGCTCGTCGAACAGGAAGTGCATCTGCTCGAAGTGGCCCGGGTAGCGCAGGGTCTTGTAGTCGAGCCGGCTCACGCGGCCCTCGTACGTCTGGCACATCGTGCCGAGACCACCGGAGGTCAGCGCGGCCTCCAGCTCGATGCCGCCGATGAAGACGCGCTCCTTCTCGGTCATGGCCGGCACCATCTGACGGCGGCCGGAGCGCAGCACCTCGCAGTCGTTGAGGTACTCGTTGACGACGCCCTCGGCCGACCAGTTGAACGCGTAGCCGAGCAGGCCGGTCGGGTTCTGCGGCAGGGCGCCGACCTTGAGCTCGATGTTGCGGATCTGCTCGAAGCCCTGCGCGAGCGAGGCACCGACGATGCCGATCAGCCCGGGCGCCAGGCCGCACTGCGGCACGAACGCCGACTCGGGGCGCTGGCGGCTCAGCTCCACGACGCGGTTCGTCGTCGGGACGTCCTCGGTGAGGTCGAAGTAGTGCGTGCTGGTGTCGTACGCGGCCTCGGCGACGGCGATGTTCAGGTGGTAGGGCAGGCACGACACGACGGCGTCGACGTCGGTGAGCGCCTTGCGGACGGCGGTGGCGTCGGCGACGTCGACCACGTGGGAGGCGAAGTGGAGGTCGTCGCGCGGGGCGGCGTCGTAGCCGACGACGTCGAACTGCGCGCGGACGAGCAGGTCGGCCACCAGCTCGCCGACCTTCCCGAGACCGAACACCGCCACGGTGTTGAGCGAACGGGACACGGGACCTCCTGGGGCCGGCGACGGATCGCGTCGCGTGAGTGTGGCGTCGAGGGGTGCTCGACGTCACACGATGCTAGCCAGCGGGAGGCCCCGTGTCTGTACCGGCTGGACGGTCCAGTGATGACGATCCGGTGAAGTTCGTCGGACCGACCGTCCTCCCCCGCTGGGCGCGACGTTCGCGGGCCGGATCGGGTCGCGACGACACCGAAACGTCACACTCAGCGGGGAGGGAGCAGGGCCTGGCGGGGGTGCCTGGCGGGGGCGCGGAGCAGACCGGGCTAGACGGCGGGGATGGTCTGGGCCGCGGCGCGGTTGGCGGCGGAGACGACGGCCCGCAGCGAGGCGGTGACGATGTTGGCGTGGATGCCCACGCCCCACACGATCTCGCCGGCGATCTCGGCCTCGACGTAGGCGGCGGCAAGGGCGTCGCCGCCAGCCGACAGCGCGTGCTCGGTGTAGTCGAGCACCCGGATGTCGGCCCCGGCCTGACGCATGCCGTCGACGAAGGCGTCGACGGGACCGTTGCCCTCGCCCTTGAAGGAGCGCTCCTCCCCGCGGACGACGAGGTCGACGACCTGCTGGTCGTGACCGTCCGACGACGTGGTGGAGGTGAAGGTCACGAGGGAGTAGGGCTCCTCGCGCTCGAGGTACTCCTGGCTGAACGCCGTCCAGATGCCGTCGGCGGAGATCTCGCCCGCCTCGCCCTCGGTGAGGCCCTGCACGACCCGGCTGAACTCGATCTGCAGGCGACGCGGCAGGTCGAGCTGGTGCTCGGTCTTCAGCAGGTAAGAGACGCCGCCCTTGCCGGACTGGCTGTTGACGCGGATGACGGCCTCGTAGGTGCGGCCGACGTCGTGCGGGTCGATGGGCAGGTAGGGCGCCTCCCACGGCACCTCGGACACGTCGACGCCCTGCTCGGCGGCGATCCGGTCGAGGTCCTCCAGGCCCTTCTTGATGGCGTCCTGGTGGGAGCCGGAGAAGGCGGTGTAGACGAGGTCGCCCGCGTACGGGTGGCGCGGGTGCACCGGCAGGCTCGTGCAGTACTCGACGGTGCGGCGCACCTCGTCGATGCCGATGCCGCCGGCGGTGAAGTCGACCTGCGGGTCGATGCCCTGGCTGAACAGGTTCATGCCGACGGTGACGAGGTCGACGTTGCCGGTGCGCTCGCCGTGGCCGAAGAGGCACCCCTCGACGCGGTCCGCTCCGGCCATCAGCGCCAGCTCGGTGGCGGCGACGGCGGTGCCGCGGTCGTTGTGCGGGTGCAGGCTGATGGCGACGTTCTCGCGGTGCTCGACGTTGCGGCCGAACCACTCGATCTGGTCGGCGTAGGTGTTCGGGGTGGCCATCTCGACGGTGGCCGGCAGGTTGAGGATGATCTCGCGACCGTCCTCGGGCTGCCAGACGTCCATGACCGCGTTGCAGACCTCGACGCTGAACTCCAGCTCGGCGCCGGTGAAGATCTCGGGGCTGTACTGGTAGCCGAACGCGGTGCCCGGCATGTTCTGCTCGGCGTGCTTCATGACGAGCTCGGTGCCGCGGGTGGCGATGGCGCGCACCTCGTCCTTCGAGGCGTGGAAGACGACGCGGCGGAACAGCGGCGCGACGGCGTTGTAGAGGTGGATGTTGGCGCGCCGGGCGCCGGTCAGCGCCTGCGTGGTCCGCTCGATGAGGTCCTCGCGGGCCTGGGTCAGGACCGAGATCGTGACGTCGTCGGGGATGACGTCGTCCTCGATCAGCGAGCGCACGAACGCGAAGTCGGTCTCGCTGGCCGACGGGAACCCGACCTCGATCTCCTGGTAGCCCATGCGCACGAGCAGCTCGAACATGCGGCGCTTGCGCACCGGGGTCATGGGGTCGATGAGGGCCTGGTTGCCGTCGCGCAGGTCGGTGGAGAGCCAGCGCGGGGCCTTCGTGATCGTCTGGGACGGCCAGGTGCGGTCGGGCAGGTCGATGGGCGCGAACGGGCGGTAGCGGCCGAACGGCATCGGCGACGCCTTCTGCGGCGCGACGACGTTGCTGGGCAGTCCGGTGCGGTGCGTGGTCATGTCGGTGTCTTCCTCGGGGTGCTCGTCAGGTCGTTGCGGTCGGTGCATGACGAACTCCGCGCCGAGGGGCCCGACCTAGTGGACCTCGACGCGGCAGAGAAGGAGTCGGCTCGCGTACATCGCGGCCAGCCTACCCCACCGTCCGCGGGGACCACCACGCTGCAGCGGTGGGCGGGCTCGGACAGACTGGGGTCATGAGCAGCGACACCAGCAGCGAGGACCAGTCCACGGCGGGCTCCTACGTCACGAGCGGCCAGGAGTTCGACCGCGACATGAACTACATCCCCGACCGCATCACGCGGCAGGGGGGCGCCCCGGTCGACGACCGCGCGGGCACCGGCAAGCCGCCCGTGGACGACGCGCCGACCTGGCCCGTCGAGGCCGGCCGCTACCGGCTCGTCGCCGCGCTCGCGTGCCCCTGGGCGACGCGCACCGTCATCGTGCGCCGCCTCCTCGGGCTGGAGGACGCGCTGTCGCTCGGGCTCGCCGGCCCCACGCACGACAAGCGCAGCTGGACCTTCGACCTCGATCCCGACGGGGTCGACCCGGTGCTCGGCATCCCGCGCCTGCAGGACGCGTACTTCGCGCGCTACCCCGACTACCCGCGCGGCATCACGGTGCCCGCCGTCGTCGAGGTCGAGAGCGGCAAGGTCGTCACGAACGACTTCCCGTGGATCACCCACGACTTCTTCTTCGAGTGGACCGACCACCACCGCGAGGGTGCGCCCGACCTGTGGCCCGACGCGACCCGCGACGAGATGGAGGAGGTCATGCACCGTGTGTTCACCGAGGTGAACAACGGCGTGTACCGCTGCGGCTTCGCCGGTTCGCAGGAGGCCTACGACTCCGCGTACGACCGGCTCTGGACCGCGCTCGACTGGCTCGAGGAGCGGCTGACGACGCGTCGCTACCTCATGGGCGACACCATCACCGAGGCCGACGTGCGGCTCTTCACGACGCTGGCGCGCTTCGACCCCGTCTACCACGGCCACTTCAAGGCCAACCGTCAGACGCTCGCCACGATGCCGGCGCTGTGGGGCTACGCGCGCGACCTCTACCAGACGCCCGGCTTCGGCGACGCGACCGACTTCGAGCAGATCAAGCAGCACTACTACGTGGTGCAGACCGACATCAACCCGACGAGCGTCGTCCCGAAGGGCCCCGACCTCTCCGGCTGGACGACCGCACACCACCGCGAGGAGCTCGGCGGGTCGCCGTTCGGCGACGGCACGCCGCCCAGCTGAGCGAGCGGGCGGGGCGGGCGCGGGTCAGAGGAGTCGGCCCAGGCGGCGCGCCGACTCCACCACCTGCGTCCCGAGCTCCTCGAAGCGCGCGGGCACGATGCGGATCGAGGGTCCCGACACCGACAGGGCCCCCACGACGCCGGTGCGCGAGACGATGGGCGCCCCGAGCGAGCTGATACCGGTCGACAGGCCGTTCTCGTTGATCGAGTACCCGCGGTCTCGGATGGCGACGAGCTCGGCGCGGATCGCGTCGGGGTCGACGAGCGACGCCGGGGTCCGCGGCTCGAGCGGGCCGGCGAGGTAGCGCTCGACCACGTCGTCGGGGCAGGCCGACAGGTAGGCCAGACCGGTGGCGGAGGCGTGCAGCGGGATCCGCTCCCCCAGCGGCAGGAACGCGCGGAGGGCGTGGGAGGTGTCGAGCCGCTCGAGCAGCACCAGCACGTCGCCGTCGGGGGCGCAGAGGTGCACGGTCTCGGTCGTGACCAGCTGCAGGTCGCTCATGAGCGGCAGCGCGAGGTCGCGCAGGCTCTGGCGACCTCCGGCGCCGCCACACACGGACAGCGCGCGCAGGCTCATCGACCAGCGCGCGCTCGTGCCGCCGGACGACTCCACCCAGCCGACCTCCTGCAGCGTCTGCAGGCAGCGGTGCACGGTGCTCTTCGGCAGGTCCGCGGCCCGGGCGAGCTCGGACAGCCCGACCGGCTGGAGCTCGGCTACGCGCTCGAGCACCGAGAACGCGGTCACCACGCTGGCGGTCGTCACAGGCTCCTCCTCGGGCTCAGCACGGGCAGGTCCAGGCACTTGCCCTGCAACGCGCGTGTGCTCTACGTTACACGCCCGTCCCGGCCTACGGCCCACTGTTCCACCTGATGGACCGACCGGGAGCCGTCCCCCACCTGGAGGCGCCATGACCGCCCAGCTCGTCGCCCTCGGCATCTTCGTCGCCGTGTTCGCGATCGCCGCAGCCCGCAACGTCAACATCGGCATCGTCCTGTTCCCCGTGGCCGCGCTCGTCGGCCTGTGGATCGCCGACCTCAGCCTGGAGGAGGTGGTCGCGGGGTTCCCGCTGTCGATCCTCGTGCTGCTCGTGGGCGTCACCTACTTCTTCGGCATCGCCCACAGCAACGGCACCATCGACTGGCTGATCGAGACGTCGCTGGCGCGGGTCGGCGACCGGGACGCCGCGCTGCCCACCACGTTCTTCGCGCTGACCGCCCTCGTGTCGGCCATGGGCGCTCCGCTCGGCGGGCTCGTCATGGCCCCGATGGGCATGAGCGTCGCGCACCGTCGCGGCATCGACCCCATGCTCATGGCGCTGTCGATGGGCTGCGGGCTCAGCGCCGGCGCGTTCGCCCCCACCAGCCTGTTCGGCATCATCACGTGGGGCACCGCCGACGCGGCAGGCATCGCGCTCAGCCCGCTGCTGCTCTTCGCGGTGGCCGTGGTGATCAACCTGGTCCTGCTGGCCGTGGCGCACGTGCTGTTCGGCCGCGGTCGACGCCGTGCGGAGGCGCCGCGCCTGGAGCGCGCCCTGGTCGCGCGAGGTGCCGCGCTGCCGGAGTACGGCCAGTCCTCGCTCTCCCTCGACGACGACGCCCCGGCGGAGGTCCGCTCGCCCGGTCGGGCGACGCCGCACCAGGTGCTCACGCTCGTGCTGATGGTCGCGCTCGTCGTGGCCGTCGTGGTGATGGCGCTCGGCGGCCTCGAGCCCGACATCGGCGTCATCGGCTTCGGCCTGGGTGCGTTGCTGGCGCTGGTCGACCCGGCGGCGGGGAAGGCTGCCATGAGCCGGATCGACTGGGGCTCGGTGCTCCTGGTCGGCGGCATCATCACCTACGTCGGCGTGCTGACGCAGATGGGCGTGATCGACCTCATCGGCGAGCGCGCCGCGCACGTCGGCGCACCCGTCGTGGCGGCACTGCTGCTGTGCGCGGCGGCCGGCCTCATCTCGGCCTTCGCGTCGACGACCGGGATGCTCGCCGCGCTGGTCCCCCTCGCCCTGCCGCTCATCGCCGACGGAGGCATCCCCGGCTGGGCGATGATCTGCGCCATCGGCGTCTGCGCGTCGATCGTCGACGTGTCGCCGTTCTCGACCGTGGGCGCCACCTACGTCGCCACGACCGTCGACCCGGACGCGCGTCCCCGCATGACCAGCCTGCTGACGCGGTGGGGGCTGTCGATGGTCGTCGTCGGTCCCGTCGCCCTGACCCTGACCCTCATCCTCCCTGGCATGGTGCTCTCATGACGTCCTCCTCCCCCACGACCCTGCTCCGTGCGCTGCGCGACCTCGACCTCCCGGACCACCCGGAGGCCGTCGTGGTCGACGGCCGGGCGCTGTCGCGCGCGGGCCTGCGCGAGGTCGCCGTGGCGTTCGCGTCGCGGCTGCCGGACGCCGGGCCGGTGGCGGTGTGCGCCGAGCCGACGCTGGAGACCGTCGTGGCCGTGAGCGGCTGCCTGCTGGCGGGCGTGCCCGTGGTGCCGGTGCCGCCCGACGCGGGCCCGGCCGAGACCGCGCACGTGGTGACCGACTCCGGCGCGACGTGCTGGGCCGGGCCACGACGCGACGGCGTGGACCTGCCGCTCGTCGAGGTGCCGACCGCCCCGACCGCCGGGGACCGAGGCGTCGACCTGCCCGAGCCGGTGGCGGAGACCGAGACGGCCATCGTGCTCTACACGTCGGGCACCACCGGGGCGCCGAAGGGCGTGGTGCTGAGCCACCGCGCCCTGCGGGCCGGGATCGAGGGCCTGGCCGACGCGTGGGGCTGGACGGGCGACGACGTCGTCGCGCACGGTCTGCCGTTGTTCCACACGCACGGACTCGTGCTGGGCGTGCTCGGGTCGCTGCACCTGGGCTCGCGCGTCGTGCACACCGGCCGCCCGACGCCGCAGGCGTACGCGGCGACGCCCGCCACCGTCTACTTCGGCGTGCCGACCGTCTGGACGCGCGTGGCGCGCGACCCCGAGGCGGCGCGCGCGCTGTCCGGCGCGCGCCTGCTCGTGTCGGGCAGCGCTCCGCTGCCCGTGCCCGTCTTCGAGCGGCTGCGCGAGCTCACGGGCCACGCGCTCGTGGAGCGCTACGGCATGACGGAGACCATGATCACCCTCAGCACGCGGGCCGACGGCGAACGACGCCCCGGCTGGGTCGGCCTGCCGGTGGGCGAGGCCCGCACGCGCCTGCGGGCCGAGGACGGCGGCGAGGTGCCGGCGGACGGCGAGACCGTCGGTCGGCTCGAGGTCAGCGGGCCGATGCTGTTCGACGGCTACCTGAACCTGCCGGAGACGACGGCCGAGGTGCTCGGGTCCGACGGGTGGTTCGCCACGGGCGACCTCGCCGTCGTCGACGCCGACGGCTTCCACCGGATCGTCGGCCGCGAGTCGGTCGACCTGATCAAGTCCGGGGGCTACCGCATCGGCGCCGGCGAGATCGAGACGTCCCTGCTCGCGCTGCCGGAGGTGCAGGAGGTGGCCGTGCTGGGGCTGCCCGACGAGGACCTCGGCCAGCGCATCGTCGCCTACGCGGTGGTCGCGCCCGACGACGCCGACGACGCCCTCGCCGCGCGGATGGTCGAGCACGTCGCGGCGGACCTGTCGTGGCACAAGCGGCCGCGCGAGGTCCGGTTCGTGCCGTCGCTGCCGCGCAACGCGATGGGCAAGGTGCAGAAGAAGCTCATGCTCGACGTGCCGGGCTGAGCCGCGCGTCAGCGTCGACGCAGCAGCGACCGCGGCAGGAGCAACGCCCGCAGCCGCTCCCCGCGCGACCCGGCCGCACGCACCCGGTCGACCACCCGGCGTGCGGCCTCGCGCTCGTCGGCGACGTCGGTGCCCGGCCGGGCGTAGCGCGAGCGCTCGACGGCGGTGAGCACCCGGCGCAGGTCGTCGGGGTCGGCCCGAGGACCGACCACGTCGACGAGGCCGCGCGGCGTCCCGGCCCGCGGCACGGCCAGCCCGACGTCGACGGCCGACGCCTCCACCTCGCGCCACCACGGCTCGGGGTCGGAGGCAGCAAGCCGACGACGTCGCAGCAGGCTGCGCAGCAGACCGGGCAGCAGCGCCGCGAGCAGCAGGACGACCGCGACGGTGAGGGCGGTGCGCGGCGCCGTCGGGGCCTCGGAGTCGGCGGCCGACGCCTCGGTCGTGACCGAGCCCTCCTCCGCGGCGGCATCGCTCGGTCGCTGCGACGGCTGGTCCTGCGGTGCTGCCTGCTCGGTGCTCTCCGGGGTGCCCTCGGGCTCCTCGAAGCCGGTGCGCGACCCGACGCCCGGCGTCGGCTCGAAGCCGACCCAGCCGACGCCGTCGAAGTAGATCTCGGGCCACGCGTGCAGGTCGTCGGACGTCACCTCGTACTCGGTGTTCCCGTCGTCGTCGACCCCGGCGGCCTGGCCGGGCGCGTAGCCGACCGCGATGCGCGACGGCATCCCCAGCTCGCGTGCCATGACCGCCATGGCGGAGGAGAAGTGCACGCAGTAGCCGGCCTTCTCCTCCAGGAACGTGCCGAGCACGCCGACCCCGTTGCCGTCGTAGTCCTCTGCGACCGGCGCGGTCTCGGAGTAGACGAAGTTCTGGCGGAAGTAGTCCTGCAGCGCCATGGCACGGTCGTAGTCGTTGGTGGCGTCGGCCGTGACCTCGCGCGCCGTCGAGGCGACGACCCGCGGCACGTCGTCGGGCAGCGCGGTGTAGTCAAGGGGTACTGCGGTCGGCGACGTGACCAGCGCCCGCATCTGCTCGGCCGTCGGGAGCCGCTCGAGGCTCGTGACCGTGTACTGCTGGTCGCGCGTCGTGGAGCTGTCGGAGCTGATGGTCAGGCCGGTGCGGCGCAGCGACCAGGCCCCGCGCAGACCGTCGACGTCGAGCACCGGGTACGGCACCGGCAGCATGCTGCTGCGCAGGTCGGCGATCCGGATGGTGGTGGTCTCCTGGCTCGTCCGGACCTCCGGCTCGATGCCGATGCGGCTCTCGAACGGGTCGCCGTCGTTCGCCGTCGCCGGACGCCACGTGCGGCCGCGGAAGTCGCGCAGCGTCGCGACCTTGAGGTACGGCGGGTCCTGCAGCGTGGTCGTGTAGCGCGCGGAGACGGTGGTGCTGTTGCGACGTAGGTTCTGGCCCAGCTGCAGCATCGGGTTGATGCCGCGGCCGAACACCTGCGGCGGCGGCTCGCCCCACGGCTTGGCGACGGCGGTGACGTCGGGCAGGACGGGGGGCAGCAGCACGCCGACGAGCAGGGCCGAGCCACCGAGACCGAGGGCCGGCACCAGCGACGCCCAGCCCGCGGACGTCGCTGCCGTGCGGGTGCGCAGGAGCGCGAGCCAGCAGGCGGCCGCCCCGGCGAAGACCCAGAGCGAGGGCGTCTCGCCGGAGACCAGGGCCGGCGCGGCGTAGACCACCAGCAGCACGGCTCCCGTCAAGAAGACGCCGACGCGCAGACGCAGCACGAGGTCGAGCACCAGGACGAGCAGGCCGAAGGCCCCGGCGAGGAGCAGCACGAGCGGGCGCGCGGCCGCCGCCGGCGCGGCCTCCTCCATCACGATCACCTGGGCCCGCGACAGCGCCTCGCCGAGTCCCTGGAAGGTCGAGGTGGTCGGGAGGGGTCCGGCGAACGTCTCGGGGACGAACACCCACCCCAGCACCACCACCAGCACGAGGAGCCCGACCGGGACGGCGAACCGCGGTGCGAGGCTGCCGAGCACCGCGCAGACGAGGGCGACCAGGCCGGCGACCAGTGTGGTGGTCACCCACCAGTCACGACCCTCGACGACCGTGTCGTAGCCCAGCAGGAGCACGGCGAGCGCGCCGACGACGAGGAGCTGGTCGAGCCAGGGGCGCCGCGGCACGGCGGCGGCGCGACGTCGGGTGGAGGCCTCAGGACGCAGCACGGGTGCGACTCACCCCCAGGCGCGACCAGACCTCGGACACGTCGTCGTGGGCGGTGTAGGGGACGTGCCGCCAGCCGGCACGCTCGAGCACCTCGAGCGCCGGTCCGCGCGTCCCGGCGGAGACGAGCGCGAGCACGCTGGTGGCGCCCGCGAGCGCCTCGGTCCAGGCCTGGGCACGCGCGACGTCGGGACGCCCGAGCACGGCCACCACGGTCCGCTCCCCGGGATCGGCGTCGGCAGGGTCGGCGCCCGGCAGCGGCTCGAGCACCGCGAGGTCGACGAGGGCCTCCTCGACGGCCTCGACGTGGTCGAGCTGGCGGTCGACCACGTCGAGCGGCGAGCGGAGGGTGACGGCGAAACCGGCGTGCACGAGGTGGTCGACCATCGACGCCGCGGCGCTGACCGCCCACTCCAGCTCGGGCGAGTACGACCAGCCGTCCCGCTCCCGGGCGGTGCCGAAGGACGCCGCGTCGGGGTCGACGACGACGCCGATCCTCGGGTCGTCCTGCTGCTCCTCCTGGCGCACCATGAGCTCGCCGCGGTGCGCGGTGGCCTTCCAGTGCATCCGCTTCAGCGCGTCGCCGGGCAGGTACGTGCGGGCGACCAGGTCGTCCTCGCCGATGCCGGCGCGGTGTGCCGCGCCCTGGGCGGCGACCCCCTCGTCGAGCCCCCGGGTCGATCCCGCGTCGAGCGCGTGCCGCCGCGGGAGCACCACGAGGTCCTGGGCGTCGCCGAAGGTGTGGCGGCGCAGCACGAGGCCGAACGGGTCGACGACCTCGACCCGCAGCGGCCCGAGCGCGTGCCGACCTCGCCGCAGGCCCTGCACGGGGTAGCGGAACCGCGCCCGCGACCGGCGGGTGCGACTGCCGCCGAGCGGCGGGAGCACGCCGCTGGCATCGGCGCTCAGCCCGTGCGGCACGGTGTCGCTCCAGCGGGCCTCGAGGGCGGGCAGCACCGACAGGTTGGTCACCTCGACGGTGGCGGTCGTGGTGTCGCCCGGCGAGAGCACCTCGGGCGCGAAGCGCCGCTCGACGACGACCCGCGCCTGCCCGAGGAGCACGAAGACGGCCGCCAGCACGACGACGCCCAGCAGCATCGCCGAGACGCTCAGCAGAGCTGGGAGCGACAGCAACGGCGCCGCGGCGAGCAGGACCAGCGACGTCACGAGGAAGCCGGCACCACGACCCGTCAGTCGCAGACCAGGCCAGGCCAGGCCAGGACGGGGCAGCCGTCGCAGCAGCCTCACGCCGTGGTCACCGACCGGTGGCTCATCGGGGCTCCACCGCGCCCTGCGGCACGGGAGTCTCGGCCACGATGCGGCGCACCGTCTCCTCCACGGGCGCCGAGCCCCGGGCCGGGACGAGCCGGTGCGGGAGCACGAGCGGGGCGAGGGCGTCGACGTCGTCGGGCAGCACGTAGTCGCGGTCGTCCAGGTAGGCGCGGGCCTTGGCGACACGCACCAGCTGCAGGGTCGCGCGCGGGCTGGCGCCGAGGCGCAACGCGGCGTCCTCACGCGTGGCGCGCGCGATCGCCACGCAGTACCGCTCGACCGACTCCGACGCGAAGACGGCACGTGCCTGGGCGATCATCACGCGGACGTCGTCGATGGTCACGACCGGCTGCAGCCGGTCGAGGGGGTTGTCGACGTCGCGGTCGCGCAGCATCTCCAGCTCGGCATCGACGTCGGGGTAGCCCATCGAGATCCGGGCGGTGAAGCGGTCGCGCTGGGCCTCGGGCAACGCGTACGTGCCCTCCATCTCGTACGGGTTCTGCGTGGCGATCACGCTGAACGGCGTCGCCAGCCGGTGGGTGCGCCCGTCGACCGTGACCTGCCGCTCCTCCATGGCCTCCAGGAGCGCGGACTGGGTCTTGGGGGAGGCGCGGTTGATCTCGTCGCCGATGACGATGTTCGCGAACACCGCACCGGGCTTGAACTCGAACTCGCCCTTCTGCTGGTTGAACGCCGAGACGCCGGTGACGTCGGAGGGCAGCAGGTCGGGCGTGAACTGGATGCGACGCACGGAGCCGTCGACGCTGCGCGCGAGCGCGCGGGCGAGCACGGTCTTGCCGACGCCGGGGACGTCCTCGATCAGCAGGTGGCCCTCGGCGAGCAGGACCACGACGGCGGTCTGGACCGCCTCGGGCTTGCCGTCGACGACGGACTCGATGTTCGTGAGGACACGGCGGGCGGCGGCTCGGGCGTCGTCCATGGGACTCCCTCGGTCGGTGGCGGGGGGTCGGTCCATCATCCCCTGCTCCCCCCAACGTCGCAGGACGACCAGGAGTTTCCGCCGGGCCTCCCCGTCCCCGCGATGTGCGGACCTGGCGACGGTCTTCCGGGGGAGGACCGACGCCAGGCCGGCACGACGCGTCGACTACTGCGCGTCGGCCGCGTCCTCCTCGTCGTCGCCGAGGAGGGCGGCGTGGGCGAGGCCGGCGATCGCGGCACCGACGACGGGCGCCAGGATGAAGACCCAGACCTGCGAGAGGGCTTCGCCGCCCGCGAACCAGGCCACGCCGAGCGAGCGCGCCGGGTTCACCGACGTGTTGCTGACCGGGATGCTCACGAGGTGGATCAGCGTGAGGGCCAGACCGATGGCGAGGCCCGAGAAGCCGACCGCCGCACGCTTGGACGAGGCGCCGAGGATCACGAAGAGGAAGAAGGCGGTCAGCACGACCTCGGTGACCACGACGGCCCAGAACCCGTAGCCGCCGGGCGAGCGGTCGCCGTAGCCGTTCGTGGCGAAACCGGAGGCGACGGCGTCGAACCCGGGCTTGCCCGAGGCTATGGCGAGCAGGAGCGCACCGGCCACGGTCGCGCCGACCACCTGTGCCGCCGCGTACGCCGGTACGTCCTTCCACGGGAAGCGGCGGGCGGTCGCGAGTCCCACGGACACCGCGGGGTTGAAGTGCCCGCCGGAGACGGGGCCGAACGCGTAGGCGCCGGTGAGGACGGTCAGGCCGAACGCCAGCGCGACGCCGGCGAAGCCGACCTGGTCACCGGCGAGCACCGCGGTGCCGCAGCCGCCGAGGACGAGCCAGAAGGTGCCGAGCGCCTCGGCCGTCAGGCGCTGCGAGGTGGTGAAGACGGGCGTGGTGGTGGACATGGGGCCTCTCTCGTGTCGAGGTGGGGACGGGACGGGGTGCCGGGCGGTCAGCGCCGACGCGACCGGCGCGAGCCGCGGTCGTGGCGATGCTCCTCGAGCTTGCGCTTCGCGATCGGCAGTCCGACGAGCGAGAGCAGCTTCCAGACGAGCCAGCCGAGCAGGGCGAACAGGTTGCGCTTGGGTCGAGCCATCGGGGACTCCTCGGGGAGACGGGTGGTGGGGGACGACGGTGAGAGTGCCGGAGGAGACCGATCGTCACGTCCGACGACATGTGACTCAGGTCACGTCTCCTCGCGCAGGGTCGCGCCAGCGCCGGACGATGCGCGTCCGGCGATACTGGGGGGCATGACTCTCGAGACCCGGACGGCTCGGTGAGCACCCTCCTGCTCGTGCTGCACACGCCCACGGCGGCCACCCGCCTCCTGGGCGAGGAGCTCGCAGCCGGTGCCCAGGACGACGCGATCGAGGGCGTCGACGTCCGGGTCCTCTCCCCCGACACGACCACGGCCGACGACCTCCTCGCGGCGGACGGCCTCGTGCTGCTCTGCCCGGCCAACTTCGGGTACATGTCGGGTCTGCTCAAGGACCTCTTCGACCGGACGTTCCTGGCCGTCGGCGGAGCGCTGGGCGACGACGGCGGCGGGGCCCGCACCGACGCCGGGGGCGGGACCTCCGACGGCGGCCGCCTTCCGTGGGCGCTCTGCGTGCACGGCCGCTACGACGCCGAAGGCGCCGTCCGCTCGGTCGAGTCGATCGCGCAGGCCCTCCCCTGGCGCCGCGTCGCGGCCCCGCTGCAGCTGCTCGGCGACGTCGGCGACGACGAGCGTGCGGCTGCCTACGAGCTCGGCGCGACGGTGGCGGCCCTGCTCGACGTCGGCTGACGCTCACCTCGACCGACCGGTGCCGCCCTAGGCTGACCGGATGGACCTGCTCGTTGCCGCCGCCCTGATGGCCGGCCCGCCATGTGCGCTGGCCACCGTCGGCGTCGGGCCGGTCGTGGTCGCGCAGGCCCGCTCTGCCGGGTGGCGCGTCGCGGTCGTCCTCCTCGCGGTGGCCTCCCTGGCGTCCGCCGCCGTCCTGTGGAGGGCCTGGGGCACAGGCTTCGACGCCGCCGACGGCCTGGGCGAGGAACCGTCGTGGGTCGGTCCCGCGCTGCAGGGTGGTGCGGTCGTCTGGACGCTCACCACCGTCGCCCTCGGCGTCGTGGTCGTCGCGGCGCACCGGCGCCGCCGCGCCGTCGACAGGACGGGGCTGGGCCGTCCTGGGACCATGGGGTCATGAACCTCCCCGAGGGACTGCCCACGCTGACGGCCGGCGCCCACGACGCCGACGCGGGCGAGGCCTGCGTCATGGAGTACGTCTCGGTCCTGGCCGGCGAGCCGTGGAGCGACCGGCCCGAGTGCACCCACCCGGTGCTCGCCCACGAGGCGCGCACCGCCAACGACCTCGCGAGCGACGCCGACCGGCACCGTCTGGTGCCGCTGGTCGGTCGCCTCTTCGGCACGGGCGACGACTCCGTCGAGCTGCGCACCCGGCTACGTCTCGCACAGGCCGCGCAGGTGCTCCGCCTCGTCGACCCGACGGCGCGCGTCAGCGTGCAGGGCTACGCCGACCACACGCAGCTGCTGCTCGCGTCGCACGACGTCGACGCGCTCGACGCCGCCGCGCAGGCGCGCGAGGTCGCGGCCGCCTGGGACGTCGCCCGCACCGCATCGCTGCACGGGGGCGACCTCGACCCGGCACACGCCGAGCACCACCGCACCGCGTCGCGCGTCATGGCCTTCGCGGCCGGGCCCGACCTCACCGCGCCCGAGGCGTGGTCGCTGGCGACCCTGGCTGCCGCGCACCGCGTGGCCGCCGGCGAGTGCCGCGCCGACTGCGGCGACGGCGAGGCCCGTGCCCGTCGCATGGTGCGCGAGCTCGGCGAGCTGATCGACGTCTACGACGACGTCACCGGCCGCGTGGCCGACGCCGTCGCCCCTCGCGACGCCGCCGCGCTCGCCGCGCGCCTCTGAGCTACCGGCGACCGGTCCAGGCCAGGAGATCCTCGAGTGGCCAGGTGGTCACGATGCGCTCGAGCGGCACGCCCAGAGCGGCAGCTCGCGCACAGCCGTGGTCGAGGAAGTCGAGCTGGCCGGGGGCGTGCGCGTCGGAGTCGATGCTGAACAGGCAGCCGGCCTCGAGCGCCAGCCGCACGAGGTCGTCCGGCGGGTCGGCCCGCTCGGGACGGGCGTTGATCTCCACGGCCACGTCGTGCTCGGCGCACGCCGCGAACACCCGGCGCGCGTCGAACCGGCTCGGCGGACGAGTACCTCGTCCCCCCTCCACCAGCCGACCCGTGCAGTGGCCGAGCACGTCGGTCGCCGGGTTCCTGACGGCGGCGAGCATGCGTCGCGTCATCGCGATGCTGTCGGCGCGCAGGTCGGAGTGCACGCTCGCCACCACGACGTCGAGCCGGTCGAGCAGCGCCGGGTCCTGGTCCAGCGACCCGTCCTTCAGGATGTCGACCTCGATGCCCGACAGCACCCGGGTGCCCTCCACCTGCGCGTCGACGTCGGCGACCAGCTCCAGCTGGGCCTCCAGCCGGTCCGCGGTCAGGCCGTTGGCCACCGTCAGGCGTGGTGAGTGGTCGGTGATCGCGACGTACTCGTGCCCGAGGCGCGCCGCCGTCCGGGCCATGACCTCCAGCGGCGAGCCGCCGTCGGACCAGTCCGTGTGGGTGTGCAGGTCGCCGCGGACGGCCGCACGGACCCGCTCGCCGCCGGCGACGAGCGGCCCCTCGCCCTCCTCCCGGAGGGTGGCGAGGTAGTCGGGCACCCGACCCTCGACCACCTCGCGCACCACCCCGGCCGTGCGCTCGCCGATCCCGTCGAGCGAGCGCAGCCGCCCCTCCCGGGCGAGCTGCTCGACGTCGTCGCGGTCGCGCAGCACGTCGGCGGCCCGCCGGAACGCCTCCACGCGGTAGCTCGAGGCGCGAGCGCGCTCCAGCCAGAACGCGACCTCCTCGAGCGCGGTCACCGGGTCCATGCGTCCATCGTGCCCCGGGCCTACGGTGGGCGCATGATCCGTCGCCACGTCGTCGTCTCCGGCCGCGTCCAGGGTGTCTTCTACCGTGCGTCGCTCGAGCGTGAGGCGCACGCCGGCGACGTGGCCGGGTGGGTGCGCAACCGCGACGACGGCGCGGTCGAGGCGGTGCTCGAGGGCGAGCCTGCCGCCGTCGAGCGCGTGCTCGCGTGGTGCCGCCAGGGGCCACCGCGCGCGGAGGTCACCGACGTCGCGGTCGAGGAGGAGGAGCCGGTCGGCGAGACCGGCTTCAGGACCCGCGGCTAGAACCCGAGCTTGCGCAGCTGCTTGGGGTCGCGCTGCCAGTCCTTCGCTACCTTGACGTGCAGGTCGAGGTGGACGGGAGTCCCGAGCAGCCGCTCGACCTGGGTGCGCGAGACCGTGCCGATCTCCTTCAGGCGCGCACCCTTGCGCCCGATGACGATGCCCTTCTGGCTGTCGCGCTCGACGTAGACGTTGACCCGGACGTCGAGCAGCGGACGGTCGGCCGGACGGTCCTCGCGCGGCACCATCTCCTCGACGACCACGGCGATCGAGTGCGGCAGCTCGTCGTGCACGCCCTCCAGAGCGGCCTCGCGGACGATCTCCGCGACGATCGTCTCCTCCGGCTCGTCGGTGAGCTGGCCCTCCGGGTACATGGGCGGACCTTCGGGCAGCGTGGCGACGAGCAGGTCGGCGAGCAGGTCGACCTGGTCGCCGGCGACCGCGGAGACCGGCACGATGTCGCGCCACACGAGACCGGCCGCCTCACCGGCCGACTGGACCGCGAGCAGCTGCTCCCCCACCCGCTCGGGGGCGACGAGGTCGGTCTTGGTGACCACGGCGAGCACGGGCGTGCGGCGGATCTTCGCGAGCTCCTCGACGAGGAAGCGGTCGCCGGGCCCGACCTTCTGGTCCGCGGGGAAGCACATGGCGATGGTGTCGACCTCGGCCCACGTGGTGCGGACGATGTCGTTGAGGCGCTGGCCGAGGGTGTTGCGCGGACGGTGCAGACCCGGCGTGTCGACGAGGACGAGCTGCGCGTCGTCGCGGTGCACGAGCCCGCGGATCGCGTGCCGGGTGGTCTGCGGCTTGGAGGAGGTGATCGCCACCTTCTCGCCGACGAGCGCGTTCGTGAGCGTCGACTTGCCCGCGTTGGGGCGGCCGACGAAGCAGGCGAAGCCGGAGCGGAAGGTCACGTCAGGGTCCCCTCGACGACCGTGCCGGCCGTGTCGGCGCGGAACACCGGGACACCCGCCCCGGCGAGGTCGCGCACCGCACCGACGTCGGGCAGCGCGTCGGCGACGACGAGCGCCGCCTCGAGACCGCGCGCGCCGGAGGAGACGGCCATGGCGACGGCGAGGTCGAGCGCGCCGACGTGCAGCGACGCCAGCGCGACGTCGGCCGCGGCGTACGTGCGACCGTCGAGGTCGCGCACCGCGGCACCTGCCGGCGCCTGGGTGCGCGCGCGGGTGGCGCGGGCCAGGGTGGCGAGCTTCGCGTCCTCCGGTCCGGGAGCCGGGTCGAGAGCGTGGGCGGGGGTGGGGTCAGCCACGGGATCCTCCGGGGACGGGGTCGGGGTCGGACGGGACGTCGACGCGCGAGACGTGCACGCGTCCGATGCGGTTGCGGCGGCCGCTCGGGGCCTCGGCGACGAGCCGCAGGCCCTCCACCTCCACCGTGCTGCCGGGGATGGGGACCTTGCCGAGGTGCTTGGCGAGCAGGCCGCCGACGGAGTCGACGTCCTCGTCGTCGAGGTCGACGTCGAACAGCTCGCCGAGGTCGTCGACGTCGTAGCGGGCGCTCACCCGGTACGACCCGTCGGAGAGGCTCTCGAGCTCGTCGGGCTCGGTGTCGTACTCGTCGGTGATCTCGCCGACGATCTCCTCGAGGATGTCCTCGATCGTGACCATGCCCGACGTGCCGCCGAACTCGTCGACGACGATCGCGACGTGCGTGCGCTGCGCCTGCATCTCCTTGAGGAGGTCGTCGGCCGGCTTCGTGTCGGGCACGAACAGGCACGGACGCATGATGGAGTCGATGCGCTCGGTCGACTCCGCGACGTGGTTGTCGAAGACCCGCTTCGTGACGTCCTTCAGGTACGCCATGCCCAGCACGTCGTCGAGGTTCTCGCCGATGACCGGCACCCGCGAGTAGCCGCTGCGCAGGCACAGCGACATCGCCTGGCGCAGCGTCTTGGACTGCTCGATGAACACGAGGTCCGGGCGCGGCACCATGACCTCGCGCACGATCGTGTCGCCCAGCTCGAAGACCGACTGGATCATGCGTGACTCGTCGGACTCGATGACGCTGCTGGCGGCGGCGAGGTCGACGAGCTCGCGCACCTCGACCTCCGACGCGAACGGTCCCTCACGGAAGCCGCGACCGGGGGTGAGCGCGTTGCCGAGCACGATGAGCAGCCGGGGCACCGGTCCGAGCAGGGCGGTGAGCAGCCGCACCGGACCGGCCGACGCGAGCGCCACGGCCTCGGAGTGCTGGCGACCGAGCGTCCGCGGCCCGACGCCGATGAGGACGTAGGAGACGACGACCATGATCGCCACGGCGACGACGATCTGCCACCACAGCCCGCCGACGACGTCGTCGACCACGAGCGCGACGAGCACGACGGCCGCCGTCTCGCAGACCACCCGCAGCAGCAGCACCGTGTTGAGGGCGGGTGCGGGGTCCTCGAGGATCCGGCCGAGGGGCACGGCGCCGCCGCGACCCTCCTCGCGCAGCTCCGCGGCGCGGGCGCGCGAGAACGACGACAGCGCGGCGTCGACGCTCGCCAGCGTGCCCGCCGCGACCGCCAGGACGACCGACGCGACGATCGCGACCGTCATCGCAGGCTGCCTCCGTCGGCGCCCGGTCGGGGCTCGACGACGCCGTCCTCGACGTCCCCGCCCGCCGCGACCTGCTGCCACTCCAGCAGCAGCCGACCCTGGATGCCGAACATCTCGGCGTGCTCCTCGGGCGTGGCGTGGTCGAAGCCGAGCAGGTGCAGGATGCCGTGCGTGGTGAGCAGGTCGATCTCGTCGGACACGTCGTGGCCGGCGGCCGGCGCCTGCTGCGCCGCCACCTGCGGGCAGAGGGCGATGTCGCCGAGGTAGCCCTCGGGCTCGTCCTCCGGCTCGCGGTCGCGCCGTCCGGGCGACAGCTCGTCCATCGGGAAGGACAGCACGTCGGTGGGGCCCTTCTTGTCCATCCACTGCTCGTTGAGCACGGCGATGGTGTCGGTGTCGACGAGGCGGACCGTCAGCTCGGTGGCCGGGTGCAGCCGCATGCGCCGCATGACGAAGCGGCACAGCCGGGTGAGGGCGACGACGTCGACGCCCTGGCCGGACTCATCGAGGACGTCGACGTTCATGCTCCACCTGTCCCGCGGCCGGGGCCGACTCGTTCTCGAACGCGTCGTACGCGGCGACGATGCGCCCGACGAGCTTGTGCCGCACGACGTCGCTCGAGGTCAGCGTCGCGAAGTGGATGTCCTTGACGTCCGCGAGGATGTCGCGCACGACCCGCAGGCCGCTCTTCTGGCCCGACGGGAGGTCGACCTGGCTCACGTCGCCGGTGACCACGATCTGCGAGCCGAAGCCGAGCCGGGTCAGGAACATCTTCATCTGCTCGGGGGTGGTGTTCTGCGCCTCGTCGAGGATGATGAAGGCGTCCTGGAGCGTGCGGCCGCGCATGTAGGCCAGCGGGGCGATCTCGATGGTGCCGCTCGTGAGGAGCTTGGGGATCGTCTCGGGGTCGAGCATGTCGTGCAGCGCGTCGTACAGCGGGCGAAGGTACGGGTCGATCTTCTCGCTCAGCGTGCCGGGCAGGTAGCCCAGCCGCTCCCCCGCCTCGACGGCGGGTCGGATCAGGATGATGCGGGTGATCTCCTTGGCCTGCAGCGCCTGGACGGCCTTGGCCATCGCGAGGTAGGTCTTGCCCGTACCGGCCGGGCCGATGCCGAAGACGATCGTGTTCTGGTCGATCGCGTCGACGTACTTCTTCTGGTTCAGCGTCTTCGGCCGGATGGTGCGGCCCCGGTTGCTGAGGATGTTGAGGCTGAGCACCTCGGCCGGGCGCTCCTGCGTCTCGGTGCGCAGCATGCCGATGGAGCGCTCGACGGTCTCGGCGGTGAGTCCCTGGCCCGTGCGCACGATGGCGACGAGCTCGTCGAGCAGCCGCTCGACGAGCGCGACCTCGGCCGGGGCGCCGGTGACGGTCAGCTGGTTGCCCCGCGCGTGGACCGCCGCGTCGAACGCGTCCTCGACGATGCGCAGGTACTCGTCGCCCGGTCCGTAGAGGGAGACGGTGTCGATGCTGGTCGGGACGGTGAACGTGTGGGGACGCTGGTCCCCGGGAGAATCAGGAGTCATGTGTGCCCCCATGGTACGGGGGTGCGCCGACACGTCGACAGCGCCGGACCGCGGCGCCCGTGCGCTCAGCCCGGCGGCCAGCCGAGCGAGCGCCCGGCGAGCACGTGCCCGTGGCAGTGGAACACCGTCTGGTGCGCGTCGGCACCGGTGTTGAAGACGAGCCGGTAGGAGCCGCCCGCCTCGTCGGCGACGCGGCGGGCCAGGCGCAGCAGGCCCACGGCCGCCTCCGGCTCGGCCTCGGCCAGGCTGCCGACATCGGGCTGGTGGACACGCGGGATGACGAGCACGTGCGTGGGTGCCTGCGGGCTGATGTCGCGGAACGCCACGGCGTGCTCGTCCTGCGCGACGACGTCGGCGGGCACCTCGCCCTCGACGATCTTGCAGAACAGGCAGTCGGCGCTGGGGCTCATGGTCCCTTCCTACCGCACCCGGCGGCCCGCGACGAGGCCGCCACTCAGCGGAAGGCGTCCTTGATGCGGCCGAAGACGCGGCCGCGGTGGGTGCTGCCGAGCTGCGCCTCGGGACGCTCCTCGTCGCGCAGGGCGGCCAGCTGCTTCAGCAGGTCGCGCTGCGCGTCGTCGAGCTCGTCCGGGGTCTGCACGACGATCTCGACGACGAGGTCGCCGCGACCCGGTCCCCGCAGGCGCGGCACGCCCTGGCCGCGCAGCGTGAGCGTCTCGCCCGACTGGATGCCGGCCGGCACCTCGAGCCCGACGACCTCCGGGCCGTCCTCGTCGGCCAGGTCGGCCTCGAGGGTCGGCAGGTCGACGTGCGTGCCGAGCGCAGCGGCCGTCATGGGCAGCGTCACCTGGCAGCGCAGCTGGTCGCCCTTGCGGGTGAAGACGGGGTGGCGAGCCACCTCGACCTCGATGTAGAGGTCGCCCGCCGGACCCCCGCCCGGGCCGACCTCCCCCTCGCCGGCGAGCTGGATGCGGGTGCCCTGGTCGACGCCGGCCGGGATCGAGACCGTGATCGAGCGGCGCGAGCGGACGCGGCCGTCGCCGTGGCACTCGTGGCAGGGGTCCTGGATGACGGTGCCGAACCCGTGGCAGGTCGGGCACGGGCGGGCCGTGCGGACGCTGCCGAGCGGCGTGCGCTGGACCTGCTGCACCTCGCCGTGGCCGTGGCACGTGCCGCAGGTGACCGTCGCCGAGTCGTCCTCGGCGCCGCTGCCCGAGCAGCGCTCGCAGACCACGGCGGTGTCGACCTTGATCTCGCGCGTGACGCCGAACGCAGCCTCGGCGAGGTCGACCTGCAGACGCAGCAGCGCGTCCTGCCCCCGCTGCACGCGCGAGCGCGGACCACGGCTGCTGCTGCCACCACCGCCGAAGAAGGCGTCCATGATGTCGTCGAAGCTGAACCCGGCGCCTCCGCCGAAGCCGCCCGCGCCGCCCCCGCCGCCGAGCGGGTTGCCGCCGCGGTCGTACACGGCACGCTTCTGGGGGTCCGACAGCACCTCGTACGCGGTGGTGACCTCCTTGAAGCGGTCGGCGGCGTCGGGGGCGTCGTTCACGTCGGGGTGCAGCTGGCGCGCCAGCTTGCGGTACGCCTTCTTCATCTCCTCGGGCGTCGCCGACCGGGAGACGCCGAGCAGCGCGTAGTAGTCCTGTGCCATACGTCCTTCGTCCTGTTCAGCCGTCCGCGAGCTGTCGCCCGACGTAGCGGGCGACCGCGCCGACGGCGGCCATGGTTCCGGGGTAGTCCATGCGGGTGGGTCCGAGCGTGCCGAGCATCGCCAGCGCCTGCTCGGAGGTGCCGTACGCCGACGAGACGACCGCCGTGCCGGGCAGTCCCTCGGTCCCGGTCTCCAGACCGATGCGCACGGTGGGGTCGGTGGTGGCCTCGCCGAGCAGCTTCAGCAGCACGACCTGCTCCTCCAGCGCCTCCAGCACGGGGCGGATGGAGGTGTCGAAGTCGCGACCGAAGCGCGCGAGGTTCGCGGTGCCGCCGACGGCGACGCGCTCGTCGCTGCGCTCGTCGGAGAACACGTGGGTGAGCGTCGTGACCACGGAGGTCACGAGGGGGCGGTCGGCGGGCGCGAACGTGCCGATCACGTCGGCGAGGCGCAGCGACGCCTCGGGCAGGCGCTGGCCCACCGCCGCCGTCATGATGCGCGAGCGGACGTCGGACAGCAGACCGTCGCCCGGCGTGGCCTCGAGCTCGACGATGCGCTGCTCGACGCGACCGCTGCTGGTGATGACGACCACGAGCACGCGGGCGCCCTCGAGCGCCACGACCTCGACGTGACGCACCGTGGAGCGGGTCAGCGACGGGTACTGCACGATCGCGACCTGGTTGGTGAGCTGGGCGAGCACCTTGACGCTGCGCTGCACGACGTCGTCGACGTCGACGGCGCCGCCCAGGAACGTCTCGATCGCGCGACGCTCGGGCGACGTGAGCGCCTTGACCTGCGAGAGCCGGTCGACGAACAGCCGGTACCCCTTGTCGGTGGGCACGCGACCCGCGCTCGTGTGGGGCTGGGCGATGAGGCCCTCCTCCTCCAGCACGGCCATGTCGTTGCGGATGGTGGCCGGCGAGACGCCGAGCTGGTGACGCTCGACGAGGGCGCGGGAGCCGACCGGCTCCTGGGTCTCGACGTAGTCCTCGACGATGGCGCGCAGGACCTCCAGGCGACGGTCCTCGGACGGGAGACGACGGTCCTCCGGCACGGCGCTCTCCTCCTCTGGGACGGTCTCGGCTGGACGGTGCGTGGCTCGGGTGCGACGACGCCGGACGGCCTCGGGCGCGCACGGCGCAGACGGGGTCCGTCGGCGCGGCGTGGCGCTTTGGCACTCACCAGGCGCAAGTGCCAGTCTAGCGCCGTGGGAGCAATCGGGAGCGAGGGTGAGGTCGTCTCGGTCGCGGGTCGCTCGCGCACCCTGACGTACCGGCCGCGCCGGGTGACGCTCTCCGACGGCACGTTCCTCCTGCACGAGTCGCGCGGCGGCACGCTGAGCTCGGTGTGGGCCGCCGACCTCGGCGACCTCTTCGTCGAGGTGGTGCACCTGGGGCACGGCCCCGTCGGCGGCGAGCTGGTGCTCGTCGTCCCCGACGGCGACACCGTGGCCCTCGGCGACCTCGTCCCGCCCCTCGACGTCGTGCCGAGCACCGCGCAGCCCAGCTGGGCGCAGGCCGTCGACCTCGCCGTCGGGCTGACCCGCTCGTCCACGCGGATCCTCACGAGCAGCGGCGAGATCGGCCGCGACGACCTCGAGGCGTTCCACCAGACCTTGCTGGGCGTGCTCCATGGCTGAGACCCGAGGGTGGGGTCGCTACGGCGACGACGTGCTCGCCGGCGACTGGAAGGCGCCCCCGCGCGGGCGCTCGACCGAGGTGCCCGCCGAGCTCGGGATGGTCGTCGAGGAGGTCACGACGGGCTGGTGCGGCGAGGTGGTGCGTGTCGAGCGCGACCTCGGCACCGTGGCCCTGGAGGACCGGCGCCTCAAGATCAAGGTCTTCCCCCTCGGACCGGGCTTCCTGCTCGAGGGCAGGCCGGTGGTGCTGGTCGCCCCGTCCGGCGCCGCCCCGCGGCAGCCCGCCCGCACGGCGTCGGGATCGCGTGCGGTGGCCGGGCAGCGGGCGCGCGTGGCCCTGCCGAGCCGGATCCTCGTGGAGGGCAAGCACGACGCCGAGCTGGTCGAGAAGGTCTGGGGCGACGACCTGCGTGTCGAGGGCGTCGCCGTGGAGATGCTGCACGGCGTCGACGACCTGGTGGGCGTGGTCGACGACTTCGACCCAGGCCCCGACCGCCGGCTCGGGATCCTGGTGGACCACCTCGTGCCCGGCTCGAAGGAGTCGCGCATCGCGGCCAGGCTGTCCGGCCGACCCCACGTGCTCGTCGTCGGCCACCCGTACGTCGACGTCTGGCAGGCCGTGAAGCCCGCCCGGCTCGGCGTCGCCGCGTGGCCGGTCGTCCCGCGCCACCTGGAGTGGAAGCGCGGGGTGTGCGCCGCGTTCGGCTGGCCGCACGCCGAGCAGGCCGACGTGGCCCGCGCGTGGCAGCACATCCTCTCCCGGGTCGACTCCTGGACCGACCTGGAGCCGGAGTTCCTCGGTCGCGTCGAGGAGCTCATCGACTTCGTCACCGCCCCGTAACGGGCGGCTCCTCGCCGTACCGTCGGTGCCTGGGCAGCGAGACGGCCCGGGACCAGGTGGTCCCGGGCCGTCGCGCCTCCCTCAGTCCTGCAGCACCGACTGCACCGTCGGCACGGTCGGGGTCGGTGCCGGGGTGGGCGTGAGCCACTCCGTCCGCGGCAGCACGCGTCCGAGCACGTTGCCGTCCTCGACGAGGTCGAGGGTCGCGACACCGAGCAGCGTGTCCTTGCCCCGCGTGCGCTCGGTGTTGTGCGCGTACAGGTAGGCCCGCACCGGTCCCCTCGTCTGCACGGTGCGCCGCCACGTGAACTTGTAGTAGGCGGTGCTGAACGAGAACGTCTCGACGGGTCGCACCCCGTTCGCCGCGTCGAGCGGTGCGCCGAGCGCCACGGTGTAGTCGACGTCCTTGCCCCACCGGTCGGGCTCGCTGGCCATGCCGCTGACCGACACCTTGCCGTCCTCGGACCTCATCGACTCGAGCAGCCCCGACGGCGAGCCGTCCGACGTCGGGTAGCGGACGAAGCCCGACGGCCACGCCGAGCCGCGGCGCACGACGCGCCACATGAACGTGCCGTTCATGTTGTCCTCCGAGACCACGATCGACCCGTCGGCGCGGACCCGCTCGACGATCGCGACGTGGCCCTTCTCCCCGGAGTAGCCCTTGTAGGCGTCCCACCAGGCGACGTCGCCGCGACGCGGGGCGTAGCTGCGCACCGGGACGCCGGCCGCCCGGGCCGCCCGGCCCCACGTGCGGGCCGCGTCGGTACCCGGCGGGCGTGCCACCAGACGGTTCTTCGTCAGCCGGTAGGCGACGTAGTTCGTGCAGTTGCGGCCCGGCGTCTGGTTCCAGAAGGACGTCGACCGGACGGAGCCGTAGCCACCGTCGCTGTACCCCTTCGCCTTGCACTGCGTGTAGCTCGTGCAGAGCACGGTCCTCGCCGCGTCCGCCGATGTCGGTATACCAAAAATGGCCAATCCGATGAGCATGCTGATCACCGTTGGCCAATGCGCGATGCGCATTGCTCCCTCGCCAACTCCCCCGAGTTGCTGTTTTTCCCACGTGAACCGTAAGTCCTCGACGAAGGTCCTGCATCGCGAATGACTAAAGTCCCGAAAAGTGAGAGGAACCTCCGCTATGGGGTCAGCTGTCGGACGACGGCGTCGGCGAGCAGCCGGCCCTCCAGGGTGAGCACGAGCCGCTCGTCGCCGAGCAGCAGGCCGCGGTCGCGCAGGTCGGGCACCTCCGCCCGTCCGGCGGCGTCGAGGGCGTCGAGGGCCAGGCCCTCGCGCAGGCGCAGCTCGAGCATCACCTGCTCCAGCCGGCGGCCGGCCGCGTCGACGACCTCGCTGCCCGCCTCGACCGACTCGCCGCGCTCGAGCCGCTGCGCGTAGGCCGCAGGGTGCTTGACGTTCCACCAGCGTCGCCCGGCCAGGTGCGAGTGCGCGCCGGGGCCGACGCCCCACCAGTCCGCCCCGTGCCAGTAGAGCAGGTTGTGGCGGCAGCGGGCGTCGGCGTCACGGGCCCAGTTCGACAGCTCGTACCACCCGAGCCCGGCCTCGGACAGGACCGCATCGGCGAGCAGGTACTTGTCGGCCGTCTCGTCGTCGTCGGGCATGACCACCTCGCCGCGGCGGACCTTGCGGGCGAAGGCCGTCCCGTCCTCGACGATGAGGGCGTACGCGGACACGTGGTCGGGCTCGAGCGCGACCGTGGCGTCGAGCGTGGTGCGCCAGTCGTCGACGGACTCCCCCGGCGTGCCGTAGATCAGGTCGACGCTGACCTGCTCGAAGCCGGCCTCGCGCGCCCAGCGGACCGCCTGCGGCACCCGTGCGGGGTCGTGGGTGCGGTCGAGCGTCGCCAGCACGTGCGGGACCGCCGACTGCATGCCGAAGGAGATCCGCGTGAAGCCGCCCTCGCGCAGCCGGGCGAGCGACGCGGGTGTGACGCTGTCGGGGTTGGCCTCCGTCGTCACCTCGGCGTCGGGGGCCAGCCCGAGGTGCTCGTCGAGCGCGCGGAGCACCCGGACGAGGTCGTCGGCGGGCAGCTGCGTCGGCGTGCCGCCGCCGAAGAACACGGTCTCGACGGGCCGGCGTCCGAGCACCTCGGCGGCGCGACGCACCTCGGCGATCGCCGACGACGCGTAGGTGGCGCGGGTGGCACCCTCGCCGAGCTCGTCGGCCGTGTAGGTGTTGAAGTCGCAGTAGCCGCACCGCACGGAGCAGAACGGCACGTGCACGTACATGCCGAGGGGCCGGTCACCCTCGGTGACCGGCCCCTCGGCGTACGACTGCACCGCTCAAGCGTAGAAGGAGTCCAGCAGGTCCTTGTGGTTGGCCTCCACGACCGCGCGCTTGACCTTCATGCTCGGCGTCAGCTCGCCGGACTCGACCGAGAGGTCGTGGTCGAGGATCTCCCACTTCTTGATGGTCTCCCAGCGGTTGAGGCGCTGGTTGAGCTCCTCGACCTGCTCGGAGACGATCGCGTGGATCTCGGGCGACTTCACGACCTCGGCGTAGGACTTGCCCTGCATGCCGTGGGCCTCGGCCCACTCGGCCACCGCGTCGGGGTCGAGGGTGATGAGCGCCGAGCAGAAGTTGCGCTCGTTGCCGTGCACGATGATCTGCGACGTCATCGAGCTGATGCCCTTGAAGACGCCCTCGATGTGCGGCGGGGCGACGTACTTGCCCCCGGAGGTCTTGAAGAGCTCCTTCTTGCGGCCGGTGATGAAGAGGAACCCGTCCTCGTCGACGCGACCCTCGTCGCCCGTGTGCAGCCAGCCGTCGTCGGTGACGGTGGTGGCGCTCTCGGACTCGAGGTTGTGGTAGCCACGCATGACGCCGGGACCCTTGATCAGGATCTCGCGGTCGTCGGCGACGCGGACCTCGGTGCCCGGCATGACCAGGCCGACCGAGCCGAGCTTGAACGCGTCGGGGTGGTTCACGAAGGAGCCCGCGCTGGTCTCGGTGAGGCCGTAGCCCTCGAGGATGAGCACGCCCGCGGCGTGGAACCACTCGGCGATGTCGGGCGACAGGGCCGCGGCGCCGGAGATGAAGAAGCGGACCCGCCCACCGAACCGGGCGCGCACCTTGGAGAAGACGAGCTTGTCGGCAACGGCGTGCTTGGCCTTCAGCGCGGGCGAGACCGGCTTGCCGGCCCGGACGGCGCGCGAGTGCTCGAGGCCGACCTTCTCCGCCCAGCGGAAGATCTTGAGCTTCGCGCCACCCTCCTCCTCGGTCATGTTGATGATGCGGCCGTAGGCCTTCTCGAAGATGCGCGGCGCCGCGCCCATGAAGGTCGGCTTCACGATGGCGAGGTTCTCGACGATCTTCGGCACGCGACCGTCGATCGCGGCGGCGAAGCCGATCTGCAGTTGCGTCGTGAGCAGCACCTTGCCGAAGGAGTGCGCCATCGGCAGCCAGCGGAACTCGAGGTCGTCGGGCGTCAGGAAGCCGCCGGCGGCGATGGCCGCACCCTCGTAGGTCCACCCGTCGTGGGCGAGGCGGACGCCCTTCGGGCGGCCCGTGGTGCCGGAGGTGTAGATGAGGGTCGCAAGGTCGTCGCGGCTGATGGCGGCGACGCGGTCCGTCACGGCGGTGGGGTTCGAGGCCAGGTGCTCCGAGCCCAGGGCCTCGAGGTCGTCGAGGGAGATGATCCAGTCGCCGTCGGTGAGGGTGCTGGCGAACGTGACGACCTTGACGACGTCGGGCAGCTCGGAGCGGATCTCGAGCAGCTTCTTGACCTGCTCGTCGTCCTCGGCGAAGACGACGCGGCTGGCGGAGTCGGTGAGGATGTACTTCTCGTCGTCGACCGTCGTGGTCGGGTAGACGGTCGTCGTGGCGGCACCGGCGGCGTTGACGCCGAGGTCGGCGAAGATCCACTCGTAGCGGGTGCCGGACACGATGGCGACGCGCTCCTCCGGCTGCACGCCGAGCGCGACGAGGCCGGCGGCGATGCGGTCGACCTGCTCGCCGGTCTGCGCCCAGGTGAGCGAGTGCCAGGTCTCGTTCTCGTCGGGGAAGCGGTACGCCTCCCGGTTCGGCGAGGCAGCGACACGGTCGTAGAACATCGTCGCCACGTTCGGCGCGCGGTCCTCGACGATCTTGAGCTGCTCGGGCGTTGCGGTCTGCGGCATGGGTGTCCTCACACGACGTTCCGGGGGAATGTGGTGCCGCTCACCATAACCTACCCGCCGGTCACTCCCGGAGGGCCCGATCGATCGGTTGCGCCGCTCATCCATCGGACGACCGGACCTCCTGAGGACCCGTCGCCCGGCCTGCAACCCGAGGCGTCCGCGGCGGCGTCGGCGTGCTTCCGCCCGCCGTCGGCAGCCTCGCCGCACCGTGCCGGATCGCGGACACGATGGGATCGTGGACCCATGGCGGAACGGGTGGACGTGGTGATCGTCGGAGCAGGACTCGCGGGGCTGGCCTGCGCGACGACGCTGCAGCGGCGTGGCGTGGACGCCCGACTGCTGGAGGCCTCGGACGTGGTGGGCGGGCGCGTGGCCACCGACGTGGTCGACGGCCACCTCTGCGACGTCGGCTTCCAGCTGCTCAACCCGGCGTACCCGGCGCTGCGCGACCTGGTCGACCTCGACGCGCTCGACCTGCAGCCGTTCGCGGCCGGGGTGCGGGTCCGTCGTGGTGGCTCCGTGGCGACCCTCGGCGACCCGCGCCGCGAGCCGCGTCTGCTCGCACCCACCCTGCGCAGCGGTCTGCTGCGCCCCCGTGAGCTGGCGGCCCTGGCCCGGTGGGCGGCACCGATCCTGGGCGGCGAGGGGCACGTCCTGCGGCGGGCCGACGACACGGTGGCGGCGTCGCTCGACGCGGCCGGTGTCCGCGGCCCGCTGCGCCGGCAGGTGCTGGAGCCGTTCCTGGCCGGCGTCCTGGCCGACGACACCGGGGCCACGTCGGCCCGGTACGCACGCCTGCTGGTCCGCTGGTTCCTGCTCGGCACACCGGCGGTGCCCGGCGACGGCATGAGAGCCCTGCCCGCCCGGCTCGCGGGCGGCCTGCGTCGTCCGGCCGAGACGGGCGTCCGGGTGCTCGGCGTCGACCGTGGCGCCGAGGGCGTCACCGTCCGCACGGGGTCGGGGTCGCTCCGGGCCCGCGCCGTCGTCGTCGCGACCGACGTGCAGGACGCGGTCGGCCTGGGCGCGGTGTCCGTGGCCCCGCCGGTCGGCGGGCTGGTCACCTGGTGGTTCAGCACCCCCACCGGCATGCCCCGGGACCGGCTGCTGCTGGTCGACGGCGACCGCGGCCCCGTGGTGAACACGGCCGTCGTGTCGGCCGCCGCGCCCGGCTACGCCCCACCGGGACGCGACCTGGTGCAGGTGACCGCCCTGGCGGGCGCCGGTCTCTCCGACGCGGCGGCGCTGGCGCAGGCGGCCCGGCTGTGGGGCACCGACGTCGACGCGTGGGAGCTGCTGGTGCGCCACGACGTCGTCCGCGCGCTGCCGAGGGCGGTCCCCCCGCTGGAGCCCGCCCGCCGCGCCGACGTCGGCGGCGGGATGTTCGTCTGCGGCGACCACCGCGAGACGCCCTCGATCCAGGGAGCCCTCGCGTCGGGCGTGCGGGCCGCGCAGGACGTCGCCGCGGCCATCGGCGCCCGCTGACCCCGACGGCCGGCGGGGCTACTTGGCGGCGTCGCCACCCGTGGAGAGGGCGGCGATGAACGCCTCCTGGGGGACCTCGACGCGGCCGATGTTCTTCATCCGCTTCTTGCCCTCCTTCTGCTTCTCCAGCAGCTTGCGCTTGCGGCTGATGTCGCCGCCGTAGCACTTGGCGAGCACGTCCTTGCGCATCGCACGGATGTTCTCGCGGGCGATGATGCGGGCGCCGATGGCGGCCTGGATGGGCACCTCGAACTGCTGGCGCGGGATGAGCTCCTTGAGCTTGCCCGCGAGCATCACGCCGTACGCGTAGGCCGAGTCGCGGTGGACGATGGCGCTGAACGCGTCGACCACCTCGCCCTGCAGCATGATGTCGACCTTGACGAGGTCGGCCTGCTGCTCGCCGGCGAGCTCGTAGTTCAGCGACGCGTAGCCCTTCGTGCGGCTCTTCAGCGCGTCGAAGAAGTCGAACATGATCTCGCCCATGGGCAGCGTGTAGCGGATCTCGACGCGGTCCTCGGACAGGTAGTCCATGCCGTTCAGCTGGCCGCGGCGGGCCTGGCAGAGCTCCATGATGACGCCGATGTAGTCCGACGGCGCGAGGATCGTCGCGGAGACGATCGGCTCGTGCACCGAGGCGATCTTGCCGTCCGACGGGTACTCGCTCGGGTTGGTGACGACGATCTCGCGACCGTCCTCCATGACCACCTTGTAGACGACGTTCGGCGCCGTGGAGATGAGGTCGAGGTCGAACTCGCGCTCGAGACGCTCGCGCACGATCTCCAGGTGCAGCAGGCCGAGGAAGCCGATGCGGAAGCCGAAGCCCAGCGCGCCCGACGACTCCGGCTCGTACACGAGCGCGGCGTCGTTGAGCTGCAGCTTCTCGAGGGCCTCGCGCAGGGTCGAGAAGTCGTCGCCGTCGATCGGGTACAGGCCCGAGAAGACCATCGGGTTGGGGTGCGCGTAGCCGCCGAGCGGCTCGTCGGCCGGGCGCGCGTTCGACGTGACGGTGTCACCGACGCGCGACTGGCGCACCTCCTTCACCCCCGTGATGAGGTAGCCGACCTCGCCGACGCCGAGGTGGTCGGCCTTGACCGGCTCGGGGCTGATGACGCCGACCTCGAGCATCTCGTGCACGGCGTTCGTCGACATCATCTTGATCTTGTCGCGGTGGCTGAGCCGACCGTCGACGACGCGGACGTAGGTGATGACGCCGCGGTAGGTGTCGTAGACGGAGTCGAAGATCAGCGCCCGCGGCGGACCGTCGGCGTCACCCTCCGGAGGCGGCACCTCGTCGACGATGAGGTTGAGCAGCGCCTCGACACCCTGGCCGGTCTTGGCCGAGACGCGCAGCACGTCGTCGGGGTCGCCGCCGATGATGCCGGCGATCTCCTCGGCGTACTTCTCCGGCTGCGCGCCGGGCAGGTCGATCTTGTTCAGCACGGGGATGATGTGCAGGTCGGCGTCCATCGCCAGGTACAGGTTCGCCAGCGTCTGCGCCTCGATGCCCTGGGCGGCGTCGACGAGCAGGATGGCGCCCTCGCAGGCCTCCAGCGAGCGGCTCACCTCGTAGGTGAAGTCGACGTGGCCGGGCGTGTCGATCATGTTGAGCACGTAGTGCGTCCCGGCGTCGTCGCCCGCGCTCTTGGTGAACGGCATGCGGACGGCCTGGCTCTTGATGGTGATGCCGCGCTCGCGCTCGATGTCCATGCGGTCGAGGTACTGGGCCCGCGCGGCACGCTCGTCGACGACGCCGGTGAGCTGCAGCATGCGGTCGGCCAGCGTCGACTTGCCGTGGTCGATGTGCGCGATGATGCAGAAGTTGCGCAGGAGGGACGGGTCGGTCGAACCCGGCTGGGGCGCCGCGCCCGGCGTCGTGGTGCTCGTCATGGTGCCCCCATCCTCCCATCCGGGGCGAGGCCCGTGAGCACGCCCACCGGGGCGTACCCACCGGGGCTCACGTCCAGAGGTAGGCGATGGCGACGTTGACCACGACCAGGCCGGCCACGACGTGCGCGAACGGGTTCGGCGTGGGGCGACGTCGGGTGCCGTGGGCGAGGCCCACCGCGACGAAGGCGATGGCCAGCTTGAGCCCGATCTTGGCGTAGTTCAGGTCGACGTCGGCCGCGGGCGCGACGCCGGTCAGCACGACGCCGAGCACGAAGGCGGCGGTCACACCGACGACCATCGCGAGGTTGAGCTGGGGGCGGCGGATCGTCGTCACGTAGCCGACGAGGGCCACCACCCAGCTGAGGACGTGGAGCCAGACCAGGACGTCGTAGAGCGTCTGCATGCCTCGGATCGTAGGACCCCCTCCCCGCGTCGTGGGGAGCTGGCGACGGTTTCGGCGCGGACTTTCGTCATCAGGTCCACGGAACGCGGGCGAGGCGAGGGGCGCTCGGGGCTGATTTGGGGGCGCACGGTGCTCGCTGGTACTGTGGGTGGTCGCGTGCCCGCACGCACGCCCTCACACTTGCAGCACATTCCCTTCACGCACGAGAGAACAGGTCAGCCACGTGGCGAACATCAAGTCGCAGATCAAGCGGAACCGTCAGAACGAGGCCGCTCGCGAGCGCAACAAGTCGGTGCGTTCCGCGCTGAAGACGGCCGTGCGTCGCTTCCACGCCGCCGTCGAGGCCGGCGAGACCGACCAGGCCAAGGCGTACGCCGCCGAGGCGGGCAAGAAGCTCGACAAGGCCGCCAGCAAGGGCGTCATCCACAAGAACCAGGCGGCGAACCGCAAGTCGGCCATCGCCAAGAAGGCCGCGTCGCTCTGACCGCAGCCCCCCAGCATCGACGAAGGCCCCCGGCACCGCCGGGGGCCTTCGTCGTGCTCAGGCACTGACGACCGCGCAGGGCCGACGCACGCGGCGGCGACGTCAACGCCGGCGTGCGGCCGCGACCTGCAGGACCATGCGCTCGACGGCGTACGCGGGATCGGCCGCGCCGCCCTTGACGTCGATGTCGGCCTGCGCGACCGCGTCGAGCGCACGGGCCAGCCCGGACGGCTCCCACCCCTGCAGCTGACGCCGCAGCACGCGCACCTTGAACGGCGGCGCGCCGACGTGGCGGGCCAGCTCGCCCTCGCCCAGCCGCGCGGGTGCGTCGGCGAGACGGGCGAGCTGGCGCAGCCCAGCGGCGAGCGCGCTCGTGATGAGCACCGGCGCGACCTTGGCGGTCTCGGCCCAGCGCGCCTGCTCAAGCGCGACGTTGATCCGCCCCTCGATGGCGGCGTCGGCGATCTCGTAGCCGCGCACGTCGGCGCGGCCACCGAAGTAGCGGCGCACGACCTCGACCGTGACCTCGCTGCCGGAGTCGAGGGTCGCGGCCAGCTGGTCGGCTGCACCGGCGAGGGCGCGCAGGTCCTGGCCGACGGCGGCGACCAGCAGCGTCGCGGCCTCCTCGTCGATGCGGGTGCCGAGGTCGCGCAGCTCGCCGGCCACCCACCGCGCGTGGTCGCGCTCGTACTTCGGCGCCTCGTTCTTGACCTCGTGGACGGCCGCCTGGGCGCGCAGCTTGTCGAGCAGACCCTTGCCCTTCTGCCCTCCCCCGTGCACGAGCACGACGGCGACGTCGGGGCTGGGGTCCTTCGCGTAGGCGAGCAGCTCGCCCTGGGCGACGTCGGGCAGGTCCTGCAGCTCGGTCAGGACGAGGGCGCTGGCGGAGCTGAAGAGCGACGGGCTGGTGAGTCCGGCGATCTCGCCCGCCCCGAGGCCGCCCGACGTGGCGGTGGCGACCTCGCACTCGGCGTCGGCGGCCTTGATGCCGGCCACGGCGCGCGCCCGGGTGCGGTCGGACAGGTACTCCGAGCTCCCGGTGATGAGCAGGATCTTCCCGAACGGCGACGCCACGCGCCCAGCGTAGTCGTCCGCTCCGACGAGCCCGCCCGACGACGCGGGCGTACGCTCTCGCCATGCCGCTCGACGCCGACGACGTCGTCGCCCACGCCGACGACGCGTGGGTGGACCACCTGGTCCGCTTCGGCTTCGTGGCCTACGGGCTCGTGCACCTCGTGCTGGCGTTCCTCGCTCTGCAGCTCGCGTTCGGGCACCGCAGCGGCTCGGCCGACACCCGAGGCGCGCTGGCGGAGCTGGCGCAGCAGCCGTTCGGCCGGACCGTGCTCTGGCTCGTGGTCGCGGGGATGGCGGTGCTCGTCCTGTGGCGCGTGCTCGAGGCGGTCGTCGGGCACCGCGACGACGACGGCGCGACGCTGTGGGCGGCTCGCGGTGCCGACCTGGTCAAGGCGGTGGTCTACGGCGTCGTGGGCTGGAGCGGCGTGCAGGTCATCGCCCGGAGCGGCAGCTCGGGCGGGTCGGGCAGCGAGACGTGGACGGCGCGCGCCTTGGCCCTGCCCGCCGGCGCGGTGCTCGTAGGCGTGGCCGGGCTCGCCGTCGTGGGCTACGGCGCGTGGACGGCATGGCGCGGACTCAGCGACCGGCACCGCGAGCACCTCGCGACGGAGGGTCTGAGCGGCACCTCGGGCGACTGGCTCCTGCGTCTCGGCGCGGTCGGGCACGTGGCGAAGGGTGTCGCCATCGGGCTGGTCGGGACCCTGTTCTGCTTCGCCGCGCTGACCCACGACGCCGACCGCTCGGGCGGCCTCGACGAGGCCCTGCGCACGGTCCTGCAGCAGCCCTTCGGACCGTGGTTGCTGGCGCTCATCGCGGTGGGGATCGGCCTGTACGGCGTCTGGTGCCTCGCCCGGGCGCGCTACCTCGACCGCTGACCGCTCCCCCGCGACACGACCGACAGGCGTCCGTCGCGCACGACGACCGCGACGTCGCCCTCGTGGTCGGTGCGGTGCACCACCGCGCCGACCTGGCGCAGCATCCGCAGGGCGGTGCCGGTGGGGTGCCCGTAGTCGTTGTCGGCCCCGACGGACACGGTGGCCAGGCGTGGCGCGACCGCACGCGTGAACCGCCACGACGTGTCGGCGCTGCCGTGGTGCGCGACCTTCAGCACGTCGGCCCGCACGACGCTGCCGGCGTGGAGCACGTGCTCCTGCGCCTCCTCCCCCACGTCGCCCGTCAGCAGGAGGGTCACGCCCCGCACCACCACGCGCAGGACCACGCTGTCGGCGTTGCGGTCGACCTCGATCCTCCGAGCCCGCGTCGTGGGCTGAGCCCGCGGCCAGAGCACGTCGGCCGTCACGTCGCCCACCACGAGACGGTCGCCCCGCGACACCGTGCGGGTGGGGACCCCTGGCACCGTGGGCCCTGGGCGTCCGACGAGCACCGCGCCGACCGCACGACCGCCCGCCACCCCTGACCTCCCGCCCACGTGGTCGGCGTCGCCGTGCGTCAGCACGAGGGCCGGGATACGCCGCACGCCGAGACCGCGCAGGCAGCGGTCGACGTCGACGGGCTCGAGACCGGCGTCGACGACCACCGCCTCGTCCGGGCCGGAGCGCAGCACGGTCGCGTCGCCCTGGCCGACGTCGCACTGCACCATGACCCACCCGGGCGGTGGCCACCCGGGGCTGGGCGGTCGCAGCATCGCGAGGCACAGGCCCAGGACCAGGCCGGTCGCGACGACCGGGCGCGAGGCGGCGCGGCGGCCGAGCCACAGCACCACCGGCACGACGCCCAGCAGCCACCACCACGGGTAGGGCCAGACCAGGCTCGCCCCGGGAAGGGCCGCGGCGTGGTGCGCCACGAGCACGATCCAGCCGGCGCAGGCCGCGGCCGCGGTGCCGAGGACCGACGCGACCGACGGGACGACGAGGTCGAGGAGCCCGGCCACCAGCCCCAGTACCGTCGCGGGCGCGACCGCCGGCGCCGCGAGGAGGTTGGCGACGACGGCGACGACGGACACCTCGGACGACAGCGCCGCGATGACCGGCGTGCAGGCCGCCTGTGCGGCGAGCGGCACGGCGACCGCGACGGCCACCCACCGCGGTGCCCACCGCTCCAGGGCCCGCACGAACGGGGGTGCGAGCAGCAGGATGCCGGCGGTCGCGCTCACGGACAGCACGAACCCCGCCGCGCGCGAGAGCCACGGGTCGCAGAACAGCAGCGCTACGACGGCGACGCAGAGCGTGCGCACACCACCGCGCGACCCCAGCCCGAGGGCTGCGAGCCCGACGACCCCCATGCCCGCGGCCCGGAGCACACTCGGCTCGGGCCGCGCCAGCAGCACGAACCCGACGACACCGAGCAGACCCACCGCCAGGAGCACGCGCGGCGGCGCCCGGCCCGCTCGCGCCACCGCCAGCACCAGCGCGAGCACGATCGTGAGGTTCGTCCCCGAGACAGCCAGCAGGTGCGTCAGACCGGTGCGTCGGAACTCCTCCTCGACGCGGGGCGAGAGGTCGGCGTCGTCACCGACCACGAGGGCCGGCACGAGGGCGGCGGGAGCGCCGGGCACGTGGTCGACGGCGTGGCGCACACCCGCTCGCACGCGCTCGGAGGCCGACCACCACCAGGCGCTGCCCTGGACAGCCGAGCGTCGCTCGACGCGCAGCGTCGCGGTGTCCTGGTCGTCGTCCGGCGGCGACAGCCGACCGTCGACCGTGAGCCGACGACCGACGACGAGGTCGCGGTGCTCGCCGACGAGGAAGGCCGTCACGGGGTCGCGGACGCCATGCACCCGACCGCGCTGGTCGCGCAGCCGCAGCACCACGAGGCCCACGACCGTGCCAGGACCACCGACGCCCTCGAAGGTGCGGCCGTCGCGACTCACCTGCACCTCGAGCGTCACCCGCGCCCGCTGCTCGGCGAGCGCGGCCGTCGGGGTCGCGCGGACGTCGCCGAGCCGCCAGGTCACCGACGTCGCGACGGCGGCCACGGCCACCGCCACGAGCGCGACGCGGGGCCAGCGCCGTGCTGCGACGCCCGCGAGTGCGACGGCCCCGAGAGCCGCGACGACGGTAGCACCTGGCCCGGCGGTCACGCCCCAGGCGGCGACGGCCCACGCGCCGAGCGCCGCCGGCACCAGCCGGACGTCGACGCCGGCGAGCACCAGGACCGGGCGCCTCACACGCTCACGCGGTCGCGGAGGTCCTCGAGGGTCTTCTCGCCGATGCCGGCGACGTCGAGCAGGTCGTCGACCGACGTGAAGCGTCCGTTCTCGGTGCGCCAGTCGAGGATCGCCTGGGCGGTGACCGGGCCGACGCCGGGCAGCGCGTCGAGCTCCTCGAGCGTGGCCGTGTTGAGGTTGACGGCGACGCCCGGTCCACCCGTGCCGCCCGTGCCCGGGCCTGCCACGGCAGCTGCGGGAGGGTCGACGCCGACGAGGATCTGCTCGCCGTCGACGAGCACCCGCGCGAGGTTGAGCGTCGGCTGGTCGAGCGCGCCCTTGATGCCGCCGGCCCGCTCGATGGCCTCGTGGACCCGCGACCCCGCGGGCAGCGTGACGATGCCGGGCCGCCTGACCTGCCCGGCCACGTCGACGACGACGCGCCCGTCGTCCTCCGCGCCGCCTTCGGCCGCCGGGGCACCCGTCGGGTCGGCCCGGGCCGAGACCTCGAGCGGTCGGTCGACGTCGGACGTGCGCGGCCGCTCCGCCAGGAGCCACCACGTGAGCAGCACGCCAGCCGCGACCGCTGCCGTGGCCACGACGCGCAGATGCACCGCCGACAGCCCCGCGCGTGGTCCGACGTCGGCGCGACGCCGGCCGCGAGCCGGCACGGGCGCCTGCTCCGACCCCTGCGCGGGCCTCTGGAGGGCACGGTCGACGACCTCGGACCCAGCGCCGGAGGCGTCCTGAGTCGGACCGACCAGCCGGTCGAACGGGTCGTCGTCGTGCGTGGCCTCGAACGACGCGGCGAGCTGCGCGAGCCGGCGCCGCGCGACCTCGGCGCGGGTCTCCTGGGGTGGTGCCGGACGAGGTCCGTGCCGTGGGGTGCTCACCCCTCGACGCTAGGCACCTGGCGACGTCCCGCGGCGGATCGCCGCAGAGACTGTGGACGACGACCGCCGGCGCCGTCGACCCCTGTGGACAGGACCTGCGGACGGAGCGGTCGTCAGTCCTCGGCGACGAGGAGGGCGAGCAGCCCCGGATAGGTCCGCTCGATGTCCTCGCGTGGGAGCCTGACGCTGCTGCCGTTGCCGTGGAAGCGCTGCTCCACCAGACCTGCCTCGCGCAGCACCCGGAAATGGTGCGTCCGCGTCGCCTTGGAGACCGGCAGGTCGAAGGAGCCGCAGGGTCGCTCGACGTCGGCGTCCTCGCGCGCGAGGCTGCTGACGACCCGCCGCCGGTGCGGGTCGGCCAGGGCCGCGAGCACGGCCTGGAGGTCCGCCGGCACCCCGGGTTCCCGGTCCGTCACCTGCGCTCCCGTCCGTCGGCTCCTTGAGGTACGTCTTGCATCGTACCTGGATCCCGTCCTAGGGTCCGTAGGTATGAGCGAGATCGTACCTGAGGCCGTGCTTCACGCCGCCACGTCTGTCGCCCTCGTCGGCACCGCACGTGCGAGACCTGGACGGGCCGACGAGCTCGAGCGCACCCTGCGCTCCTTCCTCGTCCCCACGCGCGCCGAGGCCGGCTGCCGCGTGTACGAGCTGCACCACGGCCCCGACGGCGACCTCAGGTTCTACGAGCAGTGGGCCGACGGCGCCGCCTTGGCGGCGCACCTCGCGACGCCCACGATGCAGGAGTTCCTCGACCGTCGCCACGAGCTCCTGGCCGGCGACCTCGAGGTCACCTTCTGGACGCCGCTGGAGCCTGTGCCTACCCCGGACGAGGCGTGACCGTCACCGCGAGCATGCCGGGACCCACGTGCGCTCCGATCACCGCGCCGACCTCGTTGACCGGCAGGCGGTCGCGGCCGAGCACACCGGCCAGCCGCTCCGCGACCTGGTCGGCGAGGTCGGGGTTGGCGAGGTGCTGCACGCCGATGTCGTAGCCCTCGGTGGCCGCCTCCGCCGCCTCCGCGACGAGGGCCTCGAGCCGCGCCACCGCCTTGGCCGACGTGCGGACGCGCTCGAGCGGCACCACCACGCCGTCGCGCAGCGTGAGCAACGGCTTCACCGCGAGGGCCGAGCCGATGAGGGCCGTGGCCGCGCCCACGCGTCCACCGCGACGCAGGTACTCGAGGGTGTCGACGTACATGAGCACGCTCGACGACTCCCCCGCCGCCAGCGCCGCCCCGACCGCCGCGGCCTCGTCGCCGCCCGCCCGCGCGACCGCGGCCGCCCGCCCTGCGGCGAACCCGGTCGCGATCCCGACCTGCCGGGTGTCGACGCACATGACGGGGACGGGCGCCTCCCGCGCAGCCACCTGGGCCGACTCGAAGGTGCCGGAGATCTCGGCGCTCAGGTGCACGGAGACGATCGCGTCGTGGCCCTCCTGCGCGAGCCGCGCGTAGACCGCGGCGAACTCCTCGGGCGTCGGGCGCGACGTGCTCACCGGCACGAAGTCCTTGAGCGCCTGCGCCACGTCGTCGGACGTCGCGTCGACGCCCTCCGTGAACGTCGCCGCCCCGATGACGAGCTTGAGGGGCACGACCGTGATGCCCTCACGCTCGGCGTCGGCCGGGTCGAGGGAGGCGGTGGAGTCGGTCACCACCGCGATGCGTCGCGCCGCCATGTCGGTCCCGTCCCCTCAGACCACGATGTTGACGAGCTTGGGGGCGCGCACGATCGTCTTGCGGACCTCACGGCCGTCGATGGCGCGCTGCACGTTCTCCTCGGCCAGCGCGAGCGACGTCAGCTCCTCCTCGGACACGTCGGGCGCGACGTCGAGCTTCGCGCGGACCTTGCCCTGCACCTGCACGACGCACGTGACGGTGTCGGCCACCAGCAGGCTCGGATCGGCCTGCGGGAACGACGCGTGGGCGAGGGAGGCGTCGTGCCCGAGCCGCGACCACAGCTCCTCCGCCACGTGAGGGGCGAACGGCGCCAGCATCAGCACCAGCGGCTCGAGCACCTCGCGGCTGGTCACCGTGGCCTTCGTGCAGTGGTTGGTCAGCTCGATCAGCTTCGCGATCGCGGTGTTGAACCGCAGGCCGTCGAGGTCGGCCGCGACGCCGTCGATCGTGCGGTGCAGGACCTGCAGCGTCGCACGGTCGGGCTCGCCGCCGTCGGCACGGGTCTCGCCGGTCTCCTCGTCGACGACGAGACGCCAGACCCGCTGCAGGAAGCGCTGCGCGCCGACGACGGCGCGCGTCTCCCACGGCCGCGACTGGTCGAGCGGGCCCATGCTCATCTCGTACACGCGGAAGGTGTCGGCGCCGTACTCGTCGTACATCTCGTCGGGGGTGACGACGTTCTTCAGGCTCTTGCCCATCTTCCCGTACTCGCGGGTGACCGGGGCGCCGTCGTAGGTGTACGTGGTGCTGCCGTCGTCGGCGACGTGCTCCTGCACCTCGTCGGCCGGCACGTACGTGCCACGCGCGTCGGTGAAGGCGTACGCCTGGATGTAGCCCTGGTTGACCAGCCGGTGGAACGGCTCGGCGCTGCTCACGTGGCCGAGGTCGAACAGCACCTTGTGCCAGAAGCGCGCGTACAGCAGGTGCAGCACCGCGTGCTCGACACCGCCGACGTACAGGTCGACGCCGCCGGTCGTCTTGGCGTCCGTGGGACCCATCCAGTACGCCTCGTTCGCCGGGTCGACGAGCGCGTCGGCGTTGTGCGGGTCGAGGTAGCGCAGCTGGTACCAGCTGGAGCCGGCCCAGTTCGGCATCGTGTTGGTGTCGCGACGGTAGCGACGCGGGCCGTCGCCCAGGTCGAGCTCGACCTCGAGCCAGTCGTGCGCGCGCCCCAGCGGCGGCTCCGGCTCGCTCGTGACGTCGTCGGGCTCGAAGGTGCGGGGCGAGTAGTCGGGCACGTCGGGCAGCTCGACGGGCAGCAGGTGGTCGGGCACCGCGTGCGGGTGGCCCTCGTCGTCGAAGACGATCGGGAACGGCTCGCCCCAGTACCGCTGGCGCGAGAACAGCCAGTCGCGCAGCCGGTAGGTGGTGGTGCCCGTGCCGAGGCCCTTCTCCTCCAGCCACGCGATGATGCGCGCCTTCGCCTCCGCGACCGGCAGGCCGTCGAGGCTCACCTCGTCGTTCGACGACGCGGTGGCCACGCCCTCCCCCGTCCACGGCAGCTCGTCCCCGCCCGTGACGACGCGGGGGGTCGGCAGGCCGAACGCCGTGGCGAAGGCGAAGTCGCGCTCGTCGTGCGCGGGCACGGCCATGATCGCGCCGGTGCCGTAGCCGACGAGCACGTAGTCGGCGACGAACACCGGCACCTGCTCGCCGTTCACCGGGTTCACCGCGTAGGCGCCCGTGAAGACGCCCGTCTTCTCCTTGCTCTCCTGGCGCTCGACGTCGGTCTTGCGCGACGCCGCGTGCCGGTAGGCCGCGACCGCCTCGGTGGGCGAGGCGGCGCCCCCGGTCCAGCGCTCGTCGGTGCCCTCGGGCCACGTGTCGGTGACGATCGCGTCGACCAGCTCGTGCTCGGGGGCCAGGACCATGTACGTGGCGCCGAACAGCGTGTCGGGACGGGTCGTGAACACGCGGATCGCGGCGTTCTCGACCGCCGGCACGTCGAACTCGACCTCCGCGCCGTGGGAGCGGCCGATCCAGTTGCGCTGCATCAGCTTGACGGGCTCGGGCCAGTCGACGGTCTCGAGGTCGTCGAGCAGGCGGTCGGCGTACGCGGTGATCCGCATCTGCCACTGGCGCAGGTTGCGCTGGAACACCGGGAAGTTGCCGCGCTCGCTGCGGCCCTCGGCGGTGACCTCCTCGTTGGACAGCACCGTGCCGAGCGCGGGGCACCAGTTGACCGGCGACTCGCTGACGTAGGCCAGGCGGTGCGGGTCGATGACCGCGGGGTCGTCGGTGCCCAGCTTCTCGCGCAGCTCCGCGATGGGCCGGGCGCGGCCCGCCTCCTCGTCGTACCAGGCGTCGAAGATCTGCAGGAAGATCCACTGCGTCCAACGCACGAAGTCGGGGTCGATGGTCGCGAACGAGCGGCGCTGGTCGTGGCCGAGGCCGAGGCGGCGCAGCTGTCGGCGCATGTTCGCGATGTTCGCGAGGGTGTTGGCGCGCGGGTGCTCGCCGGTCTGGATGGCGTGCAGCTCGGCCGGCAGGCCGAACGCGTCGTAGCCGAGGGTGTGCAGCACGTTCTTGCCGAGCATCCGCTGGTGACGCCCGACCACGTCGGTGCCGATGTAGCCGAGGGGGTGGCCGACGTGCAGCCCCGCGCCCGACGGGTAGGGGAACATGTCCATCAGGTAGTACGTCGACGTCGGCAGCTCGCCGTCGCCCGCGAGCTCACCGGTCGGGTTCGGGGCCTCGAAGGTGCCCTCGCGCTCCCAGCGCTCCTGCCAGCGCGCCTCGATCTCGGCGGCGAGGCCGGCGGTGTAGCGGTGGGTGTCGGGACGGTCGGTCGTGTCGGCGCGGTCGGCGGTGCTCACCGGACGATGCTACCGACGAGGCATCGACGGTCTGACGAGCGGAGCACCCGACGCGGCTACGCTCGCCGCATGCGCCAACGTCTCGCTCGGTTCGTCATCCGCCGCATGGGCTACACGATGGTCGGGGAGACGCCGTCGCGCGGGATCCTCGTCGGGGCGCCCCACACGTCGAACTGGGACTTCGTGACGATGCTGCTCGTCATGTGGCACGACGGGGCGCACCCGCGCGTGCTGGTGAAGAAGGAGCTGTTCAAGGGGCCGCTCGGGTGGGTCCTGCGGGCGCTCGGCGGTGTGCCGTTGGACCGTCGGGACGCGGGCGGGGTGGTGGGCGAGCTGGCCGCGGAGGCCCGGGACGGCGAGGACTTCCGGCTCGTCATCGCCGCGGAGGGCACGCGCTCGCGCGGGGAGTACTGGAAGTCGGGCTTCCACCGGCTGTCGCGCGAGACGGGTCTGCCGATCACGCTCGCGTTCTTCGACCCGCCGACCCGCACGATGGGCTACGGCCCGACGTTCGTCGCCTCCGACGACGTCGCCGCCGACATGGACGTCGTGCGGGCCTTCTACGCCGACAAGCTCGGCATCAAGCCCGCCAACGCCACCGTCCCGCGTCTGCGCGAGGAGTAGGCCCGCCCGGCGGGGGTGCCGGGCCGTGGGCGGCGAAAGGTACAGCGACGCCCGGCTCAGCTCCCGTCGGACGTGCCGTCCGCGGGTGACGACGTCGGCTCGGCGGGGACGACGAGCGGACGCACGCGCACCCAGGTGAGGAACGCGGCGGCCACCACGAGCATCCCGATGCCGGCCCACAGGTTGATGTTGAGCCCGTCGCCTCGCGCAAGCTCCGCCTCGGTGGCGCGGAACAGCCCGAGACCGGTGAGGATCAGGCCGTAGACGCCGAGCAGGCCGCCGATGAGGGTGCGGACGTCGAACGCGCCCGCGGTGTGCTTCTCGCTCATGCTGTGCTCCTACCGGAAGATCACGTTGAGGACGACGACGAGGACCAGCCCGATGCCGGCGAGCTTGACCGGCGACTGGTACCAGGGCAGCGCACCCTCGTCGGGGTCGACGAGGTCCTCCTTGGGCGTCAGGGAGTAGACGAGACCGACGAGCTCCTTCTCGGGCTTCGGCGCGGTCACGAGGGTGACGGCCACGCTCACGAGGATGTCGACGGCGAAGGCGGCACCGGCGGCGACGAACGACGCGCCCTGGCCCGAGAGACCGATCGCGCCGATGCTGGCGGGGCCGAGCGCGTCCTCGCTGAGGACGGCCACGAGCACCGCCGCCCCGGTGCCGGCGACCAGGCCCGACCAGCCGGCGGTCGCCGTCATGCGCTTCCAGAACATGCCGAGGATGAAGGTCGCGAACAGCGGCGCGTTGAAGAACCCGAAGAGCGTCTGCAGGTAGTCCATGAGGTTGTCGTAGTTCGACGCGATGAGCGCGGTGCCGATGGCCACGACCGTGGCGCCGACCGTGGCGACGCGGCCGACCTTCAGGTAGTAGCCGTCCTCCTTGTCCTTGACGACGTACTGCTGCCAGAGGTCGTAGCTGAAGACGGTGTTGAACGCGGAGATGTTGGCGGCCATGCCGGCCATGAACGACGCGAGCAGTCCGGCGAGGGCGACGCCGAGCATGCCATTGGGCAGCAGGTCGCGCATGAGCAGCAGGATGGCGTCGTTGTAGGTGACGCCCTGCGCGTCGCCGCCGGACTTGAGCGCCGCGAGCTCGGGGACGACGATCGCGGCGATGATGCCCGGGATGATCACGACGAACGGGATGAACATCTTCGGGAAGGCGCCGATGACCGGGGCGCGTCGGGCCGCCGACATCGACGACGACGCCATGGCGCGCTGCACCTCGACGAAGTTGGTGGTCCAGTAGCCGAACGACAGGACGAAGCCGAGACCGAGGACGAGCCCGACCACCGACCAGAACGGGTTGTCGATGCCGGTGAGGTCGGTGCCCGGCCACGACGACAGCTGCTCGGGCCCGGGCTGGACCTTGTCGACGACGCCCTGCCAGCCGCCCACCTTGTGCAGCGCGATGATCGTCAGCGGCACGAGCGCGGCGACGATGACGAAGAACTGCAGGACCTCGTTGTAGATCGCCGCCGACAGCCCGCCGAGCGCCGTGTAGCTGAGGACGACGGCGGCGGCCACGACCAGCGAGACCCACAGCGGCCAGCCCAGCAGCCGGTTGACGATCGTCGCCAGCAGGAACAGGTTGATGCCGGCGATGAGCAGCTGCGCGACGGAGAAGCTGAGCGCGTTGACCAGGTGCGCGCCGGTGCCGAAGCGTCGGCGCATGAACTCGGGGACGCTGCGCACGCCGGAGCCGTAGTAGAACGGCATCATCACGACGCCGAGGAAGAGCATCGCGGGGACGGCGCCGATCCAGAAGTAGTGCACGGTCGCCATGCCGTACTGCGCGCCGTTCGCGCTCATGCCCATGATCTCGACCGCGCCCAGGTTCGCGGCGATGAACGCCAGGCCCGTCACCCACGCCGGCAGCGACCGCCCCGACAGGAAGAAGTCGATGCTCGTCGACACCTGGCGTCGGGCCAGGAAGCCGATGCCCAGCACGACGGCGAAGTAGATCGCGACGATCGTGTAGTCGAAGACGTCCGCGTCGAGCCGGAACGACCCGTCGGCGGACGCGAGCGTCGTGGTGATGGCCTGCATCCTCTTCCCCTCAAGTGGTTCCCGTGCACAACCGGATGGTCCTCCCGCACCGTACGCCTCCCGCGCCCTCCCCGCGCGCCGGGCCGGGCGGGGGAGGTGTCGCGTCCTGGTGTGGCGTCCGCTCGTCCTGCTGGCGGGTTGCCGTAGGGGGTCTGGGCTTGGTGGTGCGCTGCCGCGGGGGTCTGGGTCTGCTGGTGCGCTGCCTGCGGGGGTCCGGGTTTGCTGGTGCGCTGCCGCAGGGGGTCTCGTCCTGCTGGTGCGCTGCCTCGACTTTCGCTGGGGGTGGTCTCCGAAAGGCCTCGACCGGGCGGCTGGCGGCGGCGCTGGTCTGGGGTCTCGGGCCGTGGCCCGCGTCGGACGCAAGGATCTGCGTTCGTGCGTGGGACTCCAAGGCTTCTGCGTTTGCTACGGGATCCCGTCACCAACGCAGAAGCATTCGACCTTCGACGCACGAAGGAAGAATCGTGGGTGCCCTTGGGGTGGGGGGCAGTGCTTCTCCCTTCGCGTGGCACGGTCCACGAGAAGGGAGAACCTCTGCCACGTCTGGCCCCGCTCAGCGGTGGATCCGCCACCTGTACAGCGCTCAGAAGGTGGCAGATCCACCCCCGACGACGATCCAGTGGCAGACCCACCGCTCGACCCTCAACACCAACCCGCAGCCCGAGACCCCGGACCAGCGCCGCAGCCGCCCGGTCGAGGCCCTGGCGGAGCGCAGGTCCACGAGAAGCCGCGCCGACGCAGCCGCAGGTCGAGCGAGGAGCCGCGTGCACGCAGCAGCAGCCCCTCACCCCAGCGCGCAGTACTCCTCGACCTTGGAGGTGGGGCCGGAGACGATCAGCTCGTCGCCGGTGGTGACGAAGGTGTCGGCCTGGGCGTAGGTGAAGTCCTGGCCGCGGGTCTTCACGCCGACGATGGTGACGCCGTACTTGCGGCGCACGTCGGAGTCGGTGAGCGTACGGTCGACGGTGCACTCGGGGGCGCGGGTGCGGGCGATGGCGAAGCCGTCGTCGAACTCGATGAAGTCGGTCATGGTGCCGGTGACGAGGTGGGCGACGCGCTTGCCCATCTGCGACTCCGGCCGGATCACGTGGGTGGCGCCGACGCGCTCGAGGATGGCGGCGTGCTTGCCGCTGATCGCCTTGGCCCACACCTCCTTGACGCCGAGGTCGAGCAGGCCGAGCACGGTCAGCACGCTCGCCTCGATGTCGGTGCCGATCCCGACGACGGCCACCTCGAACTGCTCGGCGCCGATCTGGCGCAGCGCCTCGGTGTCGGTGGTGTCGGCGGCGACGACGTGCGTGAAGTCGCTGGCGTAGCGCTGCACGATCTCCGGACGCTCGTCGACGGCCAGGACGTCGTGCCCCAGGTGCACGAGGGAGCGCGCCACGGCGGTGCCGAAGCGACCCAGCCCGAGGACAATGACGGGCGCATTGGGTGCGGTGTCCTTCTTCTTAGCCAATGATCGGTTGCTCCTCGGGAAGGTGGTAGCGCGGTGCACGCCGTCTCAGGACGAACGCCGACGCCGCCGCAATCGTGCCCACTCGGCCGATGAACATCAAGACGGCGAGCACCAGCTTCGCGCTGTCGGGCAGCTGCGGCGTGAGCCCGGTGCTCAGCCCGACGGTCGCGAACGCCGACGTCGTCTCGAACAGGACCTCGTCGAACGGGAAGTCGGTCAGGATCATGATGAGCAGCGTCATCGACGTCACGAGCATCACCGAGAGCAGAGCGATGCTGAGCGCCGTGCGGACCACGGCGGGGCCGACCGACCGGTTGCCGACCGTGACCTCGGGGTCGCCGCGCAGCTCGGCGAGGATGACGAACGCGAGCAGCAGGAACGTGGTCACCTTGATGCCGCCCGCGGTGCTGGCGCTGCCGCCACCGATGAACATGAGGATGGTGCCGATGGCGAGGGTCTCCCCCGACACGGCACCCCAGTCGAAGCTGTTGAGCCCGCCGGAGCGCGGCATGATGCCGCCCTCGATGCCCGTGACCAGCTTGTCGTGCACCGACATCGGCGCGAGGGTGTCGGGGTTCGCCCACTCGAGCGCGAGGAACGTGAGCGCACCGAAGACGAGCAGGCCGAGGGAGCCCCACACCGTCAGCCGCGTGTGGATCGTCCAGCGGTCGGGCGTGCGCCACTCCTTGAACAGCTCGGCCAGCACCGGGAAGCCCATCGCGCCGATGAAGACCGCCACGCAGATGGGGATGATGATGAGCCCGTCGCCGGCGTAGCCGACCAGGCTGTCGCTGTTGAGCGAGAAGCCGGCGTTGTTGAACGCCATCACCGAGTCGAACACGCCGTGCCAGAGGGCGGTCGGCAGGTCGTCGAAGTACGCGAGGCGGTACCGCGTCGTGAGGATCGCCGCGATGACGGCCTGGAACCCGAACATGGTCACGGCCACGCGGCGGAACAGGGGCCGCACCTCGCCGATGTTGACGACGTGCATGTCGGCCTGGGCGACGAGGCGCGTGCGCAGGCCGAGGCGCCCGCCGATGAACAGGCCGAGCACGGTCGCGAGCGCGACGATGCCGAGCCCGCCGATCTCGACGAGGACGAGGATGATCGCCTGCCCGGTCGGGCTCCAGTACGTCGAGGTGTCGACGCTGGCCAGCCCGGTCACCGTCACGGCCGACGCCGACGTGAAGAACGCGTCGACGAGGTCGGCGCGACCCTCGGCGCTGCGCGCGACGGGCAGGAGCAGCAGGAGGGTGCCGAGCACGACCAGGGCGAAGAACGTGAGGGGCAGCAGACGCACGGGGTGCGCGATGGCAGCCGGGATCCTCGGTCGGGGCACGGGACGACGGTACCTGCCCCACCCGGCCACCTGGCCTGGATCGGCCGATAGTCTGACGCGGATGTCCGACGTCCCCGCCTCGCCTGCCGCCCGGCTGGCCATCGTCATCGTCACCTACAACAGGTCGACGTACCTGGCCGACCTGCTGCGCAGCGCCACCGCGCTCACCGTGCCGCCGTGGCGCATCGTGGTCGTCGACAACGCCAGCACCGACGACACCCCCGACGTCGTCGCCGAGGCCGCCGGCTGGTTCCCCGAGGGCGTCCTGGTCGACCGCCGCCTCGACACCAACACGGGCGGGTCCGGCGGGTTCTGCGAGGGCACGCGCACCGCGCTCGAGCTGGGCGCGGAGTGGGTGTGGCTGATGGACGACGACGTCGAGATCCTGCCCGAGGCGCTCGAGCGGTTCGCGCCCGCGATGGAGCGGTTCCGCGTCATCCACGGCCGCCGCTACGACTTCGACGGCTCGCCGTTCTACTGGCAGGCCAAGTTCAACCAGTTCCTCGGCGTGCCGCTGCCGTACGGCTTCCGGCGCACCTTCGACGACGAGGGCTACGCGATCACAAACTCGGGCACGTTCGAGGGCATGCTGATCCACGCCGACGTCGTGCGCACGATCGGCCTGCCGGACCCCCGCTTCTTCATCACGTGGGACGACGCCGCCTACGCGTGGCTGGCGGCCCAGCACACCGAGGTCGTCTACATGGACGCGTTCGTGCTGCAGCGCAAGCGCGAGCAGCAGCAGGTGAACCTCGGCGTGCGGCACCTGAACGACGGCAGCCCGCTCTTCCGCTTCCACGTCATGCGCAACCGCGCCTACGTGGGACGCTACTTCGCCGAGCACGGGCAGCTGCACCGGGTCGGCTTCGCGCTGGGCACGCTGCTGACCTTCGCCAAGGAGGTCTTCCGGCTGGTCGTCGTCCAGCACACGCTGCACGGCGTCGGCGACCTCGTGCGCGGGGCGCGGGCGTCGCGTCGCATCTGGCGCGACCGCACCTGGCGACCGATGGACCCCGCCGAGGTGCCGCCTCCGCCGAGCTGACCGGTCGGCGGCGGGGATCCCCTAGGGGCGCGCGGCCAGCAGCGCCCGGGCCACGACGAGGTCGGTCGCGTCGGTGATCTTGAGGTTCTCGGGGTCTCCCTCGACGACGCCCACGCGGACGTCGGGCACGAGCGCGATCGCCAGCGTGCAGTCGTCGGTGACCTGCACGGCCGGGTCGGCGCAGGCCCTGCGGTGCGCCTCCTCCAGCACGCCCACGGTGAAGCCCTGGGGCGTCTGGTGGCGACGCAGCGTCGCGCGCGGGAGCGGCGCGGTCGGCAGCCCGGTCGTCGGGTCGACCTGCACGATCGTGTCGGGCGTCGGGACCAGCACGGCGACGACGTCGTGCTCGTCGAGCGCGCGCACCACGTCGGCGACGATGCGGGCGCTCACGAGCGGACGGGCCGCGTCGTGCACCAGGACCCTGTCCCCCGCGCTCGCTCCGGCCCCGAGCAGGGCCGCGAGACCCGCCCGGGTGCTGTCGTGACGTTCGCGTCCGCCGTCGACGACCCGCAGCCCCGGCCCCACGTGCTCCTCGACGGCTGCGCGCCACGCGGCGGGCGCGACCAGGACGACGTCGTCGACCGCGGGGTGGTCGCGCAGGGCGGCCACGCTGCGCTGCAGCACGCTGCGTCCGGCGAGGTCGAGCAGCTGCTTCGGCCGGTCGGCGCCGACCCGCAGTCCGAGCCCGCCAGCGAGCACGATCGCCCACGTCCGACGCTCTGCCACGCCGGTGAGCGTAGCGCAGCAACCGGCGTACTAGGCTCGGACGCGCATGCCGCCGCCCGTCGCCCGGCCGCGGACCGTCGACCTCGGAGACCCCTGACCTATGCCCCACCTGCTGCAGCGCGTCCTCTTCCCCCTCGAGCGGGACCCCGACATCCTGCCGCTCTACGCCGACCCCGAGGTCTGGACGGCCGTGCGGGGCAAGCCGCTGCGCGTGAGCGACGACGCGCACGCGAACGACATCCTCGGCCGCGACCGCTTCCGGGTCCGCACGTCGCGCCGGGTGTCCTTCGCCAGCTACTTCAACGCGTTCCCGGCGGCCTACTGGCAGCGCTGGACGGTCGTCGGCTCGGTGCGCCTGACGGTGCGCACCCAGGGCGAAGGCAGCATCATCGTCTACCGCTCGAACGCCCAGGGCGTGCAGCAGCGGGTCGCCACCAACGACCTGAGCGGCCTCACCGAGAGCGTCTTCGACCTGCCCATCCGCAACTTCGGCGACGGCGGCTGGTACTGGTTCGACATCGTCGCGGGCGACGAGCCGGTGGTGCTCGAGGGCGGCGACTGGAGCACGGACGACGAGCCGGTGCGGACCGGCAACACCTCCCTCGGCATCACGACCTTCAACAAGCCCGACTACTGCGTCACGACCCTGCGCACGCTCGCCGACCAGCCCGAGGTGCTGCGCGAGGTCGACGTCGTCTACGTCGTCGACCAGGGCGACCAGAAGGTCGCCGACCAGCCCGGCTTCCCCGACGTCGCCGCCGCGCTGGGCGACCAGCTGCAGATCGTCGACCAGCCGAACCTCGGCGGGTCGGGTGGCTTCTCGCGCGCGATGCTCGAGACCGTCGACGCCGGGCGCAGCGACTTCCTGCTGCTGCTCGACGACGACGTCGAGGTGGAGCCGGAGAGCATCCGCCGCTCGGTGCAGTTCTCGCGCTTCTGCCGTACGCCCACGATCGTCGGCAGCCACATGTTCGACCTGCTCGACAAGCCGATCCTGCACGCGCTGTCGGAGACGGTCGACACCTACTACTTCATGTGGCGCTCGGCGCTGCCCGAGCAGATGCGCCACGACTTCCGGCGCGCGAACCTGCGGCAGACGCCCTGGATGCACCAGCGCCTCGACCCGGACTACAACGGCTGGTGGATGTGCATGATCCCCACCCAGGTGATCCGCGAGATCGGGCTGTCCCTGCCGGTCTTCATCAAGTGGGACGACGCCGAGTACGCGCTGCGCGCCCGCGAGCACGGCTACCGCACCGTCTCGCTGCCCGGCAGTGCGCTGTGGCACGTGTCGTGGGTCGACAAGGACGACTCGCAGGACTGGCAGGCGTACTACCACGCCCGCAACCGCCTCCTCACCGGCCTGCTGCACTCGCAGCACCCGGGCGGCGGCAAGCTGCTGAGCAACTCCGGGCGCATCGACCTCAAGCACCTGCTGACGATGCAGTACTACGCGGCAACCCTGCGCCACCGCGCGATCCGCGACCTGCTCAAGGGTCCGAGCCACCTGCACCCGACCATGGCCGGCACGATGCCGGAGCTGCGCGCGGCCACGCGCGACTTCGTCGAGACGCAGGTCATCAGCGACCCCGAGAAGCTGCCCGACACGTGGGAGGGCAAGCGGGTGTTCCCGCCGAAGTTCGACCGCGAGCCGCGCGGCCCCCGCCTGGCGCTGTTCACGGCGAAGGCCGCGGCCCGGCACTGGCGCACCGAGGTGCCCCAGGGCAACGTCGAGCGTCCGCAGGTCGAGCTGGCCAAGGGCGACGCCACGTGGTGGCGCGTCCCGGCCTACGACTCGGCCCTGATCTCCAGCGCCGACGGACGCGGACAGTCGCTGTACCGCCGCGACCGGACGACGTTCCGTCGCCTGTGGCGCGAGAGCCGTCGCCTGCACGCCGAGCTGCGCAAGAACTGGGACCGGCTGGCGCGCGAGTACCGCGAGGCGCTGCCCGAGGTCACGTCGCCCGAGGCCTGGAAGGACACCTTCGGCACCAGCCGCGACCGCGGCTGAGCCCGGTCCGCCGGCGGGTCAGCCCGCGGGCGGCGGGGCGACCGGGCCCGGCACCGTGTCGTTGCGGGCCAGGACCTTGCGTCCGAGGACGGCCGTCCCGAGGAACAGCAGGTCGACGAGTGCCGACCAGAGCCGGCTCGCCACGGTGATCGCGAGCGCGAACTCGCTGGGCATGATGAGCGAGAGCAGCACGAGCTGGACGCCGTCGCGCACGCCGATGCCGCTGGGCAGCAGCGGCGTCGCCATGCCGAGCGCACCGGCCAGCGTGAACGCGCCGACGATGAACCAGAAGTCGTCGGCCGCGTTGATCTGCGGGTACATCGCCTTGGTCAGGAAGAAGTAGCTGCTGCCCGCCAGCACCGTGCCGATGCTGTAGAGCACGAACGAGCGGATCGTGGCGGTCGCGTTCGTGCGGACCTCCGCGAGCGCCGACTCGCGCTTGATCAGCCGGAACGCGAAGCGCGTCGCGCGGTTGAAGACCGGCGGCACGAGGATGAGCAGCATGGCGAGCGCCAGGCCCACCATGAACGCCTTCATCGTCGTGGAGATGACGTCGAGCCGCGGGTCGAGGCCGAGGATGAGCAGCGCGACGAACATCGACGCCACGATCTGCATGCCTGCCTCGAGCAGCGAGGACACGGCGAGCCGGCTCTTGGCGATGCCCTGCTGGCTGGCCAGGTAGATCTTGCCGCCGATCCACGCGACTGTGCCCGGGATGTAGCGCCCCATCCACGCCTTCGCGTAGATGTCGGCGAGCACCGGGAAGCGGGGCAGCCGCGGGGCACCGAGGTCGCGCAGGATGAGCGCCCAGATCATCACGCCCCAGAACCGGAACGCGAGCGAGACGAGCGAGGCGAGGACGACGAGCCACCACGTGAACGTCAGGTCGCCGAGCACCGACCAGTCGAGGTCGTGCAGGTAGAGCGCGAAGAAGACGACGACCAGGACGATGAACGTCGTGACGAGCGCGAGGCGGACCCTAGAGGACACGGAGCGCCTCGTCGTAGGCCGCGGCGACCGACGCACGCTGGGCCGCGGTCGCCTCCTCCAGGGAGGCCCGCACCTCGTCGGACTCCGCCAGCAGCGTGGTCAGCAGACCGCCGACCCGCGCGCCGAAGCCGTCCTCGAGCGCGTCCTCGATCGGGAGCGCGTACCGGCTCATGCCCACCTGGTCGAAGAAGACCCGGCCCTTGTCGACGTAGTACACGTTGATCGACGGTACGCCGGAGCTGATCGCGATGATGTTGGAGTGCAGGCGGAAGCCGACCATGGCGCGTGCCGAGGAGATGACCGACCGCAGCTCGGCCGGCCCCAGGTCGTCCTGGTCGAGCACGCAGGTCTGGGTCAGGTCGCCGACGGCGGCCGCGAGGTCGTGGCAGAGCGCGGTGTCGGCCTCCCCCATGTGCATCGGCAGGAACAGCAGCCGCGAGCCGGACGCCTGGGCGACCTCGCGGACCGTGCTGCGCAGCGACGCGAGGTAGGCCTCGTGCCGCTCGTCGCCGACCGTGACGTCACGACCGAGACGCCGCAGCAGCGCCTGGCGGTACTTGAACGGCAGCAGCCCGCTCTGCTTGTAGTGGAACCAGTCGCGCGGGCCGATGCAGACCACGTCGTCGAAGAAGTCGTCGGCGAGGCCGTAGGTGGCCACGAGCGAGGCGCGCAGCTCCTGCGACATCGGCTCGGGGATGAAGCGGCGGCAGCGGCCGACGACGAGGGCGATGAGCCGCCGGCTCGACGCGGACCGCGTGGGGCCGATGCCCTGGAACGCGCCCACGACCTTGCGGTTGACGAACGAGAGCATCGTCATCTTGACCACCCAGTACCAGAGGGCGGCCTTGTTCGTGTAGTCCTTGAGGATCTCCCCGCCGCCCCAGAGCACGACGTCGTGACGCCGCGCCTCGCGCAGCAGCCGCAGCCAGGCGAACGGCGACAGCGACTGGAAGTCCATGTCGAGGACGTCGATGTCGTACCACCGGCCGTCGCGCTCGGGGTACTGCGAGATGCCGGTGATGCGGGCCTCGGGGTCGCGCGAGCGCACCAGGGCCACGATGCCCTCGGCGATCGCGCGGTCTCCTCGGTTGGCTGCGAGGTCGCTGTTCATCAGCAGGATGCGGCGAGCCACGGTCACACTCCTTCGTCCGCGAACAGGAAGTCGAGATGGGCACGGGCTACGGTGGGCCAGTGGAACTGTCGGGCGGTCCGCATCGCCTCGTGTCCCATGCGTGCGCGTCGTGCGTCGTCCAGGTCGACGGCGGCGGTCAGCGCCCGGGCCAGGGCGGCGCTGTCGCGCTCACCGACCAGGAAGCCGTTCTCGCCGTCGACGAGGAAGTCGTCGGCACCGCTCTCGGCGGTGGCGATGCACACCTGACCGACGGCGAGGCCCTCCATGAGCGCCACCGGCAGGCCCTCGGCGTCGCCGCTGTCGGTGATGATCGAGGGGACCACATAGGTGCCGTGGTCCGCGAGGAGGGCCGCCTTGTCGGCGCCCGTGAGGTAGCCGGTGAACCGCACGGCGTCGGCGCCGAGACCGAGCTCGACGGCCCGCTGCTCGAGGTCGGCGCGCAACGGCCCGTCGCCGGTGACGGTGAGCGAGACCTGCGGCCGGGTGCGACGCACCTCGGCGAGCGCCTCGAGGAGGTAGGCGACGCCCTTCTTCTCGGCCAGCCGGCCGACGAAGAGCACACGCTCGCCCGGACCGACGGACGGCTCCTCGGCGTCGGGCAGGTCGACCCCCATCGGGATGATGCGGGTGCGGGGCTCGAGCGCCGCCCAGGCGTCGTCGTCGAAGAACGCGCGGAGCTTGGCCATCGAGCGTCGGCTCACCGCCGTGATGCGCCGGGCGCGCACGGCGTGGGAGCGGACGACGCGGGGCCCGAGCCACGGGATCTTCCACCAGACGCTGACGTCGGAGGCGTGGGTGGTGAACACGAACGGCGTGCCGGTGAGCCGCCCGACCCAGCGCGCGACCACGGCCTGCGGGGTGAACCAGTGGGCGTAGACGACGTCGGGGCGCTCGCGGCGCACCAACGACCACAGGGCGAGGAACTCGCCGACGAAGAGCGTGAGGACGGTCGGCAGGAGCCAGGGCTTGGCCTGCAGCGTGGGCATGATGCCCCGACCGGCCAGCTGCTCCGCACCGCGCGGCCACGCGTAGTGGAAGCGGTGCTCGTCGTAGTCGGCGTGCCGGGTGGAGCTCTGCGTGCCCGACCGGCGGTCGTGCGGCGCCAGCACCGTGACCCGCAGCGACGGATCCTCCGCCCGCAGGGCGATCACCTGGTCGCGGACGAACGCGGGCACGGGGTCGGCGTCGTGCGCCGGGAAGGTGGAGGCGACCACGAGGAGGTGCACGCTGCTTCGTCCCCGTCCCCGGGCGTGCTGCGGCACGCCCGTCTCGTCTCGCTGTCACTCCCGCTGAACGGGCGGTCTGCTGGCTCTCCGACCGACGATCGGAGCCACCCCACCCTAGCAGCGCGGGCCCACGGCCCCGGGGACGCCGAAGGGCTCGCCGCGCCCCCGCATGGCCGCCGGATAGCATCGTCGATGATCTTCACGACCTGACGAGGGAGCCTCCTTGCGCGAGACCACGCCGCAGCAGCAGAGCGGACGCGGCAGCGTCGACCGCGAGCTGATCGACCCCGCCGGCGCCACGCCCGCCCACGCCCGCTTCTGGTGGGTCGTGTCGGTGGGCCTGCTCGTCGGCCTGGTCCTGCTGAACCTCTACGTGGCCCTGTCCGCCGCCGCGCCCCGCACTCCGTACGACGAGATCGGCGTGCTGCAGGCGTCGAGGCTGCTGTCCGGCGAGGGGACGGTGACCAAGACCCTGTCGCTCGGCTACTACCCGGGCGCGGGCCTGTTCCTCGCCCCGATCTGGTGGTTCACGCAGGACGGCGCCACGGTCTACGCCGCGGCGATCCACGTCAACATCCTGGTCGGCCTGCTCACCGTCGTCCCGCTGACCTTCCTCGGCCGCCGCCTCGGCCTCACGACGCCGCAGGCGGTCGCCGCCGCCAGCGTCGTGATGCTCTTGCCCGCGCGCACCGCCGTCTCCGACTACGTCCTCGCCGAGCAGTCGCTCGCGCTGTTCGCGGCGTGGGCGATGGTCGCGGCGTACCGGCTGTGGGACCGCCCGACCGTCCCGAACGTCGGATGGTTCGTCCTCGCGACGCTGCTCGCCTACTTCACGCACGCCCGGGCCCTGGTGCTGGTGCTCGTCGCCGGCATCTGGCTGCTGCTGCTCGTGCGGCGCCGCTGGCAGACCGCGCTCGTCGGCCTGGTGCTCCTCGGCGTGGGCCAGCGCCTCGTCGCCTGGCTCGCCGGGCTCGTCGTCAGCGAGGTCACGGTCGACGGCTTCGGCCAGGGCACCTCGCTGCTCGGCAAGCTGACGTCGCTCGGTGGCATCTTCGCCCGCGTCACCCTGGTCCAGACGTGGGCGCAGCTGTGCGCGACGCTCGGCCTGGTCGTCATCGGCGGGCTCGTCCTCACGCGGCACACGTGGTCGGACCTGCGGCTGCGCCGTGCGGTCGGGCCCGACGGCTTCGTGTGGGGCCTGGGCGTGGCCGCCGCGCTGCTGTCGTTCGTGGCGTGGTCGTCGACCACGTCGCACGTCTACCCCGACGGTCCCCGCTTCGACTCCTGGACGTACACGCGCTACATCGACCCGTTCGTCACCGGCGTCGTGCTGGTGGGGCTGGCCGCCGTGATCCGCCGCCTCGACCGGCGGACCGCCGCCGTCGGCCTCGGTCTCTCGCTCGTCGTGGTGGCGGGCACCGTCGCGTGGGCGATCCGCATCGTCCCGACGTGGGGCTCGAACTACGGCCCGGCGAACAACGCCGGCATCTACCCGCTCCTGCGGTTCCGCGACCTCGAGCCGTTCCGGCTGCCGCTCTTCCCGACGTTCACGAACGACAACCAGATCTGGGCCTGGGGCTCGCTGCTGGTCGTGGTCTCGCTCGTCGTGATCCTGCTGCTGGCGTCGCGACCCCGCGTGCTCTTCGTCGTCCTCGCCGTCGGCGCCGTGGCGCTGTCCTGGTACGGCAACCCCTACCAGACGCGTGACGCGCCCTACCGGATCGAGCAGGCCCTGGAGAAGATCGACACCGTCGACGGTGGCGACACGCCCGTCTCGATGCTGATTGACTGCCCGGTCTCGAGCCAGCGCAACGTCGCCACCAACTGGGTCGGGTTCTGGTTCGCCGACCGCGACGTCGACCTGGTCGACGCGACCGACGAGCTCACCGGCGACGAGCCGGCCGTCGTGGCGTGCAACGGCTGGACGAACCCCACCGACGCACCGCGCATCGCCGGCTCGGACAACTACGGCTACTCGCTGTACGTCCTCGACCCGACGGTCGCGGAGCGCCTGCGCGAGCGCGGGGTCGAGCTGACCTCCCAGCCCTAACCTCCGGCCGAGGCACAGCACGACGACGCCCTCGCCGCGACCGTGGTCGCGACGAGGGCGTCGTCGTCGGTGCTGCTCGCGGCCTCAGGCGCCGAGCAGCGGCCCAACCTGGTTGCGGAACATCGACAGCGCCGAGCCGATGGCCATGTGCATGTCGAGGTACTGGTAGGTGCCGAGCCGGCCACCGAAGAACACGTCCTGCTCCCCCTCCGTGAGGGTGCGGTAGGCCAGCAGACGCTCGCGGTCGGCGTCGGTGTTGACCGGGTAGTACGGCTCGTCCGTGCGCTCGGCGAACCGCGAGAACTCCCGCATGATCACGGTCTTGTCGTCGGGGTAGGACGTCCGCTCGGGGTGGAAGTGGCGGAACTCGTGGATGCGCGTGTACGGGTACTGCGAGTCCGGGTAGTTCATGACCGACGTGCCCTGGAAGTCGCCCGTGGGCAGCACCTCGCGCTCGAAGTCGAGCGTGCGCCACGACAGCTCGCCCTCGGCGTAGTCGAAGTAGCGGTCGACGGCGCCGGTGTAGACGACCGGCACCTGCCCGACGGTCGAGGCCTTGCTGACCGGCTGGTCGGCGTCGAAGAAGTCGACGCCGAGCCGCACCTCGATGTTGGGGTGGTCGGCCATGTTCTCGAGCCAGCGCGTGTACCCCTGCGTGGGCAGACCCTCGTGGGTGTCGTTGAAGTAGCGGTTGTCGTACGTGTACCGCACGGGCAGGCGGGTGATGATCTCCGCGGGCAGCTGCGTGGGGTCGGTCTGCCACTGCTTGGCCGTGTAGTCGCGGATGAACGCCTCGTACAGCGGGCGGCCGATCAGCGAGATGGCCTTCTCCTCGAGGTTGGCCGCCGACGCGGTGTCGAACTCCCCGGCCTGCTCCGCGATCACGGCGCGCGCCTCGTCGGGCGAGTAGGCGGCCGAGAAGAACTGGTTGATGGTGCCCAGGTTGATGGGCAGCGGGTACACGACGCCGGCGTGGTTCGTGTACACGCGGTGCTGGTAGCCGGTGAAGGTCGTGAACCGGTTGACGTACTCCCACACCGTCTCGTTCGAGGTGTGGAAGAGGTGGGCGCCGTAGCGGTGCACCTCGATCCCGGTCTCCGGGTCGTCCTCGGAGTAGGCGTTGCCGCCGACGTGGTCGCGTCGGTCGATGACGACGACCTTGCGACCCAGCTCACGGGCGACCCGCTCGGCGATGGTCAGTCCGAAGAATCCCGATCCGACGACCACGAGGTCGGCGTCCATGTGCACTCCTTGCGTTGGTGGCGAGGGACGCTGCAGTCTACCCGGCGCCCGACGTCGTCCGACCCGCGTGACGCGCCGCGCCAGCGCCCCGCAGGCTGGACCGGCGTGCTCCGGCCGGTAGGATCGTCCGGGCCGTCCCACGGCCTCCTGGAAGGAACTCATGCGACTGTTCGTGCAGGTCCCCTGCCTCAACGAGGAGGCGACCCTCCCCCTCGTCCTCTCGTCGATCCCGCAGCAGATCGACGGCATCGACGAGATCTTCGTCCTCGTCATCGACGACGGCTCCAGCGACCGCACGGTCGAGGTCGCCCGCGAGCACGGTGTCCAGCACTTCGTGTTCCACACCCGCAACATGGGGCTGGCCCGCTCCTTCCGCGACGGCGTCGACTACGCACTGCAGCACGGCGCCGACATCGTCGTGAACACCGACGGCGACAACCAGTACCCGCAGCAGAGCATCGCCGAGCTGGTGCAGCCGCTGCTGCGCGGCGAGGCCGACATCGCGATCGGCGACCGCCAGACCAAGACCATCGAGCACTTCTCGCCGTTCAAGAAGGTCATGCAGTCATTCGGCAGCAAGGTGGTCAACTACGCGGCCGAGACCGACCTGCCCGACGCCGCCAGCGGCTTCCGCGCCTACTCGCGCGAGTCGCTGATCCGGCTCAACGTCGTCACGCAGTTCAGCTACTGCATGGAGACGATCATCCAGGCCGGCAACAAGCGGCTGCGCATCGCGAGCGTGCCGATCCGGACGAACCCGAAGACCCGCGAGTCGCGGCTGTTCTCCAACATCTTCCAGCACATGGCCCGCTCCGGTCAGGCCATCATCCGCAGCTACATCATGTTCAAGCCGTACGCGGTGTTCACGACGCTCGCGCTCGTGTTCTCCCTCGCCGCGGCGATCCCGTTCGTGCGGTTCCTGGTCCTGTACCTCCAGGGTGCGGGCTCCGGCAACATCCAGTCGCTGGTGTTCGGCGTCGGCATGCTCGTCGCCGCCCTGCTGTGCGTGGCACTGCTGGTCATCTCCGACATGCTGCGGACGAACCGGGTGCTGCTCGAGGACGCCATGGAGCGCATCAAGCTGGTGCAGTACGCCGACGAGCGGCTGCTCGACCCGCACCGTCCCGACGAGGTGCACGTCAGCCCGCGCGGGCTGCACCACGACTGAGCGCCGCTCGGGCCACGCCCGAGCACCGGCCCGCCCAGCGGCAGGTCAGGCCATCATGGCGTCGATGGCGGGCTCGATCGGCCCGTCGTAGACCTGCTTGCCCTGGCGGATGACGATGCCGCGGTCGCACACCTGGCGCACCATCTCCTGGTCGTGGCTGACGATGACCATCGTCTTGCCCTCGCGCGAGAGCTCCTCGATCTTGGCGCGGCACTTGGCCTGGAACGGTGCGTCACCGACCGACAGGACCTCGTCGACGAGCAGGATGTCGAGCTCGCAGTGGATGGCCACCGAGAACGCCAGGCGCATGAACATGCCCGAGGAGTAGTGCTTGACCTCCTGGTCGATGAACCGCTCGACCTCGCTGAACGCGATGATGTCGTCGTAGCGGGCGTCGATCTCGTCCTTCTGCATGCCGAGGATCGCGGCGTTCAGGTACACGTTCTCGCGCCCGGTGAGGTCGGGGTGGAAGCCCGCGCCGACCTCGATGAGCCCGGCGAGGCGTCCGCGCACCAGCACCGACCCGTCGTCGGGCTCCATGACGCCGGAGATGAGCTTGAGCATGGTCGACTTGCCCGAGCCGTTGAAGCCGAGCAGCGCGACGGACTCGCCCTCGTGGATGGTGAACGAGACGTCGTCGAGGGCGAGGAACTTCTCGCTCGAGACGTCCTTGCCACGCACCCAGCCGACGAACGCCTCCTTGAAGGCGTGCGCCCGACGCAGCAGGAACTGCTTGCTGACGTGGTCGACGATGATGCTGGGGCGGGCCTGCACGGCGGTGTCGCCGGGCATGGACGACGTCGTCTCCTGGGACATCACAGCTCCTGGGCGAATCGGCGCTCGAAGCGGCGGAAGACCATCTGGCCGATGACGAGGAAGACGACGCAGATGCCGAGCGCGATGAACGCGTTGGTCCAGAGGTGCTCGGGGTGCGGGATCTTCCCGTCGGAGGTCGGGAACCACATGCCGGCGTGGAACAGCTCGACGGCGGCCGTCAGCGGGTTGGCCATGTAGAGGTCGAAGAGCCAGCGCGGCACGGCGTCGCGCACGAACTGCCACGTGTAGAGCACCGGCGCGGCCCAGGTGGAGAGCATCTGGATCAGCTCGACCACGTTCTGCGCGTCACGGAAGGACACGTTGACGGCGCCGAACAGCATCCCGAGCCCGAGCGACAGCGCGGCGATGATGACCAGCCCGAGCGCGATGGCCAGCACGCCGCTGACCGACGGCGTCCAACCGAGGAAGAGGCAAGCGATGAGCAGGATCACGGCCTGGGGCACGAAGTGCACGAAGGCCACGATGATCGCGGCGATCGGGAACAGCTCGCGCGGCAGGTAGATCTTCTGCACCAGGGCGCCGTTCTCCAGGATCGAGCGCGTGGCGTTGCCGAAGCCCTCGTTGAAGAAGTTGATGACGACGATGCCGCTGAAGAGGTACACGGCGAAGTTGTCGACGCCGCGGTTGAGCCCGAGGAACAGGCCCATGACCACGAAGAACACGCCGAACTGGAACGCGGGCTTGACGTAGGACCAGGTCCACCCGAGGACGGAGTTGCGGTACCGGGTCTGCGTGCCCTTGCGGACGAGGAGACGGAGCAGGTAGCGCCAGGTGAAGACGTCGAGGATCCCGCGGCCCCGGCCGGGGGTGCGGAACTCGCTCAGGTCAAGCGTGGTCACGGGGGTGGGCGGTCCTTCGACTCGGGAACGGGCGGAGCCTCCGCCCTCGGCATCGTAGCGTGCGGGTCCCGACGCCGTGGCTCGACCGGCCGCCCCGACCGGGCCCTCCCCGGGGACGCCAGTCGGTACGCTCGGCCCATGCGGCAGCTCCTCGTCACCGGCGGTGCGGGTTTCATCGGCTCCAACTTCGTCCACCACGTCGTGGCCCACACCGACCTCTCGGTGACGGTGCTCGACCACCTCGGCTACGCCGGTCACCGGGAGTCCCTCGCCGGGCTCCCCGAGGCGCGGGTCGGGCTCGTCGTGGGCGACGTCGCCGACGCCGAGCTGGTCGACCGGCTCGTCGCCCAGGCCGACGCGGTGGTGCACTTCGCGGCCGAGTCGCACAACGACAACTCGCTGTCCGACCCGAGCCCGTTCGTCACGACGAACCTCGTCGGCACGTTCACGCTGCTCGAGGCCGCACGTCGTCACGACGTCCGGCTGCACCACATCTCGACCGACGAGGTGTACGGCGACCTCGAGCTCGACGACCCCGAGCGGTTCACCGAGTCCACCCCGTACAACCCCTCGAGCCCGTACTCGGCCACGAAGGCGGGCTCGGACCTCCTGGTGCGGGCGTGGGTGCGCTCGTTCGGCGTCCGGGCGACGCTCAGCAACTGCTCCAACAACTACGGTCCGCGCCAGCACGTCGAGAAGTTCATCCCGCGGCAGGTGACGAACCTGCTCGACGGCGGCCGGGCCAAGCTCTACGGCCGTGGCCTGAACGTGCGCGACTGGATCCACGCCGACGACCACAGCAGCGCGGTCCTGGAGATCGTGCAGCACGGCCGGATCGGCGAGACCTACCTGGTGGGAGCCGACGGCGAGCGCAGCAACCGCGAGGTCGTCGAGCTCATCCTCACGCTGATGGGTCTGCCGTCGGACGCCTACGACCACGTGACCGACCGCGCCGGGCACGACCTGCGCTACGCGATCGACTCCACGAAGCTGCGCACCGAGCTCGGCTGGACGCCGCGGTACACCGACTTCGAGCAGGGGCTGGCGGCGACGATCGACTGGTACCGCGAGAACGAGGCGTGGTGGCGGCCGCAGAAGGAGGCCACCGAGGCCCGCTACCGCGAGCTCGGCCACGTCTGACCCGGGCCGGCAGCCTGCCCCGGGACCGACGGTCAGGACGTGGGCGTGCGCACGTCCTCGGCCTGCGGCGCGGTGGCGCTGTTCTCGGCGGCGAACGTCTGCGCAGCTCCCCCGCGCACGTCGGGGCGCACGAGGCGCAGGAGCCGGCCGCGACGCTGCGTGAGCCACAGCGCGGCGCCGGCGACCCGGTGCTCGACGGTCGCGAGCAGCGTGGTGCGCTCGGTGCCGTCCGTGAACGCGAAGTGCCGGTAGAGGATCCGCCGGAACCCGTCGCGCCACGACCCGGGCAGCTCGGGATAGGCCGGCAGCCCGTCGGACCGTCGCTGCTCGACGAGCCCGCGGACCCGCTCGACCCAGGTGTCCTCGGACGGGTCGTGGAAGTAGTTGTCGACGCACCAGGCCGGGTCGGCGTGGGCGAAGCGACCCGCCACCACGTCGTCGAGCGAGCCCAGCAGCCCGCTGCCCTGCAGGGCCAGGTTGATCTGCTCGACCCCGACGCCGAAGTCGTCGAGGGCCACGGCGGGCACCCCGCACGCGACGGCCTCGAGCAGCGCGGTGGAGCTGACGGTGACGAACGCCCCGGCGCGCTCCAGGTGCTCGTGCATGGGACCCGTGCGGACGACGAGGTTCGCCGGCCGGTCGTCGAGCGACTCGACGAGGTCCTCCAACGGCACCTGCTCGTGGTGGGTCTGCGCCTCGCCGCGGCGGGCCCGCACCTTGACCACGACCTCGCGGTCGGGGTGGGCGCGGGCGGCGTCGGCGAGCCGGGAGACGAGGTGCGTGCGCTCCGCGGCCGAGGCGGGCACGAGAGCCTGCGCGGCGAAGACCACCGGCCCGTCGGCGCGCGGCGGCACGGGCTCGTCCAACGTCGAGCGCCCCAGGTAGGGCAGGTGGCCGAGCTCGAAGCGGTCGGGCAGCTCGAGGCGCCGGCTCGCGTGACGGAACTCGCGCAGCTCACGGCGGCTGTGCACGACGAACACGTCGGCGGCCCGCCGGAAGCCGAGCCCGTAGGGCAGCACGGGCACGCCGACGCCCGGCAGCCCGGTGACGATCACCGGGCGGCCGGGCACGTTGTCGACGACCGACGTGGCCGCCTGCACGGTCCAGCCACGCGCCGACAGCACGAGCACGTCAGGGCGCTCGGACTGCAGACGTCGCCGTAGGTCGGCGAGTCCGACCACGTCGGGCGTGCTGCCGGCGGCAGCGGTCCCGGCCAGCGCGTCGGCCAGCTGCGAGGCGCTCGGCGCAGCCGTGCTGCGGGCGACCACCAGGTCCACGCGCCAGTCGTCCGGGAACCGGTCCCCCAGCGCCGCACCCCACTTGACGTAGGAGTCGGTGTCGCAGAGGACCAGCACCCGGACGACGTCGGCCTGGCTCACGAGGCGGCGATGACCGCGTCCGTGTGGCGCCGCAGGCGGGCCATCGGCTTGTGCTCGCCCGGCATGACGCGCTTGACGCCGTCGCCGAGCGCGAGCTCGACGGTGCGGATGTCGCGGACGAGGTCGACGAACGGCTGCGGCTCCAGGCTGGCCGCCTGGTCCGAGCCCCACATCGCGTTGTCGAGCGTGATGTGCCGCTCGACCGCGACCGCGCCGAGGGCGACGGCCGCGAGGGAGATCTCGAGGCCGGTCTCGTGGCCGGAGTACCCGACCGGGACGCCGTAGCGCTCCTGCAGCGTGTGGATGGTCCGCAGGTTGGCCTCCTCGGCCGGCAGCGGGTACGTCGACGTCGCGTGCAGGATGACGAGCTGGTCGGTGTCGAGCACCTCGACCGCACGGTCGATCTGCTCGAGCGTGCTCATGCCGGTCGACAGGATGATCGGCTTGCCCGTCTCGTGCAGGGCGGCCAGCATCTCCAGGTCGGTCACCGACGCCGAGGCCACCTTGTGGCACGAGACGCCGAGCTCCTCCAGGAACTCCACGGCGGGCACGTCCCACGGCGACGCGAACCAGTCGACGCCGCGGTCGGCGGCGTGCGCCGCGATCTGCGCGTACTGCTCGGCCTCGAACTCCACGCGGTAGCGGTAGTCGAGGTAGGTCATCTCGCCCCACGGCGTCTGCCGCACGACGTGACGCATGTCCTCGGGCGTGGAGATGTGCGGGGTCCGCTTCTGGAACTTGACGGCCTGCGCTCCCGCGCGGGCGGCGACGTCGATGAGCTCCTTCGCCACCTCGACGTCACCGTTGTGGTTGATGCCGATCTCGCCGATGACGTACGTGGGACGCCTCCGTCCGACGATCGCGTCGCCGATCTTCACCCATTCAGCCATGATCCGGTCCCTCCTGTGTCGTGTCCGTGACGGACGAGTCCTTCGCCGCGAGCACGCGGTCCGCGAGCTCGCGCACCGCTCCCTGCCCCCCGGGTCGACGCAGCACGTGGCGTGCGGCGACCCGGCAGGCCGGGTGGGCGTCGGCCGGTGCGACCGGCCAGCCCACGGCAGCCAGGACCTCGACGTCGGTGACGTCGTGGCCCAGGTAGGCGATGTCCTGCAGCGCGACGTCGTGCTCGCGCGCCCACGTGCGCAGGGCCGTGAGCTTGTCGGGGGTGCCCTCGAGGTGCACGGCACCGAGGGCCTGGGCGCGGCGTGCCGCGACCGCGTCGGGTCCGTCGGTCAGCACCACGACGGGTCGGTCCGAGCGCAGCAGCCGCTCGACGCCCTCGCCGTCGGCGCGGTGCACGAGGGCCGTCTCGCGACCGTGGGCGTCGAGCGCCACCCGGCCGTCGGTGTGCACGCCGTCGAAGGCCGTGACGACGACGTGTGCCGCGACGGGCGACGCCGACGGGTCCGAGCCGACCGCGCGTCGGTGCTGCAGCAGCTCCTCGGCGAGGCGCAGGTCCTGCTCGGTGTCGATCTCGAGCGCGTCGGCCTGGTCGACCTCGACCATCGCGACCCGGCCGAAGAAGCGGTGGCCGTGCCGGCGGAAGCCCTCGGTCCGCATGACGTAGAAGGCGCCGGTCTCCTGGAACTGCGGCTCCATGTCCTGGCGGCGCTGCCGACGGTGCATGTCGTGGTTGACGCCCTCGGGGCCGTGCTCGCCGTGGCGCCACAGGTGCGCGTGGGTGCGGACCACGCTGAACGCGACGTCGTGGTCGCCGTCGCGGACCAGGGCCACGGCCTCCGCCACGCGCGCCGGGTCGACGAAGGGGCTCGTGGCCTGGGCGAACACGACGACGTCGGGCAGCCGGCCGATCGACTCGAGGTGGTCGAGCGCGTGGGCCACCGCCGACTCCGAGCTCGCCGTGTCGCCGGCGATCTGCTGGGGGCGGTCGACCGTGCGGGCACCCGCCGAGCGCGACGCGTAGGCGATCTCGGCGTCGTCGGTCGTGACGACCACGTGGTCGATGCCGTCGACCGCGCGCAGGGTGCGGACGGCCCGCACGACGAGCGGCTCGCCGCCGACCGGGCGCAGGTTCTTGCGCGGGACGCCCCGGGACCCACCACGTGCCGGGACGATGGCGCACACGCTGGCGTCGCCCGGGTCCGCACGACGGCGCACGGGCAGGGGGTGGTGGAGGGTCATAGGACGAGACGTTAGGGAGCCGGCCCGACGCGCAGGTGAACGAACAGGGCAGGTTCGGCGAACGTCGCGTGGCGTCCCGACCCCGTCAAGAGGGTTGTGGGACGAGGCGGTGGACATCCGGTGAAGCACCGACGAACCCCCGGACAACAGTGCCCGCAGGCGGCCGCTCGGCCTCGGAGCAGCGCCGTCACCGGGGCTAGCGTGCCTACGTGCACGACACCACAGACTCCCCCACCGCGCTCGTCGTCGCGGCGTTCGACTCCCAGCTCAAGTGGGCCGCGGCGCTCTGGACGCAGCTGCGCGACCGAGGCTTCCAGGTCCGGGTCGTGGCGCCGCGCAGCATGGCCACGCTGTCGCCGGCGCAGATCTCGGCGACGGGGGTCGACACCGTCGACGTCGTCCCCGACGACGACCTGGTCGCGCTGGCGCAGGCGCACGACGTGGTGGTCTTCGCGCTCTCCGGCCCCTCCGTGCACCGGTTCACGCTCGACCTCGCCGAGGCCGCGGGCGACGGACCGCGCCCGGTCGTGGTCGCGGGCTGGGTGGGCGTGATCATCGAGAAGATCACCGCCGGCTACCTCGACCGGTGCGCGGCCGACGTCGTGGCGGTCAACGCGCGCCACGAGCTCGAGCACTTCCTGCACGTGGCGTCACGGCTCGACATCGCGCCCGGCAACCTGCTGCTCACGGGGCTGCCCATCCTCAGCACCTCGCCCGCACCGCAGCAGACCGGACCGGTGCGCACGGTGCTGTTCGCCGACCAGCCGACGGTCCCGGCCAGCCCGGTCGACCGGTTGCACCTGTACCGACGCCTCGCCGAGCACGCCCGCCGGCACCCGGACCGCCAGGTCCTGCTCAAGCCGCGTCACCGCCGCGGCGAGGGCACCTTCCACCGGATGCACCACCACCCGGAGGACCTGCTCGCCCACGACGACCTGCCGCCGAACTTCGCCGTCACGTACCGGCCGGTGCCGGAGCTGCTGGAGGAGGCCGACCTGCTCGTGACGGTGTCGTCGACGGCCTGCCTCGAGGCGGTGGACCGCGGACGTCGTGTCGCGCTGGTGCTCGACCTCGGCGTGCACGAGCGGCTGGGCAACCACGTGCTCCTCGACTCCGGCCTGCTGCGCACCTTCGACCAGGTCAACGCCGACGACCTCGGCACGCCCGACCCCGACTGGGTCGACAGCTGGTTCGGCGGACGCGACGTCGCGCCGGCCGTGGCCGTGGTGGACCGGGTGGAGGAGCTGCTCGCCACGGGCGAGCGACCCTCGCGCGACGCGCTGCGCTCCGCCTACCTGCGCAGCGCCCTCGCGCTGCACCGCGAGCAGCGCGACGGCGGACGACCCGCACCCCCGACGGCCTGGGAGCGCCGCACCCGCACGCACGGACTGGCCAAGGGCGCCGCCGTCCACGTCGGGTTCGAGTGGGTGCCGCCCGCGGTGCAGAAGCCGGTCCGGCGCTGGTGGCGGGAGCACCGCCCCCTGGGGTGAGACCGACGACTCAGCCGGGCTCGACGGCGCGCTGCTCCGCCTTCCAGCGCCGGAACCCCTCCTCCGTCGCGCCGAGCCGCCAGTAGGCGGACACCGACAGGTCGCCTCGGGCGACGCGCTCGCGGACGTAGGGGCGCACGGTCTTCAGCAGCCGCGACTCACCGTGCACGAAGGCCTGGACCCGTCCCTCGGGCCACGGCCAGGCCCGGACGGCGTCGTCGAGCAGCGTCGTCGTGCCGGCTGCGGCCTCGCCGCGGTGCAGCCAGCGCAGGTCGACGTCGGCGACGGTGTGCACGTCGAGCTCGTCGTCGGGGCCGTCGACCTCGCAGAACACGGTGGCGCGGGCTCCGGCGGGCAGGGCCTCCAGGGTCGCGGCGATGGCGGGCAGGGCCGACTCGTCGCCGACGAGGAGGTGGTGGTCGGCGGCCGGGTCAGGCGCGTAGGCGCCGCCGGGACCGCGGACGTGGATGGTCGCGCCGGGACGCACCTGCGCCGCCCACGGGCCGGCCACGCCCTCGTCGCCGTGCAGCACCACGTCGACCCAGAGCTCGCGGGCCTCGAGGTCGAGCCGACGGACGGTGTAGGTCCGCAGCACCGGCCAGACGTCGCTCGGCAGGCTCGTCCGCACCTCGTCGAGGTCGAGCGGGTCGGGGTAGGTGACGCCGTCGGCCAGGAACACGAGCTTGACGTAGGAGTCGGCCCATCCGGACCACCGGGCGGCGAGCGCGTCGAAGCCGCGCGCGACGTCGCCGTCGCCGAGGACGAGGCGGCGCAGGTGCGGCCCCACGTCCTGCACGTCGAGCACGGTCAGATGGGCGGGGTGCGACACGGACACGCAGGTAGCCTATCCAGGTGACCGATGCCAGCGCCCCGTCCACCGAGTCCCCCTCCGCGCCGGCTGGTCCGGCCATCGACACCTCTGCGTTCGATCCCGCGACCCGCCCTCAGGACGACCTCTTCCGGCACGTGAACGGACCCTGGCTGCGCGACGCGCCCATCCAGCCCGACCGCGCCACGGCCGGCGCGTTCGTGACGCTGGTCGACGAGGCCGAGCGGGTCGTGCGCGGCATCGTCGAGTCCTGCCGCGACGCACTCGACGACCCGGCCGCCGACCTCGACGCCGACGAGCGCAAGATCGGCGAGCTCTACGCCAGCTTCATGGACACCGACCGCATCGACGCGCTCGGCACCGAGCCGCTGCAGGACGACCTGCACCGCATCGACGGCGTCGCCGACGTGCCCACCTTCGTCGAGGTGCTGGGCCACCTGGAGCGCTCCGGCGTGGCGAGCGTCGTCGGCCTGTACATCGCGCCCGACCGCGGCAACCCCGAGCGGTACGTGACCCACGTCGTGCAGAGCGGCCTGGGCCTGCCCGACGAGTCGTACTACCGCACCGACGAGACCGCCGAGGTCCGGGCCGCCTACCGCGACCACCTCGAGCGGATGTTCACCCTCGGCGGCTTCGAGTCGCCCGCCGACCGCGCGGCGCGCGTCCTCGACCTCGAGACCCAGGTCGCCGCGCACCACTGGGACCGGGTCGCGTGCCGCGACGCGCAGCGCACCTACAACCTCCTCGACCGCGACGGCCTGCAGGCCCTGCTCGGTCCGCTCGACCTGACCACGTGGAGCACGGCCGCCGACATCCCGGCGTCGGTGCTCGAGGAGGCTGTCGTGTCGCAGCCGTCGTACCTCGAGGGCCTCGCCGGGCTGCTGACGGTCGAGCACCTCCCCGCGTGGCGCGACTGGCTGCGCTGGCAGGTGCTGCACGCCGCCGCGCCCTACCTGCCGGCCGCGTTCGTGGAGGAGAACTTCGCCTTCTACGGCCGCACGTTGAGCGGCACCGACGAGCTGCGCCCGCGCTGGAAGCGTGGCGTGGGCTTCGTGGAGTCCGCGATGGGCGAGGCGATCGGCCGCATCTACGTGCGCACCGAGTACCCGCCGACCGCGAAGGAGCGGATGGACGACCTCATCGCGCACCTCGTCGAGGCCTACCGTCGCAGCATCTCCGCCCTGCCCTGGATGAGCGAGGCGACGCAGACCGAGGCGCTGGCCAAGCTCGACGCGTTCACCCCCAAGGTGGGCCACCCGGAACGCTTCAAGGACTACACCGCGCTCGAGACCGACCCGACCGACCTCCTGGGCAACGCCCGTCGGTCGCTCACGGTCTCGATGGACCGCGAGCTGGCGAAGATCGGCCGGCCCATCGACCGCGACGAGTGGTACATGACGCCGCAGACGGTCAACGCCTACTACAACCCCACGATGAACGAGATCGTGTTCCCCGCCGCCATCCTGCAGCCCCCGTTCTTCCACCCCGACGCTGACGACGCCGTCAACTACGGGGCGATCGGCGCGGTGATCGGTCACGAGATCGGTCACGGCTTCGACGACCAGGGCAGCCACTACGACGGCACGGGCGCCCTGCGGAACTGGTGGAGCGACGAGGACCGTGCCGCGTTCGAGAGCCTCACCGCGGCGCTCGTGGAGCAGTACGGCGCGCTGTCGCCCGACGGCGCCGACGGCCAGAAGGTCAACGGCGAGCTGACGATCGGCGAGAACATCGGCGACCTCGGCGGACTCGGCATCGCCTACCAGGCGTACCGGATCGCCACGGGCGGCGAGGCGCCGACGATCGACGGCCTCACCGGCGACCAGCGCTTCTTCATCTCCTGGGCGCAGGCCTGGCAGTCGAAGGTCCGCCCGGCCGAGACGGTCCGCCGGCTCACCGTCGACCCGCACTCCCCGCCGGAGTTCCGGTGCAACCAGGTGGTGCGCAACATCGACGCCTTCCACGAGGCGTTCGGTACCACCTCGGCCGACGCCCTGTGGCTCGACCCGGAGGACCGCGTCACCATCTGGGCCTCGTGAGCGCCGCGGAGGTCGCGCAGCGCCGCGTCCTGCGGGTGCTGGTGGTCGTGCAGGTGGTCGGCGGCATCGGCAGCGGCGCCGGCCTCGCGGTCGGCGTGCTGCTGCTGCGCGAGGTGTCGGGGTCGTCGGGCTGGGCCGGCATGGCCACCGTCATGCTGACGCTCGGTGCGGCGCTCGCGACCGTGCCGCTCGCGACCCTCGCCGTCCGGGCCGGCCGCCGGCCCGCCCTGACGGTGGGCTGGTTCCTCGGCGCGGCCGGCGCGGCGATCGTGGTGCTGGGGGCCACCGCCGACAGCCTCGTGCTCGTGCTGGTCGGCCTGCTGCTGTGCGGCGTCAGCACCGCGGCGACGCTGCAGTCGCGCTTCGCGGCCACCGACCTCGCGGCCAGCCACCAGGTCGGCCGCTCGCTCTCGCTCGTCACCTGGGCGACGACGGTCGGCGCCGTGCTCGGCCCGAACCTCACCGGCCCGGGCACGTCGACCGCCCGTGCGCTCGGCGTTCCCGACCTGGCCGGGACCATGGTCTTCGCCTGCGTGGCGTTCCTCCTGGCCGGCCTGATGAACCTCCTGCTCCTGCGGCCCGACCCGCTGCCGCCCACCCGACGCGACGGCATGGAGGTCGCAGTGCCGCGGGTGCGGTCCGCGCTCCCCCACGTCCGCGGCGAGACCCGCACGGCCGTCGTCACGATCGCGCTCGCGCACGCCGTGATGGTCTCCGTCATGGCACTGACGCCCGTGCACATGCAGGACCACGGCGCCGCGGTCGAGGTGATCGGCCTGACCATCAGCCTGCACATCGCGGGCATGTACGCGCTGTCGCCGGTGATGGGCTGGCTCGCCGACCGCTGGGGACCGGCCCGCACGATCCTCGCCGGTCAGCTCGTCCTGCTGCTCGCCGTGGTCGTCTCGGGCACGTCGGGCGACTCGCAGGTGCAGATCACCGTCGGACTGGTGCTGCTCGGCCTCGGCTGGTCGGCCGCCGTGATCGCCGGTGCCGCGCTGCTCACCGCCTCGACGCCGCCCGACGTGCGTCCGCTGGTCCAGGGGCTGGGCGACCTGACGATGAACCTGTCGGGGGCGGCCGGTGGCCTGCTCGCCGGCGTCCTCGTCGCGTGGCAGGGGTTCGGGACGCTGAACGCCGTCGCCGGCACCCTCGTCGTGCCCGTGGTGCTGCTGGTCGTGGCCGGTCGCCGTGCGGCGACGCAGGTCAGCGTCGGAACACGCTGAACCGGACGCGGTCCCACAGGCCCAGCACGCGGTCGTACCACCAGTCCGCGACGCGGTCGGCCACCGCGTAGCGCACGTCGGCGGTGCGGTCGAGCACGGGCCACGCGAGGTCGGCCACCCGCTCGCCGAGCGCCGCCCAGCGGTCGTCGCTGACGAACAGGCCGGTCACGGCGATGACGGCCAGCGACGACCATGGGGTCGCGAGGACGACGGCGAAGAGGACGTTCACGCCGATCGCGACCCCGGCGACGAGGTTGCGCGTCTCGCGACGCAGCAGCATCGGGGCGAAGAACAGCTGCACCGCCAGCACCGTCCAGGTGAGCAGCGCGAGCAGCACGGTCGCGTTCGAGAGCAGGTCCGAGAGCCACGGGAACGGACGGAACTCGGGCAGCTGCAGCGTCGTGTACAGGGCGGTGCCCTGCTGCCACACCGGCTGGGAGGCCTTGTCGAGACCGCCCGCCAGGTAGGCCAGCACCGTCTGCGCACCGAGGCCGACGAGACCGACGTTGTGCAGCCCCGTGCGCAGCCAGTCCGGTGCGACGTCGTCGCTCTCGCGCGGCTCGAGCCGGTTGGCGTCGAGCGACCAGACGTCGGCGGTGCGCATGAGCAGCATCCACAGCAGCGTGAGCCGCACGAGGTTGTCGCCGATCGACCCGAGCACCGGGTTCTGCGCCGTCACCGCGATGAAGCCGAGCAGCACGACGATGGTCATGGCCTTGGCCCGCCAGCCGAGGACGAGGCCCACGGCCGCGAGCATGACGACCACGTACACGACGGTGAGGAGGTCGCCGCTGACCCCGTCGAGCAGCGACACCTCGGGGAAGCGGCTGACGGCCCGCGCCGGCTCGGCCCACGCCGAGGCGTCTCCGACCCACACCTGACGGGTCGAGTAGTTGGTGACGAGCAGGCCGAGCACGGACAGACCCACGAGGATGCGCGCGAGCGCGACCGCGTGGAGGGCGTGCCGCTCCGCCGTCAGCCACCGCTCGGCGGAGCGGCGGGTGCGTGCCAGCGCGTCCCTCAGACGCCACAGCGTGCTCATCGGTCGACCCCCAGGTATCCGTCGAACGCGGACTGTGCCTCCGCCGAGCCCCGCACGGCGGCACGCCATCCGGCGTCGAACCACTCGAACGGCACCGACGACACCCGCTGGGCGTCGCGGTCGGCGTGCGGCGGGACGGTCCGGCGGGCCACGCGGTACTGCACCTGCACGACCCGGCGGTCGGTGTAGGCCTGCGTGTACAGCGACGCGAAGCGCGTCGCCATCGTGTCGAGGTCGGCGTAGGCGGCGACGTCGGCGGGGCGCACGCCGGCCGACGCCAGCGCGCCGCGCAGCGTCTCCGGCGGACGTCCGACCGTCGACTCGAGCACGACCTGGCGGCCCGAGCGGCCGAGCGCGAACATCGCGTTGTTGAGGTTGGTGGCGAGCCGGCGGCCGGCGAGGTGGACGCGGGCCGGCGCGACGTCGTCGCGGGTCCGGGTCAGGTCGGCCTTCGTGACGTCGAGCCAGGGCGTGAGCGCCAGCGTCTGCGGTCCGGTGCGCACCCGCGCACGCACCCAGAGCGCCTCGTCGACCCGTTGGGCGCTCGGCTCGAGCAGGTCCCACGACTGACGGAAGTAGGGGTCGACGTAGGTGGCGAGCAACGAACCGCCGGCGACGTCGCGCACGGGTCCGCGCGGGGCGAGCCAGAGTGCGACCAGCAGCGAATGCACCAGGGCCAGCACCGCGAGGGCCACGATCAGCGTCGCGCGCCAGTCGTGCCGGTCCTCCTCGGCCTGGCGTGCACCGTCGCCGTCACCTCCCGCCACCGCCATGCCTCCATCGTAGGTCCGGACAGACGCCTGCCCGGCGACCGCGAGCGGTCACCGGGCAGGCGTCGTGGATTGCAGCGTCAGAGCGACATGCGACGACGCTCGTTGATGAGCACCGCGGCGCCGAAGAGCACCAGGCCCAGACCCAGCAGCCAGAAGGGCAGCAGGTTCGGGGCGCCCGTGCTGGGCAGCGTGGTGGTCACGTCGGCGTCGGCCTGCGCATCGGCGTCCGCGACCGCGTCGGCCTGGGCGTCGGAGGCAGCGTCCGCGATCGCGTCGGCGTCGGCCTGGGCGTCAGCCTGGGCATCGGCCTGGGCGTCAGCCTGCGCGTCAGCGTCGGTCTGCGTGTCGGCCTGCGCGTCGGTGTTGTCCGCCGCGGTCAGCGCGACCTCAGCGTTGGCGAGGTCGACGCTGGCGAGCTGACCACCGAGCAGGTCGACGCGCAGCGCGCCCTGACGGTAGTACGTGCCGGTCGCGGCGGCGGCCAGGACGCCGGCGCTCTCGCCGCCCGCGGACAGCGTGGGCGTCGTGGACGTCGACTGCGTGTTGGCCGTCAGCTTCACGATCTTGGCCAGGTCGGGCGCGAGGTCGCCGAGCAGGTCGTCGATCGGCGCGCCGATCTGCTGCACCGCGTCGGTGACCTGCTTGAGGATCGCCGTCAGCGGGTCGGTGAGCGCACCGAGGTCGGACTCCGGGATGACCGTCGTGCCGGCCACCGTGACCTGCAGGCTGACCTTGCCGATGTTGGTGACGATGTCGTCGATCGCGTTGTTCAGGACGTTCGTGATCTTGCCGGCGATCAGGTCGCTGGTGATGTACTGCACGAGGTCCGTGTTCGGCGGGAGGTTGTTGATGTCGATGCCGGCCGCCTGCAGGATCTTGGCGAGGTCGAGCGAGATCGTGCCGTTCGCCAGGTCGACGGCCACGCCGTCGCTGGAGAAGCTCTTGAGGCCGTTCGTGACATCCGCCAGACCCTTGACCTGGACGGTCACCAGCTGGGCGAGCGTCTCGTTCGTCAGGATCGCGCCGATCTGGGGCGGCAGGTTGCAGAGGTTGACGTTCGAGACGCCGAGCAGCGTCAGGACCGGCTCGAGCGCGTCGCCGACGGCGCCGAGGCCGAGGCTGTCGAGCTGCGCCAGGAGGGTGCTCGTCGTGACGTTCAGCGTGTTGCCGATCACCGGGCACAGCGAGGCCGGGCTGATGGTGATGTCGTTCGCCTTGTCCAGACCGCCGAGCGCGGTGGAGAGGTCGGGGATCAGGTCGGCGAGCAGCGGGACCTTGACGTCCAGCGTGGCGCTGCCGATCTGGTAGTCGCGCGTCAGGTCGCCCTTGTCGATGACCGCGGAGCCGGACAGCGCGCCGAGGGACAGGTCGACACCGGCGAGCTCGTCGTTGATGCCGTTCAGCAGGCCGCCGTCGAGCGAGATCTTGGCGTTCGAGGGGAACTCGCCGTTGCCGGGGGCCAGGATCGCGCCGGTGTTGTTCACGGCACCGCTGGCCGCGGCGGCGGAGTTGGTCTGCGGGGCGGCGGCGTAGTGGTTCGCGACGCCGGCCGAGCCGTTGCCCGGGCTCAGGAAGTCGGCCAGGTTGAGGTCGATCCCGCCGGGGATGTTGATCGGGATGGCCTGCAGCACCGTCAGCGACAGCGGGTTGGTGTTCGGACCCGGGTCGCCGGGGTTGTCGGCCGAGGTGCCCTCCAGCTCCGCGATGGCGTCGAGGTTGGTGCCGCCGATCGTGCCGCTGAGGAAACGGCTGGTCGCGTGCGACTCCGTCTCGTCGGCCGCGTTGGCGGAGAAGGCCGCCGCTGAGGTGATGAGCAGGGTGCTCAACCCGAGGGCGAGGGTGTTCCTGCCGAGCTTGTTCATCGTGGAGTGACTCCCATGTCGCTGTGTCTTGCGGTGCGCTTCTTGGGGGAAGAGCTGCGGACCGCGGGCCGGTGCAACGCCCGCCTCAGCGGTCGTTGCCGCACATCTTACGCAGATCTCAGGTCAGCGTGCGCATCGGCTGTCACCTGAGACACATCACACAGCGTTGCGCAGATCAACCACGTGCGCGTCGTCGGGCCGGCCGCGACGTCGCGCCCACCATGCCCGGCACCACCGCCCGCCCCGCTGCCACGAGGCGTCGCTGACGAGCATCATGTCGACCGCGATCATGACGAGCGAGAAGTACATGATCCCCATGAACACGCCGATCCCGAGGTGCATGCCGGTGACGACCACGAGGGACACGGCCCGGGTGCTGCGGTACAGCAGCAGCACGGGGAACAGCAGCTGGACGACGATGGCGGTCCAGGTGGCGGCCATGACGACGGGTGACGCGCTCGAGAGCGGGTGCAGCAGGTCGCGCCAGGGCGAGTACGCCTCGGTCTGCAGCGGGTAGTAGACGGCCGTGCCGTCGAGCCAGAGGTCGCTCTGCACCTTCCACAGCGCCGAGCCCACGTAGACCATGACGACCTGGTGGATGATCAGGACCACGGCCACGTTGTGGAGCGTGGTCGAGAGCCAGCCGGGCAGCACCGGCCGCAGCTCCCCGCGTCGGGCGCGCAGCCAGGCGTCGACGGAGAGGTGCCGGCCGGAGTCGGTGAAGCAGGCGTACAGCAGCACCATGCGCAGTACCGCGTCGCCGCCGGAGCCGACGAACGGGTTGCAGACGTACAGCGACATCCACAGGAACAGCGTCAGCAGCGCCGACGCGCGGGTCCAGAGGCCCACCATGAGCAGCACGCCCGCCAGCACGGTGAGCAGGTACAGCGCGTCGAAGCTCGCGCCGTGGGCCTGCTGGAAGATGCCGAGGAATCCCGGCCAGGACTTCACGTCGCGCACGCCCTGCGTCCACGTCGCGCCGTCGCCCCACGTGTAGTGGCGGTCGGACCAGTTGGCGAGCAGCTGCGTCCAGACGATCAGACCGAGCACGATCCGCGTGATGGCGAGGCCGCGGGTGGCGTGCTTGCGGGCGGTCAGCCAGGTCCAGACCCGGTCGCCGACGCCGTTCACCGGTGCCTCCGCAGGAAGTCGGCGACCACGGCGCGCTCGGCGGCGTCGCCGCGCAGCGGGGTGCGCCAGCCGTTGATCCGCTGGACGGGTGTGGGACGCGCGGTCTGCCGCTCCGCGGCCGAGCCGTGCCGCGCCGCCCACGGCGTGACGTCCTGGCTGCGCGTCGCGTACCGGACGGCCACGAGGCGGCGTCCGGGGTGGGCGGCCTCCAGCGCGTCGGTGGCCAGCTCGGTCGTCGCGCGGTCGTAGGCGAGGTAGAGGGCCACCTGCGCGTCGTCGAAGCGGTCGTTCGAGCCCGCGCGCAGCTCACGGTCGAGCCGCCTCCAGGTCAGGACCTTGGCGGGGTCGACGACGTCGGCGACCTTGCGCTGGGGCTCGTCGAGCGCCGCGTAGCGGTTGGCCAGTGGACCGTAGAGCTTGTTGGTGACGTAGCCGGCGCGACCGCCGACGAGGCGGTGACGCACGAGGTCGAGCTCGACGTCGGTCCAGTCCAGCCATGGCGTGACCTCGGTCCGGCCGTCCTTCTCGTAGGCCCCCTGGAAGCGCACGACCCGGTCGGACGCGATGGGGTTCGGGGCGAACAGCCGCCAGTTCTGCGAGAAGTAGGCACCGAGGTAGGACGTCGCAGGTCGGGCGGCGTCGGAGTACGCGTTCGGCGGCAGGGCGGCCGCGGTGACGGCGAGCAGGTGCGCGGCACCGAGCGCGACGACCACGCCGACGACCGCGACACGCCACCGGGAGGGACGCGAAGGCGCGTCGACCGACTCGTGCTGCACCCGGTCACGGTACTCGCCGGACCCGCGCGAGGATGGCCACATGCACGTACGGACCGTCTCGCCCCACGACCCCGACGTCGCGGCGCTGCTCGACGAGCACCTCGCCGAGATGCGGGCGACGTCACCGCCGGAGAGCGTGCACGCCCTCCCCCACGACGCGCTGGCCCGACCCGACGTCCGCATGGTCGCCGCCTGGAGCGACGACGAGCCGCCCGTGCTGCTCGGGGTCGGCGCGCTGAGGACGCACGCCGGACTGCTCGGGGAGCTCAAGGCCATGCGGACGACGCACGCCGCCCGGGGTCGGGGTGTCGCGGCCGCCGTCCTGGAGCACCTGATCGACGTCGCCAAGGCCGCCGGGCTCCAGCGGGTCTCCCTCGAGACCGGCGCCGAGGACCACTTCGCACCCGCCCGGCGGCTCTACGCTCGGCGGGGGTTCGTCGAGTGCGGGCCGTTCGCCGGATACGGACCGGACCCGCTCAGCGTCTTCATGACGCTCGACCTCGGGGCCGACGCGACCGCTCAGGCCTCGGGGCCGAAGCTGGCGTTGTAGCGGCGCAGGGTCTGCGCGACGTCGCAGAGGTCCTCGCGGCTCCAGTCCGCGAACCTCTCGCCGAGCATCTCCCGACGGGCGACGTCGACGGCGCGGACCCGGCGACGTCCCTCGTCGCTGACCGACAGGAGCGTCGCGCGGCCGTCGTCCGGGTCGGGCGTCCGGTCGACGAGCCCGAGGTCGAGCAGGTGCTGCACGGAGCGGCTCACCGCGCCCTTGTCGAGGTGGAGGACGTCGCACAGCCCGCTCCCCCGGACCGGGCCGTCTGCCTCGACCTGCACGAGGACGAGGTAGCCGATGGCCTGGAGGTCGGGGTGCACGAGCCGCGCGCGCTCGGTGAGCGCGCGGCGGGCCCGTCGCATCAGCACCCCCACCTCGTGCTCGACGAGCCGGAGCGCGTCGAGCGACGAGGCGGCGGGGGGCACCGTGCCGGCGGTCATCGCAGGCTCGCCACCGTGTCGGCCGGCTGTCCCTCGGTCTCGAGCACGTCCACGTCCTTCTGGATCGTGGTGCGCAGCGGGACCTCCTTGATGAACAGGATGCACACGAGCGCGGCGACCGCGAACGGCGTGGCCACGAGGAAGATGTGCCCGAACGCGTCGCCGAAGGCGGTCTCGTACAGCGTCCGGAACGGCCCCGGGAGCGTGGACAGGTCGGGGATCTGGCCGGTCGAGTGGCTCAGCCGCTCGAGGTCGGCGCGGTCGAGCTGACCGGAGGCGGCGAGCTCGCGGACGCCGTCGGAGACGTTGCCCTTGACGTCGTGGCTCAGGATCGTGCCGAGCACTGCCACGCCGGCGGACCCGCCGAGCGAGCGGAAGAAGGCGACGACGGAGCTGGCGGCGCCCATGTCCTCGAGCCGCGTGTTGTTCTGGACGGCGAGCACCAGGTTCTGCATGGTGGCGCCGAGGCCCAGGCCGACGAGCGCCATGTAGAGGCCGACGACGTACAGCGGGGTGCTCGCGTCGATCGTGCCGAGCAGGCCGAAGCCGATCACGACGAGGAGCATGCCGCCGACCAGCCAGCGCTTCCAGACACCGGTGCGGCTGATGATCCGCCCGGAGGTGATGCTCGAGACGAGCAGGCCGCCGACCATGGCGATCGACATCAGGCCGGCCTCCGTCGGCGTCATGCCGCGCGAGTACTGGAAGTACTGGCTCAGGTAGACCGTGGCACCGAACATCGCGACGCCGATCATGACGGAGGCGAGGGTGGCCAGCGACGTCGTGCGGTCGCGGAAGAGTCGCAGCGGGATGATCGGCTCGCGGGCGAACCGGGCCTCGACGACGAGGGCGAGCGCGATGAGCAGCACGCCACCGACCACGAGCAGGGCCGACGTGGCGGAGACCCACGCGAAGTGCGCACCGGCGAGGGAGATCCAGACGAGCAGGAGGCTGACGCCGCCCATGATGAGCGTGGCGCCGAGGTAGTCGATCGAGACCTCGCGGCGCACGACGGGCAGGTGCAGCGTGCGCTGCAGCAGGACGAAGGCGGCGACGGCGAACGGCAGGCCGACGAAGAAGCAGCCGCGCCAGCCGAGCGGGCTGTCGACGATCACGCCACCGATGAGCGGTCCGCTGACGGTCGCGAGGGCGAAGACGGCGCCGATGTAGCCGGAGTAGCGGCCGCGCTCGCGCGGGCTGACCATCGAGGCGATGACGACCTGCACGAGGGCGGTCAGACCGCCGACGCCGAGACCCTGCACGGCACGGGCGCCGATGAGCACGCCCATGCTCTGGGCGGAGGCGGCGATGAGCGAGCCGATCGTGAAGATGACGAGCGCCACCTGCACGAGCAGCTTCTTGCTGAACAGGTCGGCGAGCTTGCCCCAGATGGGCGTGGTGGCCGTCATGGTGAGCAGCGTCGCGACGACGACCCAGGTGTACCCGGTCTGGCTGCCCTTCAGGTCGGTGACGATCCGCGGCAGGGCGTTCGTGACGACGGTGCTGGACACCATGGCGACGAACATCGCGAGGAGGAGGCCGCTCAGCGCCTCGAGCACCTGGCGATGGGTCATCTCCCCGCTGTCCTCGGACGACGGTGGTGCGGTGGCGGTGGTGGGTTCTGGCACGGCTGCTCTCTCTGCTCGGCTGGACTGGTTGACGACGACAACCATACTCCGATGGTTGTCAACTGCAACCAAGCCTGGCGTGACCTCGGCCACCTCGTCCCTGCGTCGGCCATGATGGGCCCATGACCGCGCTCGGAGTCGCCCTCGTCGCCCTCGCAGCACTGCTGCACGTGTACATCTTCTGGCTCGAGTCCTTCGCGTGGACGACCCCGCGGGGACGCCGCACCTTCGGCCTGCGCCCCGAGGAGGCCGAGGCCACGCGCGAGCTCGCCTTCAACCAGGGCTTCTACAACCTCTTCCTGGCCGTGACGGCCGGCGCAGGAGCCGTGCTCGTGGCGCTCGACGTCACCACCGTCGGCGCCACCCTGGCGTTCACGGGCGCGGGCTCGATGGTCGCTGCCGCCCTCGTCCTCCTCGTGTCGAGCCCCGACAAGGCGCGCGCCGCCGTCGCGCAGGGCACGCTGCCGCTGCTCGGCGTCGTCGCGCTGGCCGTCGGCCTGCTCTGAGCACCCCCGCTCCGCCGCACCGGCCGCGGGTCGGCAGGGCGTCGGGGGCCCGCGCGGGGTGTGCACCGCGGGTACGCACCCGTTCCTGAATCGACCCGGATCGTCGGGGCCAGAGGGGTCCGAGACCACGTCGGATGGGACGGACGACCCATTCGAGGCGCTGAACGGGATCGCGATGTTTGGCGTTCTGCACCTCGGGTATGGCTCCCGTCACACACGCCAGCATTCGGGGGGATGCATGCCAGGGATCGACAACGCCATCGTCCACTACTACGACCGCCTACGACCTGGCCCGACCGAGGGAGCGGGCCCGACCGAGGGACCCTCGTTCGAGCTGCCCGACCTCGACGAGCGCTGGCGGGAGTTCTTCGCCGTCTCGAGCATCGCCGCCGCCCCGCTGCACGCGCCATCGGCGTTCGACGGGCTGGACGTGGTGCTGCTCGACCTCATGGGCAATCCGCGGACGCGCACCACGAAGACGAACCCGTCGCTGCTCATGGTGGCCCGCGCCGTCGTCCACGTCACCTCGACGGGGCGGCCCCTCACGATCGTCACCCCGTCGTCGGCGAACAAGGCAACCGCCCTGCGCGACGCCGTCCTCCGCGCCTACGAGTGTGGTCTCGTCTCGCCCGAGGAGCTCAACGTCGTCTGTCTGGTGCCGCCCTCCTCGGTGGAGAAGATCTGGTCGTCGCCGCTCGCCACCCACCCGGAGTGGGCTCGCCGGAACCCGGTGCTGGTCCTGGACGAGGGCGCGCGCTCGTCGGTCAAGCAGGTCGTCGAGGCCCTCCGGGTCCACCACCAGCAGGGTGCGGACCACCAGGACGACGCCACCTGGTGGTTCACGATGCAGCTCGACAACTACACGTTCGCGGATCGCCTGCGGGCCTGGTTCGAGACCGACCTCCTCCCCACGGACGGGCGCCGCTGGCACTCCCACGCCGTGTCCAGCGCCTTCGGCCTGCTGGGTCACGCGCGGGGGACTCCCTCGACCGGTCCCCACCCGGGGTACCTCCTGGTCCAGCACCTGGCGACGCCGGACATGGTCCTGCACCTGCGCACCGGGTCCTTCGACCGAGCCGGCCTCCCCCGCTACGACCTCACGCCGAGGGGGTTCGCGCAGCAGGGTGACCCGCACTTCCCCGGGGTGACGCAGTCCCTCGACGAGGTCCTCGAGCCCACCTTCTACACCCACGCGCCGCCGACCCAGGAGCGCATGCAGCGACTCATCGAGGAACGCGGCGGCGACGGGATCGTGGTGTCGCTGCAGGAGTGCCTCGAGACCTACGACGTCGTGCGGGGACTCCTCCGCGACCTCGTGCCCCTGCCCGCGGACCCTCGCGACCTCCGCGAGTGGTCGTTGTCCATGGCGATGACCGGCAGCCTCCTGGCGGCACGGCGGGGACTGCTCGACGACGTCGAGTCGCTCGTGGTCCACGCCAGCGGCTCCTACGCGGTCGGCGACTACGTCCCCGTGCCGGCGCACGTCACCGCGACGGTCGGCTCCGCGCAGGAGCTGGCCGACGTGGTCCGGACGACGCAGGCCCGCACCTCCACCAGCACGTCCGCACGACCCACCAGCAGAAGGAGAAGCACCATGACGCACTGCCCCATCAGCATCCTGTCCGCCGTCGACTTCAACGACGAGGTGATCCCACGCGACGACCTGGTCCGGACGGCGCGCGACATGCTCGACGAGCACGGGTACGTCCAGCTGGTCAACGTCCCCGACGACTTCCACTACGTCGACTTCGCCTCGAAGTTCGGCGACTTCGTGCCCAACTACGGCGGCCCCGTGGTCGGCGACGTGCGGCCGGAGCCGGGGATGGAGGACGTCTACCACGCGGGGAACACCAGACCGCTGACCCCGCACACCGAGGGGTACGACTTCACGACGCCGCCACCTCGCTACCTCATGCTCTGGTGCGTCACGCCCGCCTCCGGCGAGGGCGGTGAGACGACCATCGGTGACACCAAGCCCTGGATCGAGGCGCTCGACGACAGCGACCGCGAGCACCTCTACTCCACCGTCTTCCACTGGAAGACGACCGACGGCATCGCACGCAAGGGGCTCGACCTGCACACCGAGCACCCTGTGCTCGAGGACATGGGCGCACCGACCCCCACCGTCCGCTTCTCCTGCAACAACCTGCTGCACGAGGACGACGACGTCGCCGTGCGTCTACAGGCCGAGTGGCAGCGTCGCTACGCCGACGAGGCCGTCTGGATCCGTTACCACCGCAACGACGTCCTGCTGTGGGACAACTGGCGCGTCCTGCACGCACGCAACGCCTTCTCCGACCCGCAGCGCCACCTGCGTCGTCTGCAGATCCGACCGGCCGGCGTCCTCGCCGGCGTCCAGGGCTGAGGTCACGCCATCAGGCCGCACGCCAGGACGATCATGGTCGTCGGGACCGGCCGCTTCGCGACGCAGCTCGTCCGGCGACTCAGCACCGTCGTCGACGTCCCGCTGCACGTCGTGCAGTGCGGTCGCGGGCACCGGACGTCACAGGAGGAGGTCCACGCCGACGACCTCGTGCAGCACACCTACGCCCGGACCCCGAGCCTGTCCGGGCCTCGGGGCCGCGAGGACCTGCAGGCTCTGCTCGAGCGGTGGGGACCGTCGGTCGTCGTGGTCGCGACGTCGCACTACTCGCCCTACGCGGGGGGCGCCGGGGGTGTCCCGTTCGGCTCCTCGCTGGCGCAACAGCTGCCCGTCGCCCTCACGGTGGCTGAGGTGGCCCACACCCGCTCCCGGCCACCGCTGCTGCTCAACGCCTGCTACCCCGAGCTGGTGAACACCGTGTGCTCGATGCTCGAGCTGCCGTTCCACGCCGGTCTCGGCAACGCCCAGACCCTCAACTGGAGCGAGCGCGCGGACGAGGCGACACGAGTCCTCGGCCATCACGCCCACCTCGGCTCGGGTGACGTCGCCGCTCCTCTCGTGGCGGCGACGGACCTGCGGACCGTCCACGAACCCTCCCGATCCGAGCTGGACCGCATCGCCCGTCGCCGCGCACTGCCGCGGGAGCAGCGCAACGCGTTCGGGGCGACGGCAGCCGGAGACCTCGTAGCGACGCTGGCGGCGTCGGGGACCTGCACGGACCTCCTCCCCGGCGTCGGCACGTTCGGCGGCGCGGTGCCGGTCTCCCTCTCTCTCGGGTCCGGAGCCGCCGCCTCGGCGGAGGCCGACGTCCTCCTGCGCCCCGAGGACGCGACGCTCGCCCGCGCGCGTCACCGAGCAGCGAGCGCGTCGGAGGGGTGGACGTTCGACGAGGGTCGGCTCGAGCTCTCGGCGCAGGCGGCGGAGGGCATGGGCGCGTGGGCGCCGTCGAGCACGATCCTCGACGCCGCCGGCCTTCGAGCGTGGGCCACGAGGACCATCGCCTCGCTCCACGGCACGCTCGCGCAGGGAGCCCACCCGTGAGGGCCGACCGGATCCTGCGAGCGCGAGTCCGCCACGCCTGGGACAACACGGCGAATCCGGTGGTCGGCCGAGCCCACACCCAGTGGGACGTCGTCCGCGGCGTCCCCCACGTCGTCAGCCGCGTCGTCGACGACCCCGCGGCGCCCACCGTCGGGTACCGCGGCTTCCACCAGGGCCTCGCCAACGTGCTCCAGCTGACCGACGTGCTGCGCGCGCGGTCGTTCCCGGGCCGGGTCGAGTGGACCACCGAGGCCCCGTCGCGGTCGGCACGCCGCGCCTCCCGGCAGGAGACCGCCGACATCGAGCTCGTCGGCGCGCCGAGCGGGACGGTCCTGTCGTCGCCGGGAGAAGCGACCGTCGTCCTGCCCTTCCGCGTCCACCTCGTGGTGCGGACGCCCGACCTGGCGACGGTCCGCGCCCACGTGTCGAAGCGAGAGCGGCCTCGCTTCAACGAGTCCCTGCGCCACGAGCGCTTCCGACCACGGATCGTCCGCGACGAGGCCTCGGTCGTCGACTTCTTCCATCGGATGCACCGTCCCACGATGCAGGCGCGTCATGCCGAGAAGTCTCGGACGGAGTCGCTCGAGGCAGCCGTGCTCCTCGCCTCGCGCGGCGGGCTCTTCCTCGCCGACGACGCCGACGGCCCCGTCGCCGGGTGCCTGTACACGGTGCGTCGCGGTGTCTTCACCACGCGACTGCTGGGAGTGCGTGACGGAGCGGACGAGCACTACGACAGCGGCGCGTTCAAGGCGCTCTACCACCTCATGATGCAGCACTGCGCCCTCGCCGACGGGCTGGAGACCATGGACCTCTTCGGCACGGAGGCCTTCTGCTCGAAGGGCATCTACCAGTGGAAGCGACGCCTCGGTGCCGCCGTGGTGGAGGCTCCCAACCACTTCGGCTCCAAGCAGCTGCTGATGAGCGTCACCCGGGACCGGCCGGGCGTCCGACGCTTCCTCGTCGAGAACCCCGTCCTCGCCCGCATGCCGCGCGACGTGACCCTGCACGGGTCACCTCCGGCTGCCGACGCCGCGCTGAGGCCGCTGCGCTTCGTCGACACCGGCCTCTCGCCCGGGCACCCCGTGGCGACGACAGCGCGAGGGCTCGAGCCCGAGCTCACGGTCGACCTCGACACCTTCCTCGCCGCTCCGGCGAGCATCGCGCCGAGGAGGACCGTGTGACGAGCCGCCACGGCAGGGCAGGGCGACCCTCGGACCCGCCCACCGAGACGTCCCTCCGCTGGCGGCTGCTTCCCCACAGCGTCGTGCGCATGGCGGGGTTCGCGTTCGACCGCCTCGACGTCCTGCAGGACACGGCCGTGACGAGTGCTGCCCTGGCGGTGCTCGAGGCGCGTCGTGCCCGCCAGGACCCGAGGCCGAGCGGGAGTACGAGAACGCGCACGCGACGAGCTGCGCCGCCACCGGGTCACGTCTGCACCGGGAGTTCGCCGACGACCCCCTGCTGCGTGCCACGGTGATGCTGTCGAACGAGGACCTCTGGGCCCGACTCCGGCCGTGGCTCGACCGGACGCCCCCGGACGACCTCACTCGACGGGATCGACGGCACGTCGACACCCTCGCCCTGTACCTGCAACGCTGCTGCGCCAAGAACGACACGGCGAGCCACCACGGGCCCTTCGCCCCGGGGAGCGTGCACCGTGGCGCCACCGGGCTGCGTCTCTCGGGAGAACGCCACCGCCTCCCTCTCCTGTCGCGTCGAGCGACGTACGAGATCTGCGAGACGCTCCGCGACGACGCCACCCTCCGCCCCCACCTGCCGGTCCGCGTCTCGCCCGCCGTCGTCCGTCCGTCCGACCTGCCGCCCGGCGACGACTCGGTGCGCACGTGGATGGTGGAGCTGGACCACACCCGCCGCGCGAGCAGACTGCACGACGTCGCGACCGTCACACCTCTGCACCTGACCGGCGGACAGCACGCCCTGCTGGTCGACCTGCTGCAACGTGCGCGGGACGCGCGGGAGGTGACGGTCCGCGACGTCGAGCGCATGGCGCGTCGGCGAGGTGTCAGCGGGACGGACCTGGACGCGCTCTACCGCGATCGCGCGCTCGAGGTCGGGCCGCACGTGCCCTACGGCGAGCCCGACCCGCTCCCCCACCTGCTCGCAGCGGTACCACCCGACCATGCGGCGTCGAGCCTGCTGCACGAGTGCGGCGCGGCGGTGCGTGCCTTCGGCGTACGCCCCGCACCGGACGACGACGCGGCGCTGACGGCGGTGAACGACGCAGTGCGGTCGATCGTCCGTCAGGTCCGACGACCTGCTCGGGCGGCGACCTTCTACAGCGACCGCAGCTTCGTGCACGAGGAGTGCATCGGACCGCTCGAGGAGCTCAGGACCGGCGCTCGGGCCCACGCGCTGCTCGAGGACGCCCTGCAACCGGTCCTCGAGCTGTTCATGGCCCGGGCGCACCTGGCCCACCAGGCCCAGGTCGCCGCCTTCGCCGCGTGGTTCGACCACACCTTCGCCTCGTCCAGCGTGAGCGTCGAGACGTACGTCCGCGCACTCCTGGACGACGCGGCGGGTCTGGAGTCGATCGCGCACGAGGTCAGCAGCAGCGCGCTGCGCTCCGACGAGCGCCTCCGCGCCGTTCTCGACCTGGACCCGCTCGCCGCGCGACAGGTCCTCGACCCGGGCGTGATCCACCGGTTCCTGGACGAGGCGAGCGCCGGGACGCCCGTGCGCGGGCCGGCGATCTGCAACCCGGACGTGATGATCCACGCCGGCAGTGCCGGCGACCTGGACGCGGGTCGGTTCCGTCTCGTGGTCGGTGACCTGCACGCCGACGAGGACAACCTCACGCACGGACTCTTCGGGCCCTTCCTCGCCAGCCACGCGCCCGAGCTCCCTGACACGGTCCTGGCGGCGTACCGACAGCTCGTGGGTCCGTCGGAGCGACTGGTCGACGTGTGTCTCGCGCACCGCAACAAGACGTTCCTGCGTCAGCCGCTGGACCTCGTCGACCTCGAGCTGCAGGACCCGAGCCCGCGACCCTCGACCCGCCTCCGCCTCGACGAGCTGCTGGTCGTGCGCACCCCCCGGGGACTCGCCCTGCGCGAGCAGGGGCGTCCGGAGGACCTGCGGCTCGTGACGCTGCCCCTCGCGTGGTCCGGGGTGGAGATCAACCCCTTCGCCGTGTTCGGGTTCCCGCAGCGCGACGGGGCACCGCTCCTTCCCCTCGGGACGGAACGCCACCTCCCTCGACTCGAGCTCGGGCCCGCCGTCGTGCAGCGGGAGACGTGGGCCGTCGATCCGCGGACGGTGGCTCCCGGGTCCCCCACCACCCAGTTCCTCGCCGTCCAGCAGCTCCGACGCGACCACGGCATGCCCGCGCACGTCTACGCGAAGAGCGCCGACGAGCCGAAGCCCGTGTTCGTGGACCTCGACAGCCCGCTCCTCGTGAAGGCCTTCGCGGCGCTGTGCCGCGACACGAGCGAGGACGTGGTGGTCCAGGAGATGTTCCCGTCCCGCGCAGGACTGTGGGTGGACTGGGGCGACGGACCCGTCACGTCGGAGCTGCGGTGCACCGCCGTCACCGGACGAGCTCTCGACCCGGACCGAGGAGAGGAAGCATCATGATCACGCCCCCACGACCGTCGGCACCCCTGGAGCTCGTCCGCGGGACCGTCCGGGAGGGCACCGCGGACACCGGCATCCCGCCGCGCGAGGGATGCCCGCTCTCCCCCGTCGTCCTGCCGCGGGCGACCGAGCGCGAGGTCCAGCGGGCCGGTCTCGCTCTCCTCGACCTGTCGCGTCGCACTGTCCTCGACCTCGGCGACAGCACGCAGGCGCGGATGGAGGCCTTCGGGACCACGGCGGAGGACTACCCGTTGTTCAGCCGGGACCAGCAGTTCGAGGACCGCTTCTGCGACGTCTTCGCGCGTCCGGACTTCGTGGTCACGGACGCAGGCCCCCAGATCTTGGAGTTCAACGTGAGCGGCGCCGTCGGTGGTGTGCCGGAGCTGAGCACGTTGCAGAGCGCGCTCTCCGACGTCTACGCACGGGACGAGGGGGTCACCTGGGACTGGAGCGACCCGTACGACGATCGCGCGCGCACCTTCGCCGACGTGGTCCGCGCATGCGGCCTCGAGCCACGCGTGCTGGTGCTGGGCTCGGTGCGCGACCTCAAGCACACCGACAGCACCAAGATCTTCGACCTGGAGGTCGCCGCGTTGGACCGCGCCGGCCTGCAGGGCGACTTCGCGGAGCCGGAGGGCCTCGTGCCTCTGCTCGAGTCGCTCCCGGCAGGCGCCGTCTCGCACCCGCTCAGCCTCAGGATGTTCACGGTCCCCGAGTGGGCCGAGCTCGGCATCGACCTGACGCCCGTCCGGGAGTGGCTCGACCGTGGCTCGTGGCTGCTCACCTCCCAGACGTCGTCGTTCCTCGCCAACAAGAAGACCCTCGCCTGGCTCTCGGAAGGACTGCCCTGGATGACCGCGCGCGAACGCGAGCTGGTCGACCGGTACGTGCCCTGGTCGCGGGTGACCGGGGACCGGGACACCTCCCTGCCCGACGGCTCCCGCGGCGCGCTCGGCACCTACGCCTTGGCTCACCAGGACGACCTCGTCCTGAAGAAGGGCATCGGCATGCAGGGCCTCCAGGTCACCGTCGGCCGCGACACGACAGCGGCGGGGTGGTCCGACGCCGTCGAGGCGGCGGTCCGTGACACCGACTCCGTGGTGCAGCGGTACGTCGAGCCGTCGCTCCAGGAGGTGTGGATGAGCCACGGGCCTGCGGAGGACGAGGTGGAGCTGCTGCGGACGCGCCCCATCGTCAGTTACTTCCTGTTCGGTCGTCGCGCCGGGAGCGGGTGGGCCCGCTTCCGACCTGACGACACCTTCGGCGTGGTGAGCCGCGAAGGGTTCAACGCCTACGAGACCGCCATCGCACCCCGCGAGGAGACACCATGAACTCGACCACGGCACCACCGACGACGCCGCCCCGCCCGCCCGGCGTCGCGGAGCCATCGGGCTTCGCAGCCTCGGCAGCAGCCCTCTACGAGGACCTCGTCGCGGACGGCGCGACGTCCCACGTCGGCACGCCCTGCGGCATCCTCGCGCCGCTGTGGACCCAGGCGGAGAACGATCCTCGGGTGACGCTGACGACGATCTCGCGGGAGGACACCGCGCTCGCCTTCGCCGCGGGCCAGGCGCTCGCCGGGGGACGGCCGGTCGTGCTGATGCAGAACTCGGGCTTCGGGAGCTGCGTGAACGTCATGGCGTCCCTGGTCTGCGCCTTCGAGCTGCCAGTGACGCTCGTCGTGAGCCTGCGCGGCACCGGGGTCGACCACACGGCCGAGAACCGCGGCATGGGCGCTGTGACCCGGACGCTCCTCGATGCGTGGCGCGTCCCCTGCGTCGCGCTCGACGAGCCCGGCTCACGGGCTCCGCTCCACCGGCTCGACCCGGTCGGCCCTCGGGCGGTGCTCGTGGGTCCCAGCTACTTCGGATGGCGCCCGTGAGCCGCGACGGCGAGACGCTCCGCCCCGACCTGCCGTGCCTGACCAAGGACGAGCTCGTCGCGCACGTCGTGGAGAGGTACGAGGACCGGCCGATCGTCCTCACGACGGGCTACGTCTCCCGCATCGCCTACGGACTGCGCCCCGGTGCGCCGAACCACTTCTACATGGTCGGCAGCATGGGCATGGCGGCCGCGATCGCGCGTGGTGTGTCGTCGCGGTGGTCGGACCCGGAGCGCGCGCCGGTGGTGCTCGACGGCGACGGTGCGGTGCTCATGGGTCTGCACGGGTTGTTGCTGGAGCAGGAGACCACGGGCTGCCCGATCCTCCACCTCGTCGCCGACGATGCTGCGTACGCGTCCACCGGTTCCCAGGCGGTCCCCTCGAGCCGTCGCCGCATCAGGGACCTGGCCGATGCCGCCGGCTACACCCGTCCGGCGCTGGTGTCGGGCGACGAGGTCGATCTCGAGCGGGTGCTCGACACGGCCGATGCGACGGTCGCGGGCGGGCGCAGCACCTTGGTCCAGTGCCTGGTGCGCTCCGGGCCGCCGCCTCGCGCCCGCGTCGAGTCTGCACTCCCCGCGGTCGCCGAGGCCTTCGGCTCGTTCTGCCGGGACAGGGCGGACGGCCGCGCCCGCGGCGCCGACACAACCCGAAAGACGGACCGCCGGTGACGCGACGAGGACACCGCCGACGACCGGACGTCGCGGAGACGGGAGCGGACACGGCCGACCGGCAGCCAGCACGCGCCGACGAGGTCCCGCCGCGGTCCTACACCTCGCTGCTGCGTGATCCCCAGTTCGCGGGTCTGTTCCTCACCCAGGTGTGCACCGTCCTGGCGACGTCCGTGAGCGGTCTCTACCTCGGCACCATCGTGAACGAGGAGACGGGATCGCCGTTCCTCACGTCGTTCGCGATCTTCGCGCCCTCGCTGGCCAACCTGGTGAGCGCGGCGAGCCTCATGTCGGTCGCCGACACGCGGGCACCGCGTCGCACGATGACGCTGCTGCAGGTCGGGATCGCGGTCACGATCGGGGCACAGGCCCTGCCCGTCCCTCTCTGGGCACGGTTCGCGCTGCTGCTCCTGAGCGGCGCCCTGACCGCCCTGAGTGCAGGCATCCGACTCGGCCTGGTGAGCCTGACGGTCGGTCGGGCGGGCTACGCGCCGGCGAGGAGCCTGCTCAACCTCACCAACGGGGCGGTCCAGGTGACCGGGTACGCGTTCGGTGCGCTCCTCGTCCGCGTCGCGAACGCTCCCACGGTGTTCTGCGCGCTGGCCGCGCTCATGGCCCTGGCCGCGGTCGCGGTGGTCCTCTGCGTCCGCAGGCTGCCCCCTCGGTCCCCCGCGGGCCGGCCCCCCACCGACGCAGGCACCCGGAGCGCACGAGGTACCCGCTCGGCCCTCGGCAGCACCCACGCCGTCAACGCCTGGGTCCTGCGCCAGCCACGGACGCGCGTCCTCCTCCTCGCGTTGTGGGTGCCGAACGGTCTGGTCGTCGGTGCGGAGAGCCTGTTCATCCCCTACGCCGGCACGCACGCCGGCTTCCTGCTGGCGGCGGGGGCAGCGGGCATGATGGTCGGCGACCTGGTCGTGGGTCGCTTCGTCTCCCGTCGCGGGCGGGGTCGGATCAACGTCGCCCAACGACTGCTCCTCGCCGTTCCCTACCTCTTCTTCGTGCTCGTCCTCCCGTGGCAGCTCGCGACCGTCCTGGCCTTCGTCGCCAGCCTCGGCTTCTCGGCGTCGCTCCACCTGCAGGAACGCCTGGTCGAGGCCACGCCCGACGAGCGAGCCGGCCAGGTCCAGGGCCTGGAGGCGTCCGGGCGGACGGCCGGCCAGGGCGTCTGCGCCCTGGCTGCCGGAGCACTGGCCGAGCTGGTCGGCCCGGGGGCTGCGATCTCGGTGTTCGCGACGGCGTCGCTCGCGGTCACCCTCGTCCTCTCCCCGCTGCTGCGCCGCTCCGCCTCCGACTGACGACGCAGGAGGGCCCGGACCGTCGCGGTCCGGGCCCTCCTGTGCGTGCAGGGTGCGTCAGCGGTGCAGGTCGAAGCGGTCGGCCTCCATGACCTGGACCCAGGCGCCCACGAACTCCTCGACGAACGCGTCGGCGCCGTCATCGCTCGCGTACACCTCGGCCACGGCCCGCAGCTCGGAGTTCGAGCCGAAGACCAGGTCGGCGCGGCTGCCCGTCCAGCGGACGGCGCCGGCGGCGTCGCGGCCCTCGTAGATCCCGGCCTCGGGGTCCACCGACGTCCACGTGACGTCCATGTCGAGCAGGTTCACGAAGAAGTCGTTCGTGAGCGTGCCCGGGGCGTCGGTGAGGACACCGAGCGTCGACCGGTCGTACGTGGCGCCCAGCACCCGCAGACCGCCGACCAGCGCGGTCAGCTGCGGGGCGCTGACCCCGAGCAGGTTCGCGCGGTCCAGCAGCAGGTGCTCCGCCGGCAGCCGGTTGCCCTTGCCGAGGTAGTTGCGGAACCCGTCGGCCCGCGGCTCGAGCCACTCGAAGGACTCGACGTCGGTGTGCTCGAGGGTCGCGTCGACACGGCCCGGCGTGAACGGCACCTCCAGCTCGCGACCGGCCGCCTTCGCGGCCAGCTCGATGCCGACACCGCCCGCGAGGACGATGAGGTCGGCGAGGGAGACGTAGGTCCCCGACTCCGCCTGGATGCCCTCGAGCACGCCGAGGACACGACGCAGCTCGCCCGGGTTGTTGACCTCCCAGCCGACCTGCGGCTCGAGGCGCACCCGTGCACCGTTGGCGCCACCGCGCTTGTCGCTGCTGCGGAACGTCGAGGCCGACGCCCACGCGGTGCCGACCAGGTCGGTCACGCTCAGGCCGGAGTCGGCGACACGCTGCTTGAGGTCCGCGATCGCCGCGGCGTCGAGCGGGGCGCCCGTCGCCTCGGGCAGCGGGTCCTGCCAGATCAGCGTCTCCGCCGGGACCTCGGGGCCGAGGTAGCGGTCCTTCGGGCCCATGTCGCGGTGCGTGAGCTTGAACCAGGCTCGCGCGAACGCGTCGGCGAACGCGGCCGGGTCGTCCTTGTAGCGGCGCGAGATCTGCTCGTAGGCCGGGTCGACGCGCAGCGCCACGTCGGTGACGAGCATGCGCGGCTTGCGGTTCGGGCCGCCGTGGGCGTCGGGGATGATCGCCTCGGCGTCCTTGGCCTCGAACTGCCAGGCGCCGGCGGGGCTCTTGGTCAGCTCCCACTCGTAGCCGAAGAGCAGCTCGAAGTAGTCGTTGGACCACTGGACGGGCGTGCGCGTCCAGGTGACCTCCAGGCCCGACGTGATCGTGTCGTTGCCGTGGCCGGCGCCGAAGGAGTTCTTCCAGCCCAGGCCCTGCTCCTCCAGCGACGCGCCCTCGGGCTCGGCGCCGACGTACTTCTCGGGGTCGGCCGCACCGTGGGTCTTGCCGAGCGTGTGGCCGCCGGCGATGAGGGCGACGGTCTCCTCGTCGTTCATGGCCATGCGGCCGAACGTCTCGCGGATGTCGCGGGCCGCGGCCAGCGGGTCGGGCTCGCCGTTGGGGCCCTCGGGGTTGACGTAGATGAGGCCCATCTGCACGGCGGCGAGGGGGCGCTCGAGCTCACGGTCGCCGGAGTAGCGCTCGTCCCCGAGCCACTCGGTCTCCGGGCCCCAGTACACGTCGGCGTCCGGCTCCCACACGTCCTCACGACCGCCGGCGAAGCCGAAGGTCTCAAAGCCCATGGACTCCAGCGCCACGTTGCCGGTGAGCACGATGAGGTCGGCCCAGGAGAGGTTCTTGCCGTACTTCTTCTTGACCGGCCAGAGCAGACGGCGGGCCTTGTCGAGGTTGCCGTTGTCGGGCCAGCTGTTCAGCGGGGCGAAGCGCTGCTGACCGGCGCCCGCGCCGCCACGGCCGTCGTGCACGCGGTAGGTGCCGGCGCTGTGCCACGCCATGCGGATCATGAGACCGCCGTAGTGCCCGAAGTCGGCGGGCCACCAGTCCTGCGAGGTCGTGAGGACCTGCTCGATGTCGCGCTTGACCTCGGCGAGGTCGAGCGACTCGAACGCCGCGGCGTAGTCGAAGTCGTCGCCGAGCGGGTTGGCGACCGACGGGTTCTTCGCGAGGATCTTGAGGTTCAGGCCCTCGGGCCACCACACCTTGTTGGCGTCCTGGCGCGTCGGGTACGGCAGGCTGTCGTGCGCGACGGGGCACTGGCCCTCCGGCGCACCCTTGGCCTCCAGGGGGTCGTTCATCTCGCCGACTTCGGCGTTCGGCTTGTCGTGCTCGCTCACGATGTTCCTCTCAGGTGGGTGGACGGTGCGGACCGCTGCCCTCAGGCGGGCGCGGGAGTCTGGGGATCGCGCGGAGTCTCGGCCGACCCGGCGCGCGCACAGGCGGGGCAGGTGCCCCAGAAGATGACCTCGGCCTCGTCGATGACGAAGCCGTGGTCCTGCGACGGGACGAGGCAGGGCGCCTCCCCCGTCGCGCAGTCGACGTCGGCGATGGTGCCGCAGGTGCGGCACACGACGTGGTGGTGGTTGTCGCCGACGCGCCGCTCGTACCGGGCCGTGTGGCCGTGCGGCTGGATACGACGCACGAGACCGGCCTCGGTGAGCGCGGCCAGCGAGTCGTAGACCGCCTGGTGCGAGACGTCGGGGACGTCTCGCCGCGCGGCGTCGATGACGTCGCCGGTGTCGGCGTGCGGCAGCCGCTCGAGCGCCTCCAGCACGGCCACCCGTGGACGGGTGACACGCAGACCGACCCCGCGGAGGAGCTCGGCGACGTCGAGGTGCGGCATGACCTCGACTCTACCGGCTTTCTTGAACGAGTCAAGAAAGGACACGCGGTGTTCACCTGCTGCCCGCGTCCCCGTTCCTCGCCCGCGCGGACGAGCCGACGCCCCCGCCTGCACCTACCCTGGTCCGATGACGATCAGCGGCGCTCGTCGAGCCGAGTTCATCGAGTCCTTCGCCCGCGCGTGGACGTCGCGGGGCGCCTCGCGCACCGAGGGACGGATCGCCGCGTACCTGCTCCTCGACGAGTCCGACGGCGTCACGGCCGCCCAGATCGCCGCCGACCTCGACGTGAGCACGGGGTCGGTCTCCAACGCCACGCGCAGCCTCGCCGACGCCGGCTTCCTCCACCACGAGCGACGTCCCGGCGAGCGCGCGACCCGCCACTTCATGGCGCGCGACGTGTGGGGCCGCTTCCTGCAGCACGAGCGGCCCTACCTGCAGGCCCAGCGCGACCTCGCCGCCCGCGCGCTGCCCGACGTCCCCGAGGGCAGCCCCGCCCACGAGCGGCTCACCCACATGCACCACTACATGGCGTGGCTGCTCGACGACGTCCGCCTCGACGAGCGTTGGCAGGAGGTCAAGGCCGGGCGCGCTGATCCTGCAGCGGGATCATCAGCGGAGTAGCCGACTCGGGGTCCTCGACCAGGCGGCACCGGACCCCGAAGACCTCCTCGACCTGGGCGCTCGTCACGACCTCGCGCGCCGTCCCCTCGGCCACGACGTCGCCGTCGCGCATGAGCACGACGCGGTCGGCGTAGCGGGCCGCCTGGTTCAGGTCGTGCAGCACCGCCACGACGGTGCGTCCGGCGGCCCGGATCTCCTGGCACAGGTGCAGCACGTCGAGCTGGTGCGCGAGGTCGAGGAACGACGTCGGCTCGTCGAGCAGGACGAACTCGGTCTGCTGCGCGAGGACCATGGCGATCCAGGCGCGCTGGCGCTGCCCTCCTGAGAGGTCCGCCACCCGGCGACCTGCCAGCGCCTCGACGCCCGTGGCCGTCAGTGCCGAGGCGATCGCCTCGTCGTCGCCCTCGCTCCACTGCCGCCGCGGCGCGTGGTACGGGTGCCTGCCCCGCGCGACCAGCTCCTCGACGGTGATGCCGTCGGGCACCACGGGCTCCTGCGGCAGCAGGCCGATGCGTCGGGCGACGTGCTTGGAGCGGTGCCGCTCGAGGGGCACGCCGTCGAGCACGACCTGGCCCGCGGTCGGCCGCAGCGTCCGGGCGAGGGTCTTGACCAGCGTCGACTTGCCGCAGCCGTTGGGCCCGATGACGGCCGTGAAGTGGCCGCGGCTCACCGTGAAGTCGAGGTCGCGCAGCACCGGGGCGCCGCCGTAGCCCACGGTGATCCCGTCGGCACGCAGGGATGACTCGTTCATGTCGTGACGTTCCTCCAGTGGACGAGCAGCAGGTAGCCGAGGTAGGCGCCGCCGACCCCGATCGTGACGACCCCGACGGGCAGTCCCTCCGCGGCGGGGACGTGCTGGGCGACCACGTCGGCGGAGAGCACGATCAGCACGCCGACGAGCGCCGAGGCCACGAGGTTGGGGCCCACGGCGCCGGTGAGGCGTCGGGCGACGTGCGGCGCGGTCAGCGCGACGAACGAGATGGGCCCGGACACCGAGACGGCGACGGCGGCCAGCAGCACCGACAGCACGATGGCCCAGGTCCGGGTCGCCGACGCGCGGGCACCGAGCGCGTCGCAGAGCTCGTCGCCCATGTCCATGACGAGCAGCCGGTGGTGCAGGGCGGCGACGCACGGCAGCAGCAGGAGCAGGCCCCCCGCGATGGTCGCGGCGTGCCCGAGGTCGCGGGCCGACAGCGAACCGACCGTGTAGGCGGCCAGGGCGTGCGCGCTGTCGCGCATCTCGACGGCCACCACGTACTGCGTCACCGCGGTGCACATGGCTGCCACGCCGATGCCGGTGACGATGACCCGCGCCGGCGACGCGAAGCCCGAGCCGTTCGCCAGGTACACGATGCCGATCGCCGCGCCGGCTCCCAGCACCGCTCCGACAGGGGCGGGCACGGTGGAGCCGAGCACCACCGTCACGGCCACGCCCGCCCCCGCGCCGGCGGCGAGGCCGATGACGTCGGGGCTGCCCAGCGGGTTGCGGGTCACCGTCTGGAACAGCGCGCCCGCGACACCGAGGGCGACCCCCACCCCGACCGCGACCAGCAGACGTGGACCCCGCAGCCGCTCGAGCACGAACCGCGACCTCGCGTCGAGGTCGCCGGTGACGGCGTCGCGCAGGTCCGCCACGGACAGGCCCAGCCGGCCGAGCGAGAGCGTCAGCAGCGAGAGCACCACGCTCACCGCCACGATGCCCAGGCAGACGGTCAGGGTGCGGCGACGCACGGGCACGACCACCCGCCGCACGGTCGCGCTCACGCGGCGGCCCTCGTCCGTCGCACGGCCGCGAGCAGGAACGGCGCGCCGAGGAACGCGGTGACGACACCGACCATGAGCTCGGTGGGTCGCGCCACGACCCTGGCCAGCACGTCGGAGCCCACGAGCAGCGTGGCCCCCAGCAGCAGGGCCACGGGCACCTGCCACCGCAGGTCGGAGGCGACGAGCGCCCGCACGACGTGCGGGACCGCCAGGCCGACGAAGACGATCGGCCCGGCCGCCGCCGTGGCCGCCGCCGCGAGCAGCGTCGCCGCGGCGAGGGCCCCGAGCCGCACCCACGCGACCCGCACACCGAGCGACGTCGCGACGGCGTCGCCGAGCTGCACGGTGTTCAGGCCCGGTGCGACCAGCACCGTCAGGACGAGACCGACGAGCATGACCGGGGCCACCATCGCCAGCGTCTCCCACCGCACCCCGGCCAACGACCCGACCACCCAGAAGCGGTAGGAGTCGAAGGCGTCGGGCCGGGTCAGGATCATCGCCTGGACGTAGGCGCCCAGCACCGCGCTGACGACCGCGCCGGCGAGGATCAGCGGGACCACCGACTCGCCGCCGGCGCGTCGACCGAGGGCGTAGACGACGGCCACGGCGACGAGGGCGCCCGGGATCGCCACCCACACTATGGCCGTCCCGTTCCCGAGCCCGAGGAACGCCGTGGCGGTCACGATGGCGGCCGACGCGCCCATGCTGACTCCGAGCAGGCCCGGCTCGGCGAGCGGGTTGCGGGTGACCGCCTGGATCAGCAGCCCGGCCACGGCCAGCGCGGCTCCCACCACCGCGCCGACCACGGTCCGCGGCACCCGGGCCTCGACGATCCGGCCCAGGTACTCGTCGCCGCGACCGGTGAGCACGTCCCAGACGTCCGACACCTCGTTGGCGCGCACCCCGAGCACGACGCTGAGCGCCGCGGTGCACGCGAGGACGACGACCAGGCCGAGGAGCAGAGCCCCTCGACGCATCACGCGTCGGCCCGCGCCAGGGCTCGGTCGATGATCGGCCGGTAGCGCTCGAGCGCCCAGGGCACGGTCAGCGGCGTGATGATCGAGGACGCCGTCACGAAGGACTGGTCCGTGGGCGCGACGAGCGCACCCTTCTCCACCGCGGGGATCCCGGCGTACAGCGGCTGGGACTCGGTCTCCTTGCGGCTCTTCTCGTCGGCGTAGAAGGTGAAGACCAGGTCGGAGTCGTCGAGCATGTCGGCGTTCTCGAGGCCGATGAGCGCGGAGTCGGTGCCCGGCTCCTCCCAGTCCTTCAGCTCCTTCTCGCTCAGCGCGGGCTCGAGGCCGAGCGCCGAGACGAACGTCACCCGCTGCTCGCCGGGGTAGAACACGCCGAGCGTGCCCGGTCCGTTCGTGTAGATGAAGGAGAACGTGCGGCCCTCGTACCTCGGGTCGGCGGCGGAGGCGAACTGCTCCTCGATGTCGTCGACGAGTCCGGCGGCGGCCTTCTCCTCGCCCAGCGAGCGGCCGATCGTCGCGATCTGGTCCTCCCAGGTGATGACCCACGGCTCCTTCTCGTAGGCGACGGTGGGGGCGATGTCGCTGAGCAGGTCGTACTGCTCCTGCGTCACGCCCGACCACGGGGCCAGGATGAGGTCGGGCTCGAGCTCGAGGATCGCCTCGATGTCGAGCTCGGTGCCTCCGGTGAACTGCTGCGGCAGCTCGTCGCCGCGCTCGGTGACGGCCTCGTGGATCCACGGCAGGTAGCCGGTGTCGTCGGCACCCCAGGGGTAGGACTCGATGCCGACCGGGGTGACGCCGAGCGCGATGGCCGTCTCGGCCGACCCCTGGCCGAGGGTGACGACCCGCTCCGGCTTCTCGGTGATCTCGGCCGTGCCCAGCGCGTGCGTGATCCGGACGGTCTCGAAGTCGCTCGAGGCGGAGTCCTCGGCCGTGGACGACCCTCCGCAGGCGGACAGCAGCAGGGCGGCGCACAGCGCTCCCACGACGCTCGTGAGCACGGGACGGACGGACGACATGGGACCTCCTGGTCGACGGGCGGCACGACGCGCCACTGATCACTCAGGTGGACCTTAGTTGATGTTCAAATTTTATGAAACACTCAGCGGTGCGACGTGGGACACGCGTTCGGCCGACGACCGCCACCCCGGCATCGCCGCCCCCTGGTGCCGAGGGACCAGGTCTTGCGCACTCGGCCCCGACGCCTCTACGGTACGAGCCGTTAGGACAGCCTAACCTTACCGAAGGAGCACGATGAGCACCTCCCTCCCCCGCCGCCTCCCCCTCGCCCTGGGTCTCGCCGCTGCGGCGGTGACCCTCGCCGCGCCGACCGTGGCGCACGCGGCCGGCACCATCTCCGTCACGCCGAGCACGGGCCTGTCGTCGAGCGCCAGCGGCTCCGTCGTCACCGTCACCGGCTCCGGCTACACCGCCAACGGGACCTACAAGGTCGGCACCTGCTCGACGAAGTCGTACGGGATCCTCGGCGTTCCCGCGTGCTCGTCCGGCGTGGAGACGACGGCCGACGCGAACGGGAACATCTCCGTCAGCTACACCGCGAAGAAGGTCAACTCCAACGCCCACTACGGCATCCCGGTGGCCGGTGCGGGACAGCCCGCGTCGTTCACCTGCAAGGGCAGCGCGGCCAACGACCAGTGCGCCGTGACGATCACCTCGCACAACGGCACGTCCTCGACCGTCGAGGCGCAGGCCAACATCACCTTCCAGTGAGCCCCGGACGGGGGCGCGGACCGACGTCC
>LUMT01000008.1_pt1 | contig 152800 bp, 162 predicted proteins | sample 729741 | NCBI WGS metagenome assembly LUMT01 (sample SAMN03860299, study PRJNA289734) | marine metagenome | biome: seawater column; feature: ocean; material: water; isolation source: Red Sea water column Station 192 - depth 50m | place: Saudi Arabia: Red Sea | collected 2011-10-15 | depth 50 m
TGGGTTCAGAACGTCGTGAGACAGTTCGGTCCCTATCCGTCGCGCACGTAAGAAATTTGAAGAAAGTTGTCCCTAGTACGAGAGGACCGGGATGAACGATCCGCTGGTGTGCCAGTTGTTCTGCCAAGAGCACGGCTGGTTAGCTACGATCGGAGAGGATAAGCACTGAAAGCATCTAAGTGCGAAGCCCCTTCTAAGATAAGATTTCTCATCGGGTTAACCGATTAAGACTCCTTATAGAACATGAGGTTGATAGGTCAGAAGTGTAATTACAGTAATGTATGTAGCTGACTGATACTAATAAGTCGAGGGCTTGAGCTGAATACCTAGCATGAACGCTTGCTATAGAATTTTTAAGAAGAGATTTGCGGTGGTGATAGCAATGGGGATACACCCGTTCCCATTCCGAACACGGAAGTTAAGCCCATTAGCGCCGATGGTACTTGGGGGGCAACCCCTTGGGAGAGTAGGACACTGCCGACTTTTAATGAAGAGCCCCTAGGAAACTAGGGGTTTTTCTTTTATAATTACCTATTATGAATTACAGGATATTTATTAATTTATTTTTGTTATTCTTGTTGATAAATAGCTCTATATTGGTTATTTATTCAGTTTTTTTTCCTAATTCAACTTTTCTATTTTTTCAACAAACATATCTTGAAGTTTTAGCAATCGCTGATACTGGAGGTAATGGACATTTAAATTTATTAACATATCCATTAAGTTTATATTTAATGTGTACATTTGGTTGTATTCAATATTTACGTACTCAAAATATTTTTTACCTTAATTTTTTAACAGTATTGTGGACTATTGTTCTGATATCAAGGATCATTTCTTTACTAATAGTAGGAAATGTTGAGATTGACCTATATTTCTTTTTTGGAATACTTACAGAATTTTTTATTGCTCCAATACATATTTACTTCCGAAGTAAGATAATTAAACTAAGTTAAGTATTTTTTAAAAAATTTTTAATTCCCTGAATTTGCATTTGTAAATTTCCGTTATCTAAATAATTTTTTATAGTTACTTCATCTACACCAAGAATTCTATAATTTATCAATCGATAAATTTGGCAATTTTTTTACAAAATCAATCCAGAGTTCAATACTTTCTTTAGCATTGACTATTAATTCATAAGGATTTTTATGTATTCCAAAATGGGCAAGAGCTAAATATTCAAGATCTAGTGTATATAGTTTATCTAAGGTGTTGAATAGTAATTCTTTATTAAAATCTGGTGGGGGAAGGTTAGGTTGAACAAAGTCTCCATGAGGATAAATTAATCCTAGTGTATCTCCCATAAATAGTGTTTTAGAATATGCATCGTAAAATGTATAGTGATGTTTTGCATGACCGGGTCCATAGATTGCTTCTAATTTTCTTCCATTACCTAAATCGATTAACTCTTTATCTTTGAGTGAATGTAAATTATTTAATGGTGTTGGTTTAATTTCACCCCAATTAGTAGATAGCCAATCTTCTGTATATACTTCAGAAACTGCTTTCCATAATTTCTCTGGGTTAGGTAAATGTTTTAGTCCTAATTCATGAATGTATACAAAATGATCTTTAAACTTTTCAACTAGATGTCCGATTCCACCTACATGATCTAGATGTAAATGTGTCATAGCAGATCTGTTAATTTCATTTATACCTAAACTTTCTAAACTTGAAATCAAATAAGGAAAAGACTTGGATGGACCGACTTCAATTAATATTGGATTAGATGAATCTATATAGTAACAAGACATTCTTCCTGGTTTATTTTCCATGAAAACATCAATTTGATAAATATGATTATCAAATTTAATTACATCCTGTTTCATATATACATTTTTGCATATAAAAGTTATAAACTACACTGTTTAAATGAAAGTTTCTTTATCAAGTACTGCGGAATATAGTTCTAAAGCAGCTGAATCTATCAAAGACTTGAAACCAAATGCTGCAGATGTAATGATAACAAGCATTGTAACCTCTATGGTTACCGATCTAGGTGTAGTTGCCCCAACATCCTCAGGCCTATTAACTCTTTATGATGGTAAAACTAACAAATCACACACAATAGATGGTTATTTTGTTTCACCTAAAAGTTTTAAAGGTAATGATCATGAAGAGCATAGGGTAGTGTTGACTTATGGTGGACATGTGGAAACATGTAAAGGGGCAAATACATTTGCAGTTCCTGGTATATATAAAATTTTGGATTTTTTATATCAGAATTATGCATCACTTCCTTTAGATAAATTATTAGAATTTCCGATAAATATTGCAAAAAATGGATTTAAATTAACTCAGCCAACAAAAGATTATTTCCAACATTCATTAGAGCCAATTTTTATGTGGCACGACTATTCAAAAATAATTTTAGAAAATGTTTCAAACGATATAGACAACGCAATTGTTAAGTTAGATAAGTTAAGTGATTCACTTAATCATTTAGCAAATGAGGGTTTTAATGACTTTTATGAAGGAGATGTTTCCAAAGAAATACTTAAAACTATAAAGCAAGAGGGTGGACATGTAACTTCGGAAGATTTTGAAAATTATAAATTAATTGAAGATAGTAAATTCAATTTTAGTTTTAAAAATTTAAATGTTACTGGCCATGCTGGACCATCTATTGGGGGACTAATGGTTTTAAAATATATTGAAGAGCTAAATAAGGGTAAGAACATCAAATCTTTAATAGACGTTTATAAAACAAGAAAAACTAATTATGAATTTTTTGGTGATAGACAAACAATCATAAAACAAGAAATCTTAAATCTTTCTCGCTCATCTTCTACGATTCAAGTCAATACCTCAGATGATTTGAATAATCATTTCTCAATAACATTTTCAAGTGGCTACGGTTCTGGCGTCCTATGTCCAAATACTGGGATGTATTTCAATAACTCTCTTGGTGAAATTGAGCTTAACCCTCAAGGTTTCTTAGGAGACACAAAAGGAGATAGATTAATATCGAACATGAGTCCTTTAATAATTAAAACTGATGATGGTATTACAACTATAGGATCACCAGGAGCAGATCGTATTAGTTCAGCTATTGCACAAGTCTTAATAAATTATTCTATGAACAATGACTGGAAAAAAGCTATTGATGCTCCTAGGTTTCATGTAAATGGAGATGGTACAGTTAGAGCAGAACCTGGTTCATTGAAAGTTGACAAAAATATTACAATTACAGAAGAGTACGACATGTATTTTGGTGGTGTTTGCGTTTCAGGTTTGAATAAAAGTGTTTTTTCACATGGAGACAAAAGAAGAGGAGACGCTTCATGGAAAAATTAAATAAAATACCACATAAATTCCTTTTTTATTTTGGCTTTTTTATAGTTTTAATATTTTTAAGTCTTTCATATTGGCAATTTACTAGTTTCCAAAATGATAAAATTACACTAAATGAATTTAAAAATAATAATATATCTTCATCTATTTCAGTATCCGATATTTATTCAAATAATGATCAAAACGTATTTGAATTTAACAAAGTTGTAATAAAAAATAGTAAAAATTTGACAAAAATAAGAGATTGGTATTTACGCTCAAGAGTAAATAATGGTCAAAATGGTTTTCACTTAATCACTTTGTATAAAGAAAGTAATAATGATAATTACTTATTAGTAAACAATGGTTGGGTCCCATTAGATAAAAATGTAAACAAAACTTTTTCAGAGGAAGAGATATTATTTGTTGGTCGACTTATGAAATACGATGAACAATCCTTTGGTCAAGATGATATTTCCAATTCTGAATATTTATTTAGGATAGATAAATATTTTATTGAATCAGAAACAAATGTAATACTACCTAATTATTATCTAACGCTTACTGAAGCTTGTGGGGGTGGGGTAGAGTGTATAAATCTAGAAGAGCCTTATGATGCACCGCATTTAAGTTATGCTTTACAATGGTTATTTTTTGCTTCATGTTTAATTATTGTTATATTAAGAAAAAATAGGATTATATGATAAATAAACTTCAATTAGAAGATTTTGAATTATCGTACACTTCTGAAGGAGAGGGGAGAGATGTACTTTTTTTACATGGATTTCCTTCTAATATATTTTTTTGGGATGACATAAAAAACGATTTGAAAGATAAATTAAGAGTTACAGTTGTTGAGCAAAGAGGTTACCCTCTATCATCCATTGAAAATTCTATTGTAAGCGACTTTAATATTGAAAATTTATCACTAGATATAGAAAATTTAATAAATAAACTAAACCTTTCTAATAATCTAACTGTAGTCGGACATGATTGGGGTTCTATTGTTGCATGGTCCATAGTTTGCAGGGGAAATGTGAAAATAGACAAATTAGTTTCTATATGTGGCGGTACTGAGTTTCCTTCATCAAATATTTATGATAAATTAATCTTTAATAAAGGACAGCACTATATAAGTTCATTTCAAAATCCTGAAGAAGCAAATAAAATACTTTCAACAAATCTAGATTTATTCTTTAGATCTGCATACAGAGTAACTCCAAAAATAGACTACCAACTAATAGATCTATCATTGAATAATTTATTTACTACACATAATCGTGATAGCAAAATACATAATATTGATATTGATTCGTTAATTAAGCATTTTGAGAATGGAATGACACAATCCATATCATGGTATTCGAACATAGATTATAATCTAGAACTTTCTAGTCAATGGAGAAGAGTACATGACATTGAAGTAACTTTTTTATTTGGAGAAAATGATGCTGCTGTAAAATTAAACGAAAAAATGATTAACAGATTAAATTCATCAGGAACAAATGTGACAGTTAAAGAAGTAAAGAATGCGGATCATTGGCTACCATTAACACATAAGGAGAGGGTAATTCGTGAGATTATCTAATCTGAACATTTGTCCTATAATATATATTATGTTGCGTTATGTTTAAGCATGTTCTACATGATCACTTAGATGGTGGTTTAAGACCTTCAACTGCGAAGGAATTAGCAGAATCTATTAATTACAAACCCTTGCTTGATATAGATAACGTAGAAAGTTTTTTTGATAGATCTAGTTCAAATTCTCTAGAAGAATACCTAGAGGCTTTTACCCACACGATTGCCTTAATGCAAAATTATTCTTCAATTGAGAGAATAGCGTTTGAAGCAGCTGAAGATATGCACTTAAATGGTATTAATTATTATGAGTCAAGATATGCACCATTTTATTCAGTAAACAATGAATTGACTCCCCTAGATGTTATTGATGCAGTTAATTCTGGCTTTAAAAATGCTGAAAATACATATGGAATAAGATCAGGATTAATATTATGCGGTATGCGTCATGACACAAAAGATGTTTTAAATGTTGCAAATCTATGTTTAGAAGCGAAAGATAAAATAATTGGATTTGATATTGCAGGGCCTGAACTTAATTTTCCTCCTTCATTATTTAGAGAAAGTTTTAAAAAAGTCAAAGAATTAGGTGTTAATATTACAATTCATGCAGGTGAAGGAGACGGTGTAAATTCAATAATAGATGCTCTCGATAATGGAGCTATGAGAATTGGTCATGGTGTAAGAATTATTGAAGATATATATAACAATATACCTGGAGAAACCGCAAAGAAAATTATTGAACAACAAATACCTTTAGAAATCTGCATAACTTCTAATATTCATACAAATATGTACGAAAATTTTGATTCACATCCAATTGTTGATTTAATTGCTTTGGGATTTAATGTTTATCTAAACACAGATAATAGATTAATGAGTAATACTTCTATATCTAAAGAATTGGAAATAGCGAAAAGTTTGGGAATAGAGAATGTTGAAAATTTGCTAAAGTATTCAGCTAGCGATAGCTTCTTTGACTAGATTTTCATTGTCCTTAGTTAGGAAATTATAAAACTGTTGTTCGTTTATAAGCTTAAATGTGTTCATTGGGTATAGTTTTCTAGCTAGTTTAATTTTACGTTGCTTCTTCGTTATAAGCTTTTGATCCATGGTTGTAATTTCTATATATATATCCATTTCCGGTAAATAAAAGTCTGGAGTAAACATCATTTTTATAGCACCACTACCCCACTTCAAAGGAAAGCTCTTAGGTTCATAAATCCATTTAATGTCAAATAAATCTAAATGGTTTGCAAATATCTTTTCTGATTGATGAGCAAATTTCATCTATTAGCAGCTGAAACTTTATCAGGATAAAGTGATAGTATTTCAGCTTCCGTTTCAGTGTGTACAGGCCCCAGTGATATACCAAAAACAGCTTGACCTTTTTTTAGTAAGTCAATCATTTGGTCATTGTCAGTTAAAACATAGATAGATGATCCATCAGAAAAAATAGAGACGTCTGAAATATTTGAATTTTTTCCTAATATTTTGTTTACATTTTTTAATGCAATTCTAATTTTTTGTAAACTTATTCCAGCAGACCTTAACTTCTTTACTAATTTCACTAAAACAATATCGTTGAAGGAGTAAATTCTATGAAATCCAGAACCTTTAATATTTCTAACAGATGCTTTAATTAATTTTGTTGTAGTCCAATGATCAAGTTGTCTGTAAGATATACCAGTAATTTTACAAACTTCTGGACCTGTGTAACCCTGCTGCATATGATTAATCTACTATGATTATTTATTTTATCAAGGTTTTAGGAAAAATCGTTTGGATTAACATTGTCAATGAAATCAATGAATTCTTCTAAATCAACTGATTTCTCATCAAAAATTTCTATAGAATTATTAATAAATAGATCATAATCAACAGATATCTTAGATGAAGTTCTTAATGCTAAAGCAATGGCATCACTTGGTCGACAAGATAATTTAACTTCACCATCGTCAGTTAATAAACTAATTTCAGCAAAATAAGTTTTATCTTGTATGTCCGTGATACAAACTTCAGTAATCTGAGAATTAAGTGATTCAATAATGTTTACAAGTAAATCATGTGTTTGTGGACGAGGGTGAACAAAACCTTCTTGTGCATATGCTATCGAAACAGCTTCTATTGTACCAATCCAAATTGGAAGAACTTTATTAGTATTTGGCTGCTGAAGAAGCATAATTGGTGTATCAGTTTCCTCTTCTAATCGAATTGAACCTACTTCAACGTAAACTTTACTTTGCATAATTAAATTCTAATTAAAGTGTTATAAAAGATTATTTATTGAAGATATTATTTAGAAATCTATTTGACCAATGAAAATTGTATTTAATTTTTTTTGTAGCATTAATTTTATATTTTCTTTCTTCATTTATTTCTGGATAAAATATTTTAAATATATTATTTTTAATAGAAACTGAGTAAGTTAATTCATCATCATCTAAATTTTTAAATATATAGAAATCTTTATTATTTTTTATCATGTTTACATATTTAGAATTCTTAATTCTAAATATGTCAGTTTCTTTATCAAGTATTTGAATATTGTTGTAATTATTCTTTGATTCTTGATATAAAATTTTTGTATCTAAAAAATGGTTTAACTTTTCTTTATCAACAACAGATTTATTTACAATAGTTATTATTTTTCTATTGTTTTCTTGATTAAATCCAATAAATGTTAATCCTGCATTGGATGTCCATCCTGTCTTAAGTCCAATGAACCCACTATTAATTATTAAGTTTGTATTTTTATATAATTTTTTATCTAATTTATCTAATAAAATATCTTCTTTACTTGTAATATCCAGTAACTTTGTATTTTCCAATATGTAAATGCTTAATTTAAGGAGATCATTAGCTGTAGTGACATGATTTACTTCATCCAATCCATCAGGATTGACAAAGTTTGTAGAATTCATCGACAACTCTTTACTTTTGTTGTTCATTTCATTGATAAATTGCTCATAACTTGAAAAAACAGAATTAGCTACTATAAATGCTGCATCATTGGCGGAATAAACTAATAATAGCTCTAAAAGCTCTTCAGTAGTAAGTGAGATGCCCTCTGGTATATAAGCAACTTTACCCGAATATGCATAATTTGAGGGATAAGAGGTGATAAATTCATGATTTAATGGGAAATTTTCATATAGTAAAAGAGCTGTCATTAACTTAGTTATAGATGCAGGAGCAATACTTGTATCAATATTTTTGGCATACATAAGCTTTTTATATTCATAATCATATGAAAGATAAACCTCAGCAGTTATTGGTACTGTTACTGATTCAAGAGCGTTTACAGGTTGAATAAAGAATATTAAAACAAACGAGATTAAAATTATTTTTTTAATATTAAGCCTTTAATAATTTTTGTTAAATTCTCAACAATTAATTCTTCGTTTGTATTTTCATCTTGAATAGTGGATATCAAATAATCAGTAAAACCTTCGGTTCTATCAGATACGGATTTAATAGTTGTAAAATTTCTAGGTTGAAGTCCTAATTCTAAAAAATAAGACCAAGACTTTAATCTTTCAAGATCAAGACTATTATAAATTTCTTTCTCATCTTCAAACTCATACTTTACTAATTCATCGAATTCTTTTTCACTAATTCCAGAATTTTTTAAAACATCGTGTTTGCTATATTCTGAAATAATAATTTGTTTAGTATCCTTTTTAGTTAATAAGGATGAATTATTTTTAATTGCTTTTAAACTATAAAATTGGTTTTCTTGTAGGTCTAATATCTTATTTAATTTTTTTAAATCCTTTTCTGTAAATATTCTTGTGCCACCAGAGGACCTTTTTGGTTTTATCAATCCTTCCTTTTCTAAAAATCTTATTCTAGATATCGTTACTGATGGGAAACTTTTCTTTAATTCTTTTACTAATTGACCGATATTCATAATTAAACTTTTGTGAATAGTAGTTGAAACTTTCCAATTTGTAATTTATCACCAGATTTTATATTTGCATGATTCTCAATTAAGTCATTATTGATGTAAACACCATTTGTGGAATTATTATCATAAACTTTAACTTCCTCATTGATTATTTCAATAAAAGCATGGTTTCTTGATACAGTTACATCATCAAGGATAACTTGGTGGCTTGATAATCTACCAATAGTATATTTACCATTTTGGAGGATCCAAGATGAAGACATCAATTCTAAATTTAATAATGTTAGTAAGAACTTAACATTATTATCGTTATCTTGCTTTTCAAGTGGTTTTGTATGATCATCCATGTTTATATATTAAGTTATATAAATATTCAAAAGCAACATAAAAATATAATATTAATGTTGCAATAGCTAACTCATCTATAAATACAATTGAAATATCCACATTAAGTACGTATAGACAAATAATAACAAACATAAGTACCGTTGATACTTTTCCTTTTTTAGAAACTTTTATCTCTCTTTTTGTGAACAAGACAATCAATGAACCAATCAATATTAGTGTTTCTCTGACAATTATCCCAATTAAAAAATAAGTTGGTATTATCTGTCTTATCCAAAATAAAAGAAGAATAAATACGACTCTGTCTGTGAACGGATCAAGTATTGTTCCTAACTTTGAAACTAAGTTAAATCTTCTAGCAACAATGCCATCTAATGAATCACTTAATCCAACTATTGCAATGAACACTATTAAAGTAACAACTTCAAAATCATTAGGTGTAAATTGAAAGAAAATGACTATAACAATTATTAGACGTGATAATGTTATTAAGTTTGGTGCAAGGAAAATATCCTTAAATTTCAAATAAGACCCTTAACATCATGAGTTGCGACGTAGTGTTGATTGCCAATATCAATCATAGGACTATCTGATCCATGTTTTTCAATAAGTGAATCAAGTTCATCAAAATTGATATCATATACTTTTCTATCATATGTTGGATCCGGAACTGGTATTGAGGAAATTAATCTCTTTGTATAGGGATGAACTGGATTGTTTAATAACTCTTCAGTTTCTGCGATTTCTACAATTTTTCCATTAAACATCACTGCAATTCTGTTACACATGTATCTTGCCACTGCTAAATCATGTGTTATGTAAAGATAAGATACTTCTAAATCCTTTGCTAGATTTAACATTAAATCCATAATTGAAATTCTTATTGATACATCTAACATAGAAGTAGGCTCATCACATACTACAAATTTTGGCTTCATTATAAGGGTTCTTGCAATAGATACACGTTGTCTTTGTCCTCCAGATAATTCATGAGGATACCTTGGCATATAATTTTCAGGCGGTGTTAATCCAACAGTTTGCAATATTTCAGCGACTGCTTCTTCTCTTTCATCTAAATCACCAATGTTATGTATGTTGAGTGGTTCAAGGATAATATCTTTAATTGTCCATCTTGGATTAAGTGATTCATAAGGATCCTGAAAAATCATTTGGATATTTCTTCTGAATTTTTTTAATTCTTCGCCTTCAAGTTCATCAATACTTTCCATCTCTGATTTTTCATTATTATAAAAACTGACTTCTCCCCCAGTTTTAGGATCTAATAAACAAAGTGCTCTAGCAGTAGTTGTTTTACCACATCCGCTTTGACCAACTAGGCCTAAACTCTCACCAAAAGGTATTTCAAAAGTAATATCATCTACTGCCTTTACGGTAGCTTTTTTTCTAGAAAAGAAACCACCGGATACTTCAAAATACTTTTCTAAATTCTTAACTTCGATTACATTTTTTTTCATAATTTATTCCTACTAGCATTACAAATATCAACGTAATGATCTGGACCAACTTCAACGAGTTCCATGTCTAATTCTGGATGACATGTTGTGTTTCGGTTAGGACATCTTGGAGCAAAAGAACAACCTTCAATTTGATCAATAAGACTTGGGGGTTCACCTTCAAGAGAATTAAGTTTTACTTTATCGCCAACAACAGAAGGCGTTGAAGCAAGTAGTGACTTAGTATATGAGTGCTGCGGATTAGCAAATATCTCACTAGTAGGACCTTTTTCAACAATACTTCCTGCATACATAACGGCCATTTTATCGGTCATTTCCGCAATCACCGCAATATCGTGAGATATATAAATTAGACTTAATCCAAGTAGTTCTTGAACTTTTTTAATTTCTTTTAATATTTGGTCTTGAATAACTACATCTAATGCAGTAGTTGGTTCATCAGCAATAACAACTTTTGGATCGCAAGATAAAGCTAATGCAATAACTGCCCTCTGTTTCATTCCGCCAGATAATTCATGTGGAAATCTATCCATAATCGTAGAATCTAAACCAACCATTTTAAATAGACTTTCAATTTTTTCAGTATTTTGAATTTTTGTGTTGTTAGGATAATGTTCTCTAATAGCTTCTCTAATTTGTTCACCAACTTTTACTACAGGATTCCATGCGTTCATAGCTCCCTGAAAAACAATACTTATGCCATCCCAGCGAACTTTTCTTAATTCTGATTCAGACATTCCCACCATTTCTATACCATCCAGCTTTATACTGCCACTTGATATTTTTGCATTGTCAGCTTGAAGCTGTAGTAGAGACATAGCAACGGAAGTTTTTCCACAACCAGACTCCCCTACTAATCCAAAAGATTCTCCCTCCTTTACAGTAAATGATACGTTCTTAACCGCTGAAACATCTCCAGAGAGAGTTACGTAATGCATGTTTAAATCTTTAACAACTAATACATCTTTAGACATCTTATCTCTTTCTCAATCTAGGGTTGAATACATCATCAAGACCTCTTCCAACTAAGTAAAAACCACCTGCTAAAAATGTAACTGCAAGACCAGCAGGTAAAATTAACCACCAATATCTCATTCCAGAAAATATAAAGCCATCAGTTTGTGAAAGATAAATCATTATGCCCCAACTCATATCTATATTTAATAGCCCAAGGAATGATAAAACTGATTCAGAAGCAATAGCTCCTGTGACACTAAAGACCATAAATAATAATGCTAATGGAGCAACATTAGGGAGAACATGTGAAAATAATATTTTCATATTAGATCCGCCTGTTATTCTTGCAGAATCTACAAATGGTTTGACTTTAACTTGAAGAGCTTGTGACTTGATAGTTATCACAGATCCACCTAGACCACCTAGTACTCCAAGAACAACAGCTAAGTGCCATACTTTTAGCTCTGCAAAAGCGGAAATAATAAACAACAATGGCAAACTTGGAAGCATTAAAATTAGATCTGATTGTCTCATTAAATACGCATCAATTTTTCCACCAAAAAATGCTGCAATAGTCCCAAGAATTGTAGAAATACCAACTCCTAAGGTTGCACTTAGTAGACCAAGGATAAATGCTACTTGGCTACCTTCCATTATTTGTGAAAATATATCTCTACCTAATGAGTCTGTACCTAGTAAATGCCTTCTAGATGGAGGTGCAGGCTGTATAAAGGTTTCATACATATCTCCTACTTCAACTCCAGGCGCCATGTAAAGTTTTTTAACATTGACCTCACCTTTTGCAGGACAGTCTGAATAAGATTCATATTTTTCTGTTGGGTATTCTTTTGGACATTCAACTACAAGCAGAGTGTCTTTTATCGGTTCATAGCCAACAACTGGATCATATACACCTTTGTTCCAGATTCCAGTAATAAATAAGAACGGTTGTAGTAAAGCTAAAAATAAAAAGAAAATGACAATATACAAACCTATCATTCCTAATTTGCTTTGTTTAAAAAGTTGCCAATTTCTTTTTATTGCTTCTCTGCGTAATTCTTTTTGTAAATCTTGATTTATATTTTCATCCATAATTATCCTTGAGATTTGATCCTAATTCTTGGATCTAAATATGAATATGAGACATCAGCAAGTAAGTGAGCAATTAATGCAAAAACACCAACAAACGAAAATGTTGCCATAGCTACTGGTATATCTTCTTCTAGTACGCTTTGAAGTAATAATTGACCCATTCCAGGCCATGAAAATATTTGTTCAGTCAACACAGACCCGTCAATAATAGTTACTATTGTAAAAATAAATGAAGTCACAACAGGAAGAAGTGCTGTTCTTGCAGCGTGCCTATCCCTAATTCTCTTTTGACTTATACCTTTAGCTCGAGCAGTTAATATGTAGTCTTCCTTTAACACTTCCATCATTGTTGTTCTGGTTAACAGAGCTGTACCAGCAAAAGCTACTACTGTGACAACCATCACAGGCAATATCATGTGATAAGCAATATCTGAAGCATAGGGTTTTTGTATTAATGCTTCTCCATTGTTCCAATAAAAATAACTACCAATAAAAATTGCTATTAAACTACCAAATCTAATATTTCTTCGAAGACTTAGCGATTCTATGCCTCTAGATGCTAAATACGCTGCAAATTGTATAAGAGAAACTACTACAGTAAATTTTATCATTGAAGTAAAAACGATATCACTATCAAAAGGGGCATCATACCATTTTTCAGGATAGAGAAATTTACCAATAGGCAGCCATCCAAGTTTGTAACCAAAAACCCATAGCATCATCAATGCAAACCATGGATAAAAAACTGTATAAGAAAATACTGAAGTTACGGTTATCCAGGTTTCAGCCTTAGATCCTCTTCTCCAAGCTAATACTTTTCCAATAAAAAAACCTGTATAGAAAGCAACAATATTTACAATAGAAAAAAGCATAAGAGTTCTTGGAAGTCTTTCTGCAATTAGTTCAATCGGTGTTTTTGGAAAATATTTATAAGAATAGCCAAAATCTCCTTTAAAGAAATTGACTATATACATCTGGGTGCGTTCTAAAAGTGGTTTATCGAGACCATATATTTCTAATACTCTCTGATAAGCATCAGGAGGTAAATTTGGGTTAAGCAACAAACTTGAAAAGGCGTTTCCAGGAATTGCATTAAAAAGTAAATAAGAAAACACTAAAAACAAGAAAAAAACTATTGTCATTTGAAATGTGCGTCTAATGATGTATTCAGCCATATTTGTCCTATTTTAATATAAAATGGCGGGTAAATTACCCGCCATTTTATTAATAATTTTAATTAGCTAGAAACTTTAACTAATGAAGGATAACCTCCACCAGTTCCTGTTAATCCATCTAATACGTCAGTGAATGGGAATTCTACATTATCTCTATACACCTCAAGTGTAGGTACATTGAAGAGTACCAAATATGGCATTTCTTCAAATAATATAGCTTCCATTTGCTGAGAAAGAGCAATAGCTTCTGCTACAGTCTTAGCTTTATTAAATTCTCCGACAAGTGCATCGAACTCTGCGTTGTTAAATCCAGGTGTGTTATATCCACCATCGCAGGTATCGTTGTAAGAAGCAAAGAATGCTTCTGGGTGATCAGGGAATGCACTCAAACCCCAACCTAACATGTAGAAGTACCAGTCTTCACAGTTTTCTGGTGTGAATACCTTATCTACAATAACGCTAAATCCAGTTGGTCTAGCTGTAACATCAAATCCAAGCTGTTGCATCCAATCAGCTATGAATAATGACATTGTTGATCTTAATGGGTCATAACCAGCACCAGGTGCGTATAACAACATATCACTTGGTGGTGTTTCTCCATTAGGTCCTTTAACACCTGTAGGTGCGACAGCTCTGTCAGCACCACCTGGGTGTGAACCCCAATCACTTGCTGTCCATCCACCTGCTTGAAGAATTTCGACGGATTTACCCCATCTTTCTTCAGCAGAGAGTCCAGCACAATCAGCTAGTACACCTGTTACTGGTGCTACCCATGCTGTCAATGCCTCTGGCATTTGACCATCCATGTTTACAGCAACACCTTGAAGAACGTTATTTAATACGAACTCTTTATCAGATATACAAGCAACTGCTTGTCTAAATGCTTTGTTACTACCAGGGAACACTCTTGTGTTGAATGCCATGTAACGCATACCGTTACCTAAGTTAGCAGTTGTCTCAACACCAGGTACTCTTGATAATTGGTCAAAGAGATTTCTCTTAACACCTAATGGGTTAAGAACAAAATCAACTTCACCGTTCTGGAATGCTAAGTAAGCAGCATCTTGATCACCATATAGAGTGAACTCTACAGTACCAACATATGGTCCTGAAGTATAAGTAAAAGAATCACCAGAAGTGTCACCAAATGATTGGCTTATTGCTGGTGCTACACCGTTGTCCCATTCGACAACTGTACCACTCTTATATATAGTTGTGTCTCCACCGAACCACATTGTGTTTGGATCATAATTCCATGTGTAGAAAGCACCTTGTTCGACTTTGTCGTAAACAAAAGCACTCGCTACTGGTGCATCAGCTCCAGAAGCAGCAAGCAAGTCTTCTCTTGATGTAGCAAATTGTGACCAATAAGTTTCATTCAAGAAAGGAGCTTGTGCAATTCTGTATTGCCATGCGGATAATCCAGCATCAAAGTTCAGTGTAATTTCAACTGTGTAATCATCTACTGCAACTAGGCTTGCAATACCAGCGACATAGTCTTCAGCACTTTCATCAGTGCCTACAGCTTTTCGATAGTATATTTCCCAGTTACTTAACAAACCGAGGTCATTTACAGTATTGAATGTCCATACCATATCATTAGCAGTAATTGCATCACCATTACTCCATTCGAATCCCTCTACCATTGGAACAGTATATGTAAATGTTCCATCACCATTGTCAACAGATGTCTCAACGAGTTCTGCCGCCAAAAATGTGGTTAACTGATAGTTAGGATACGAAATGCTAAATAGTGAAACTGCTTGTCCAGACATTACATATTGTGTCCATACATCGGTTTCAGTATCAAGATAATTCCAGTAGTTTTGTGTTTGTGGATCTGAGAAGATTGCCATCTTATAAACACCATCAGGTCCTGATGGAGCTGCTTCTTCAGCTGGTGCAGCAGTAGTTGCTGGTGCCGCAGTAGTTTCAGTTGCTTCTTCTTCAACAACTTCTTCTTCTGCTGTATCGCCACCACATGCGACTACTACTAATGCAAAAACTGAGAAAAGTAATATAAGACGCCAAGACTTGGATCCCTTGAAATTACTCAATTTCTCTCCTTTTTGTATACAAAAAATCCACATAAATGTGGATGTACTAATATTAGAAAATTTCTGTGTATATTCAATTCTTATTTATTTTTTTTATAAATAGAGTTGATAAATTTTTACTAAGAAATTAATCGAAATATTAACTGATAAAACCTAATAATTAAGTAAAAACCTGCAAAAAAAACAACTAATTTAAAGCCAAAACTATGCATTTATTTTTATCCTGAAAGCGATATCGCGCATATTGAATTTTTCTCTTATGTTATTTTCAATAAAAGATGAATAATTTTTTGGAATTCTAGAACTTAATGAAAATCCAAATTCAGGTGGTTTAGTTGAATACTGTGTAACAAACTTTAATTTAGCTCTTTTACCTCGAAATGGATGAGGAGGTGACTTAACCCACAATTCTCGAAAATAGCTATTCAACTCTGAAGTGGATATTCGAAAATTCAGCTGATCTTCAATCAGATCTATATTTTTAGCAATTTGATTAATATTTTTTAAACTTAATGCAGAAACTCTAATCACATTTACCCAACGGTATTGTTTTAAGTCTCTCTTAATAGAATTGTTAATATCTTCTTTTTGTTCTGTGTCTAAAAGATCCCATTTATTAAGTATCAACAATGGTGTAACAAAGTTCTCAATTGAACTGTTTAAAATTCTCTTATCTTCAAATGACAAGCCAACTAAGGAGTCAACAACTATTAACGCAATATCAGTATTTTTAAGAGACTTAATTGAAATTTCTGAAGAATATCTGTCAATCTGATCCTTTTGTTTTTTTCGTGGTATGCCAGCAGTATCAGTAATTAAATATTTTCTATCATTCGCTTCTAAATTTTCTTCTATTTTATCTCTTGTTGTACCTGGTACATCTGAGACAGTTGATCTTTCTTTATTTAGTAAAGCATTAAACAAAGTTGATTTTCCTGCATTTGGCCTACCGATAATTGTTAAGGAAGTAGTTTGATTATCTTCTTTCTGAGATCTCAAAGCAATATTACTGAGATAAGAATGAATTTGTTCTAGTCCTAGCTTGTGATAACCAGAAACAAAAAAGTAATCATTATATACATATTTGTATAAACGTTTATCAAGAGAATTTTTATCAAAATTTTCACACTTATTAAAAACTGTTACAACGTCATTTGAAAGACTCTTTTTATTTATGATATTGAAAATTGAATCTAGTCCAGAAAAATCTTTGGTGTGTACATCAATTACAAAAAATATTTTGTCAGCATCTTTGATAAATTTATCAATGTTATTTTGATAATTTATATTAAATTCATCTGGTGTTTCTAAGAACCCTGGAAGATCTGAGATTAAAATATTTTTATCATTTTCATAACTAACAATTTTTGATATTTTGTCTCTTGTAGTGTTAGGTTTTGAACCAATAATTGAAGTTTTATTCTTAGTTAAAGCATTAATTAGTGTGGATTTACCTGAATTAGGTAAACCTAGTAATAAAATCTCTGCTTCTTTATTTTTTATCATATTCTAAATATAGCTATTCTAATTCTATGGTTAATAAAGTTTATTTAGTAACACCTAGAGGATTTTGTGCTGGTGTAGAAATGGCTATAAAAGCTCTTTCGTGGATGCTTAAAATTTATGATGAAACAATTTATTGTTATCACGAAATTGTTCACAATAAATGGATAGTGAATAAGTTTGAAGGTCATAATGTAGTTTTTGTCGAAGACCCTTCAGAAATTCCCGAAGGAGCAATAGTAATGCTTTCAGCACATGGTACATCTCCAAATGTTGAAAATAGATTTAATGAAAAAGCTACATTAACTATCAATTCTGTATGCCCATTAGTAACTAAAGTACATCATGAAGCTAAAAAATACACAGATCAAGGTGCTCAAATAATATATGTTGGCCACAAAGGACACGATGAGGCTTTGGGTGCAATTGGGGTATCCCCTGACAATATGCATCTTGTAGAAAATATAGATGACGTAGAAAATTTAAACCTACAAGGAGAGACTGCCTTACTTGCACAAACTACTTTAGCTATATCTGAATGGGAACCTATTATGAATCATTCTAAAAAGAAATACCCAAATTTATCAATGCCAAGGAAAAGTGATTTATGTTATGCAACAACAAATAGACAATCAGCAATTGTTGAAATATTAAACAAAGTTAATTCTGTACTTGTTGTTGGTTCAGAAAATTCTTCCAATACCAAAGCATTAGTAGAGATGGTAAAAAGTAACGGTTGTGATGCTCACCGTATTGAAAATGTTGATGATCTAACCGATCTGAACTTAAATGGAAATATTGCAATTACTGCAGGCGCCTCAGCTCCAGATCATTTAGTTTTCGAAATAATTGACCACCTGAATGCTAATGATCTAATTGAATTTAACCATATAAATGAAGAAGAATATTTTCCATTACCTAAAGAACTAAGAAATAATGTTAAAACTATTTCAAATTTTCTTGAGCACCTTTGTATTCATGATGAATATCCAAAAAAAAATAAAGGTATCAATAATGATAGAAAATGGTCAGCTACTGAAGCTTTAAGTTCTCTATAACCTCATCAACAAGTTCTTCTACGGTTGAAGTATTATTTTGCAACATTAATGCACCTTTTGGAACAACCAAAGGTGAGTTTTTTCTTGAGAAGTCTCTTTTGTCTCTCTCAGCTATATCATCTGTCGTTTCTTCATTGTTTGACTGTTCAACTCTTCTAGAACTTCTTATCTGTTCATCTGCATCTAAATATATTTTTAAAGTAGCATCAGGAAATACAACACTCCCCATGTCCCTTCCTTCAACAACTAAACCACTATCTGCAGATGATTCAACAAATTTTAAAATATTATCTACTATTGCTCTTATTTCAATTTGCTGTGCGAGTTCAGAACTTTTAGTATTCAATTCTTTTGTGTACAAATCTTTTTCAAAATATGTATGTTTATCAATCTTAATTTCTAAAGGATCGTACGAAATTATTTCAAAATTTTCAAATCCTAAACTATTTGTATCTAAAAAATATTTGGTTATAACTCTATAAATTGATCCGGATGAAAAAAATGTAATACCTAATTTTTTAGATATTGCTCTTCCTAGAGTTGTTTTACCGCTCCCGGAAGGTCCATCGATTGTAATGATTATTTTATTCATTGATATTGATTTTAACTAAATCCCCTGGAGACAATTCTTTTAGAGAATATTTTCCAATTCTGTTTCTTTTTAATGAAATAATTTTTAAATTATTAAAACGAAATATCCTTCTAATTTCATGATTTTTACCTGTCTTTAGTGTAACTTCGTATGTGTATTTGTTGATTAATTTATAATTACTAATTTTTAAAACTTCACCATTGTGATTTATGTTTTGTTTTAATTTTTTTCCTTTTGGGAGTGGAAATTTTATTTTGATTATATATTTTTTGGTAACTTTATTTTTTGCATTAAAAATACTATTCAACCAATCACCATCTGTACTTAAAAGCATCAACCCTTCGGATTCTTTATCTAATCTTCCACCAAATTTTAAATACTCCTTGCCTATTAAATCAAAAATTAATGGTGAATCACCTTGTTTTTCATGTGAACAAATATATCCCTTAGGTTTATAAAATTTGTAGTACTCGTGCTTGGTTCTTGATTTTATTTCTTGACCATCTACCTCAACAACATCGTGCTCATTAACAATTGTTCCAAGACTTGCTTTTTCATTGTTTATTTTTACGTGTCCTGCAGCTATTTTTTTATCTGCATTTCTTCTAGAAATCTGTAAATTTTGAGCTAAATACTTATTGAGTCTCAAATATTTTATTCCTCTTCCTGAACATTTGAAAAATAATCTCCTAGAACAGGTAGTTCGTCAATTGAAGATATATCTAGTTTTTCAAGAAACAAATGTGTTGTAGAGTACTGATGCGGTGACCCTGGAACGTCAAGAATGCCTGACTTTTCAATCAATCCTCTTGATTCTAACGTCTTTAAAGAAGATTCAGACTCTACTCCCCTAATCTCTGATACTTTCAATTTTGTAACAGGTTGCTCATAAGCGACAATAGATAAGGTTTCAAGTGCTGGAGTAGACAAACCTCTTAATATTGAAGGAGGTTTGAAATCTATTAATTCTTTAGTTACGTCATCTGTAGTTAAAAAATCAGAATTTAAATCGTTATATTTTATTTTGAATCCAAAATCATTTTCACTTAAACTATCGTTAATCTCAGCCAATAGTTCTAAAAGTTCTTTTTCAGAAATATCAAAATTGTCACAAAAATATCCGTGCTCAACAGGTCCATCGCTTACTAATAGTACTGATGTAATAATTTTTTTATAATTCATTGCTTCTCAATATTAATACCATTTGATTCTTGATCGGCTTTTACAAAACCCCACCTAACCGCTTCTAATAGTGCTAAAAAAAATGCAACTGCTTCTTCAGTTGTATCAAGTTCGTTGATTATTTCTTCAAATGAAGTGTTTATTCTCGAATCTACTTCGTAAAGAAAGTTGTCTATGGCTTTCTGTAAATCTGGTAGATCTTTATCAATATGTTGAAAGCCTTCTATTGTTTTATATCTTCGGAAAACTTCAATTGAAGTGTTTAAAAACTTATCCTTGTCAATTAAGTACTCTATGTCTGGTTTAGGAAACAAATTTCCTGTTTGGTAATATTTGAATGAATTAATAGATTTTTCATTCTTTTTTATGCGTGATGCAAGTGCAATACCTATTTCTGAAAAAGCTTTAAATTGCAGAAGCCTAGCAAATGCTAAATCTTTGTCTTTCATTATTTGAACTTCATCTATCCAGTCAATATCCTCTTCTTGAGGAAGCAATCTTTTTGCTTTCATTTCGAAAAGTGATGATGCAAGCAGTAGAAATTCTGAAAATGTCTCAATTTCACTATTTATATTTTTTTCTTCTAATCCGGTAATAAGTTCATGAAGATTTTCTTCAACTTGAGATTTATTATTTGAATACTTTATAAGTAAAGATTCGAGGTTTTGAATTAAATAATTTATTTCCATTAAAAATCAGTTTTATCTAATATTTCATTTTTTTTGGAAAGTAGATTATCAAAATAATAATTAGATAAATCTTCATTTTGTAATTCTTTTAATAATTCGTAACCAATGTCTTCGTGGTTTTTATAATTTTGCGATTTTTGAGATTTTAAAATACCTAAGTCTGTAAAGATTCTAAAAGACCAAGAATATTCAGAAATAGATTTTCCGATGTCATGAAGAAGAGCCAACTTTAATATATCCAAATTATCAGTATGTTTCATTGTTCTATGTAGAACCTCAATTGAATGGTGTCTATCAGCTTTATTAAGTTTCCAAAATAGAATTTCTAATTCAGTATCATCTAAGGTTTCTGATACTAGAATTTGATTTTCAATTGAAACATCTCTATAAAAAAGAAATCTTACTGCCCTTCTTGCTTTTATTAAAATATCTTTCATGATCTAGGATGACTTTCTATAAACGCTTCTTCTAAAAATGCTTTAGTAACTTTAGTATATATCTGTGTTGTTGAAACAGAACTATGTCCAAGAAATTCCTGTACTGTTCTTAAGTCACAACCTCCCTCAAGCATATGTGTTGCTGCTGAATGTCTCAATATGTGAGGATAGAGCTCTTTATGAATACCTGCTTTGACTCCTGTAGACTTAATGATTCTAAAAACTGCTGTTCTATCTAAATTTTTATAAGATTTGGAAATAAACAATTTATTATTTTTACTTTTTCTATCTTTGTTTCTTAATGGAAGATAGCTCTCTAAATTTATTAAAACTTTTGACCCTAATGGAACAATACGTTGTTTTGAACCCTTTCCTTCAAGTCTTACGAAAGCCTCCTCTATATCAATGTCTGATTCTTCAACATTTATAAGTTCAGATACCCTACATCCTGTAGAGTACATAAAATCAATTATTGTCTTATTTCTGGAAGATATAAATAAATCATGATTATAAAAATCTATTAGTTTATCAATTTCATTTGGTGATAGTACATGAGGTAACTTTTTTTCAGACATTACGGAAACATTATTAATTTCAATATTGGCAATATAGTTTTCGTCGATTAAATATTTTAAAAATTGATTAATTGATGACTGTATTCTTTTTTTTGTTGAACCTGAATAGTTTTTGTTGTTAGAACTCATAAGATATGTATCTGGCAAAAAATTTTCTAAATCAAAATATTCTTCTTGACCAGATACTTTATTTATATCGCTTATATAAGCACTAACAGTATTTTCAGACAGTCCTTTTTCATAAATTAAAAAATCTTTATAAGAATCTATTAATGAATTAATCTCTAACTTTTGCTTCATCATCTATTGTTTTTTGCGGTATCTCTATTTTTTTAGATGCTTCAATAAATGAGTTGAACATAGGTGCTGGCTCCCAAGGTCTTGATTTAAATTCAGGATGAAATTGTGAAGCAACAAAATAAGGATGGTCTTTAATCTCAATCATTTCAACTAAATCTTCATCAGGTGATACTCCACTAAATATTAAACCATTTTCTTCTAATTGATTTCTAAACTTATTATTGACCTCGTATCTATGTCTATGTCTTTCATAAACTATTTCATTGTTATAAATATAGGATGCCATAGTTTCTTCTTTAATTTTGCAAGGATAAGTACCAAGCCTCATTGAAGCACCTACATCATCTTTCTCTAAATTTTGATTAGGAAGTAGATCAATTACTGGATTTTTTGTTGTTTGTGAAAATTCACTAGAGTTTGCATCGCTGATACCACATACATTACGAGCAAATTCTATTACAGCACATTGAAGACCTAAGCATATTCCTAAAAATGGAATTTTATTTTTTCTTAGATACTCAACAGCTGTAATTTTTCCTTCGATACCTCTGTAACCAAATCCCCCGGGTATTACAACACCATGAAGTTTGGATAATTCTTCAACATCAAAATTATCAGCGTCTATCCAGTGCAGACTCAAATTAACCTTATTCTGCAGACACGCGTGTTTTAACGACTCGACAACGGACATATAGCTATCGGGTAAACCGAAATATTTTCCTAATATAGCTATTTCTACATTCTTATTTACGCCGTCTTTAAGGGACATCATTGAACGCCAACTATCAAGATTTGGCTTGCCTGAATTTAATGAAAGTCTCTTGTCAACAGCCGTGTCGAGACCTTCTTCGAGCATTTTAATTGGAACATCATATATATCCGGCAAGTCAGGAGCATTTATAACATTACTCAAATCAACATCACAAAAAAGTGAGACCTTACTTTTGATTTCATCTGTTAAGTCTCTATCGGATCTCAAAACAATTAAATCTGGACTTATTCCATAACTTCTCAACATGGAAACGGAATGCTGAGTAGGTTTCGTTTTTAATTCAGTACTAGGGCCAATGAATGGAACTAATGTAACGTGAACGAACATTACATTTTCTGACCCAAATTCTTTTCTAATTTGTCTTGCAGCTTCTAAGAAAGGCAATATTTCAATATCTCCTACAGTTCCACCAATTTCAGTAATTTGAACATCTACTTCATTAGATACGCCTTTAATTCTTCTTTTAATTTCATCAGTAATATGTGGTATTACTTGAACAGTTGCTCCAAGGTAATCACCTTTTCTTTCACGTTCAATAACTTTTCTATAAATACTTCCAGTAGTTACATTTGCATCTTTTCTTAAATTGACTCCAGTGAATCTTTCATAATGGCCGAGGTCAAGATCAGTTGTAGCACCATCTTCAGTCACAAATACTTCACCATGTTGAAATGGATTCATGGTATCAGGATCAACATTAATATACGGATCTAATTTTTGATTAACTACAGATAAGCCTCTTGATTTGAGCAGGTTTCCAAGAGATGCAGAAGTAATCCCTTTACCAAGACCAGAGACTACACCGCCAGTGACAAATATGTATTTGGTCACGTGAAAATAATAACACGTTTATTTTTAAATTAAAGAACTATCTAAGTATTTGATTGAGGAATAAGTCTAATTTTGGAATATCAAGTTCTTCTAAAACTTTAAGATTTCGAGACGACAACTTGTAATTAAATTTTTCGTCTGATTTAGTATCACTTAAATATTCTTCAACACCGTCAAATTGAATTGAGTAATGTTGCTTTTTGGGAATATTTATTTTTAGTTCAGAACTGCTGTCAACAACTATAGATCTAGGAAATTTAGTAAATGGAGATATTGGAGTAATAATGATGCTTTCTAAACTTGTTTGAACTATAGGCCCGCCTGCCGAATAGTTGTAAGCTGTAGATCCAAGTGAAGTTGAAATAATGATTCCATCAGCTCGTAATTTAACGTTTTGATCATATACTTCTATTCCAATATCCAAAATTCTTGTTGGAGAATTTTTAATAATTACAATTTCATTAAAAGCAGGCAAATTTTCATCTTGATTCTGGATTATTGGAGTTCGTTTTTTAATGTTATCAACATTTTTATCTTTTAAAATTTTATTAAAGTCTATATCGTTTAAAGAGTTTACTAAATACCCAATTCTTCCAGACCCAATATTGAGCACAGGTAGATTTGAAAGCCAAGCAATTTTCATAGCTCTTAATGCTGTTCCATCACCACCAACGCTTATAATAAGATTTGAATTTGTAATCTTTTTTTCTAAATTTTCATCAATATTTAAAATTTCATATTCAATATCTTTTGAATTCAATATTTCAATAAGAGAATCGTACTGTTTAGATTTCAAATATTTTTTTGAAGTAATAATAGAAATTTTTTTCATATATTTATCTTACACGCTACTTATAATGTTCATAAAATGATTCCAATTTCAGACATCAATCCAGCTAAGAATACTCCCATAGTATCAAGAGCATTTATTATCATTGTTGCCCTTGTTTACTTATTGATTCAGCCTAAAACTAGTAACGAACTTTTCAATTTTTTTTATGAATTTGCAGCAATACCCTGTGAATTATTACTTAATACACCTATATCAGGAACTCAATTTTATGGAAACGATTGCAGTTTACTAGGAAGTGATTTGGTATTTCCTAATAAAAATTTATACATAAGTATTTTATTTTCTAATTTTTTTCATGCTAATTTTGTTCACATTCTTGGTAACTTATGGAGTTTTTGGATATTCGGAAATAATGTTGAAGATAAATTAGGTAAAACAAAATTTTCTATATTCTTACTTCTCATTGCTTTTTTAAGCATAGGCGTACACACAATTATAAATTTTGATAGTCTTATTCCTGTAGTTGGAGCATCAGGAATTGTATCTGGAATTATGGGAGCATACGTTTACTTATTTCCAAATGCAAAATTGTTAGTACTTGTCCCATTTGGAATTTTGTTTCCTACAACAATAAAAGCAAGAACATTCATGTACTTTTGGTTTATTTCACAAATATTCATTGCTATTGGCTCTAGTAATATTTCTTGGGAAGCACATATTGGTGGTTTTATTTTAGGATATTTGATAATAAAGCTATCAAGATATAAAAGAAACAACTTCTGAAAAAGATTTTAATTTGATATCTGCTGAATCAGTAGATTCAAAATTTTTTACTCCAGTTTCTACAAGTATTGAAATTGCATTGATTTGATTACCAAAAAATATATCTGTATCAACTCTGTCACCAATTACATAATCAAAATTGTAATTGAGATCATTACAGTAGTTTATATAATGAAGGTCTGGTTTTCCTAATGAAGGTATAGTTATTTCCAAATCATCTTCAATCATTTTGACAACAGCACCATTTCCAGGTAATTCTTCATTCTCAGAAGGAAAAGATAAATCCTTATTTAAACATAAAACTTGTTTTCCATTCTTAATTGATCTTTTGATTAATTCAATTTCTGTTAAATCTAATTCGGATTTTCTTCCAATTAAAATTAATTCTGCTTGATCTATATTTGTAAGACAAAGATTTATACTTTCTACAAATTGTTTTAAATTAGGTGAACCATATACATATATATTTTTCGTTTGATTTAAAAACATTTTTTTAAGCACATTTAATGGAGTTATAATTTTGTTTACATCAATTTCAGATTGAAGTAATCTTTCTAATTTTTCCTTTATTTCATATGGGGTCTGTGAGCTATTGTTTGTTATAAAATAAATTTCAACATTATTATCTATTAAATTTTCATAACTATCTTTTACGCCTTCTACTAATTTTGTACCTTTATAGATAGTTCCATCAAGATCTGTGGCGAGTTTTATCACGCTTTTCCTCCATAAGCAAAATACGTGCCGTTATTCCATTTGCTTCGTAAAAGTTTTTTGCAGTTCTATCACTTGGGAGTGTTATTGTTCTTAATTTAATATTTAATTCATCTAAATACGATCTAATTGAATTAAGCATAAAAGTACCGAGTCCTAATTCTCTGTAATCATTCAAAACATAAATTTCTGATAACACTGCATATTCAAGTTGAAAAATTAATCTCGAATATCCTATGAGGTTATCCTCTGAATATAAATTGAAATATTTTTCATCAGGAGAATTTATTGACTTGTAATACTCAATTAATTGTTTATCTATTGATGACAAATCATTAAAAAATTTATCTTTAATTTCTTTGTCTGGTTCTTCAGTTATAACAATTTTAAATGATTTTCCAAAATCAGAATGGTTATACACAATCTACACATACTTTAGCTCTTGGTTTGGCTAACGCAGTATTTCTTAAAACCAAAAAGCAAACAGTACATGTGAATTCATCTGCTTGTATATCTTGAACTACTTCATCTAATTTCAAATCAGACTTTTTAACATTTCTTTTTTCAGCAGCATCTACTGACATAAAAGAGCCTTCAGCTTCATCAGCATCATCAACTGATTTTTTTTCAGTTTCTACTCTTGCTTCTAAAGATTCAGTTTCAACTTCCTCTTTTTCTTCCTCTTCAGCAGGAGCTTCAATATCTTCAGAATCTTCTTCTTCTTCTAAGTCCTCTAACGTAGGCTCATCAAGTTCTTCTTGGTCTTTTTTAGCCATAAGTATCTCCTGTTTGCTGATTAAATATTACTAAATTTTAAATCGTATAGCACGTTTTTTGATAAATATCTCTGCAGGTCCATATCCAAAAAAATCACCATCAATTTCGATTGGATCTTTTGAATTTACTGTTAATTGGCTCAATCTTTTTAATTTGACTGATGATTCCTTTAAATGCAAGCCTTTTTTAGCAAGAAAAAATATCTGCATTGCTTTAAGTTTGGTGACTGCAAATACTTGTATATTAAACAAACCATCTTGCAAACTAGATTTTGGAGATATATTCCATCCACCTCCAAAATATTGTGCATTGCATACGCAAATATTAAATGCCATTCCTTTAAATTCATATTTATCATTTGAAATAGTCATCTCTTTTGCCCGAGCAGTAATAATTTTTATCCAAAAACTCAAAGGATATCTGAATGCCCTAAATAAATTTGGAAACTTTTCACTTACCTCAACAGTGCTAGCTAAGAATCCTATATTCAAAACATTAATGAAGTATTTAACATCTGTCTTATTCTTAATAAGACCAACATCGACTTCGTAAAAATTATCAAAAATTAAATGTTCTACTGCCTCTTCAATATTTTGAGGCAATGCGAAGGTTCTAATAAAATCAGAACCGCTTCCACCTGGTAAACAAGAAACTTCAGGCATAGTTATATTGTTTTTCATTAGTGAGTTAACTAAGGCATTTAATGAACCATCACCGCCAATAGAACAGTATTGAAATTCTGATGGATTATTGTATTTTTTTATTATCTCATCTATATCAGAGATTTGTTTTGTTTGAAAATAATGAAACTTTATACCTTTTTTGTTTAGTAGTTCTCTAACATAATCTTCATTGATATTTTTACCTCTCGAATTTAAATTATGAATTATGACTATAGTTTTCATGACATAGATTTTTGAATTAGCTTATTGTCAAACATATTATATATTGCATCAAACTCTTGGTCTTGATAGATATTAAAAAGTTTCTTAGATAATTCAGAGCCTTCTTTTGCAGCTTTTATAAAATCTCCAATATTGATATTGAATTTAGTAACCACATATTCAATATTGTTAGTTTTATAAAATTCATAAAATATACTGAACCAGGATAAATTTATATTTGTATATTTTTTGACATTATTTTTATTTTCTAATTTGTTTAAAATTTCGAGACTTGATTCAAAATAGCTCAAAAGTTCATCGAACTTATCATTTAAAGGGACATCATATATATTTGATGATATTCCCGATGAAACAAACATAAGATAAAATTCAAATGTTTTTAACGTCTTTATTTTTTCATACAAATATATAGATGGAATTAATTGATCTCTGTGAGTTTCAATAAGAGTTTTGCCCATATGTGAATTTATAAAATTAAGATCTGTAAGCACTTGTAATTTCGAATTAAATGCATTTTTAAGACTTCTAATTTTGAATGAATTCTGAAATGCGAAAAAACTTTTATTTAAAAGTTCTATAGATTCATCTCTAGAGTAAATATTTAGCAAATTGAGTATCGAAGAATAATTTAAAGAAAAAGCAGAATTCAAGCTACTTGATTCCAAAGAAAACAAATTAGAGTACCATTCTGGATTAATATTTTTATCAAACGATAAAAAAGCATATCCCTTATCGTCAATTCCTCTTCTGCCTGCTCTTCCGGTTAACTGTAGAAACTCTGATTGAGAAATTAATCTTGTTTTTATTCCATCATATTTATTTAATCTATCTAAATAAATTGACTTTGCTGGCATATTAATTCCTAATGCTAATGTCTCAGTAGCAAATAAAAAATTTATATATTTATTTAGAAATAAAAATTCAATAAATTCTTTTACAATAGGCGCTAATCCAGCATGATGAAATGCGACTCCCCTAGACCACATCCATAAATGTTCATCTAGATTTAATAAACTATGATCTAATACCTCGAGGTCATCAAATATTTCATGAAATTTATCTCTAATTATTTTATGTTCATCAACAACTTTTCGTTTATTTGCTAATTGTCTAGCTTTAGACTCTACTCTTTCTCTGGAAAAATAAAAAAATATACACGGGGTTAAACTTTTATCTTCAAGATAATTAATTTGTTCATCTAAATTAGGCTTTTTACTATTTTGGGTTAATTTTGATAATTTAGAATTATTATTATGTTTTTTCTTATTTGTTGATTTTAAAATTTTAATATTATTTGACATCTTATTTGAAGTAACTAAAGAAATCTCTAATGGAACTGGTCTTTGATTGTGTTCAATCAAAGATGTAGGACCTCTTAAAGAAACGATCCATTCTAAAAACTCATTTTTATTTTTAATAGTTGCTGATAAGCATAAAAATTTAATATCTAAATCAGCGTGAATAAGAATCTCTTCCCAAGTTGTGCCTCTTTCAGTATCACCTAGATAATGTACTTCATCTAAGATAATTAACCCTGTATTTGTTAGTTTTTGATCTTTACTGAAAATCATATTCCTCAATATTTCAGTTGTTGCAATAACTAGATCTTTGTTTTTATCTATAGTTCTATCACCAGTCAAAAGGCCTACATCAACTCCTGCTTTTTTAAAATCATTATATTTTTGGTTGGATAGTGCTTTTATTGGTGTTGTATAAAATATATTTTTATTTTTTTTTAAATAATACTCTATAGATTTCTCAGCGATAAGGGTCTTTCCAGAACCAGTAGGTGCTACAACTAGTACATTATTATTACTTTTTATATCAGAGACTGCATCAATTTGAAATTGATCTAAAACTAACATATGATTAATTTCTGCTATTTAAATAAACAACTAATTCAATTAAAAGATACAGCGGTATTGTAAATATAAATAGTGTTATTGGGTCGCCTGTTGGTGTTAAAATAGCTGAGAAAATCAATACAAAAATAAATACTTCTTTTCTGTTGTTTGTGAAAAGCGAAAGCTTTATGATGTTTTTTTTAATTAAAAAATAAATTACTAGAGGTGTTTGAAAAGAAATTCCAAAAATTAAAGATATCCTAGAAACTAACTGAAAATAATTTTGAGTTCTTAATATAATTTCTGATTCATTAAATTGTAATAAAAATTTTATGCCTATTGGAAAAGTTTGATAAGCAGCAAATAAACCGCTATAAAAAAGAAATAGAAAAGAAATTAAATAAATTACATAAGTACTTGATTTGAGATCATTTATCGCTGGTTTTACAAAATTTGCAATTATTAAGAAAGTAATAGGAAATGTTCCAATAAACGATACGAGTAGTGTGTTGGAGATTTTGACTTGAAATCCTTCATAAATAGTAAAAGCTACTAAATCCGCTTTTGTGTATCCTGCTTCTACTAATGGATTTGTAAGTAAATTGTATATATCTGTGTAGTTAATATAAAAGAGTACAAAAGCAGAAACAAGAACGACTATTGATAAAATAATTCTTTGATTTAGTTCTTTAAAATGATCAAAAAATGGTTTTTGTTCCACTTCACTCCTCTTCTAACCAAACCCATTTTTCTTCAATAGAGTCATCACCTATAATTTCTCTATTTGAAGAATTATTATTTGAAAGAAATTTAATTGCTTTTGAAACTTTAGATTTATCAAGTAAACCGAGAGCTAGCAATACAATAATAACTAATTCAATTAAACTCATTCAAAATCTCCAAAAGATTACTTTGCCTTATTTTAATTTCATCAACAAGTTTAAGTGGAGTTATTGCATTAATGTATTGTATGTTTTTTATTGAAAAATCTAATGCATTTTCAAAGGAATAGAATTTCATTTCTAAATTATCATTAATTACATTAAATGTTGAGTTATCTAAGGTTTTTAAAAAATTAATATCATGTATTTTATATTTGACCTTTAAGGCTGATCGAGTTGATAGTTTAGGTTTAGTATTTTCTTCTTTGTTAATACCAACTATACGATCAACAAGAAATGTTTTTATAGAGTTTTCTTCAACATCTAGTGCTTCTAATATTTTTCCATCTTGATTCAATTTTAAAGCTACGGGTTTTACAAAATATGTTTGACTTTCTGTTTTTCCAAGCTTTATATATTCAATTGTTTTTATCTCCTCAAAAGAAAAGCTTTCAGAGTTATCATCAGACTCAAATAGACCGTCAATATTAAAATATTTTGAAAGAATATTATAAAATTCCATTATTTCTTTATTTGAGTCTTTTAAAGTGAGAAAATTTGCTTCAATTGTTAAAAGGTAATATAGATTAAATAATTCAGAATCATTTATAGATAGAAGTTCATAGACAGAATCATTAAACAAAAAATTAATTTCCTCTGTATCTTCATTTATTTCATAATCAACAAAAACATCATCAAAATCAACATATATTTGAGAAACTATATCAAGAATGTAAATTAGTTCTTTAAATGATATATCCAAATTATCTAGTATTTCAGAAATTTTCCATTTATTTTTAGCTTGTATAAATTGAAGAAAATTATGAAGAAAGTTAAAATCAATTTTTTTAGACATCAATTAAATCCTTTAGTAAATGAGCATTATGAAATTTTATAATTTTATAAGACCCATCACAAACTAGTAAAAATTTAAATAAACCATATGTGTCATTTGTCTTTATTGATTTCAATTCCTTCTTATCACTTCTTGCAAGTTTATGAGAAAAAATATTTTTATTTACTTGATAGAGATTGTCTGGGATATTAATTTCAATCGAAATCAAATCGTCGGAGTCTTCCCATGAGAAACTCATGTTTTTATATTCAGTTGTAAACAAATTTGCTTTGTTACCTAATTTTAAATTTTCGATGTAATCAAGCTTGAATGTTTTAAATTTTTTTGATTCAATAGCGCCTAAATACCAAGATCCATTAAAAAATCTCAAACCTTGAGGTTTTACTTTTCTATATTTTGATAAATATTCAAAGCCCAATCTTCTTTTTTCATTTATTGCTTTAGTTATGTTAGAAATGATTTCTGTTTTCTTATCATTGTTTCCTTGAAGAGAAATATTGTTTTTTAATAATAGGTACGTGTTAACAAAACTATTCACATTAATATCTTCATTCTTTTTGATATTGTTAAAAACATACGAACCACCCATTGTGTATCCTGATTCATCATGAGACCATTTATCGTTAGAGTATTCAATTAAATATCCAAAAGATCTTAATAACGACTTATCTCTTTCAAAAGCTCTTCTAAAAGCTTGTTCATTTAAGTCACGGTAATCAGGAATTGAATCTTTTATTTTGTTTGTCGATATTTTTGTATCATCTTTAAATAAATTAATTAATTCAATTAATCTTTTTAATACATTTTTCATAACGTTTTACAACTTAATTAATATCTGCATAATAAAAATACTCAGAAATAAATTTATATAAGTCATCATTATTGTAATATATACATTATGAAAGTTTGGATAGATCAAGATTTATGCACAGGTGACGGCCTCTGTGAAGAAATAGCTCCTGATGTATTTGTTGGTCTAGATGATGGCCTATTCTACGTTAAAGAAGGCGAGAAAATATTTTCCGAAGAACACGGAAATGTAGGAGGAGCAGAAGGTTTAGCAAATGTACCTAAGGGTCAAGAAGATGCAGTTATAGAATCTGCTGAAGAATGTCCTGGTGAGTGCATTATGATTGAGCCCTAATCAAACTTAATATATCTAGCTGATAACAAAAATCCTGTATGAGATATCAGTTTATTATTAGGCCTCGCAATTTTTTTATTTAAATACCAATCTCTTAAAATTACCTCTTTAACTTCTATGTCTTCAAATTTATTTAACTCCAAACATTCCTTCATTTTTATAACCTGAGTAATTGATGGTAAATAAGAAACCCAAAATAGATCGGTGTCAATGATATTTTTATCAAAAAATTCCCAAGGTTCAGGGACATCAGTAATAACAGTATCTATTTCATCGACGTAATCAGAAAAATTAAATTTATTGAGCTCTTGGTTGATAAATTTTAAACTGTAATTTACATTCATCTCTTGTGTTGATAAATATCGTTCTATTGTTTTCTTCGCTCTTCTCTGGTTTGTTTTGCTGATATCGAGGGTAGTTAAAGAACCAGATCCATTTAAAATATTAATTAAGTATAAAGTTAGAGCTCCTGAACCAGTACCAATTTCCAATACTTTACTAGAAGAGGATATGTTAGCTTCAATAACGATTTGTGAAATATCTTTTGGATATATAATTTGAGGACCTCTTTTCATAAGTAATATAAATTCTTTAAATGTTGGTCTGTAAATTTTAAATGTTTGATCAGTTGAAGATTTTACAATACTTGGAATGGACTTAATGTCTTTGAAATTAAATTTACCTTCATTTGTTATAAATTCTTTTGTAATATCTATAACGGCTAAATATTTATTATTATCAGTTTTAACAATTATTAATTCGTTATCTAGATTCAATTTATATTGCTGATAATAAAGGAAGCAGCAAAGTTATAACCATTGCACTGGAGACAACAATAACGATAATTTTTTGTGTTCTTTTACTCATCTTCTTTTTTTAAAAATTCTTTTTTTTGTACGTATAATTTTTTCGAATATTCTTCCAATTACAATACCAAATATCAAATAAGGAATAACTTTAGAATCATTATCAGATATCTGATCTTTTAAATTTTTATAGTTTTCTGAAAATTCGCTCATTTTAATATTCTCCATACAATTAATCCGAAAATTAACAATGATAGTAATGCGAATGAAAAATAAATTAATGATTGTATAAAATATTGACCATCAAACATTTGTGATAGAACAATTGATGTGCCTGACAGAATAAATAAAGTAGCTATTGCTAGGTAATTTCCTGCCTTAAAATTTTTACGAGCACCTTTTAATGAATCTTCTATAGGTTCAACTGTTTCTTCTTGTATATGAGCAAGTAAACTATCTAAAGCTTTAATCGCGGAAACAGGGAGGTTAAACACTTTTTAAAATTACTTTCGATTTGAGATAATAGTGCCAAGAACTCCTTGTACAGTAGCAGCTACAGGTAAAGCTAAGATAGCTCCAACTCCACCAAGTGTGTATGCACCGAATAGTGTAGAAAATACTGCTATAGCAGGATGTATCTCCATAGTAGATTTTGTAACTCTAGGACTTATAAAATAATTTTCAATAACTTGATAAATCAATAGAACAAGAATTGTTGAAAAGATAGTTGTTGTACCAAGAGATATAGAAGCTATAAAAGGAACAAGACCACCTAAAAAAGTACCTACTACTGGAATTAATTGAGATAATATTCCTGCAGAAACACCTAGTGCTATAGGTGAAGGTAGTCCGATTAATAGAAAGGCTACGGACAAAACAATACTTGCCAATACACCTAAAATAACTTTAGCAACTATGAAACCACCAGCTTTGGAAACACCAATTGTCCAAACCTGATCTATCGAACTTGAAACATTGTTAGGAAGTGACTCTTTCAGTTTTATTCTCCAGCCATCACCTTCGCTAATTAAATAGTATGTAAAGAAGAAAATGACAAATATGTGTCCCAAAGTTCTTAAGAGTCCTTGACCTGCAAAAACCACACCTGATCCGACCGTGCTTCCATAGTCTTTAATTAATGTATTAAATTGTGCTTCTAAATCTAGTGATTGGCTTGAAACTGCAAATCCTTCAACATTTAAATAATTTATAAAGTTATCAAAATAAGTTGGTAGTTGTGATGAAAGAAAATAAATTTCTTGAACCATGATTGGTATAATCGAGAAAAAAGTTGCTCCAATGATTACAAGAATTACACCGACAGTTATCAATGCTGACAATTTTCTGCTGAGTTTTTTGGATAATCTATAAACAACAGGTTCGGCTAGTGCAGACAATACAACAGCAACAAAAAGGTCAAAAATTAAAGATTTTACACGTATGAATATAAGAACAGAGATAGAAATAAATAAAATATATAAAAATGCTCTGTTTAAAAGCTCTTGTCTAGTTTCACCTTTGGGGAGATTCACAATTATTTGACCTTACTTACTAATTTATAGTTACGTTTTGGAAGTAATAAAACAAGAAAAAGCAATATTAGAAAAAAACTAAAGCCATACTCAAAATAAGTAATATTTTCATCGATTATTATCCTGCTGTACAAAGAAAATATAGTAAACATTACAGAAACAAAAAGTATCCTTTTTTTATACATTAAACCTCTTACAGTAACGTTTAGAAGAAGTATGCCGGTAATGATTCTTCCCATTCCTTCAAAAGTGTTGCTTCTCATAAAATAGAATTCACGTAAGTTGAAAAAGCCATTTTGACCAATACCTCCAAGTGTTAAATGAATAATTCCTAGAAGTACTAATAGTGCAGAAACCCAAGCAAGACTAAAGTTCCCAATTGAAAATCTAGCCTTGATAGGAGAAGGCCAGGGTTGTAGAGGATTAACTCTTTTCAATAGATTTGAAGATAATCTAAATACGGATCTTTCATAATTACCAAATATTAATACTGCAGCTAATAGATAAGAGATTCCGATATGTTTAGGTAAATCAAATAGATATATAGAAAGAACAACAATTAAGTGCCATAAATATAATGTATAAATATTTGAATGCAATATTGAAAATACTTTCCATAAATAATAATTGTTTAGTATTTTTTCAATAATATTTTTAACACTGAACAATAAGCTCAAGAGACCGACAGTGGCTACAAAATAAACAGTTGTAGGAGGATCTTCGTTATTTATTTCTGAAAGTCTATAGCTTGAAAATGAAAGGAATAATTTATTTACAGAAAGCTGATAATACAAGTAGCCATAAGAAATTATTGAAACTGCTGGAAAAATATTTTTTCTAATTAGTTGTAGCTTTCCATCAGCATAGAAATAACCAATTTGATGTATTGTTAACCAGAAAAATAAATAGTTGAATACTTTTATATAGGCTAAGTTGATTGGAAAGTTTAATGAATCAATGAGGATTATTAAAATTATAAATATTGTCATGCTCAGATATGGATATTTTTTATGAATGTAAATCGTGAATGGTGCAAACATAACCATAACTAAATAAATAGAGACTAGCCATAAAGGCCATAATGAAAATTCGACAGATGAGATTACTCCGTCCTCAAAAGTAGTAAGAAAATCTGGAATCATATTTAGGTTTAAAAGAATATTTAACGATACTGTTATAGCAATTATCCAAACTAGAACAGGACCAATTAAAGCATTTATTCTATCAACTAAATAATTCCATTGACTGCCATCCCTGCCTACATTTGAGTACCAAGCAATTAAATTATTAAAACCCATAGAGAAAATGAATAATGACATACCTATTGTGAACCATGATATAGTCATAAATGATTCAGAAGTTGTTGATAAGTTTGAAATTATGTATTCACCACCAGATTTAGTTACTGTAAGAAAAAGAAATGAATTTATTATTAACAAAAATAATCCAGAAGTTTTCAAGAAATCAATAAACCTCTCTCTTGAAATAGATGTATTATCAGTTTCGTTTATAACTGATCTAAATGAATGTATATTTGGAAAAAAAAGTTTAAATAATTCTCTCACATAAATATTTTACATATCTCAAGCAACTTAAATAAGAATATAATTAGATAATGGAAATTGTCGTATATCAGCCTGAAATAGCAGGAAATGTAGGTGCAATTATACGATTATCAGCTAACTCAGGCATTCCTGTTAATTTTATAAAACCTTTTGGCTTTAATATGCAAGAGAACAAAATACGTAGAGCAGGTTTAGATTATCAAGATTTAGCTTTTGTAAAAAATTATGAAAGTTGGATTGATTTTATTGATAGTAATAAAAATAAATCTATTGCATGTCTCAGCTCTAAAGGAGACAAAGAATACTGGAACGAAGAATTAAATAATTTTGATTTTTTACTTTTTGGACCTGAGTCAGTTGGTCTTCCAGATGAAATTAGAGAAAAATATTTAAATTTAACTATTCCTATGAAAGAAAGATCAAGAAGTATAAACCTAGCAAATTCTGTAAGCATAGTAATGTTTGAAGCAATTCGACAAGCTAATGTTAAATAAATTATTTTTTGTATTTATGGGAGGCGGTATAGGGTCTGGTCTTAGATATATAATTAATGTTTACACTCTACAAACAAATTATCCTCAATCAGGTACTTTATTTGTAAATATCTTTGGATCTTTTTTGTTTGGTATATTTTTTGTTTTTTTTCAAAATAAGACTCCAATTATTAATGTATTTTTACTCACTGGTGTTCTTGGAGGGTTTACAACATTTTCTCAGTTTTCATTTGATGTTGTCCAATTACAGAGCGTTAGTAATTTAAACTCTATTGTCTATATTGTTTTTTCTTTATTTCTTTCAATCTTCGCATTGCTTATTGGGATATACTTAGGTAATAAAATTTTAAATTAAAATGCCTACATTTGACATAACATCAGAATTTAACACTCAAGAAATTACAAATGCAGTAGATCAAGCATATAGAGAAATTGTTAACAGGTATGATTTTCGAGATACTGGTACAAATATTGAATTTAATGAACAAACAATAACATTAAAAAGCTCTACTGAGGAAAGACTCAAAGCAGCAGAGCAAGTGTTAAAAGAGAAATTTGTAAAAAGAAATGTATCAATTAAATTTTTATCAGATATCAAAATTGAAAAAACACCATCTGAGGTTAAACATTTTTATAACTTGAAATCTGGAATAACACAAGAAGAGTCGAAAATGATTATTAGTTTAATAAAAAAAGATTTCAAAAAAGCTCAATGTGCATATCAAAATCAGTCGATTAGAGTTTCTGCCAAAAAAAGAGATGAATTACAAAATATTATTCAATTAGTAAAAAACTCAGATATTGATACACCAATAAATTTTGGAAATTTTAGAGATTAAATTTAGGTTTTAATTTTTTAAACATATACCTAGAAAATATAAAACTAATAACTAAAAACAATATTGTAAATAATATCCCATCATCATAAGTAGTACTTAAAAAATAGGATATAAATAATACTAGTGCTCCATATATAGCTCTAAATACAGAAAATAGTACAAAGGTTTTAAAAAGTTTATTTTCAAGAACATTTCTTAGTTTAAACATTAAAACTTATTACGATATTTTGAAATAATTTTATAAATATTGTCCCGGATAAAGCGTGGAAAAATTTTGATAATTTTTACTAAATTGTAGACTCCTCCAATATCACTAATGGATTGGATTACAGCGTCAGAAAAGTAATATTTACTACCATTCTTTTCATACACTAAGGTGTCTAATTCAATCTCTTCAGGTGTAAGGTTAATTTGAGCATTCAGGTCAATATTTAAATTCTTTGAAGATATCCATTTTCCATAAGAAATGCACATTTTGCATTCTTCATCGATATAAACTCTATTCATTACTTTGAAAATCCATACTCAATGAATTTACACAGTACCGTTCACCAGTTGGTTCAGGGCCATCTGGGAATACATGACCTAAATGTGCGTCACAAGCTTTACATGTAATCTCTACTCTTTTCATACCATGAGAAAGATCTTCCTTACGATTAATTTTATTCTCTATAGAATCAAAAAAACTAGGCCATCCAGATCCTGATTCATATTTGGTATCAGAATCAAATAAAGATTCATTACAAACTACACAGAGATATGTACCAGATCTTTTTTCGTTTAGAAGTTCACCAGAAAAGGGCGGTTCAGTACCACAAAATTGCGTTACTTGAATTTGCTCGTCAGTCAAATGATCTTTATTTGTATTCATAAGTTTATTTAAGCAGGGATGATGTATAAGTGTGAAAATCTAGAGTCCACATTTTTAATTTTCGCTTCAATACTTTGGTTCAAATCTATAATTTCGAGATCAGTTAAAGTATCCTCATAATTGACTTTTATTAATGCAAGATATTTATTTGAACCTATTGAAATAATTTTTGTATCAATAATTTCAAGAATGTCGTCAAAAGAGTCTATTTCAGAATTAATATTTTTATAAATATTTGGATCAACTGTTTCACCTGTGATTAAATGTTTCATTTCATATCCTAGAAATAAACCAGAAACCATTAATAACAACCCAATCATAATTGAACTCGCTGCATCATATATAGAATTAGTAGTTATATAAGTTAATAATGTACCTATTAAAGCAATAATAAGTCCCAAGGTAGCTGCGAAATCTTCAACAACAATTGCTATCAAAGGCCCGTCATTTGATTCTTTTAGTAATTTCATAATTGACTTTTTTTTACTTTTTTCGTCTTTTCTTAATTTCGCGACAGCTTTTACTAAGACATAACTTTCTAAAATAATGGAGATGGATAAAATCGTAATTGATACAAAAAGATTTTCTAATTTTTTCGGATGGTTTAATGCCTCAATTCCGTGTTCTAGTGAAACTAATCCCCCAATTGTAAAAATCAAAACAGCAACTACTAGTGTCCAAAAATATTCTTCTCTACCTCTACCTAGTGGATATATAAGTGGTTTATCTTTTTTTGCTTGTTTAATACCAAACCAAAGCAAAAATTGATTAAACGAATCTACAAATGAGTGAACAGCTTCAGAAAACATAGCGCTTGAACTAGTAAATATTGCAACAAAAGACTTAATTAGGCCTATAAAAAAATTAACTGACAATGCTAAAAATACTGTTTTTGCTGAATCTTGTTTATTCATCTAAAAAAACCTTTAGGTCTTGGAATCCACCTATTCTTTTATCATCTATGAAAACTTGAGGTACTGTTTTTACATTATCTCCAATTTTCTTATAAAATTTTAATCTCTCGCTATCGTCAGAAAGATCTATTTCATTATAAGAAATTTTTTTTGAATCTAAAAGAATTTTGGCTCTGTCACACCATATACAATTATCTTTTGTGTATATTAAAACTTTCAACTTTTTTCAAAATTTGTAAAAATTTCATTAGTAGTTTGAGTAACCCTAATAAAGGTTGTACATTTTGGTAAATCTTTGAGAGTTTTTGCACCAACATAAGAACAGGCTGAACGTACTCCACCTAAAATTGCCTGAACGGTTGTGTCTAGGGGTCCTTTATATTTTAACCTTACTTTTTTTCCTTCTGGGGCTCTATGTTCGGCTAGGTCACCATAGTAAGTTTGTTGGGCTTTTGTAGATGACATACCATAAAAGTCCTTGTACTTTACACCGTTTTCATCTTCAACTAACTCTCCCCCAGACTCTTCATGACCTGCAAACATACCTCCAAGCATCACAAAATCAGCACCCGCACCAAAAGCTTTTGAAACATCACCGGGATACTTACAGCCACCATCTGCCATTACATGTCCACCTAAGCCATGCGCTGCATCAGAACATTCTGAAATTGAAGATAATTGAGGATATCCAACTCCAGCAACACTTCTTGTTGTACAAACAGAACCTGGCCCAATACCAATTTTTACAATATCTGCACCAGCAAGAATAAGTGCTTCTGTCATCTCTCTAGTGGCAACATTTCCAGCAATTATAATCTTCTCTTTAAAAGTTTCTCGATATCTCTTTACTGCATCTATAAAATCTTCCCGATATCCGTTCGCTACGTCAATACACAAAAACTTTATCTCATTATTCAAATTAAAAATATTTTTTGCAAGTTCTAAATCTTCATCTGATTGACCAACAGTAACAGCAATATAATCTGCATTTAATTTATCGATGTTATTTTTCCAATCATCAATACTATAAAATTTATGAATAGCTGTAATCATTTTGAACTTTTGCAATGATATTGCGGTTTCAAATGTACCTGTTGTATCCATATTTGCAGAAACGATTGGTATTCCAGTCCATGTTGATGAAGTATGTTTAAATTTTAGCTTTCTTTCTAACTGGACTTCAGACCTAGATACTAAGGTACTTCTCTTAGGTCTTATTAGTACATCATCAAAAGTTAATTTTATTTCGTCTTCAATTCTCATTATTTACAAAAGTATTTTATGCTATTTAACAGGTAAATGTTAGTTGAATTTCCGATTTTTGGTGCTGGTATTAATTATTTCCCAACGGAAATATCTGCCTTAAGAGTTTTCGAGCCTAGATATTTATTGCTTATTGGTGATTCAATTTTAAATAATCAAAATTTTATAGTTAGTTCTAGCCTAGGTGATGAATATCAAATAGGCTCCGAAGTTGAAATTGTTGAACATCAGGATATTTCTAATGCAGAACAACTTGTAATAGTTAAATCAATAAATCTACATAAAATAAATAAAATTGATTTAAGTAGAGAATATCCATTTTGCATGGCAGAAGAATATACAGAAATAGGTCTTCCACCATCTATTGATGAACTCATTGAGCTTGAAAGAAATATAACAAAAGCAATTGCCAAATTAGTAGAGAATGGAATGGATATTAATTTGCCAAACTTTATTTACGACTCTGAAAATAGAATTAATAAATTAAATGAACTTTGTATTGTTATGCCTATGAATATTGATTTAAGAAATGAAATAATCAAAGAAAATGATTTGTACAAAAAATATGAGATTTTAAATAGTTATACAAAAAATATAAATGAAAATTAAGATTCAATCCATAAACTATAGAAATCTAACATTTTTTCTTTCAGATTATCAGAATGTTTAAACAAATTTGAAGACTCTTTTTCTACGTTAAAGTCCATCAATTCTTTTTTTGAGAGCTCGCTTGAATACCAAGTAGTAAATAGTTCTTTGTTAATCTCAGGATGAAATTGTAATCCATAACTATTTTGAATCTTAAATATCTGTGGAAAATTTGTTTCAGCAATCAAAAATGCTTCATCTGGCAAATCAAATGTGTCTCTATGCCAAGTAAATACTTGATCTGATTGAAAAACATCGACAAGATTGTCTTGCTGAATAAAATTTAATTCTTTTAATCCAAATTCAATTTCTTTTGATAGGTACGCTTCACCGCCAGTTGAGTCTGCAATTAATTGGGCCCCTAAACAAATTCCAAGAATTTTTGTATTATTTTCGACAGCGTTTTTTAGCCAATCCTTTTCTTTTTTTAAATAGTCATACTTTTCGTCTTCATAAGCGCCCATATGACCTCCAAGAATTATGTAATTGTCATTAATACTAAATTTTTTCCATTCAGCTTCCCAAGCATTAACTGTTTCGATAGAAGTTGGTAATGTACCTAAAGTTACATCTGGATCGTTTATTATCGCAATTGTTTTACTCATTTTTTTTAGTTTGTGCGCGGAAGAGGACTCGAACCTCCACGGGTTTTACCCCACAGGATCCTTAATCCTGCGCGTCTACCAGTTCCGCCACCCGCGCAAACTCAATCAAGAAACCAGAATAAAGATAATGTTGTAGCTGCAAACAAGACTGCAACAACAGCAGTTATTCTACTTAGGTTTCTTTCAGCTAATGTCTGACCAATGTTTCCAGAAGATCCAGGGCCTCCTAACATATCGGATAGACCTCCGCCCTTTCCACTGTTTAATAAAACAAGTGCTACTAATGCAATAGAAATAATTATGTGAACAGTTATCAGTATCGCGGTTATTGTATCCATAAACTAAAGATTAGCCTTTCTCATCTTTTACTTTTGACTGAAGTTCAACTTCTTTTTGAAGTTGTTCAATCTTATCTGAATCGCCTAAATATCCTATTTTTACATTTTCATTTTCAGATATTTTATATGCTAGTGGAATTCCTGTAGGTATGTTGACATCTACTATCTCTGTATTAGATAAGTTGTCTAGCATCTTAACCATAGCTCTAATGCTATTACCATGTGCAACCACTAATACTTGCTTTGTTTTTGCTAATTCTAATAGATTTGTAAAAGTCGAATTTACTCTTTCTACAACTTTTTCTAATGACTCACCTAAAGGTAATTCTTCATTAATATTTTCGTATTTTTTATCTGTCTTAGGATCAAACTTAGAACCTTTTTTAGCAAGCGGTGGAAGTACATCATAACTTCTTCTCCAAAGTTGCACCTGGTCTTCTCCGTATTGCTTTGCTGTTTCAACTTTGTCTAAGCCTTGTAATGCGCCATAATGTCTCTCATTAAGCTGCCAAATTTCTTTGGTTTCAATATTGAGTTCAATTTCTTCTTTCATTTTGTTTAAAATTAATTCTGCTGTTGATTTAGATCTTTGGAGAAATGATGTCGCACATATTTCAGGTGTAAATTTGTATGATAAAAGAGTTCTTCCAGCTTCTTCAGCTTCTTTTACTCCTCTTTCTGATAATTCAACATCAACCCATCCAGTAAATTTATTTTCCAAATTCCAAATGCTTTGACCGTGTCTAACAAAAATTAAATTCATAGTTTTATAGAATTTACAATTTTTACAAATTTATCAGAATCTAGTGATGCTCCTCCAACTAAAGCACCATCAACAATATTTAAATTTAATATTTCTTCGGAATTATCTGGTGAAACGCTACCACCATATATAAATCTTGATTTTTCTTGATCATAAAATGATTTAGAAGAAATCAGATTTTTTGTAAAATCCAATACTTCTATTATGTTTTCTATTGTTGCAACTTGACCAGTTCCAATTGCCCAAATAGGTTCGTATGCAAAAATAATTTCATTCATATTATCTTTGCGAATACCCTTTAATCCCTCATTTAATTGTTCCTGAATAAACTCTAGATAAGTATTGTTTTCACGATTTTCAATTGGTTCACCAAAACAAAATATTGGAGTGATTCTTTGTTCTAGAAGTCTTTTTAGTTTTTGATTAATAATTTCATCGTTCTCATTAAGTAAGGTTCTTCTTTCAGAGTGGCCTATTATTGAATAACTTATATCTAACTTTTCTAATTGCGTAGATGATACTTCTCCCGTATATGCTCCTTCTTTATACATTGAAACATCTTGAGAAGATAATTTTATTTTTAATTTATCAGTAGATATAACAGTTTGTAATGATCTTAAAGATGTATGGGATGGGGCTAAAACTATATCAATATTTTCTTCAACATCCTTGGGTAATGAATAATTAATTTTTTGTAATAACTGAATACCTTGTAAATGATCAAGATTGAGCTTCCAATTTCCGATAATTATCTTTTTCATAAATTTAGATTATAAGTGGTTCATAAATATTTACACCAGGTAATTTTTTTCCTTCCATTAGCTCCATAGAAGCACCACCACCTGTTGAGATATGATTAAAATTTTGAATTTCAGAATATTTATTTATTGCACTAACTGAATCTCCTCCACCAACTACTGTATAAGCATTTGATTGAGAAACAGATTTAGTAATTTCTCTTGTTCCATATTCAAATGATTTATTTTCAAAAACACCCATCGGTCCATTCCAAAATATTGTATTTGATGTATGAATTATTTCGTTGAACAATGCTACAGATTTTGAACCAATATCAACCCCAATATCAGTGCTCTCAATAAGTTCTAATGGTTTATCTAATCTAGAACTTGAAAGTAAGTCATTAGAAACACCAAAATCTACTGGTAAAATTATTTTTTTTCCATCTGAAGATTGAAGCAATTTACTTGCAGTATTTAAAAACTCATCTTCACACAAAGAAGCACCGATTTCATAACCTTGTGATTTGAGAAATGTAAAGCACATTCCACCTCCAAGTATTAAATTATCTACTTTTGGAAGAAGGTTATTAATCAAATTTAACTTATCTGATATTTTGGCACCTCCCATTATTACCGTATAAGGTGAATTTGGAGATTTTAGTAATGATTGCAATTCACTTATTTCCTTATTCATTAAAGGGCCTTGATATGAATTAAGGTGCTTTCCAACTTCAACTATTGATGCATGATTCCTATGTGCTGCTCCAAAAGCATCTAAAATAAAAGTATCAAATGGTTTTGCTAGGCATTTCGCAAATTGTGTATCTGATTCTTTTTCACCTTCGTAAAATCTCAAATTTTCCAAAACATAAACTTTAGATGAATATTTTGATTGAAAAGTTGATGATAATTCTCTTATATCATCATTAATAAAGACAACATCTTCATCTAAAATATTTCTCATTTCTTCAGCTACTGGTTCCAATGTGAAATTTAAGTCAAATCCATTTGGTCTTCCTAAATGACTGGAAAAAGTTATTGTCTCCGAAATATTTTTTATTTGTTCAATTGAAGATAATGCTTGTTTGATTCGAAAATTATCAGTTATTTTTCCATTTGATATAGGAACGTTTAAATCTGATCTTATTAATACATTTCCTAAATTATTTGTCACAGATTTTATGCTTCTTTCATGTCCCTATGTAAAACAACAGCATCATTATTTTCCGATTTTAACCATTTTGATACTTCTTCTGCCATAACTACGCTCCGATGTTTGCCGCCGGTGCAGCCAATCGCAATACCAACATATGATTTACCTTCAGAAATAAATCGAGGAAGTAAAAATTCAACCATATCTTTTATTTTCTCTAGAAAGATTTGTGCATCTTCAAATGATAAAACATAATTTCTTACCATTGGTGACTGGCCAGTTGAAGCTCTAAGCTCTTCTCTCCAGTGAGGATTGGGTAAAAACCTAACATCAAATACTATATCTGCGTCTCTAGGTGTACCGTTCTTAAAACCAAATGAAGTGACTGATATTTTCAGATCTTGACTTGAAGCTTCACCCTGAAAACCTTCTATAATTCTCTTCCTCAACTCATGAACATTCATATCAGTAGTATCAATTACTTGATCTGCTAATTCTCTTATAGGCTTCAAAAGTTCTCTTTCAGATTTTACGGATTGTGAAATAGATTCCATTCCCATAGGGTGTGGCCTTCTATTTTCCTCATATCTTTCAATTAATGTTTCATTACTTGCATCTAGAAATATAATTCTTGTTAAAACTCCTGATTGACTTAATTTATCTAAACTGACTTTTAACTGTTTTTGGGCTGAACTATCTTTTGCGTCAATAGTAAGTACTAGCTGTTTATTTGTTTCAGTGACATCATTTGATTGAACTACAGACTCCACTAGTTCTGCTGGAAGATTCTCAATAACATAATATCCCAAATCTTCAAAAACATTAGAACTTGCTGATCTACCAGCTCCAGACATTCCAACTATCAATAATACTTCCGGTCTTTTTGGTGCCATTTTTACCTCAGGTATATGATAGTTGTGAATAATTTAGATTGGAATAAATAATTGTAAGCTATATTTCTGAATGATTGAAGTAATCATATACTTTTTTTGCTTCATTCTTGCTGATAATTTTTTCTAAGTCACTAAGAGATGCATTGGAAAGTTTATTTAAAGTTTTTAAATTTTTAATTAAATCTAAAATAGATGATTTTGAAACGCCTTTTATATTTAAAGTATTATCTAAATCTAAATCTTTTATACGCAATCGTCTATTTTCATTAATGGCAAACCTGTGTGCTTCGTCTCTAATATTTTGTAAAACAAACAAAGCTTCAGAATTTTTATTCAAATGTACAGATTCTTTAGAAAAAGGTATAAATATTTCTTCTTCTTTCTTTGCCAAACCAATTACATCAATGTTCATTTCAAAGTAATCTATAACACTTTTAGCTTTTGAAAGTTGCCCTTTACCACCATCGATTAAAATCAAGTCAGGAGTTCTTCTAAAACTTTGATCTTCTTCTTTTTCAGAATTTAATCTTTTCAATCTGCGAAACAAGACTTCTTCTATGGATCTAAAATCATCTTGACCCTTGAAAGAACGTATGTGAAACTTTCTATACATTGATGGCTTTGTTAATCCATCTTCCATGACAACCATAGAACCAACTCTGTATTTATCACCTAGATTGGAAATATCATATGCTTCAATTCTGTAAGGTATGTTTTTTAGGTTTAATTTATTTTTTAGTTGCTCCAAAGATAGTGCTCTAAATTCTAAATCTGTTCTTCTTTTTAAATCTGAAACTCTTCTAAGTTCTTTTGCGTCACCTAATGCTGTCTCTAATAAATCTTTTTTCCAGCCTCTTTTAGGATTTAACAATTTAATATTTTTATTCCACCTATCTGATAATTGTTTTTGAATTGTTTCTTTAAGTGGAAATTCATGACTGATCAATATTTCATTTGATGGACTATTTTCTTCAAACAAATTAATAATAATTTGTGGTAAATAATTTTCTACTTCGTCAACATTAATTGGTTCGAATGACCTTTTCACTTCCCCTGTAATTCTTCCATTTCTAATTAGTAAGCAAGTTATCACTACATCATATTTACCAATATCTATACCTATTACATCAACATTTTTTTCATTAGATGTCATAAGTGTTTGATTAATTCTTGCGTTTTCTAAATGCTTTATAATATTTTTAATTTTTTGAGCTTCTTCATATTTTTGAGAGTCTGAAAGGCTTTTCATCTCAAGTGTTTTATCGTTTATATAATGGTCAGAATTTCCTTTATAAAATTCTTTTAAATTATTTAGCATTACATCATATTCAGTTTTGGTAACTTTATTTACACAAGGACCAGAACATTTTTCAATTTCATACAAAAGACATGGCTTTCCCATCTTTTGATGATTTTTGAACGTAGTGTCATTACATGTCCTGACCGGGAATATATTGATTAGATGATCTAATGATCTCTTTGCAGCTCCAATAAATGGAAATGGTCCAAAATTAATATTTTTATTATTTATATTCCTTGAAACTAAAACTCTTGGCCATTCATCACTAGTGATTGTGATATAAGGATAAGATTTGTCATCTTTAAATTGAATATTGTATTTTGGTTTGAATTCTTGAATAAATGAGTATTCAGCTAATAATGCATTAGCTTCATTTTGAGAAACTACAAACGATATTGAGAAAGCTTCATTAATTAATCTTTTTACTTTCCATGATGTGTTTTGCCCGAAATATGAAGGTACTCTTTTTCGTAAATTTTTAGCTTTTCCAACATAAAGCGGTTCTTCAAACTTATCCTTAAAAATATAGATTCCGGGCTTTTCAGGAATTTCTTTAGTATCTAACTTATCCATTTAGAATTTCCTTTAAATGCTTTCCGGTTAAAGAGCTTTTAATATTTGATATGTTTTCAGGTGTACCTTCAGCAACTATTCTTCCCCCTTTTTCACCACCTTCAGGTCCAAGATCAATAACCCAGTCTGAATTTTTTATTACATCTAGATTGTGTTCTATAACTATTACTGTATTTCCTTTATCCACTAACAAATGTAAAACTTCTAACAACTTTTGAACATCTGCAAAATGAAGTCCTGTAGTTGGTTCGTCTAAAATGTAAACAGTTTTGCCTGTTGATCTTTTACTTAGCTCCTTAGCTAGTTTTACTCTCTGAGCTTCTCCTCCTGAAAGTGTGGTGGCTGGTTGACCAAGCTTTATATATGAGAGCCCTACATCATCTAGTGTTTTAATAATCCGATGAATTGAAGGTTGATTTTCAAAAATATTTAAAGCACTCTCCACTGTTGAATCTAGAATGTCAGAAATGCTATATCCCTTCCATCTAATAGCAAGTGTTTCAGAGTTGTACCTAGTACCCTCGCAATCTTCACAAATTACGTATATATCTGGTAAAAAATACATTTCAACTTTAATATTTCCATCACCCTTACAATATTCACATCTTCCACCTGGAACATTGAACGAAAATCTTCCTGGTTTGTAACCTCGAATTTTTGATTCTTCTGTTAATGAATATAAATTTCTGATTTGGTCAAAAACGTTTGAATATGTTGCAGGATTAGACCTAGGTGTTCTTCCTATAGGTGACTGATCAATCTCAATTAATTTGTCAATATTTTCTAAACCAGAAATACTTTTATGAAGACCAGGAATAATAAGATTTTTTGAAAACTCATTTTGGATTGATTTTGATAAAATATCAGTTATTAAAGTTGATTTACCACTTCCAGAAACACCAGTTATAGAAATAAATTGACCCAAGGGGAAATCGACAGTTATATCTTTTAAATTATTTTCTTTGGCTCCCCTAACAGTTATTTTTTCACCATTACTTTTTCTTCTAACACTTGGATAAGGAACCTTTTGTTTTCCAGACAAGTACTGTCCAGTGACTGATTTTAAATTTCCAGATACCTTTTTCCAGTTACCTTCAGCTACTATTTCGCCACCTTCTTCACCTGCCCCCCATCCTATGTCAATAAGGTGGTCAGATGATTTCATTGTTTCTTCATCATGCTCCACAACTAAGACGGTATTGCCTAAATCTCTTAACCTAATTAAAGTCTCAATTAATTTTTTATTATCAGATTGGTGTAATCCTATAGAAGGCTCATCTAATACATATAGAACACCTGTAAGACCTGAACCAATTTGTGTTGCAAGTCTAATTCTTTGTGCTTCACCTCCTGATAAAGTAGCTGCTCCTCTGCTTAGTTGTAAATAACTCAAACCGACTTCATTAAGAAAAGTCAACCTTTCACTTATTTCTCTTAAAATTGGCTCTGCAATTTCTTTATCATTACCAGTTAATTTAAGGGTTTTAAAAACTTTAACTGATTCAGAAATAGACAAATTGTTTAATTGTCCTAATGTATAGTTCTTAACTTTTACCAATCGAGATCTCGGATTTAGTCTTTCACCATCACAAATAGAACAGTGAAGCTCTCTCATAAATTGTTTATAGTAATCTCTGGCTGCTTCAGAATTTGTTTCTTCGTAATTTTTTTTGAATGTAGGAATTATACCTCTGTATGGCTTATGCCAAACTCTTGAGTTTCCGAATCTATTTATATATCGTATAACAGTACTCACTCCATTTGAACCATGAAGAAGTATGTCTTTTTGTTTCCTAGTCAAATTCTTGTAAGGTTGGTCAGTTGGGATTTCAAAATGTTCACAGACACCATGGATTTGAGCTCTAAAATATTTTCTAGTAGACATGTCTGGGAATACATTTTCATTTATTGATAAATCGGTATTTTTAATTAATAATTGCTCATCTATCTCATAACTAACACCGAGGCCATTACATGATTCGCATGCTCCAAAAGGTGAATTGAATGAAAAATCTCTTGGTTCAAGCTTATCAAAAGATAATCCACATTTAATACATCCTAAATTTTGACTAAATGAATAAATCTTATTTTCAAAACTTATATCAACTAAACCAGAAGTTAAATCTAGTGCTGTTTCGACTGATTGAGGCAACCTTCTACCAGGTGTTTTTTTTAATTTAATTCTATCTATGATTACCGAAATATCATGATTGAAGTACCTATCAAGTCTTTTAGCCTCATCTAATCTTATTATCTCACCATCAACTAGGACTCTTGAAAATCCTTGTGATTGTAAATCTTTAAATAGTGTTTCAAATTCTCCTTTTCTTGATTTAACAACTGGTGCAAGAATATCAATACTAGAGTCTTCTCCAAACTCCATAATTTGATTCACTATAAAATTTACAGATTGTTTTTCAATTTTATTATTACATTGAGGACAATAACTTACTCCAATTCGGGCCCACAACAATCTTAAATAGTCATGAACCTCAGTAACCGTTCCCACAGTAGATCTGGGGCTTCTAGAAGAAGTTTTTTGATCTATAGCAATTGCTGGCGAAAGGCCATCGATACTTTCAACATTTGGTTTTTCCATTTGGCCCAAAAATTGTCTTGCATATGCAGATAAACTCTCAACATAACGTCTTTGACCCTCTGCATAAATAGTATCAAACGCCAACGAAGATTTTCCTGAACCAGATAATCCAGTAATTACAACGAGTTTATTTTTTGGAATGTCTACCGAAATATTTTTTAAATTGTGTTCTCGAGCACCTCTTACTTTTAAAATATCTTCTTTCATTCTGATAACTCTTGAATTTCTTTTTTTAATTCTTTTAATTCGTCTCTTAATCTAGCAGCAAGTTCAAACTCTAAGAAATCAGCAGCAGATTTCATTTCTTTTTCAATAGTTTTTGACAATTTTATTAAATCACTTTTTGAAGCATCTGTTATATTCATAGAGGATCTGCTTAAACGCTTATCTGTCTTGCCTCTATTTTTTTCAACTATTTCCAAAATGTCAGTTATTTCTTTTTGTATGGTCTTAGGGGTAATATTGTTTTTGATATTATGATTTTTTTGCAGGTTTCTTCTTCTTTCTGTTTCTCCGATTGCATTGCTCATTGAATCAGTTATTTTATCGGCATACATTATTACATAACCATCTTCATTCCTAGCAGCTCTTCCAATAGTTTGAATTAAGCTAGTTTCGGATCTCAAAAAACCTTCTTTATCTGCATCAAGTATTGCAACTAATTGGACTTCTGGTAAGTCCAGGCCCTCCCTTAATAAATTAATACCGACTAATACATCAAAATCTCCTTTTCTCAAATCTCTAAGTATTTCTATTCTTTCCAAGGTGTCTATATCAGAATGAAGATATCTTGTTTTAACGCCAGCATTAATTAAATAATCACTTAAGGCTTCACTCATTTTTTTTGTCAATGTTGTAACAAGAACTCTGTTGCCATTTTCAATTACAGAATTTATCTCTTCTAAAAGGTCTTGTATCTGATTGTTTGTAGATTTAATTTTTACTTTAGGATCTAATAAGCCAGTTGGTCTTATTACTTGCTCAATGAAATTTTCAGAATTTTCATTTTCCCATTTTCCTGGTGTCGCAGAAACCAGTACTGCTTTATTTACTCTATCTTTCCATTCATCAAATTTAAGTGGTCTATTGTCAAGAGCAGAAGGCAACCTAAAACCGTAATCAACTAAAGTAGATTTTCTTGATTTATCACCTTCGTACTGCCCACGAATTTGTGGTATTGCTATATGGCTTTCATCAACAACCATTAAAAAATCATCAGGGAAAAAATCAAGTAAAGTAAAAGGTGGTTCACCTGGATTTCTTCCATCGAAATATCTTGAATAATTTTCAATTCCAGAACAAACTCCGAGTTCAGTGAGCATTTCAAGATCGTATTTTGTTCTTTGCTCTATCCTTTGAGCCTCCAATAGTTTATTTTCAGATTTAAACTTTGCAACTTGAGTCACCATATCATTCTCAATTTCTTTCAATGCATTTTTTCTAGACTCATCAGAAATTACATAATGAGATGCGGGTAAAATTGCTAGTTCGGTGAGTTTTTCAATTATTTCACCAGTTATTGGGTCAATTCTTGATATGTTTTCAATTTCATCACCAAAAAATTCGATTCTAAATATAGTCTCTTCGTAAACTGGAAATATATCTAACGTATCACCTTTTAGCCTGAAATTTCCTCTGTCGACTACTAGATCATTTCTAATATATTGTTGTTTAACTAATTTGATTAATAATTCTTCAATATCAAAATCCTCACCCTTTATTATTGGTATTAGCTTATTTTTATATTCAATCGGGGAACCAAGTCCATAAATACATGAAACAGATGAGACAACAATTACATCATCACGTAACAAAAGCGCACTAGTTGCTGAATGTCTTAATCTATCGATCTCTTCATTAATAGTTGCGTCTTTCTCAATAAAAGTATCTGAGCGTGGCACGTAGGCTTCAGGTTGGTAATAGTCATAGTAAGAAACAAAATACTCAACTCTATTTTTCGGAAAAAATTGTTTAAACTCATTTGCTAATTGAGCAGCAAGTGCTTTGTTAGGTGCTAGCACTAGTGATGGAAGTTGGGTCTGTTCAATCAACCAAGCAATTGTTGCTGACTTACCTGAACCTGTAATACCTTTTAAGGTCTGAAAAGTTTTTCCACTAGAAATTCCATTTTTAAGTTTTTTTATTGCATTAGGCTGATCACCTTTAGGAGAAAATTCAGAAATTACTTCAAATTTTTTCATTTATAAATTTGTCGATTTCTTGTTCTAAAGAGGAATGTGAATTGTTTGAAATAACATGACCTAAACTATTCCACCAATCTTCATTTTTTTGTGTGTGAATTCTATTCTTAATATCGTTTAATTTCATTCCTCTTTCTAGTAATCTTTCTATTCTTACTGATTCAGGAGTGCTAATTACCAAACATTCAAAATCTTTGTGTATATTTTTTGGAGCTGATACTTCAACAAATAATGTCCCATCAACTTTTGAAGCTTGTTGTTGGAATTCAATTAGAATTTTTGGATGAAGGTAATCTTCTAATATTTTTAATTTTTCATTGTCACTAAAAACAATATCTGCAAGGGACGCCTTGTCTAATTTTTTGTTTTTAATAACACCAGGAAAATTATTATCTAAAAATTTTATTGACTCTTTTGAGTTGATTATTTGATTCGAAATTTTATCAAGGTCTAAGGTAGGATAACCTTTGTTACTTATGTGTTTTATAGCGGTACTTTTTCCACTGCCAATTGGACCAGTAACGATTATTACTTTTTTTGCCATACTTAAAGATTAAGCATAAAAAAAAATAAAATTAAGAGTTTCCTATTCCTCTTTCTTTAAGTTCTTGAAGGATATTTTCTAAAGATTCATCAACGCCTTCAACTGTTTGTCTCTTAGGTGCTGGTTCTTCGGTTGCGCTTGAATGTGTTTTTGGAGTATTTTTATCTGATTCTTCTTCTATCCAGTTTGGATCTGCCTGCTTAATTGATAAATTTACTCTCCTCTTTTCAATATCTAATTCGGTAATTTTTATTTGAACTTTTTGACCAAGTGCTAGAGCAAGTTCTGGGGAGTCAACTTTTTCACTTGAAATTTCAGATACGTGAACTAATCCTTCAACACCTTTACCAATAGTTACAAATGCGCCAAAAGGTACTACTTTAGTCACTTCACCTTCTACTACATCACCTTCTTTGTAATGTAATTCAAAATCTAGCCAAGGATCTTCTTTAACTTGCTTTATTGATAAAGATATTCTTTCTTTATCATTATCAATCTCTAAAACTTTTATTGTGACAGAGTCTCCAACTTTAACAATCTCATTTGGGTTTTCGACATGCCTCCAAGACAATTCCGAAACGTGAACTAAACCGTCCATACCACCAATATCAACAAAAGCGCCGAAGCTTACGATTGATGAAATTTTACCTTCTTTAATGTCACCAACCTGAAGATCATCTAAAAACCCTTGTCTTTCTTCTGACATTTCTTCTTCTAGGTGAGCTTTTCTGGATAAAACAATATTGTTTCTTTGTCTGTCAAGTTCTAAAATTTTTGCTTCTATTTCTTCACCGATATATGAAGAAAGCTCTTTAACTCTTCTAACGTCAATCAATGAAGCTGGCAAAAAACCTCTTACACCAATATCTACGATGAGACCGCCTTTGACTGATTCAATTACTGTACCTTTTATAGATTTCTTATTATCTGATATTTCTTGAATGTCACCCCACGCTTTTTCATAGACTGCTCTTTTGACGGAAAGAATGAGTCTTCCTTCATCATCTTCTTTGTCTAAAACTAAAGCTTGGATTTTGTCGCCTTCATTTACTATTTCTTTGGGATTGACACCTTTTCTAACAGAAAGTTCTCTTGATGGAATAACGCCTTCTGACTTATAACCAACATCTACCATAACTTCATTTCTGTCAACTCTTACAATCGTCCCTTCAATAACATCACCATCGTTGAAAGATACTAAAGTTTGCTCTAGAAGCTCTGGAAAATCCTCAGGTTTTATATCGTCTGGAAGAGAGACTACGTTGGAGGGCACTGACGCCTCATCGCTATTATTTACCATTATTTAAGTTTTTTCCAATCATAGTGTTGCGTCAATAAGAATAACATATCTGAGTTTTTTACAAACTAATTATTAAAATTTGCAAGTGATCCAGAAACTTTAGTATTTACAAATAAAGGAACGTCTAATTTCATAGCTTTTTCCATCTCAGAAATAATAGTTTTTTCTACTTTGGAACTTAATGAATTATTGGTTTCAATAATGATTTCGTCATGTATTTGTAAAAGTAATTGTGTTTGGTCTAATTCTTTTATTTTTTGCAAAACTTTGATCATCGCAATTTTCATGATATCTGCAGCAGTACCCTGAATTGGTGCATTCATAGCAATTCTTTTTCCTGCAGCTTTAACTTGAAAATTTGATGAATTTAGTTCACGAATATATCTTTTTCTACCAATTAGAGTTTCTGTAAATGAGTCTTTTGTTGCTTTTAAGACTATATTATCTAAAAACCCTTTAATCTCAGGAAATTGAGAAAAATAAGATTCGATTAATTGTGAAGCTTCTTTTTGTTCTATATCTAAACTTTTCGAAAGTCCAAAAGCTTCCATTCCGTAAATTAAGCCAAAATTTACTTCTTTTGCTTTTCTTCTCATGTCTGAAGTAACATCTCCTATTGCTACATTAAATATTCGAGAAGCAGTTTCAGAATGTATATCTGATTTTTTATTTTTCAATATTTCAATCATTGTAGAATCTTGACTCAAATGAGCAAGAACCCTCAACTCTATTTGAGAATAATCAGCAATAATGAATGAAAAATTAGGTTTACTTATAAAGAAATCTCTTATTTTTTGACCCAATTCTGTCTTGTTAGGAATATTTTGTAAGTTTGGTTTTTCTGATGACAATCTTCCTGTTGCTGTTCCAAATAAATTGAAGTGAGTGTGGATTTTATTATGTTTAGTTACTTCCGGAATTAAACCATCAACATATGTTGATCTTATTTTTTCTAATTCTCTATATTTTAAAATATATTTTGGTAAGTCATGTTCTTTTGATAATTCCTCTAAAACTGAAGCATCTGTAGACGGCGCTCCTTTGGGTGTTTTTTTAAGAACTGGAAAATTCATTTCATTATAAAATATTTCAGAAAGTTGTTTTGGAGAATTTAAGTTAAATTCTTGATTTGTAATCTCATAACATTTATTGCTTAAAGATTCTAATTCTTTAGATAATTGTTTTGATAGTTTTTTCATTTTAGGTAATGAAACAGATATACCGTCTTTTTCCATTGAGGACAATATATCTAGCATTGGAAAATCTATATCGTTGTATATTTGGAAAAGTTTTCTATCTTTTTTAAAGTTACTGAATTCTTTTTTTATATTATCAAAATTATTTTGAAAAAATAATATATATTCACTCAGATTAGATTTTTTATTTATTTCAGAATATTTATCAATGTAAGAAACAATATTTAATAGATTGTCTGGTTTAATGCTTGGATCAATTAAAAACAAACAACAATCAAAAGCTAAAAATTTTTCAATATCAAGCTCAAATTCTGAATTTAAAGCAAATGTTTGTGATGACATTGAAATGACATTATTAAATTGTTCTAATGATTCAAATTCACCGAATGAATTATTTGTCACAAAGTAATTTTTATTTTCAAAATTCAAAATTATACTTTCATCAGAAATTTTTTCTTTAATAAGTTCAATTTCTAGTTCTTCAGAATTATTAATTTGAGTAGTATCTTTTCTTTCACCTAAAAATCTTGTCAGCTCGTATTTCATAATTTCATCTTTTGCGTTATCGAGTACTTCCTCATTAAAAAAAATAGAATCTTTTATTTTTGTTTCCGGTAAATTAATGTCTAAATCTCTTTTTATTGTTGCAAGATCCTTACTAAGCATTAGCAAATCTTTATTATCTTGGAAAGTATCTCTTAATTTTGGTGTTAAGTCATCAAGATTCTTATATATATTTTCTATATTTTCATAATCAGAAAGCAAGTTAATTGCTGTTTTTTCACCTACTCCTGGCAGTCCTGGGATGTTATCTGATGAATCACCTTTTAACCCTAAATATTCAATGTATTGAGAAGTTGAAATTTTATATTTTTCTTCAAACTCTGCTTTACCAAACCTCTCAACTTCTGAAATTCCTCTTTTTGTATAAAGTACATTTGTTTTATCCCCTATTAGCTGAAAAGAATCTCTATCCCCCGTTACTATCAAAACTTCTTCATTGTTATCATTGAAACTTTTTGAAAGTGTTCCAAGTACATCATCTGCTTCATAGCCTTCTACAGATACTTGTGGAATATTGAATTTTTCTATTAATTTTTGTAAAACCTTAACTTGTATTTTGAATTCATCAGGAGCAGATTTTCTATTTCCTTTGTAATCTTTATATAAATCTGTTCTAAAGGTTTTTTTTGAGACATCCCATGTAATTATTAACTTATCAGTATCATAATCTTTTATAATTTTAGAAATCATCATCAAGAAGCCATGAATTACGTTCGTAGGAAATCCTTCTTTTGTAACCAGAGAATCGGGAAGTGCATAAAATGCTCTAAAAGCAATGCTATGACCATCTATGAGAATTACCACAATATTATTGTAAACTTATAAAAATTTTCTCTCATTCATCTTGATATGAATATAATCTTTATAAAGCCCGGATGGCGGAATTGGCAGACGCGCTGGATTCAAAATCCAGTATCTTCGGATGTGGGGGTTCGACTCCCCCTCCGGGTACTTATTTAATAAAGTAAATCTGAAAACGGCTAATAATATAATATGAACGATAAAACTTTAATCACTTTTATAGTTATTTTTATTATTTCTGTAATTAGTTTTATAAGTTATAGTACTTTTAATTCTGAAACATTTGGTGATGAATTTATCAATCAAGTCAGAATTGCCGATAGTGAAGATACGTTAAATGAACTAAATGATTCTGATTTAGTCAATCTGGGTAAAGAAATCTGTCTTAATGCAGAAAAGTGGACTAATGAAAATGCTTCTATTGAAATAATCACATCACAAATAAATAATTACGGGTTTTTAATTAATAAGGATGACCGTATTGTGCCTATATTAAGATTCCAATCTACTTACGAGCTATGTCCTGAAAATATATCTCAACTTGAAAACCTTTTTATAAATAATGAATAAAAGAGTTATAAATAGACTTCCACAACTAATGATAGGTTTGTTTCTTTGTGGAATGGGTTTGGGATTCACAATTGAAGCTAACCTAGGATTGAATCCATGGGATGTTTTTCATGATGGTTTTAGTAAATTAATAAATGTAAAAATTGGTCAAGCGTCAGTTATTACTGGATTTATTGTTTTGTTAGGATGGATACCTTTAAAACAAAAACCATTCATTGGCACAATTTTAAATATTTTAACCATAGGAAATGTTACTGACTTAACTATGCATTACATTCAGAGTCCAGATGACTTAATTATAAAAATTGCCTACCTTGTATTTGGAACTATTTGTTTTGGTATAGGTATTGGTATATATGTCGGTTCAGGACTTGGACCAGGACCAAGAGATGGGATTATGGTAGGAGTTTCAAGACTTGGTCCAAGCATAAGAGCAACAAGAATTGCAATTGACTTTACTGCATTTATAACTGGGGTTGCCCTTGGAGGATCTTTTGGCTTAGGAACTGTGTTTATGGTCATAAGTATTGGACCAATAGTTCAAGTATCTTTAAAAAAATTTGATAGAGGAGCTATTTTTTCACTTTAGATATTAAAGATTTTTGATTTATTTCTTTAATATCTTTAGCTCTCAGCTTTTCTTGAAAATAAATAAGTCTTCTTACTGAAGATATAAAATCAAATTTATTGATTTGAGCTTTTTGTGATAAATCTTCAACTTTATTCCACTTATAATTATTAAGATCAAAGACTATAGAATCTACTGAAATAATATATTCTGTATTTTTTATTAAAGATTTACATTTAAGTGAGCAAACAAAATATTTTTCAGAAACTTGTTTGTGTAAAACGCGACCACAATAACTACACCTAGATTTATTTGTAACCATATAATTCTATATTTTTACTATTTCCTGAGTTGAATTTGGTAAAGTTTTAAGAATTCTCCTGGGCCTACCTCTATATTTAACCCTCGAAGTTTGTTCCTGCCCCATAAAACACCCTTTAAAATAATCAACAAAATTCTCTAGCCAATTAACTTCATTTGGAAGTATGCCTTTATCAATAATATTTTTTAATGGTAGTTCAAGCGACAATCCCAACATATCCCAAGAATTATTTTCCTCTAATTTATCTGAAGGAATCACAATTAATTTATCACCATCTATTTGCACTTTGAAGTTACTAACATCTTTAGATATTTCAATATCACAATCAATTCTAATTTTATATTTATTAAATACTTCCATCATTTTTTCAAGAACTTCTGAGGATTGATACATTTGAAATTCTTGATTGTTTAGTGAACAAATAAACCAGAACATGACTTTTCCATCTGGTCCCAAAAGATATGAAAACTTTGTTTCAGATTCTGAGATTGAATTTGAAATAAGTGATTCAACAAAACTAAAGGCATCTTTTCCAGAAAACTTCAAAGATACTTCACTGCTTATATTTAATGACATATTCTAGATTGTACTCAGCCAATCAAGATTTAATAAATACAATATCTCTTGAAAGAAAGAAGCCAAAATATACATTTTGTCTGAATAAATAAGAAAACCTATACCAATTAAAACAAGTCCTGAAAATTTACTGGAGAATTTTTGAAAATTAACAAATAACCTATTTTTAAGATTGATTTGATTTGAAAGAATCGCTATTGAAAGAAATGGTATTCCCATACCTAAGGAAAACATAATTAAATAAAATATTCCACTATTTATAGTTTCTGCCTTTGAAGAAAGTGTTAATAGTGCTCCAAGGACTGGACCAATACAAGGAGTAAAGCCAAATCCAAAAGTAAATCCCATAAGTAAGTTTTTGGATTTATTGAATTTATCAATATTTAATAAATTAGAACCATAAAAATATCGAGAATTTAATTTAGGTATTAAAAGTATTAATCCAAAAAATATAATTATGATTCCACTAACTTGTGACAAAATTGTGGCATTTCTACTAAAAAAAGAGCCTAGAGTAGTTGCCAAAGCACCCAAACTAACAAAGACAAAAGAGAAACCCAGTACAAACTGTAATGATCCAATTATTCGTGAAATTTGATCGTTTTTATTTAAAGAAAATATAGCTAGATAACCAGGCACTAGTGGTAAGACGCAAGGTGAGAAAAATGATATAACACCAAAAAAGAATGCAATTCCAAAATTAAGATCCATTATATAAATATATACTTTGAATTTTTTTATGAATATTTACGTAACTTATGATTATTTAAAATTATTTTTTCTTCTATGTTTAAAGCAAATTGTACATTTTTCTAAATTGTGACCTCTAGCTGGACAAAACTCTCTTCCATAAAATATTATTTGTAAATGCAATTTATTCCATTTATCCATAGGAAATAAGCGTTTTAAATCTTTTTCAGTTTGTTCTACATTTTTTCCTGTTGAAAGTCCCCACCTCCAGGCTAAACGATGAATATGGGTATCAACCGGAAAAGCAGGATACCCAAATGCTTGACTCATAACTACTGATGCTGTTTTATGTCCAACACCAGGTAAATTCTCAAGATCTTTAAAATTTTCTGGAACTTTAGAACCATGATCTTTATCAAGCATTTTTGATAAAGTGTGAATTGATTTAGATTTTTGTGGTGATAGACCACAAGGTCTTATTATTTTTTCTATATTTTTTACACCAAGCTTTACCATTTTTTTGGGAGTGTTTGCTTCTTTGAACAAAAGTGGAGTAATTTTATTAACTCTTTCATCAGTACATTGAGCTGATAGTACGACGGCTACCAATAGTGTATAAGGGTCTTTGTGAGATAAAGGAATTGGAGTTTTAGGATATAATTTTTCAAGTATTTTTAAAATATCATTAGCTTTTTTTTCTTTATTTGTTAACACATCACTATTTTAAACAATATATTATTGTTCAACCATATGTTGTTAAGTGATAAAAATAAGTCATTGTTTGCGCTGTTTTTTTCAGCAATGTTCTTTGGCTCAACGTTTTTAATTGTTAAAAACTTATTAGATACCTTTAGTCCAACATTTGTTGTTTTCATGAGATATTTAATTGCTGCAATCTTTTTCTTAATAATCGGTGGATTACCAAAAAAGGAAACGTTGAAACCAGGGATACTGATGGGTTTTTTCCTTTGGCTTGGTTACATTTCCCAAACTCAAGGTCTAGTTACTACCTCAACAATTAATTCAGGAGTGGTAACTGGTTTTTATGTTGTTTTGACTCCTTTTTTCTCTAGAGCAATTAACAAAACTTCATTAAGCCGTAATAACTATATGTATTCCGTTTTGGGATTTATAGGTATTGTTTTAATTTCAATAACTGATTTCTCCCAAATCTTCGGAAACATTTTTACATTTATTTGTGCAATTGCATATGCAATGCACATAGTTTTTGTTGAAAGATATGTCAGCAACCTTAGCATCTCACAGCTCATGGCAGTTCAGTCAATAACAGGTGCTATTCTTTGCCTTCCTCTGTTGAATATAAATGAGTTTTCAAATTTAATGGAATACATACTACCAATATTTTTTCTAGGAATAGTTGTAAATGTTGGTGCATTCTATCTCCAACTTTATGGGCAAAAAATTATCAAAGCATCTACATCAGCATTAATTTTGAGTTTGGAAGCAATTTTTGCACTTTTTATTGGAATATTAATTGCCGGTGAAATCTTGGGATTGGTCAGCTGGATTGGAGTATTACTAGTTTTGTTATCAATATTTCTAGTAATTAAAGAATAGAATCTTCTTTATTTAAGTAATTTATAGATTTCATAATAATTCTTAATAAAAAAACTAGAAAGAAAAAAGCGCTAATAAGAGTTACAAGTAGTCTTGGGCCTGCAGTAATTGGAATTGTACAAGTCAAAAGATCTTCGCATACACCGAAACCATTTCCACCAGTTGAAATATCAAAAACAATTAATAAGGGGTACGCAAGAATCATGATTAGGGAAATCAAGATTAAAAAAACTATTATTCTTAATAAAAACATATTTTAAATATTTTAATATAGTTACATAAATGAAAGTTAAATTAATAAGTTATTCCAAACCAACTGAAGAAATTGCAGATAGTGGTATAGATGATGCTCAGGAATTGGTTGCTTTTTGTGCAAGGGTTTCTAATCCATCAAACCAATTGAATACTGAGACTAGTGAAAAATTAATAAAATATCTTATAAATAATGCCCATTGGTCACCTTTAGAAATGGTTAGTGCATGTTTAGAAATCGAGACAACACGAGATATAGCAAGACAAATGTTGAGACATAGATCTTTTAGTTTTCAGGAATTCAGCCAACGATATGCTAATCCTGTAAAAGATTTGGAATTCATCGTAAGAGAAGCAAGAATGCAAGATCCAAAAAACAGACAGAATTCTATCGAAACTGAAAATGATGAAATATCAGAAAATTGGAAAAATAAACAAGAAAAGATAATCAACGATGCAACTGAAGCCTATAACTGGGCAATTGAAAACGGTATTGCTAAAGAACAGGCGAGATCTGTTTTGCCAGAAGGTAATACTGTAAGTCGTCTTTATATGAATGGAACATTAAGAAGCTGGATACATTACATTGAACTCAGATCAGCTAATGGAACCCAAAAAGAACACATGGAAATCGCAATAGCATGTGCTGATGTGATTAACAAAATTTTTCCAATGGGTGAAAATTTAAACTAATTATCTAATTTAAATTTAAAAATTAAATATTCTTCAGTAATTTCAACTTCTGAATCAGCAATCATCATAAAGTCTTGGTAGTCTGTTTCTGCTTGTTTAATAAATGCCATTCTATCATCTCCCCCTACAGGCGGAATAGAACGATTCTTTACAGCTTCAGCACGTTCTTTATATCTATTTATAAATTCTTCTACATTCAACGACATAATTAAATTCTAGTTATTTTGCAAGTAATGTACTAATTTCATTCTTGAGTTGATTGGTTTTCTTAACTTTTATTTCTTTTAATTCCAATAATTTAGAACCAGATTTTGAGTTCACTTCCAGCTCAACTGAAGATAATCCTGGAAATTTTTCTAACAATTCTTTTAAAAGCACTAAGTTTTTTTTGTCTAACTTTTCTTCATCAACTGATATTCTAAGTGGTGAAGTATCTAAATTTTCAATCATTTTTGATGGTTCTATGACATCAATATCTCTCGCTCTAATAGTATTTTCAGATCCCCCAACATAAGTTCCAGAAACTTTGAGATAGATTTCTCCATCTATTGAAGCATTATATTTATCTACTAACTTGTTAAATAAGAGTACTCCTGAAGATCCAGTTAGATCTTGTATGTCAAATTGTATCCATGGATTGCCTCTTCTAGAAACTCGTTTTTGAACATTTGAAATTAATCCTGAAATTGTTACGTTTATTTCTTCTTCATCTTCTAGACTCTGCAATTCGATAATTGAATGGGAGGACTCAGATTTTAAAACTTCTCCATATCCTTCAAGGGGATCTTCGCTTACAAAAAAACCAAGCATTTCCCTTTCTCTTTCAAGTAATTCTTTTTTATCCCACTCAGTATTGTTTATATTTATGGTTGTTGAATTAGAATCTTCCATTTCAAATAATGAACCTTGATTGTTTTCTTTATTAGCTTTTAGTTCTTTTGCATTCTCAATCAATTCAATAGCAGAATCAAACATTCCTTTTCTTGTAAGACCAAATTTGTCAAGGCCTCCCCCTTGAATTAATGCCTCGACTCCTCTTTTGTTGAGAGATCTTGAGTCTATACGTGATAAAAAATCTTCGATAGATTCAAAGTCTCCATTACTTTCTCGTTCTAAAACTATTTTGTCCGCTGTAATATCTCCTACATTTCTAACTGCAGACAAGCCAAAAAGAATCTCATTGTCATTAACTGTGAAATCTGAAGAGCTTAAATTAATATCTGGGGTTGAAACTTTTACTCCCATATCCCTAGCTTCAGATAAAAAGATTGCAGTTCGATCTTTATCTCTTTTTACTGCTGTTAAGCAAGCAGCTATGTATTCAGCAGGATAATTAGCTTTTAAATAGGCTGTTTGATATGCCAATAATGCATACGGAACTGAATGGCTTTTGTTGAATCCATAGCCAGCAAAATATGCAATTTGGTCAAATAGCTCTATCGCAAACTGTTCTGAATAATTATTGGAAACAGCTCCATCTGTAAATTTTTTCCTCTGCTCCTCCATTACTTTTGGAATTTTTTTACCCATAGCAACTCGTAAATTGTCTGCTTCTTGAAGATTAAATCCTGCAATTTTTTCAGCAATCTGCATAACTTGTTCTTGATATAAAATTACTCCATAAGTTTCATTTAAAATACTTTCAAGATCGTTGTGAAGATATTCAATCTCTTTTCTGTTATTTGCTCTATCCGCAAATTCATTGTGCATTCCAGCACCGAGAGGCCCCGGTCTAATTAATGCAACTAATGCAACTATATCTTCAAATCTTTTTGGCTTTAAATTTCTTGAAGTAGACTGAGCTACTCTACTTTCTAGTTGAAATACTCCAGTCATTTTACCTTCCGCAAATAATTTAAAAGTTTTTTCATCATCAAGTTTTAAATTATCTATATCAAGGCTTTCACTACCAATAAGCTCTAAAGTTCTATCAACTATTGATAAATTTCTCAGTCCTAAAAAGTCCATCTTCAATAAACCAAGTTGCTCCACTGTGTGCATTTCATATTGTGTAACAATTTCTGCATTCGAGCCTTTTTGTTGAATTGGCAAAAATTTTGTTATAGTGTCGGGAGAAATTACTATAGCTGCAGCATGAATTCCATCTTGTCTTCTTAAGCCTTCTAGACCTAATGCGATATCAATAATTTGTTTAGCTTCCTCATCATTTTTGTATTGTTTTCTAAGTTCTTCTGACGCAGAATAGAATTCTTTACTATAACCACTAGTGTTTTCTTCATCAAGACTTAAGCACTCTGAAATAGTTGCTGTATTTCCAAGTATCATTGGGGGCATTAATTTTGCTACTCTATCACCACTAGAAAAAGGAAGTCCTAAAACTCTTGCTGCATCTCTTATTGCCTGTTTGGCTTTAATTGTCGCAAAAGTAACTATATGAGCAACCCTATCTTGACCATATTTCTCAATAGCATATTGAATTACATCATTTCTGTATCTCTCATCAAAGTCCATATCAATATCAGGAAGAGATTTTCTTCCTTTATTGAGAAATCGTTCAAAAATCAATCCATACTCAAGTGGTTCAATTCCAGTAATTCCTAAACAATATGAAACAATTGATCCTGCAGCTGAACCTCTTCCTGCTCCTATCCTTATATTTCTTTTTTTTGAAAAATCAATTAAATCACCGACTATTAAAAAATATGAGGCAAATCCCATAGAATTTATGACATCTAATTCATAATCTATTCTTTCAATTATTTCAGAAGTTAAAGTTCCGTATTTACGTTCTCCCCCTTCATAGACTTTAATTTTTAATAGCTCTTCTGGAGAAACGTTTTTATCTTCAATTGGAAAATCTGGAAGATAGCTCTTATCAAAATTAAATTCATAATTTACTCTATCGGCTATTGCAAGCGTGTTATCGCATGCACCTGGATACTTATCTTCAGGAAACAATTTTCTCATTTCTTCAGAAGACTTTACATAATAGCCTGAACCGTCGAATCTAAATCTGCTTTCGTCATCTAATGTTCTATTTGTTTGAACACAAAGAAGAGCATCGTGTGCTTCTGCACCATTTTCTTCTACATAATGAGAATCATTAGCAGCAACAAGTGGTGCATCTATTAATTTAGCAATTTCAACTAAGTCATCAAGAATATCAAGCTGTTGCTTGATTCCATGATTATGAATTTCAATAAAATAATTTTCTTTACCAAATATAGATTGATATTTTTTTGCAATCTCTAATGCTTTTTCAAAACTTCTTTCATTTGAGGTATTCCCTTCCTCTACTGAACCGTCTGGGGCTAAGTGTTGTGCTAGCTCTCCTCCAAGACAGCCAGATAAAGCGATTAAACCATTGTGATGTTGATCTAAAAGTTCGTAATCAATTCTAGGTTTGTAATAATAACCTTCTGTGTAAGATTTACTAGCCAATTCAACTAAATTTTGGTATCCAATATTATTTTCCGCTAATAAAGTTAAGTGATATCTTTTATTATTTTCTCTATCTGGCCTATCAAATCTGGAACCTGGCGTGATATATGCTTCATATCCAATAATTGGTTTGATTCCTAAATCATTTGCTTTTTGAACAAACTCCATTGCACCGTATAGATTTCCATGATCAGTTATTGCAGCAGCTGGTTGGTTTAACTCTTTTACTTTTTTTAGATAATCAACAATTTTTGCAGCACCATCTAACATTGAATACTCTGTATGTGCATGTAGATGGACAAATGATTTAGTCATAAATTTATTGTAAAGTTTTTTTTGAAAATTACATGTTCATTATTGAACTAAAATAATCAGGCATATCAATTTCAAATTCATAATTTTCATTATTTACAGTAAAGCCCAAATAGTACGATTGTAAGCAGATTGCATTCTCCGGTACATTCATATCCCTTTTAGCGCCATAAAGTCGATCATTTACAATTGGGGTTTTTAAATGCTCTAAATGTGCTCTAATTTGATGATTACGACCAGTAACTAGGTCTAATTCTAAAAGAGCATTCTCTTCAGTTCTGTTTACTATTTCAAATTTTGTTATAGCTTCTCTTCCGGTTTTATTAACTTCTCTTTTTTTTCTATTTTTTTTTGATTTTGCAAGCGGAAGATTGATTTCACCACTTCTTGAAGATGGGTGACCCTCAACTATTGCCCTGTACTTTTTATTAACTAATCTATTTTTAAATTGAGATTGAAAATATGTAAAAATATTTTCATCTAAAACACAAACCATCAGTCCTGAAGTTACTCTGTCTAATCTGTGAACAATACCCTCTCTTTGGTTATTATCTTTGATTTGTAAATTAAATTCATTAACTAAAAAGTCTCTAATTGTAACTTCTTTTGAATGGCTAGTTGGATGTGATAATACTCCGTATGGTTTGTTTAAAACCAAAAATTGGTCATTCTTAAAAATTACCTCAATATTATTTATTTTTAATCTCCGAATATAAAAGCAAAACAATTCCAATTGAAATATAAGTATCAGCTAAATTAAAACTTGGTATAAACAGAAGTTCTACAAAATCTGTTACTTTACCATTACTATTAAAAATTAGATTCCAACCTCTCTCGCCTAAGTTCCCTATTGCCCCCGAAAGAATAAGAGTTAGTGAATAAAACTCAACTGATCCATTTTCAACTTCTTTGAATTGAAAAATTAACCAAGTGAAAACAAATATTGAGAAAACATAAGTAATCAAAGTATATTCACTAAAAAGACCAAACGCGATGCCTGTGTTATATGTAAGATCGATTGTTAAAAAATTATCAATTATTACTTGCTCTTGGATGTTATTAACTCGAATAAAATATTTTGTTATTAAATCAAAGGATGCAAAAATAATTGCAAAAAAATACGGATATATTTTTTTATTAAGATTCAAGTAATTCTGCACACTCTTTGCGTAAGGTTGCATAGGGAAGAGCTTCAAGTCTTGCTACTGGAATAGGTTCACCACAATTTTCACAATTTCCGTATTTTTTCTTTTTAATAAGTACAAGAGCATGCTCGACTTGGTTCAGTAAATGTTTAGTGTTTTCATCTAGTGTCAGGTCTTTTTCAAGCTCAAATGCCATTGATCCACCATCGGCAGAAGTTGGATCTGGACTCCTTTCAGCAGAAGCTTCAGAAATTCTTATATTTTCTCTTTCCTGTTGGTGTTGTTCCAACATTGATAGAAGCTGTTCACGTTCAGCTAATAGTCTTTTTTCAAACTTTTTTATTGTATTTGGGGAAAGTTTTCTAGCCATAATATTTTTATTGTTGAACGTATATTAGCCAATTTTAAATTAAATCAAAGATTTTTATATTTTTTTAAAACTTCAATATTTACACAAATTGTAAGAGAAAGCCTTTAAAATTCATAGATATGTTTAAAAGAGTAGATGCAAATATAGATCTTCCTTCCGTGGAATCAGAAATATCTGCATATTGGGACAAGATAAATGCGTTTGAAACATCTGTTGAAAATCGTAAAAATGATAAAACTTTTAGATTTTATGATGGTCCACCGTTTCCAACTGGAAGTCCTCACTATGGAAACCTTCTTGCTGGAGTAATAAAAGATATAGTTCCAAGATATTGGACAATGCGCGGTTATTACGTAGAAAGAAGGTTTGGTTGGGATGTCCATGGTCTTCCAATTGAAATGGAAGTTCAAAAGAAATTAAATTTAGAGGACCCACAACAAATTGATGAGTATGGAATAGATAAATTTAATGAAGCTTGTAGATCACAAGTCCAAACAAATACTGAAAATTGGGAAAAAATTACAAGAAAAATTGGTAGATGGGTTGATTTTGAAAACGATTATAAAACTATGGATATTGAATTTATGGAAAGTGTTTGGTGGGTATTTAAGGAATTGTGGTCTAAAGATTTAATTTATCAAGATTATAAAGTACTACCCTACTCATGGGCAGCTTCAACACCTCTCTCAAACTTTGAGGCAAATATGGATTACAGAGATGTTGAAGATCCTTCAATCTATTTTACCCTTGATGCAAGGGATGATTATAAAAAAGTAATTAAAGGTGATAAGTTTTTGGTTTGGACAACTACACCATGGTGTATACCTGGAAATTTAGCAATTGCCATAGGAAAAGAAATAGAGTACTCAAGAATCTCAATTAAAAACAACTTTTATTGGATAGCTACGGATAGGTTGTTTGAAATGAGTGATTATGAAGTAGAGGTTCTTGAGACTTCTATTGGTAAGGATTTAATAGGAGCATCATATATACCTGCTTATTCGGAATATGAGCATTTATTTAAAGATGGGGCTTTTCGTATAATTCACAGCGATGATACTAATACTGAATCAGGATCTGGTCTAGTCTCTCAAGCACCTGCATATGGAGAAAGTGATTTTTATGCCTTAAAAAATGCAAGTATAGATGTAATCGCAGATCCAGTAACTCTCTCAGGCAAGTTTGACAGTACTTTTAAAGAATTAGATGGATTAAATGTAAAGGATGCGGACAAATTAATTATGGACCAGCTAGAGGAAAGAGGTAATTTATTTTCCAAGACAACTGAGATGCATTCTTATCCTTTTTGCTGGAGAACTGGTACCCCATTGATATACAAAGCTATACCAACATGGTTTGTCAATGTCGAAAAAATTAGAGATAGAATGGTTGAACTAAATCACTCTACTCATTGGGTTCCTGGTTTTATTGGTGAAAAACGATTCTCTAACTGGCTTGGAAATGCCAGAGACTGGGCAATTAGTCGTAATAGGTATTGGGGAAGCTGTATACCGGTATGGATAAATACTGATGATCCAGAAGATATGCTTTGTATTGGTTCCGTTGAAGAATTAGAAAAATTGTCAGGACGGAAAATTACTGATTTACATAGACACTATTTAGACGATTTAGATATTGAAATTGATGGAAAAACATACAAAAGAACATCGGAAGTACTGGACTGCTGGTTTGAATCCGGAGCAATGCCATATGGTCAACAACATTACCCTTTTGAAAATGAAGAGGATTTCTTTGATGGATTTCCAGCAGATTTTATCGCAGAGGGTCTAGACCAAACAAGAGGATGGTTTTATACATTGACTGTGCTTGCTGTTGCTTTGTTTGATTCTGTAGCGTTTAAAAACTGTATAACCACTGGCATGATTCTTGCTGAAGATGGAAGAAAAATGAGTAAAAGTCTAAAAAATTACCCAGACCCAGAAGAATTGTTAAATAGCTATGGTGGAGACAGTTTGAGAGCTTACTTAATAAATTCGCCCGTTGTAAGAGGAGAACCTTTAAAATTTTCTGAAGAAGGTGTTAAGTTAGTTACAAGAAACATCATCCTTCCATTATGGAATTCATTTTCATTTTTTTCAACATACGCAAACGCTGATGACATTATTTTTGAAGATCTTGAAAAAGCATCTCCAGTAGAAGATCGTCCAATGATGGATCGATGGATAATCTCATCAATGCAATCATTGATCAAAACTGTTAATGAAAAAATGGAAAATTATTATCTTTATGAAGTTATTCCTCCGTTGATGAATTTTGTTGACGAATTAACAAATTGGTATGTTCGGTCTAATAGAAAAAGATTCTGGAAAGAAAAAGATGAAAATGATATAGATAAAATAAATGCTTTTAAAACTCTTCATGAAGTGCTTTTAGAGTTCTCAAAATCGATGGCACCTGTTTTACCATTTATTTGTGAGAAGATTTATCAAGGATTAATTGAAGAAAATAATCAAAGTATTCATTACTGTGACTATCCAGAAGCAGATGATAATTTAATTGATAAAGATTTAGAAGATAATATTGAACTTGCAAAAAAAGTTATCAAAAGCGTAAGGAATTTAAGAGTTAAATTAAAACTTCCAAACAAACAACCGCTGAATTCGGTAAAAATAATTACTAAAGATAAAGAAATTGAAGAAAAACTTAATGTCATAAGCGACTTGATAAAGAATGAAGTGAATGTAAAAGAAGTACTTTTTGATTTTGATGTGGATAATTGGATAAATTATGAATTTAAACCTAATTTTAAAGTACTTGGACCTAAGTTAGGAGAACAAATAAATGTTCTTAGCGAGTATCTAAAAAATGTCGACGAAAATATTAGTAATGATATTCTTCAAGGAAATGGAGTTGTAATTGATGATATAAAAGTTTCGTCAGGTGAAATTGATATTATTTTAAACAAAAAAGAAGACAACGAAAACCAAGATATTGTCGATGATTTCTCTTTGTATCTTGATACTTCATTAGATGAAAATTTAATCATGGAGAGGTTCTCAAGAGAGCTTGTGTCTTCAATTCAGAAACTAAGGAAGGATTCTGGCTTAGATGTAGTTGATAGAATTAAATTAACTATTACTTCAAATGATAGTTTTGTTAAGGAATCTTTAAATATTCACGATGATTACGTCAAAAATGAAACATTAGCGGTTGAACTTAACTTTATAGAAGAAGAAACACAAGATTTAATTTTTGACAAAAATGTTTCCATAGATATTAAAAAGTTAACAAACAACTCTTAATATATACGGCTGAAGGAAATTAATTCCAAAAATTAAAATCAATGGTGACAAATCAATACCAGCCATCCCTATTCTTAGGGCTGGAATCCTACTCCGTATTGGATAAAGTATTTTTTCAAAATATTTATCTAAGAAACTTTTTATTTGTCCAATAGGATGATCATATGGAACTTGAATCCAACTTAATATTATCCAGGCAAACAAACTGTAATAAAATACTCTGAAAAAAAGAAATGTAATACTACACATTTAATTTATACAAACCGAGTTGTTGGAGTCTTTCCCGTTCTTCAGTTGAAAGTGATGAATTTGTGGGAAGTAATAGAAATACACCATCTCTATTTATAGATCTAATAGTTGCATTACTCATAAAAGCCATACCGGTTACAAAATCAAGAATCCTTCTTCTTTCTCCTTGATCTGGAATGTCTCTTATATCCATTGCCACAATAAATTCATCCTTAATTGCAACACCTAAATTATGTATTTCATTAAACGATCTAAGAGCTTTAATTTCTACTTCGTCTTTAGGTGAATGAATTCTTACATCTGAAATATTTTCATTATCAATAAATCTATTTTCACCCGACGGTCTAACTGTTGTAGTTGTTTCAGTATATGATTCTGGAATAGATTCAGGTTGCTTTAAACCAATCGAAATTAAAAATTTTTCTAACATTATTTAAATATTTTACTTCCTACTCGAACTATAGTAGCACCATAATCTAGAGCTATTTCGTAGTCTTCTGACATTCCCATTGAAAGCTCTCCTTTGTATTCACTATATATATTTTTTAACTCAGTGTTAATGTTTTGCATTTTTGAAAATACTATATTTGGATTTGATTGTATATTTGGTATACACATTAGGCCAATTGGTAAATTTATTCTATCTTTTGAGTATTCAAAATACTCAAAAATTAAATCAGGATCTATACCTGACTTATTTTTATCATTATCAATATTTACTTGAAGAAAAACTTCTCTTTTGTTCTTTAATTTCGAAATCAAATCTATCTCTTTGTAACGACTTACAGTATGAATAAATTCAAAATTTTCAAAAATACTTCTAATTTTTCTAGATTGAAGAGGGGCAATAAAGTGAAAGATAGCATCATTAAAATTTTCTGAATGCAAATAATAATCCTCAAGCCTATTTTCGCCAAATTCTCTAAAACCATAGTCATAAACCTTTTTCACTTCCTCAACAGTTCTATTTTTAATAACTGGGATTAGCTTTGCGTCATAGTTTGATAACTTTTTAGAAATACTATTTAAATTTTTTTCTATATCCATATGAAACTAAATTGTCTTTCATTTGTCTTGTTTTTTCTGTATGAAAAATATTCTTCATTACAAATAGTACATACATTCGTATCCTCTAAATTTATATTATTTTCAAATGCAAATTGTTTAATATTTTTTGTTAAATCTAGATAATATTTATCGTTAACTTTATTGATTGAATTGTTAAATGTCTTTAGAAACTCAACTCCAACTTCATAACAGCATTTTCTAGCATGTGGCCCTATTGAAATTTTTAAACTAGATATTTCATGTATATCTAAACTTTTTTCAAATATAGATTTTTCTAAACCCCGCCAGCCAGCATGAGTTGCAGAAACTCCTTTACTCGATTCCATTAGAAGAGGAACACAATCAGCAGTTTTTACAACCAATGGTAATTTAATTTTATTTGTGTAAATACCATCACATTTGTAAGAAATATTCGAGTCAGCAAATACAATTTCAGATGAATGGGTTTGATCCATTGTTGCAACTTGGTTTTGAAAACCAATGGTTTCTAATATTTCTTCTAAACTCCCATCATTTGCCGATGAGAAGAAAGCATTATTTAAATTTTGAGAGCGAATCATCCCTTAATGAAATCAGGAAGACCGTCACCTCCGTTATCAATTTGCTCTGAATCATTCTTCAATCTTCTATTTGGTCTTGGACCAAATCCAGCAGCAACAACTGTAACTTCTACAGCATCACCAAGAGATTCATCTACAATGTGGCCGAAGATGATTTCAGCGTTGTCATCAGCACGTTCTGTAATAACTCTTGCTGCTTCATCAACTTCTTGAAGTTTTAGATCTGCAGAACCTGTAATAGTTATTAATACACCCTCTGCTCCGTCCATATTTGCTTCGAGTAGTGGTGAAGATATAGCAGCTTGTGCAGCATTTGGTGCACGTTGCTCACCAGTTGATCTTCCTATTCCCAGTACGGCACTGCCTGCATCTTTCAAAATAGTTTTTACATCTGCAAAGTCAACATTAATCACACCTGGTTGCGTAATTAATCCTGAAATTCCCTTTACACCATTTGATAAAATCTCATCTGATTTTAAATAGGCTTCATTTACTTTTACATTGTTATCACTAATTTGTAGAAGTCTATCATTAGGTATAACTATCAAAGTATCAAGCACATCTCTTAGAGCTTGAACGCCTTCTTCTGCTTGAACAGATCTCCTTCTTCCTTCAAAGCCAAAAGGTCTAGTAACTACACCTACAGTCAAAGCGCCCAACTCATGAGCTATTTCAGCAATAACTGGTGAAGCACCTGTTCCAGTACCACCGCCTTCACCTGCTGTAATAAATACCATGTCTGATCCTTTTAATGCTTCTTTAATTAAATCTGCAGAATCTAATGCTGCTTGTCTTCCTACTTCTGGGTTAGCACCAGCACCAAGTCCTCTCGTAGTTTTTCTACCGAGGTCTAATTTAACGTCAGCTTTTGATCCAAGTAAACTTTGAGCATCTGTATTTGCAGCAATAAAATCTACACCCTTAATACCCATCTTGATCATTCTATTAACAGCATTGGTTCCTCCACCACCAACACCAACAACTTTTATAACAGCTGTATAATTTCTAGGTCTCATATTTAGATTTACTCCCTTTTGTTTTGTTTTTTTACTTCTTTGTGCCATAAAATCTCCAATTAATGAAACTAGATTATCATCATATATAAATATAAACAATAAATTTTCAGTTTTTTTATCTATATCTATACTTTAGGTTTAGATATTACAATCAGTTACAAATGAATTTGTTGATACAAATCTTACAGTCCCCTGACAAGCGCCTTCTGATAAGAGCTCACCCACTGCAGCTGCTTTAGTAGCCAGGTCAATAGGGTTTCCAAAAAGGATCTCAGTATCTTTGTAGTAGCCTATGACACTTGTACCCAAGTGAGTTAGCTTTAAAGAACCTGTATTAATGTCATCAAAGTTACTCAAGGTCATGAAAAGTGCTACTACCTCTCCATTGAATCCGTTATCAACAGGTCCATTTACAATTGTCACTGATAATGTGTTTTTAGACGCATCAATAGATTCGGCAATGTATAAATTTTTATACAACACAGATAGTTTTGGCTGAGATCCTCTTAAGTCAGATATTTCAGCTACTTGTTCGTAAAGCTTAAGTTTAATTTCTAATTTAGATGGCAAGATTTTGGTGAGTTCAATTTTTTCTATTGTAGGATCAGCGATGTAAAGACTTTCTACCGAGGTTTCATCCAATATCCATATAGATTCACCATACAATGTTTCTAAAAAAGAACTGTCAACTTGGTATTTTGGAGAAAATTCAACATTCTTAACCATATATTTTGATGAAAATATAAGGTATGAAGGAAGAAGTATTGCTAGTAAGAAAAATGAAAATACTAAAAAAGTTCTAAAACTGGTTTTTTCTATATCGATGTTTCCTTTTATCAAGAAAAATCTCCAACAAATATAATCTCTTCTTGGAGCATCACATCATATTTATCAAAAATACTATCTTTTACAAAATTAACTAATTTATACAAATCTGATGATTTAGCATCTTTATCAGCAATAAAAAAATTAGAATGCTTTTCACTCACTCTAACTCCATCTATCTTATATCCCTTAAGGCCAGCATTTTCAATTAATTCAGCGGCGAAATAATCTTCACCGTTTTTAAATACGCTACCTGCATTATATAAAGCAGAAGGTTGCGTATTTTTTCTATGATTTGTGAATTCTTTCATGTTTTTACGAATTTTTTCAGGATCTCCATCAGGAAATATCATTGTGACAGACAGGATTATTGAATCATCAATATCTGTAAATCTATAACCATAATTTATTTGAGATTTGTTAATTGTCTTAATTTTTTTACTTTTTAAATCAAAATATTCAAAAGCCACTACATAATCTAAAAATTCATATCCATAGCAACCAGCATTCATGGATAAAGCTCCCCCAACTGTTCCAGGTATACCTAAAAGAAATTCCCCATCACATAAATTTTTTGATTTTAAAAATCTAGAAAGATCTGGTAAATAAGTTCCTGAACCTAATTCAAGTTTGTTTGTTTTGTTATCAAAATTTATATAGTTAATTTTTGATTGAATTACAGCTCCATCAAATTCATTTTCTGAGAATGCAACATTTGACCCTTTTCCTAGAATAAAATACTCATCAAAATTGTCATATTCATCAAAATTATCCAAGTCTTTTTTATCATCAAGTAAAAAGAAGTTCTTACACATACCTCCAAAACGATATGTTGTTTCATTTTTTAATAGAACTTTTTGATTAATCATTTAAATATTTTAGTATCTGTGGACCTAATAAGGTAATGTCTCCCGCTCCAAGAGTTAAGACATTATCTCCAGGTTTAATATTGCTTTTAATAAAAATTGGTACTGATCGAATCGATTTAATATATTTAATTTTACTGTTTGAAAAATTTTTGCTTGAAACACCAGGTATTGGCTCTTCCCCAGCTGAATAAATATCTGTCACTATTGGTGCATCAGCAACATTCAAACTGTTCTGAAATGCTTCAAAATTATCACGTGTTCTTGTGTAGCGGTGAGGTTGAAAAATAACATACAATTTCCCTTCTGTTACGCTTTTTAAAGCACTAATGGTTGCCTTCATTTCTGTTGGATGATGTCCGTAATCATCGTAGAATTTCGTGTTGTTATAAGTTCCTATATACTCCATTCTTCTTTTAACTCCTCCAAACTCAGATATAGCTTTTATGCTATCTTCTGTCGAGATACCATAAACATTACAAATTGCTATTGCAGCTACTATATTGGAAAGATAATGGTCTCCAATTAACTTTGTTGATACTTCATAAGACTTGCCTTCATGTTCAAACGAGTTAGGGAGATTAATTTTGTAATCTGACGTTTGTGTTCTTGAATACGAAATTATGTCTTTATCACTTATTAACCTAAGATTTTCATCATCGTAATTTAAAACTTTCACTCCTTTTACATTTTTAATAACATGATTAAATGCATCAATTAAATTCTCATACGATTCATAGAAATCTATATGATCATTATCTATATTTGTAACAATTAAATCTTTAATACTTATATTTTTAAATGTATTGAATGCTTCATCAGTTTCAAGTATTAAAGGTTGTGTCTTCTCACCAAAATGACCACCTAAATTACCAAAACCGCTGACCCCTCCATAAATAAATGATGCATTTTTGTTATTAAAATGAAATATATGAGAAACCAAAGCTGTAGTAGAAGTTTTTCCATGAGTACCAGTTATTCCAAGAATTTCAACTTCTTCAGATAATAATTCCAAAAATTTTGGTCTTGAAATTACATTTTCATTTTCAGTATAATTTGCAAGAAAAGTGTCCTCAAGGTTAATTGCAGACGAGATAACATATAATACATCTTCTTGATATTTAAAATTATCAAGGTTTTGGCAAGTTTTTACCCCATCACTTTCTAAAAGATTAGTAATGTAAGAAATTCTTTGATCATAACCCTCAACATCATGGCCCTTTTGTTTGAGATATTTTGCAATTGAACTCATCCCTGAGCCGCCGATACCCAAAATAAAGATTTTTTTGAAACTACTTAATAAGTTCATCTACTAATTTTTCACTAATTGTTAAATTTCCTGCTTCAATTTTAATTTTCTCTATATTTTCAGTATAATTTTCAAGAAAATAATCAACTTGATTAGTAAAATCTTCATAATTTTTAATAATTCTTGCAGCATTTATTTTTTCTAGATACTCAGCATTAAGCTGTTGATGTACCGAAGTAGTTCCGTGCTTAAAAGGAACAAGTAACTGGTAGATGTTGAGATACGCAGCTTCAAGACTACCCCCGCCTGCACGAGAAACTTGTAAATGAATTAAATTGTAAAACGACTGCATGTCATCAATATAATTATGAGAAATATAATTTCTTCTATTTGTATTAATTATTTCATTGTTTTTTCCAACAATGTGGATGATATCAATATCAAAATACCTCTCATCTTCACAAAATTTGTAAACAAGATCATTTATTTCTTTTGACCCTTGGCTCCCACCTTGAAATCCTATTGTAAGATTAGAAGTTTTATTAATTTCATTATTCTTGTTTAAGTCTAAATTTAAAACTGGTCCACAATATTGAATTTTATTCTTTTGAATATTTTTAGTATCAGGAAAAGATGTATAAACAATTTTAGCGAAGGGAGCTGAAAGCTTATTTCCTAAGCCTGAATATATATTCTGTTCTTGTATGTAGAAATTTACTTTCAATAACTTTGAAACAATTGCTGAAACGGGAGCAATATATGCACCAGTTGTAAAAAGAAATTGTGGTTTATACTTTTTTAAACTTTTATATAAATAAATAATACTTTTTAAAATTTTACCAAGATTTAGTAGATAGCCAATAATACCTTTTCGTGAGGACACAAAAGGATAAACTATAGTCTCAAAGTCTTTTTCTTTGAAATACTCTATGCCTCTTTCATCAGTCACTATTAAAATATTTTTTTTATCAATACCTTGATCAAGCATTGATTTAATTACGTTATAAGCTGGTAGAACATGTCCACCAGTTCCAACACATAAAAATACACCTTTATTCATCAACCCTGCAATGCATTATCCCTAGGGCTACAAAAATAGAAACCATAGCCGTCCCTCCATATGATACAAATGGCAATACAATTCCTGTAATTGGTAACAAGTATACAGAAGCACCTAAATTTAAAACGGATTGAAAAAGTATCCATGCTCCTAAACCAGAAATAAATATTTTTTTAAATTGATTTTTTTCTCTAACTGCAATTAAGAAAAAAGTAATAGTGCATACTGAAAGAATAAATATAAATATTAAGTATCCAATGAAACCATATTCTTCACCTATTATTGATGAAATAAAATCTGAATAAGCGCTTGGCAAAGAACCCCATCTTGCTCTAGAAGTTCCTGGACCTAAACCAAACATGCCTCCAGAACTGATTGCAATTCTACTTTGATGGACTTGAAAACATGCACCAAGAAGCTCTTGGCCCTGATTGCATATCCCCTCGCTCCAAACTCTAAGCCTTTCAGCCCTATAAAATTCTGATTCTAAAAAATATCTTCCAATGAACCAACCTCCTATTGAAAGTAATGCTGGGTAGATTAGTTTTATTTTTGAAAACAAAAATTGTATAAACACTATAAAAGCAATAGTTGCTGTAGTTCCAAAATCAGGTTGAAGAAAAATTAAAATTACAGCTAAGCCAGGAATAAATCCTGCTCGCCAAATTGTTTTCAAATCATGTTCCTTTATTTTTTCATTTGATAGCTGTCTCGCTACCCAAAGAATAATGATAGGTTTTGCTAATTCACTGGGTTGAATTCTTATATTGCCAATATCTAACCAACGTGTACTACCAAATAGATTTACTCCCATTGTTGGTAAAACAAATAAAGCACCGATCATCACTAAAACGAGAGGCGTTAGAAATTTAAAAAAATACAAATAATTGAATCTTTTTATTAATAAAAACATCCCTACCCCGATTAATATACCCAATCCATGGTTAGCAATCATATAAAAACTATCTGAATAAATTCTTTGAGACTCTACAGCTGTAGCGGAAGATACAAGAAATACTCCAAAGATAAGAAGAAGTATTACCGAAATACCATTCAGTTTTATCAGATACTCATCAAAATATATTTTAAGTTTCACTATCAATCTCGTTTACTATTTTTTTGAAAAAATTTCCTCTCTCTTTATAGTTTTTGAAGTCGTTAAAACTTGCACCACCACATGAAAAGAGCACTGTGTCACCTTCTTGCATTTCAGACTTTATCAAGTTTTTAATTTCATTGATTGATTCGTATTTAATAATTTTTCCATAAAATTGATTAAAATTTAATTTCATTTCGGACTGTAAAATAATTTTTTTAACATCAGATGTAAGTTTTAATTCTTCACTAGGAATATTCTTAGTTAGACCATGAAGAATAAGGATTATATTTTTTGATCTATTGATTGCATTTGTTACTGCATGAAAATTTGTGGCTTTTGAATCATTTACAAATTTTATATTTCCTTTAAAATTGATCCTTTCATATCTATGTTCTAATTGTTTTAAGCCGACTAAGAAATTATGACAAGCTTCTTCTATATTTTCTATATTTAAATCCAATAAATAAATCAAATCTAAAAAAGGTACTAATAATTCATTTGAAAAAGGCGTATCTATATTTTCTAAGGATGAATAATCAGCATTAACATTTTTTTTAGTTTCATAATCTGCAAACTCTCGAATTAAATCACTATAAACAAGGATGTTATTCTTTTTAGTGAATTTAATAATCTTGGACTTAGCTTCTAAATAATTCTTAAAATTTCCATGCCAGTCTAGATGGTCGCTTGCAATATTTAAAACTACTCCAAAATCAAGTGATAAGTTCTTTGAATAATGAAGTTGGTAACTAGATAGCTCTAATACAAGAAATTCAAAATCTTTATTTATTGAATTTAATGGCGAAGTTCCTATATTGCCAGACGATATTGCTTTATGACCATTCTTCTCTAAGAATTCTTTAACTATATTTACAAATGATGTTTTGCCATTTGTTCCAGTTATTCCAATAATTATTATATTTTTATCGTTATACCTAAAAAAGAGATCTAAATCAGTAGAAATGTTTAAATTCTGTGATTTTATTTTTGAAAGAAGTACATTATCTGGAGGAATACCAGGAGAAATTATCACTTCATCAAATTCCATAAGATTATCGGTAATATCTCTGTTGAAATTAGAAATATTATCATCGTAGATTTCAAAATCTATTTTGTTGTTAATAAAAAATTGTTCTACAGCTTTGCCTGTTTCACCATATCCAAATATTAATTTTTTCACTTAATTTCCAAACAAAACCCAGTCAGCATAAAAGAGCCCCAAACCAAGCACTACAAAAATTCCATTAATAATCCAAAATCTAACAATTACTGTTGTTTCAGCCCAGTTTTTCATTTCAAAATGATGGTGTAATGGTGCCATTTTAAAAATTCGTTTTTTTCTATATCTAAAAGAAACGACCTGAATTATTACTGATCCAGCTTCTATTAAAAATAAGAAACAAAAAAATAAAAGCAGCCCTTCTGCACCAAGTGAAATCAAAATTAATGGAAACATAGCACCAATAAAATGTGAGCCGACATCACCCATGATTATTTTTGCTGGATTAGTATTCCACCACAAAAAGCCTAAACATGCACCTGACACAGATGAAATCAAAAGTGAAATATCTACTGTTAAAAAAGAGTCGCTAATAAAATTTGAGTAATATTCTGGATGCCTATATATCCAAAATGAAATAACTAAAATACCAGCAAAACTAATTGAACTACTTCCAGCTACCAGCCCATCCAAACCATCTGTAAGATTTACCGCATTAGTAATACCTACAAAGACAAAAACTATTAATATCCATTTGAAAAATCCAATGTCTATACCAAAACCACTAAATATATATAGTTGTGTTGAGTAGCCTAAATTGTAAATATATACAGCTGCCAATATACCCGCTAAAAACTGTAGTCCAAATTTTTGCTTGACCGTAAGACCTAAATTTCTATTACCTTTTACTTTTAAATAATCATCAACTAAACCAACTAAAGCCATAGCTATCGCAATAATTAATAAAGCTAAAACATCTTCATTAATTCTTCTTAATACAACCTCAAAACCTCTACCTATAGTCCAAAAGTTTATGTGTGAAGCAAAGAATCCAAAAGAAGTACCGAGAATCAAGAAAATTCCTCCCATTGTAGGTGTCCCTTTTTTATGTTCGTGGTGAACAACTTCTTCTTGAATGTTTTGTCCTATATTTCTACTCTTGAAATAATTTACTCCTAAAAAGGTTGATACAAGAACAAACAAAAAACTTAATCCTGCTGATACGATTATTCCAATCATTAGATGCTTATCTCTTCTCTAACAACTTCAATATCATCAAATTCATACAATTCGTCACCTATTTCTTGAAATTTTTCATGTCCTTTACCTAATACTAGTAGAGTGCTTTTACCATCTAGGAGCTTTACACCTTTGCTTATAGCTTCTCTTCTATTTAAAATGATTTCTACGTTTTTCTTAAGATCAATTCCTTCAAGTATTTGTTTTGAAATATCAAGTTGGTCTTCTTTCCTTGGGTTATCGTTAGTAATAATTATTTTTTCAGCATTTTGAGAAGCTGTACCCATAAATTTTCTTTTTGACTTATCACGATTTCCTCCCGCTCCAAAAACTACAATTACGTCTTTTTTATATCTTTCTTTTGTGTATTTAATGACTTTTTCTATTGCTTCAGGTGTGTGGGAATAGTCTACGATGATATCACCTTTTGCATAATTGATAACATCGTATCTTCCTTTTGGATTTTTTAGAAGAGGTATCTGATCTTTAAGCTCATTAATGTCTTTAACTTTTGAATAATAGGCCATGCTAAAAGCCAAAAGAAAATTGTAAATAATTTCTGGACCTGACAAATAAAGTTTTGAATTCACATTTATTCCATCAATATCAAAATCAATTGAATCATTAGTGTATGAATTTAGTTGAACATTGTTATTCTTTGTATTGCCAATAGAGAAACCTCTAGAGTCATAAATTTGATTTAATTTTTCACCATAGATTGAATCTATGTATGCAAAATCTTCTGAGGTTTTTTTATTGAATAACTTTGTCTTTGCTTCAAAATACTCATCCATTGTGTTGTGGTAGTCTAAATGATCTTGGCTTAAATTTGTAAATCCTGACATTTTGAAATATAAACCATTTAATCTTTTTTGGTCTAAAGCATGAGAAGAAACCTCAAGAACCACATTGTTTACATCTCTATCAACTAAGGACAACATTTTTACAAGATTAAATAGTTTTGGTGTTGTTAAATGTTCCTCTTTTGTAAATTCAAAAAGATTATCTTCGTCAATAGTTCCTACAAAAATTGAGGAATCTCCAAGTAGAGAGTTAAGTAAATGAGCAGTAGTTGTTTTTCCATTTGTTCCTGTAATACCAAAAAATGTTTTATTTTTAAAATTAGGATTTATGTTCTTCAAAATATCTTCAAAAACTTTTTCATAGTCTTCGAATCTATATACCTTGTCATCGGAAATTTTAGATTTTGAACTGGTTAAAATTTTGTCTACGTCTTTATTCAATGCTTCATTTATCAAATAATCTAATTTTTCAATATCTTCATTATCAATACATAAAATTGAACCAGGTTTTAAGTCAAGTGTTGAATTTACAATTACCGAAAAATCTAAACTCATTCCCAAATATTGGTCATAATTATAAATTTTATCCATTACTCTCCTGGTACTAGGTTGCTGACAATTGTTTTAAAAATCGGAGCAGCAGTTGATCCTCCTGTAACATATTCAGATTCCGGGTTAACAGAAGCTCCCCATAAAATAACTGATCCAACAACGGGTCCTTCTAATGTTTCAATAAATCCAGTAAAAGAAGTATTAAATCTAAAATCTGAATAGCCATCTCCCTCAATATGAGTTCTACTAGTCCCAGTCTTTCCTCCAATTATGTAATTATCTAATTTCAATGACTTTCCTGTACCATTGACACCCTCTACAACATTTATTAAGAGATTTTTTAATCTTTGAGACATCTCAACACTTATTACCTGTTGAAGATTTGAACTTTCCGTAGGTTTTTTAATTAATGACAAATTTATATTCTTACCACCATTTGCAATAATACTATATGCTTTGACCATTTGAAGTTGCGTTACATTAACCGTGTAACCAATTGATAGTGAACTTAAACAAGTTTTACAAATGTTATATTCGGTGAAACTTCCCTTTATCTCACCGGTCAATTCCACGCCTGTTCTTTCACCAAAGCCAAATTTATAAAGATAGTCTTCTAAATAATTTATATCCAAATCTTTTGTAGCGAGAATTGTCCCAACATTTGATGAGCGCTCTATTATTTCCTTAATAGATATTTCATATGGATCATGGTTTAAGAAATCTCTATAACAACCTTTAAGACCATCATAATTTTTGGCACAGGATCCCTCAATAATTTCAATTTTATCGTCAACTAAATATTTAGTATTTTCATCAAATAATCCTTGTTCGATGCCTGCACCTATAGAAAAGATTTTTAATGAAGAACCAGGCTCATACTGAGCTCTCATACTTAATAAGTCTATGTTTAAACTATCTTCAAGATATCCACTTTTTTCAGCAGCAATTAATATTTCGCCTGTATTTGCATTGGCAAAAACAATAGAGCAATTTAATGCTTCGGTTTTTTCTAGTGCCTCAGAACATAGATTTTCACTTATAAATTGCAATTCGGAATCTAGTGTCAAAATTAAATCTTTTCCGTGAGTTGGTTGAATAGTTTTAATAGGTGCCTGAGGAATAATTTTTCCATTTGGTGAAGCTTCGTAGCTAATTTCACCATCTGTTCCTTTAAGTGATGAGTCAAAATAAAGCTCTAAACCTTCTATACCATTTTCGTCAGGATCTACTTTTCCTATAATTTTTGAAACTGAATTAGCGTGTATCACACGATTAAATGAAGGTTCTAGAATGACCCCTTCAAGATTCCAACTTTTTATTTCTTCTCCTTTTTCATAATCTATATTTCTATCAAGATAAAAAAAGTTAGTAGTGGATATAATTCTTTTATGTAATAAATCTTTTTCTACAGATAATATTGCAGATAGCGAATTTACTACTTCATCTAAATTATCAATTTTTGTTGGAAAAATACCAATATTATATGACCTAGAACTTGAAGATAATACTAAAAGATTTTTGTCGTAAATATTGCCTCTTGACGCTTTTATCTTTTCAGTTTTAACTCGATAAGACAAAGCTTGATTTTTAAAATAATCAGAATTTGTAAATTGAAGTTCGTACACTGTTGATATAAAAACATACGAAGAACCTAAAACTGTAAAAAATACTATAAAGATTAGAAAATAATTTTTTAATCTTTGAAAATTAGTCATTTTCCAAAGCCCAAAACAATTATAGGATTAGAATTTTCAATCAATTTATAGGGTCTTACTAAATCAAAATTTTTCTTTTGAATATCTAATCTTTTAAAATTAATTTCCTTTGAAAGTTTTTCAATATTTCCAATTGAAAATTCTTCAGTATGTTTTAAATGAACCTTAGACTTTTCAATTTCAAGTATTAAAATTTCATTATTAATTTGCTCTAAATCACTAGATAATTCATTAATTTTTAAGTTGAAATACAAATCTGATAGCATTGACAAAATAAAAACACTTGCCATTAGTAACATAATATTTCTAAATTTCATATTTTCACCACATATCTCAAAGTAGCCGAAGCTGATCTTGAATTTTTATCAATTTCAACATCTGAAGGAAATAATTTTTTATTTTTACCAAATTTAAAATTTTGAGTAGTATCACAATTGCAAATTGGAATTCTCGGATCGCAAACACATGTAACAGTTAAATCATTAAAAATATCTTTAACTATTTTGTCTTCAAGAGAGTGATAGGTAAGACAAACAATTACACCACCCGGTTTAATAAAGTTTTGAATTTTATTTATCGATAAAGCAATCTCCTCAAGTTCATTATTTACATAAATTCTTATTGCTTGAAAACATCGTTTTATTGTCTGATTTATATATTTTGGATTCTGTTTTCCTAATACATCTTTCAAAACTTTAGAAAAATCTTCGGTAGATTTTAATGGTCTTGAGTTAGAAATTGCTTTTGCTATTTTACGAGAATTTTTTTCACCAGAATATTTATACAAAATATTTGCAATATCTTCTTCTTCAAATTGATTTAATACTTCATCTGCAGTAATTTTGTCATCTTGGTTCATTCTCATGTCTAGTGGACCTGGATTCAAATATGAAAATCCTCTATCTGGGTTATCAATTTGATGTGAGGAAATACCAAAGTCATAGAAAACTCCTGATATATCGAAAATATTTTTAATAGATAATACATCAGTAATGTTTGAAAATTTTATATTTAAGACTTCATCAGAGGAATTCTTAACTGCTTCTAAATCTCTATCTATTCCAATGAATTCAAGATGGCCGTTCTTTTGTTTTAAATAGTTAAAATGCGAACCATAACCATAAGTAGCATCTATAAATATTCCTGCAGGTGAATTAGATACTATTTCATTAACTTCGGATATCATCACTCCGTCATGCTTTAAGTACCCTACCCTGTTGTTATTCATACCCAGCTCTCTAGCACTGGCACCAATTGGAAAGTTGGGCGGAGTAAGGGTGTTCCAATTTAGTTGTCTAGAGAGCTGGCTATGAACTTATCCTTTCACTTCGTTTATATTTGCAAAGGCTTGATCAGCTTCATTTTGAATTTTCTTCCAACTTCTAGTCGACCAAACTTCCACAACGGGACCTGAACCAGTTACAGTAACTTCTTCATTGATATCAATTCCGCTATATACTCGCAAGTTTTCAGGTATTTGCACCCTTCCTGCTGAGTCTATTTTCACATCAATAGCACCACTGAATAAAGCCCTTCTCAATTGCCTTGATGTTCTGTCTGTGGATGGAAGTGAAGCCATTTTCATTGCCTCGTCTTCCCAATTTGATTTAGTTAGTATTTGGAGACAGTTGTCTTGCCCCTTGGTGATCACACAGCCCTGTTGAAGCTCGTCTCTAAACTTGGATGGTATTACAACCCTACCTTTAGAGTCCATTGTATGTTGAAACTCACCAAGGAACACTTTCTCCGCCTTTCGTGCCTTGAACCACTTTTACACATTATATGACACTATCTACCACTTTGCAACACTTTTTGATAAAAATTTTTTTATGCTGAAATTAAATATTCTTCCCATGATGGATCCGGATTTGATCCAACAATTGTTTTTATCCAAAAAGCTCCGACAGGTTTTTGAGGATTTCTTTTTAATTTTAACCTTGTGTCTGTGAGATCTTTATCAGCTTTAATTAAATTACATTTTTTACAACAAGCAACGACATTATCCCAGATATGCTCTCCCCCTTTAGATTTGGGAATAATATGGTCTACTGATTCTGCTTGGTTACCACAATATTGACAAGTATAAAAATCTCTTATGAAGATATTTTCCTTATTCAAGGCAACTCTTCTTGAATAAGGTGCATTAACAAAATAGTTCAATAATGCAACATTAGGTAAAGCAATTCGTTTATTTTCTGATTTAAATATTATTTCAGAATCATTTATGGAATTTATTTTTTTGTTTATTAATAATGATATTGCTCTGTTGAATGGAACAACAGACAGCGGCTGGTAAGTGGAATTAAGAATAAGAGTTCTATGGCTACGATATTTTTCCATAAATTAATATGAAGTAAAAATTTTATGCTTGCAGTTGTTGACTAAGTACATCATCTTCTACTTTAGTCAATAAATTTAAAAATCTTTCTTTATCTAATTCAAATTTTGATACATCTTCTTTAACTTCTTTTGTAATATTATCAATTGTCTCAAAAAATGTAAGTTGTCCATTTTTAAGAGCATCGAACACCTCTTCATCACCTACAGAATAAATTGTGCTTCCGTCAGAAACTAATTTAACTTCAGACAAATGTTGGGTCAAATCACCATTTTTTGATAAGTATCTCCACGCTCTTCTTACTCTTTGAATACTCATTCCATTATCAAGCAAAGTTTTGATTACTCTTAATGCAACAATGTCTCTGAAAGAATACATCTTTGGAACACCGGGTTTTCCATTTGATGATTGTATTGAAGGATTAACAAGGTTCACTTTGTCCCAATATCTTAATTGGTGAGATGTGCAGCCAGACAAATAACAAGCTTGTTTAGATGTAAATGCATCTTTTTTCAAAACCTTACTCCTATAAAAAATCGATGTATATTTAATTTAATTTAAAGATTTAATTTTGTCTAGAGGTATCTTTGTTTCTTAAAATTTTATATACCTGTTTAAAATTCCATTCAGAAATATTTTCAGCGTTTAAAAGTGCTCTTGTATTGGATACAAAAATGTATGCAGACAATGCCATAATAACAAAACCAGCTAAAGCTAAAGTTGGTTGAATGATATAGGTACTAAACATAGTTAAAAGGCCAATACAAAAAATAAAAAATGAAACAACAGCTCTTGTTCTTGTGTATTTGGAAAGAGTTGATTCTTTTACTGTGTTCGCAAGTTCAGGATCTTCTTTCAAAAGTTCTTGCTCAATTTGGTTTAAAATTTCTTGTTCTTTTTTGTTTAATGCCATATTTAGATTTTAATCATTTACCACACTACGCTAAGTTTATGACAAACTTATTTTTAAGACATGCTGAAGTATTAAATAAGAAAAATATTCAGTATGCTAATTTACCAGGATTTCAAATAAGTGATCAGGGGAAAGAGCAGAGTGTTGCAGCTGGAAAATTATTAAAAAATAGTAATAAAAAAATTGAAAAAATTATTACATCTCCCCTATTAAGAGCACGTGAAACGTCTTCAATTGTTTCTGAAATTTTAAAAATTCCAATTTTCTTTTCAAATAATCTGACAGAGTGGACTGGAATTAACAACTGGATAGGAAAGACAATTGAAGAAATTAAATCTTCACAAGAATATTCAGAAAGAAAATCATCTTTAGATTTGAGTCCCGTTGAGGAGACATTAAAAAGTGTATATGAAAGAGTTGATATAGAATATAAAAATAATGTGAATACATTATTTGTCTCTCATCAAGACACAATAAGAGCATTTACATATTTTTTTACAAATGACGAAAATTTTTCAATGTATAGGCCTAAAAATTGTGAAATTCAATTTATTGATAATAATATAGTACGCACCTTGACCTAGTTAGGTTATTTAACTTATTTGAATTATAAAATAATATAAAATTAATAAACTTAATCCAAATGAAGAGACAAATCCAATTGATCCAATAAGCGGTTCTAAAGATTTTAAAAATTTAGTTTCAACTTTTGATAAATATAACTCCACACTCTTTTTGCTAAACATAAAAGAAAAGAAGCCCGAAAAAAATATTGCAACAAAAGTTAAAATCGTTATCCAAGGACTAGGAAAATTCATAATAAGCTAAAGTTAATATAAATATGAGATTTAGCAACAAAACACGTTTTTTAATTTTTTCTACAGTTATTTTATTCTCTACTTATATAGGTTATCTTTTAGGTAATGCATTCTGTTTAGCTGATTCTAATGGTGATTGTTTTAATGATATAGCTCTATATATATTTTTGGTTAATCTTTCATCTTTAATAGGAACTATGATTTTGGTTAATCTCTCAGAAAAATCGATTACTGAGTGGAATCAAATTAATGAAGAGGAATAAATTTTCTCTTTTACATGTTCCAAATCATCAGTTGAAACATCCTTGTGAAAAACTAGCCTAACTGTTTTATCATTTATTAATCCTGATAGCACACCTTCTTTTTCTAGGTTTTTTATAAAATTTTGAGAATTTGCTCCATCACTAAATTTTAGAAATATCATATTTGTATTTTTATATTCTGCTTTAAAAAAGTCATCAAATTCTTGTTTTTCACTTATAAAATCAAAAATATCTTTAGCTTTTTGGTGATCCTCTAATATTCTTTCCCGTAAATCTAGTGATTTATTTGCCATTGAAGCTATGACTCCTACTTGTCTCATACCGCCTCCAAGTATTTTTCGGTACTCTCTGGCTTCCGTAATAAATGCCTTACTTCCAAGAAGCATTGAACCTATAGGAGCACCCAATGCTTTTGAAAAACAAAAAGTCAAACTGTCAGAAATATTACCATAATTTGTTGTAGATCCCTCACCTAGTATTGCATGCCATAATCTTGCTCCATCTATATGAACATTTATACCTTTTTCTTTTGCAAAAGAATGAACTTCAGCAAGATGGTTATAAGAAACTATCGATCCTCCTGAAGCTAAATGAGTGTTTTCTTGTGCGATAGTCTTAATTTGAGGTTTATGTACTTTTGATTTTTCGTAAACACTTTTTATTGTATCTAAATTTAACGCCCCATCTTTATGATCTATTTCTCTAAATTGGACTCTAGAAAGAAATGAAGCTGCACCATGTTCATAATTTTTAATATGTGAATCAGATGTTGTAATAACTTCAGTACCAGGTGAATTGTGAATTAGTAGTGAGATTTGATTTCCCATAAGCCCAGAAGAAACAAACAGGCCGCTTTCAAAACCTAAGAGTTCTGCACATTTTTCTTGAAGATTGTTTACAGTAGGATCTTCACCATACTCATCATCTCCGAGTTCAGCTAGTAAAGCCTCTTCAATTATATTTTTGTCAGGTTTAGTGACTGTATCAGATCTTAAATCGATCAATTTCATTTTTTTCCTTATCTAAAGATATGAGATTAATAATAAATGCAATTATGAACAATAATTGAAAAAATCCTAAAGAGGTGCCCGAAGATAAGTTTGAAAATATTATCCAAAACAAATTTGGCATAATAATTGCAGTGATAATGCTTCTCTTGTCCTTTAGAAAAGAATCACTAACTAGTAATAAACAAGGAATAATAAAAATAAAATGATAAGGCTTTAGATAAGGATTGATAAGTAAAACCAAAGTGAAAGTTGTTATGAGTTTTACATCAGTAGACATTTTGAATTTTCTTAAAATTAAAAACAAAATATAGATACCAGCTAAGACATAGATAATAAGTAAAAATAAATTTGAGTCAATATTCAAAACATTTAATAGACCTAAATATATTGACGGCGTATTGTGACCAGGTGATTCTTTCAAAATGTTATATTGAGAATTTGAATTGAAAATACTCCCTAAAAATTCATTAAAAGAATTAATGTTTACTAACAACGCAAACAGTGAAGCAAAAATTATTGTTTTTACTTTTTTAGCAAAATTAGTATTGTCCAAGTAAAAAAGAATCGGAACTAGTAATAGAAACCAAACTCTTTGAATTCCAAAAAGAATCAAAAACAAATATAAAAAATGACTTTTCTTTTTGTAATGCCAAACGAACAAAATTAGAAATACTAACTCTAACATAACAAAGTTTCCAGTCTTAAGAACCCACCTAAGAGCTAGAAAAGCTCCAAATAAATACATAGAGCTGAGAAAAAGATTTCTATTTTCATTTCTTAAAATTAATAAAAATAGAATCAAAGCAGGGACTAAAAATAAGTAGTAATTTGTTTGATATCCAAAATCACATAAAAAATCTAATAGTTGTCTAAAAATAGGTGGATAATTAAAGGTGTACTTATATTCAACATCATATATTGACAAATTGCTTGATTTTGATAAAAAAGTTAAATCACAATAAATCTTTGCATCAGCACCATACGGCTTGTACCTTAAAACATTAATTGTTGTTATAGAACTTAATAGCAACCCTAAGCCGAAAAGAAATTCAACTTTTATATATTCTGAAAACTTGATTAAAAGGAAGCTCAAAATTATAAAAATAATTAATACTACAAATGTCCCTGCAGATAGATCTGAATAAAAACCATTACCTAAAGAGGTATTGAAAAATAATTCAGATAAAAATTTTCTAAACACTATCAATTACTTTTGCGAAATTTTTCATTGCTTGCCTTATTCGTTGTTTATTTTCAACCAAAGCAAGTCTTATATGTCCTTCTCCACAGTTCCCAAAACCAACACCTGGAGAAACTGCAACATTAGATTTAGAAAGCAGGTCAATTGAAAATTTCATAGAATCATTTTTATAAACTTCAGGTAATTTCGCCCATAAAAACATTGTTGCAGTACTTTTATAGACTTCGAATCCATATTTTGTTAAATACTCTTCTGCCAATATTTTTCTATCCTGATAGATAGAAGATACTTCTTTTGGATAATCGTCTAATTCATTTATAGCAACTGTTGATGCAATTTGTATTGGTTGAAAAGTTCCATAGTCGATATAAGATTTAAGTTTGGTAAGAGAACTTATAGCACTTTCATTACCAACGGCAAAGCCAACTCTCCATCCAGCCATAGAATAACCTTTAGTAAGTGAATAAAGTTCTACTGTGTGGTCAAATTGTGGATCAGAATTTAATAAAGATGGAGGTTTTTCTTCATTAAAATATATATCCGAATAAGCAAAATCATTTATTATCAAAAAATTATATCTTCGTGCAAGATTCACAAGTTCGTCATAAAACTCTTGATTTACTGTTAATGTAGTTGGATTGTGTGGGAATGATACAAGCACTGCTTTAACTTTTTGACTTGTTAAAGTTGTATTTAAATTATTTAAAAAATTTTCACTACTTAAACATTCAATTTTAATTACATTTGCACCAGCAATTAATGGAGCATAGTGATGAATAGGATAACTAGGGTCCTGAACAACAACATTATCACCCTTGTTTAGTATAGACATTAGTAAGTGAGTCAATCCTTCTTTACTACCAATTGTATTTACAATATTTTTACTAGGATCTAAATTAATTTCGTATTCTCTCAAATATTTATTTGCAATAGCATTTCGTAAACCATGAATGCCTTTTGAAACAGAATATTTATGATTCTTTTTTATTTGAGCAGACTCTATTAATTTTTCTACAACTAATTCATGAGAGGGAATGTCAGGATTCCCATAGCCCAGATCAATTACATCCTCACCACTTTGTCGCAAAGCTAGTTTTTGCTGATTAATTTTATTAAACAAATAATCAGGAAAGTTATCAATTAAATTGTTTGAGTATTTAGTCATTTTTAAAAATATTATCTATAGTTTCTTGAAAAATCTTCAAATTAGAATCTTTTACAACGAATATTTTCTCGTAATCAAATTCATATATCTTTTTATTAGTAACACATCTTGAAAGTCTCCCTATGGGGTTTACTAAATTTTTATATACGTTTTGTTTATCTATAAAATCAGAATCTAAACCCATCCACTGATTAATCCCTAAATTGTACTTTTGTACTAAATCTAATTTAGATTGTGAATTTCCTCCGATAAATAATGTTGAATTATTTGAAATAAAATTATTATTTTTCAAAATATAGTTAATAACTACCTCTATATCATTATCAAATATCTCATCATGCTTTTCATATTTGTTATCACCAGTACCTAAACCTATATTTATATTTTTAAGCTCAAGAAGAGGATCAATAATATCATTAAATAATGTATTTAAATCTCTTGCATTAACATTCAATACACAAACACCAACTTCAATATCATTTTTTACTTTGTTATATAAGCTAAAGATTTCTTCAGTAAATATATAAGTGGGCTTAGTTGAGTCTGTGGGATTTTTAAAATGATCAAAAAGATACAGTGCATCAACACCCAAATCAAGAATAGTTCTTATTTTTTTATCAGAATCAGTCTCAAAAAATTGTGGTGGCAGAAGTAAAGAATTTTTTCTATTCATCAAACGCTAATGCTGCAGCACCAATTATCCCAGAATCTTCTCCTTGTGAGGCAATAAACACTTCAGGAAAAGTTCTAGAAGGAAATTTGTATCTGTTCTTAATATCGATTTGTATAAGCTCGATTAAATCAAAAGGTTCAGAGGACATACTTCCGCCAAGAACAAAAGCTTCATTATCGAAAATTTCAAATAAGCTTAAAAGTCCATTTGAAATATTTTGAATTATTTCATCTCTTACAGTAGCTTCTTGGTCCGTTAAGTTTAATGTGGTATCGAAAAGTACTGAACCAATATTTTTTAAAGCAAATGCTTTAGCAAGTTCCGAATCTTGATTTTTCTCAGTTAGTTCGTAACATTTCTTTGTCCATACTGATGCTGCAACTGATGTCTCAAAACTACCTTTCTTTCCACTATCGCCCACAACATCTCTATCATTTGAAGTGAGCATATGCCCAACCTCTCCTGCATTTCCGCTTCCTCTTAACAATCTACCTTCAGAAATTATTCCCCCGCCGACCCCTGTACCAAAAGTCAACATAATCAAATTTGAGTATTTATTTTTATAATTTAAAAAATATTCACAATAAGCTGCAACATTTCCATCATTGTCTAGATAAAATTCGTAGTCTGAAAAATTTGACAATTTTGAAAAATCAATTTCAAATGGTAAATGTGGACCGTACAAATATTTGTTACTTGCTACATTTACGTATCCTGGCATTCCTACAGATACTTTTGAAATGTTATTAATATTTTTGTGAATAATTTCTGAGAGTGACTCTATAAACTTTTCTTCATCTTTGGGGGTGGGGATTTTATCTTTGTGAATGACTTCATAACTATTGTTTATAACTCCATATTTTATTGTTGTGCCTCCAACGTCAAAAGATAAACAATTCATTATATTATTGATGATAATTCTAAATATTGGTTAGTGGCTCTAAAGTAACCAGTATTAATACATTTTGTATTGTTTACTATCCAAGTAGAAGCTTTAGGTTGATGAACATCTCCAAAAAGCGCAAATTTAGGATGATTTGTTTTTATAAAATCTAGCAGACTTTTCCATCCCTGTTCTATTTTATTTGTAACTACATCTGTCATTAATTCATCTATATACGGTGGTGCATGGGTACAAATAATTTCAGCCTTATCGAGCTTATTTAATTTTTTTGAAAATTCATTTTCACTAATTTCTCCTCTTGCATTGATAGGCGTAGGTACTCCCCCTCCTGCAAAACCTAACCTAGTGCCTTGATGTTCTATTAAAAGACCATCAACATTTTTTATAGTAGACGACGTGTAGCTATTCATAATCTCAACGTCATCAACATTCCCGGGGATAAACCATACATGGTATTTTTTTAAAATCTTAAAAACTTCTTCATATTGATTTTCAATAGCATCTCTCATATTTTTCATAATCACTTCTGGATCATTAGAATATAAACTTTTCCATAAATCTTTTCTTTCTTCAAATCTGTGCTCTTTTCTTAAATTAATAAGCTTTTGCACATTTTCTAATCCAAATACCTCTTTGGCTATGCCATCGCCATTTCTGTAATCTATCCAATTGATTAAATCGCCTAATATAACTATTGGCTCATTTTTTTTGGGCAATAATGTTAAAAATTCTAATTGATGATGGACGTCTGAAATAAATATCATCTATTAATTTGTAACAGCACCTGTATCAGAACCACTAACTAGCTTTGAATATTTGTAGAGTACACCTGAGTTGTATCTTGGAGGAGGCAATTTTAATTTACTTATTCTCTCATCAAATTCATTTTTTTCAATCTCTAAATTTAAAGACCTATTTTCTATATCCAAAGTGATGATATCTCCATTTTGACATACTGAAATAGGTCCTTTGTCAAAACTTTCTGGAGCAACATGGCCAATACACAAACCAGTAGTGCCTCCAGAAAATCTTCCATCAGTTATTAGCAAAACATCCTTACCCAGTCCTGCGCCTTTAATTGCGGCAGTAATTTGTAGCATTTCTCTCATTCCTGGCCCCCCTTTAGGACCTTCATTTCGAATAACTACAACTTCTCCTTTTGAAATTTTATTATTAAACAAAGCATCTAAAGCATCTTGTTCAGAATCAAAAACATTTGCGGGTCCAGAGAAAGTATTAATATCTATTCCTGCAGTTTTTACGACTGATCCATTTGGACTTAATGAACCTTTAAGGATTGCAATGCCACCCTCATTTGATATCGGATTGTCTGGAAAACTTATGACATTTTGGTTTTTTGGAATTTGTACTTTTTCAAGATTCTCACCAACAGTTCGTCCAGTAACTGTCATGCAATCCGGATTAATTAATTCATTTTCAAGAAGTATTTTTGACACAACAGGAACTCCTCCTATTTCATTCAAATTAACCATATGATATTTTCCAAATGGTTTCATATCAGCTAAGTGAGGAACATTTCTACTAAGTTGGTCAAATTTATCGATCGATAATTCAACCCCTGTTTCATGTGCAATAGCTAATAAGTGAAGTACGGCATTTGTGCTTCCACCGAGAGCAAGTACGGTAGTAATAGCATTAGTAAATGCATCCTGCGTCATAATATCACTAGGTTTTATATTATTTTTTAATAAATAATTGAGCTGCTTCCCAGATTCAACAGCAGCATCTCGTAACTGTGCATCCTCAGCTGGAATAGCAGCGGTACCAGGTAAACTCATTCCTATTGCTTCACCAACTGATGCCATAGTGTTAGCAGTAAACATTCCTGCGCACGACCCTACTCCAGGACAAGCCGCACACTCAATTTTATAAAGTTCTTCTTCTGAGATAATTCCTTTTTCAAATGCACCTATACCCTCAAAAACATCAACTATTGATATATCTTTTCCGTTGTAAACTCCAGGCAAACTACTTCCACCATATAAAAATATTGCTGGACGATTAATTCTTCCTGCAGCCATTAACATTCCTGGAAGAGATTTATCACATCCCGCAATTGTCACCATTCCATCAAATCTTTCTGCATGCATTACCAATTCAACTGAATCAGCAATTACTTCTCTAGAAACTAAAGATGCTCTCATTCCCTCATGACCCATTGAAATACCATCAGAAACAGCAATTGTAGAGAATATCAATGCAGCAGAATCAGGGCCATTTACGCCTTTTTTAGCAAATTCAGATAATTCCGGACCTGTCAGATTACATGGAGTAACTTCATTACCGGCCGAAACAACTCCTACTTGAAATTTATTAAAATCATCATCTTCTAGCCCAACGGCCCTTAACATCGCTCTAGCAGCAGATTTACTAGCTCCTTTTGTTACGTCATCAGATATTTTTTCCATAGAATAAGAATAGATTATTTCAATTATGAAGTCATACTTTTTAATTTTTCATATTCAAGTATTAAATTTTCATTTACTTCATTATCAAGCAAACTACTTATTTCAAAAATTTTTCCTAACTTCCAGAATCCCCACAAAATATAAGTCTTTAAAAAATCTGAAGAATTTGTGTACAATTTCAAAAAAAAATTAAAAGTACTTTTATTAGGATTATTTGTTAATGCAATGACTGCATTTCTCTTTAAATAATCAGCATTTCTTTTAGGAATATAAAACCAATAATAATTTTTGAGTAATACTTCATCATTTGTTTCAAGTAAATCTTCTAGATTTACTTGAAATTCATTTTTTGTTTTTATTTTAATTTTATTACTTTGACCAGGTGGACATGATATCAAACATTCATCACAACCATAGAATCTATTTCCAATTGATTCCCTCATATCGTACGGAATTATTTCAGGCGACTGAAGCCAGTAAGATATACATTTATTTGAATCTAGTTTGTATTCATTATCCAATGCACCTGTTGGACAGGAAATTTGGCATAAGTTACATTCTCCACATGAGTAAGTTCTTTCATCTGTAGACTGGAAATTAGTTTCTACATAAACTGTTCCTAGTAGTTGCCAAGGACCAATACCAGGACTCAGCATCATTGTGCTTTTACCCTGCCATCCCATCCCAGACTTTTCAAAAAAAGATCTATCGTAGTGTTTTGGATTGTCAATAAATGTTTGGTGCTTAATATTTAATTCATTAAATATGTCTTCAAATTGATTGATTATTTTTTTCAAAGGTAAATAAAAATCTTGTTGTGCAAATCTTGCTATCTGACCATATCCTATATTTGTTAAATTTGAAGTATTTACCTTGTTTTTGTAGTCATATGCAAAAATTAGAGCAGAATTGGCCCAATCAAATTTATCAACAAGACCAGAATAGTCTGGATCAGAGAATGTAAATTTCATGTTTGCATGTTGATTTTGCTCCTTTACTTTTTTGATTTGATCAGAATAATTTAAACCGGTAGGTACTGATACAACCCCAATAGACACATCAAGTGGAATATCTAGTGAATTTTCTATTATGAAATTATTAAGATTTATATCTTTCATTTTTTTTTGATTTTACTATAGTTATTTTAATGAAAAATTTAGCTGTATTCATTTCAGTATTAGTGCTATTACTTATTTAGCGCTCATTTTGCTGTGATGAGCGCCTCCCAAATCGGGAGGTTTTTTTTTAGTAAAGATGGAGTAATTTAGTTTTTATGAGTAAAGAACAACTTACAGGTGCAGAATTAGTTATTAGAGGTTTAGAGTACCTTAATGTATCAACAGTTTTTGGAGTTCCTGGTGGTGCAATCTTACCTGCATATGATCCATTATACGATAGCCCTATAAGGCATATTCTGGCAAGACACGAACAAGGTGCTGGCCACATGGCTGAAGGATATGCACAATCAACTGGTGAACTTGGTGTTGTAATCGCAACTTCTGGACCTGGAGCTACAAATCTTATAACTCCTTTAGCAAATGCATTGATGGATTCCACTCCTCTGTTAGCTATTACTGGTCAAGTAGCTTCTGAAGCAATTGGTAATGATGCTTTTCAAGAGGCATACACTGTAGGCCTTTCTATGGCTGCTACTAAACACAACTATTTAATAACAAATGCTTCTGAAATACCTCAAGTGTTAAAAGAGGCAAAGTATATTGCAACTTCAGGAAGACCTGGTCCTGTTTTAATTGATATTCCAAAGGATATTTTAAATCAAAAATCTGATTGGGTTGAACCAGGTCCACTTGATTTACCAGGATACAAACCTACATTGGAACCAAATCCAAAAATGATTCAGCAAGCAGCCAACTTAATTAAAAATTCAAATAAACCGATACTTTATGTTGGTGGCGGAATTATTCACTCTAAAGCAAACCAAGAACTATTTGACTTAGCAACTAAATTTAACATTCCTGTTGTTACAACATTAATGGGTAGAGGTGCGTTCCCTGATGGTCATGAGTTGTGTTTAGAAATGCCTGGGATGCATGGAAATTATACAGCTACAACTTCTATACAAAAATCAGATCTGCTTATTGCTATAGGTGTTCGATTTGATGATAGAGTAACTGCTAATCCTTCATTTTTTGCACAGAATGCAAAAGTAATTCATGCTGATATTGATCCTGCTGAAATTGGAAAAGTAAGAGAAGCTCAAGTGCCTATAGTTGGTGATGCAAAGAGTGTGATATTAGGTCTTATTAATGCTCTTGGAGATACAAAACTTAATACTGAAAATTGGATAAACGAATTAAATAGTATGAAAACTGAATTTCCACTTTCTTATAATCAAAACGAAAATGGTCCTTTGAAAGTTCCGTTTGTTCTTGAAGAGCTTCAAAGTTTAACTGAAGAAGAGGCAATTGTTGTATCAGGTGTTGGACAACACCAAATGTGGATTTCACAACATTGGAATTTTACTGAACCAAATACTTGGTTAAATTCAGGGGGTCTAGGAACTATGGGGTATTCATTACCTGCAGCTATTGGTGCTAAAACTGCATTTCCTGAAAAATTGGTACTCGCTCTAGATGGAGATGGTTGTTTTCAAATGACTTGTCAGGAATTGATTACTGCCTCTACAGAAAATATACCAGTCAAAATTGTAGTATTTAACAATGGAAATCATGGAATGGTTAGACAGTGGCAAAAAATATTTTACAATAGTAAATTCTCTGCATCTGAATTAGGTCATGTAGTTCCTGATTATGTAAAGCTAGCTGAGTCAATGGGTGCTGTAGGTTTAAGAATGACTAAAAAATCAGAAGTAAAAAATGTCTTTTCAGAAATGTTAAAAATAAATGATAAGCCTGTGCTAATTGACTGTGTTGTAGATCCAGAAGATATGGTATTTCCTATGGTCCCAGCTGGTGGTAGCAACGACCAAATAATTTTAAATGAAGAGGATTTGAAAAATTTATGAGTGAAAGAATTTTGTCAGTTTTGGTTGAAGATAAACCTGGTGTATTAGCTAGAGTTGCATCTACTATTTCAAGACGAGGTTTTAATATAAATTCTTTGTCTGTAGGACCTACTCACATAGAAGGCAGATCAAAAATGACAATCGTTACTGAACTTGATGCAGTAGAACAAGTAAAAAAACAGCTCAATAAATTAGTTAATGTTATAAAAATTGTTGAGCTAGATCCAGACATGACAATCGAAACTGAAGTTTTATTATTAAAAGTGTCAATAAATAAAGATAGCCAAACATCTGTAATTGAAAAAGCTAGTCTCTCAGGAGCTAATTCAGTAGATGTAGGCCAAGATTATGCAGTTTTTGAACTTACTGGTTCTTCAAAAGAATTAAATAAATTTGAGGATTTAATGAAACCGTTTGGAATAATTGAAATGGTTAGAGGTGGAAGGATTGCTATTCAAACAAATTTGTAAGGAGAGATATGGAAACAAAAATTATATACGATTCATCAATTGATCAAAATCTTATTAAAGATTTAAAAGTAAGTGTTATTGGATTTGGTAGTCAAGGTCATGCACATTCATTAAATTTACATGATTCAGGTGTAGATGTTACTGTTGGACTTAGAGAGGATTCAGAATCATTCTCAAGAGCTCAAGAAATGGGTTTAAAAGTTGAAAATTTAGCAAATGCCGCATCTGATGCAGATGTTGTAATGTTGCTTCTTCCAGATCAGGTTATGGCAGATGTTTATAACTCTGAAATTGCAGACAATATGAAAGAAGGTGCAACTTTACTGTTTGCTCATGGATTCAACATTCATTTTAATGAGATCATTCCAAGAGAAGATTTGTCTGTTGGCATGGTTGCGCCGAAAGGTCCAGGTCATTTATTGCGAAGAACTTATGAAGAAGGAAGTGGGATGCCATGCTTAGTAGCTGTCGAAAAAGACTCAAGTGGACACACACATGAAATTGCCCTTTCATATGCTTCAGCTATCGGTGGCGGACGTGCTGGCATTCTAAACACTACTTTTAAGGAAGAAACAGAAACTGATTTATTTGGTGAACAAGTAGTTCTTTGTGGTGGATTAACAGAATTGATAAGAAATGGTTTTGAAACACTTGTAGAAGCTGGATACCAACCTGAAAGTGCCTACTTTGAAACTCTTCATGAAGTTAAATTAATTGTTGACTTAATGTATGAAGGTGGTTTTGAGTGGATGAGGCATTCAATTTCAGATACAGCTGAATACGGTGACTTTTCACGTGGTTCAAGAATAATTACAAGTGAAACAAAAAATGAAATGAAAAAAGTGTTAGAAGAAATACAATCTGGTGCATTTGCAAAAGAGTGGATGTCACAGGCAAGAGAAGGTGCACCATTTTTAAATCAAAAGCGAGAAGAGGCTTCAGCTCATCAGATTGAAGCAATTGGAAAAGATTTAAGAAATATGATGCCTTTTTTGGATGCTAAGGATATTAAAAAAGATAAATGAGTGAAGATAAACTTGTAATATTTGATACTACGCTTCGAGATGGAGAGCAAAGTCCGGGTATTGCTTTAACTCCATCAGAAAAACTTTTAATTGCACAGCAGTTAGAAAAGCTTAAAGTTGATGTAATTGAAGCAGGATTTGCTGCATCCTCCCCTGGTGATTGGGAAGGTGTTAATCTAATTGCAAAAAATATTAAAAATTCTACAATTGCATCTCTTGCAAGATGTCATCCAGATGATATTGAACAAGCTTGGGAAGCAATCAAAGTTGCTAAAGATTCAAGGATTCATGTCTTTACTTCTACATCAGAAATTCATATGGAACATATGCTACGCAAGACAAAGGAAGACATTCTTAAAGATACAAGAGAATCTGTAAAATATGCAAAAAAATTATGTCAAGATGTTGAGTTTTCTGCACAAGATGCAACAAGAACCGATAAAGACTTCTTAATTGAAGTTTTAAAAATTGCTGTTGAAGAAGGTGCTACAACTATAAATGTTCCTGACACAGTAGGCTATGCAACTCCTAAGGATTATCTAGACCTTCTTCAATCAGTATATGAAGTTGTTAAGGGCGGTAATGAGGATGTCATTATTTCTACTCATTGTCACAACGATCTTGGATTAGCAGTTGCTAACTCTCTTACTGCAATAACCGCAGGAGCAAGACAAATAGAAGGTGCAATTAATGGAATTGGAGAAAGAGCTGGTAATACTTCAACAGAAGAAATCATTATGGCAATAAAAACAAGACAAGATCAGTTTGGAGTGGATATAAAAGCAGAGACTACTGAAATTTTTGAAACCTCTAGGTTGGTTTCTAAATTAACAGGGTATCCTGTTCAATACAATAAGGCGGTTGTTGGAAAAAATGCATTCAGTCACGAGTCTGGAATTCATCAACATGGTTATTTAAGAAATACTACAACTTACGAAATAATGTCCCCAGACTCTGTAGGACAAGAAGCAAAAATAATTTTAGGAAAACATTCTGGTCGCGCTGGATTTAAAGATGCTCTAGACAATTTAAATATAAGCCTTGATGATGATTCATTTAGTAATGCATTTGATACTTTTAAGAAAATTGCAGATAGAAAGGGTGAAATAGTTGAAAATGAATTGAGAGCTATTGTTGGACAAGTTGAAAACAAAGAAAATTCAACAAAGTTAATATCTGTATCTGTAAATAGTAAGGATGAATATGCATCAGCGAAAGTAACTCTCAAGGTAGGCAGTAATGAAGTGACAGAAGAGGCAACTGGTGATGGAATGATTCATGCAGCATTCACTGCGGTAAAGAAAATATTAGATTCTGATGCAACATTGATTGATTACCGTGTAGAAAGTATTACTAAAGGTTCAGATGCAACTGCAGAAATCGTTACGATAATAAATGATGGTCATTTGATGAAACAGGGACGTGCTGTATCTACAGATGTAGTTCAAGGTTCAGTTGAATCATTTCTAAATGCATTAAATAAATGAGTAAAACTTTTAATATCTCACTTCTCCCTGGAGATGGCACAGGTCCTGAAGTAGTCGATGAAGCAGTTAAAGTACTAAGTAAAACCTCGTCTTATTATGATACTCAATTCAATTTCTCACACAATGATCTTGGAGGAGACAGATATTTAAATACTGGAGATTTAGTTACAGAAAATGATATTAAACAATTTCAAGATTCTGATGCGGTACTTCTCGGCGCAATTGGCCACCCAGATGTAAAGCCTGGAATATTAGAGCAAGGTATTCTTCTCAAACTTAGGAAAGAGTTTGACCAATATATTAACCTCAGACCAGTTGTTTTATATCCCGGTGTAGAAACCCCACTTGCCAATAAAGAGCCTGAAGATATTGATTTTATTGTTGTCAGAGAAAATACAGAAGGATTATACGCTGGAGCTGGAGGTTATATTCACTATGGTACTGAAAATGAAATAGCAACTCAAGAATCAATCAATTCATATCATGCAATTCATCGATGCATAAAATACGCGTTTGAGTATACAAAGAATAACAATAGAAAAAAAATTACACTCTGTGCAAAAACAAATGTACTAACTTATGCACATGATTTATGGGAAAGAATCTTTTACGATGTTGCAAAAGATTATCCTGAAATTGAAACCGATTATGGACACGTTGATGCAATTTGTATGTGGATGGTTAAAAATCCAGAATGGTTTGACGTTATTGTTACAGATAACATGTTCGGAGACATTATCACTGATTTAGGCGCAATGATTCAGGGAGGAATGGGAATCGCTGCAGGGGGGAATATCAATCCTTCAGGAACATCAATGTTTGAACCTATAGGAGGATCTGCACCAAAGTATACAGGTAAAAATATTATTAATCCTCTTGCTTGTATAGGAGCTGGTGCAATGATGGTCAAAGAATTAGGTGAAGAAAAATATGCATCCGACATTGAAAAAGCAATCATTAATACGGCAATTAAATTAGATTCACTTTCAGCTGGGAAAATGGGAATGTCTACTGAAGAAGTTGGTGATTCAGTAGTTGAAGAATTATCTAATTTAAATGAGTGAAGATTTCACTTACCTAGAAAACCTTATATTAAATAGAAAAGTTGTAAGAAATTATAAAAAAATCGAATTTGACCCTGAAAAATTAAAAAATATTTCAAAATTTAGTGTAAAAATTCCTACTGCAGGGTTTTCGCGCGGGATAGAAATTTTGCAAGTAACTAATAAACAAAACATTAAGAATATTGCTGAACATTTTAATGAGTTGGAGTATATCAAAAAAGGAAAGCCAAAGTGGATATCAAATTCCATTTGTTTATTTTTTATCTTATTAAATGAGAATGCTTACCACCAGAGATACGAGAGTCCTGACAAGATTAAAAGCGTAAGTTCAAAAGATTGGGATATTCCTTATTGGTATGTAGATGCAGGTGCAGCAATGATGAATTGTATGTTATTAATTGAAGAACAAGAATTAAAAAGTGGTTTTATGGGGTTACACAATACAGAAAGGGACGGCATTCATAAAATGTTAAATATTCCAAATACATATAAAATTATTGGAATGATAACTGCAGGAGTAGAAGATAATATTGAAATTGACAAAAAATCAAAAACAACAATAAAGAAAAAACTAGTACATTATGAACAATTCAATAAATAAATATATTGAATCTTTAAATAATCCAGAATATAAATTTTTAATATCTCTTAAAAAAAATAGAAATAGAAAATCTGAAAATAAATCTATCGCTGAAGGGTACCGGGAAAACTCCAATTTAATAGATTCAAGCTTAAATGTTGATACTTTATATATCTGTCCAGAATTGTTTGTAGGTGAAAATAATGAAAAACTTATTAGAAAATTTGAAAATAAAAATATTCGAATTGTACAAGTAGCATTAAAAGTATTTAAAGAAATATCTTATCGTGATAAACCAGACGGAATAATTTCTATGTTTGATGTAAATAAAAGCAAGTTACCAAAAACAATATCTGGCCCTATTCTTATACCTGACCAAATTGAAAAACCTGGAAATTTAGGAACTATGATTAGAACCTCAAAATCATTTGGTATAAATAATATATTATTGTCTGATGAAATAACTGATATATATAACCCTAATGTTATAAGGGCTTCAATAGGTCACTTATTTAATTCAAATATATCTAGTGGAAGTAATGATGAAATAATTTCATTATTGGAGGCTAATAATTACCAAGTACTGTTATTAGACCCGGAGGGAGATGAAAGTCTTGAAGGTTTTATTCCTAATCAGAATTTTGCATTGGTAGTTGGTGCTGAACAATATGGTATATCTGATAATTGGTTTAACTCTAACTACACTTCCCTGTTTATTAGATCAACAAATAATGTTGACTCAATAAATGCATCTACAGCAGCAGCTATAGCAATGTGGGAGCTGACAAAATAATTGGAATTTATAAAGAATAAAAATATTGTTGTTTTAGATATTGAAACTACTGGAATAAAAGCTAATACTGACAAAATTATTGAACTTTACATGCTGAAAGTTTACAACAATGAAGTTGTAGAAGAATATCATTCAAAATTTAATCCAGAAATTGAAATTCCATTATTCATTTCAAATTTAACAGGGATATATCAATGGCATGTCAATTCCTCCCCCACAATTGACCAGGAAATTGAAAATATTAAAACTTTTATAGGTGATTCTGTTGTTATAGGTCATAATTTAAAATTCGATTTATCTTTTTTAAATTATGACCTAATAAATAATGGGTTTGAAAATATTGCAAACGAAAATATTGATACTTTAAAGTTATCAAGAGCTCTGTTGAGGAATAAAGTTAAAAATCATAAATTATCTACATTAAGTCGTTACTTTAAGACAACTAATAAGAATGACCATAACGCAAAAGCTGATGTTCTAACAACTTATGAAGTATTCAACAATCTTGCTAGTGATGAAAGAATTACAAATAAAAAAAATATTTCACATTTAAATTCTTTTTTAAACGAAGTTGATGATGAATTAAAAGTTCAATTTTCCTATGAAGATATACCTAATTCAATAGGTATTTATTGTTTTTTGCAAAATAACAAAATTCAATATGTAGGAAAATCAAACAATCTAAGAAATAGAATTGGATCACACCTAAGTTATGCTAGAAGCTATAAGTCAAATAAAATAGTTACTAATTCAAATACTTTAAATTTTTTTGAGTTGGATAATGAATTAATAGCACTCATTGCAGAGCATAGAATAATTAATTTTTTCAAACCAATTTACAATAGAAGCGGTAAAGTACCAAAAAATATTTATTGGGTTAAGTTAAAAAGTAATAAACTTAGACTTGAAATTTCTAAAATTGAAAGTACAAAAAATACATTTTACAAATTTGGACCTTTTCTAAGTTACTCAAAAGCAGTTAATTATAAAAAGTCTATAGAAGAAATATTTCAATTAATAAAGTGCAAGAAAAATAATGCAAGAAAAGAGATATGTGATATTTCATTATTATTAAATTCACAATGCGCTTGTATAGAAAATTTCAGTTTAGAAAATTACTTAATCCAAAAAAATGAAGAATTTAAAAATTATTTTGAGAATCTAGATACAAATATTTCAGAAATAAAAAAATTAATTAAGAATTACTCTAAAAATTTGGACTTTGAAAATGCTCAAAAATACAAATTATTGTTATACACTCTTGTGGAACACCAAGAATTTTCAGATTTATTTAACAAAATACTACAAAATAATGAAGACCTTTGTTCAAAGCTATCAAATCATGGAATTAAGATTCAAGGAAAACAAATTTTTGTAAAAAACTTTAACGATTCTAATAATTTATTTGAAATCAATAATTTGAATGAGGAATATTCTTTTCAACATTTCTTAAGTGAACTTCAAATAATTTTGCGTTACCTAAGAAAATCAGAAGATAATACAATAGTATTATGAGTTTATTTTTTGAATCTGACAATCTAACGCTCGGTTACGGCAATCAACTTGTAATTAAAAATCTAGAAATTTCTTTAAACTTTTCAAAAAATTATGAAATTACAGGAAAAAATGGTTCGGGTAAAACTACGCTAATCATGTGTATAAGTAATAATTTTACAGGAAACACTTTTAACTCTTATATACGCAGAAAAGACACATCATTAATGGAAATTGGCTCTTCCCCATCCCTAATGCCCGAGCTTTCTTTGCTGGAAAATATTAAATATTTTTTATTTAACGACAATATAAATGAAAACATGATATCAAATGTTCTTAATAAATATGAACTAGAAAGTTTTAAGAGTGATCTAGTTAGAGATTTTTCAAGTGGAATGGTTAAGAGAAGTGAAATTGCAATTGCAGACCTTAAAAACCCAAAGGTGCTTTGTATTGATGAGCCAAGAGTATATCTTGATGAGAACGGAGTTGACCTATTACTAAATCTTATTAAAAAAAGAGAAAAGGAAGGTAGTACTTCTATTTTGTCTAGTCAAGAAAGTATTGGTGCATTTACGTCAATTGAAAGGTCATTTAATTTAAATGATTAAAAAATACATTATAAAAAAAGAGCTAAATATGGAATTTAGAAATAATACATCATTGTTTCTAATTACTCCCACAATGTGCGTTTTAATAATAGTTTTTCCCATTTTGTCAGAAAATAGATTTCGTGTTGAAAATGATATGTTTTTGATTGTTGAGCTTTTATTTTTAATTATATTTACAACACTTTTTTCAATCAGAAACCCCCTAAATGAGCAGAAATTAATAAAAGAACTAAATTTTGGTTCTATAAAGAAAGTAGATTATTTTTATAGCAAGACAATCTCAGAATTAATAATTTTTTATCCACAAATAATCATTTTGTTAATTCTCTTTTCAGGTTTTACAAACACTTCGTTAAATTCATCTTTATTACATATATGTTTATCAGTTTTATTTTTTTGCTTAAACACTATAATGATAAATTTATTTTTCCAAATTTTTACTTCTTTCAGTAATAGATTTGTGCAATTTACATTGATTGTTCCTATTTATATTGGTTTTGCAATTTTAATTGCACCCCTCTGGTTAGGTGTAAATCAAGAAATAAGTAAAATTTATTTATTGATGTTTTTAGGAATAACTATGGTCATTTACTCTTTCACTAATTTTTATTTAAGAAAATCATAATGATGCTATATGGACCTCTATTAGTTTGGATCGGCGTAGCATCTTTTGGGCCTTACGATGTCACCCAAGGTATTTCATCAAAATTGTTATACGTTCACGTACCTACAGTTTGGGTTGCATATTTAGGCTACTCGCTTACTTTTTTGTACTCGGTTTTATATTTCTTTTCCAAAAAAGAAAAATACGATTCACTTGCAGTTGCTAATGCAAAATCTGGTGTAATTTTTACCATTGTTACTTTACTTTCCGGATCATATTGGGGAAAGCTCACCTGGGGAACATGGTGGGTATGGGGCGATGCGAGGCTTAATTTAACAGCAATACTTTTACTAGTTTATTTGGGTTACATAGCCTCAAGACAATTCAATAAAGATTTAGCTAAAACTGCAAAAAATTCATCAATTATTGGAATCTTTGGAATTATACAAATTCCAATTTTGCATTTCAGTGTTATATGGTGGAGATCTGTTCACCAACAAGCAAGCATATTAAGTCAGGAAACTGTAGCTTCAGGTGATGCACCTATGTCTAGTGATATCCTTGTAACTCTACTAATTAGTGTTTTACTAGTAACACTTGTTCATATTTTCCTTACTAAAAGATTCAGAATATCAAATGATATATCGTGGGAAGATTATTTAAATCCTCAATCAAGAGCTAAAATTTAAGTAGAGTGAAAAAAAATCTATTAATTGTCCTACTGGGCATTGGCTTAATTATTTATGCAAGTACTGTAATTGCATCTAGAAATACTATTTACTATTACACAACCTCAGAGACTTTGGGAATAGAATTATCAAATGATGAGAGAATAAAACTTGGAGGATTTGTTGTAGAAGATTCTGTCACTAAAGATGGAGAATTTACACTTTTTACAATAACTGATGGGAATAAAGATATTGATATTGTGTTTGATGGATTTGTTCCTGAACTTTTTCAGGAAAATATGGGTGTAATTCTTGATGGAGTATTTGATGATAAGTTATTCCTTGCTGACGACATGTTAGTTAAACATGATAATGAGTATGTTTCAAGCGATGGCGAAACATATAATGTAGAAAATTACTCAGAATGATATACAATCTCGGTATTTTAATTAGCTGGTTAAGCTTTTCGGTTTTAATATATCTGTTTTTTACTGAAAGCAAATATAGAGTTCATTTGCTTGTTCGAATAAATCTATTTTTACAAATTTTCTTATTTTGCTTATTGGAAATAGGCTTGTTCTTAAATGACTTTTCTGTGTCCTATATAGCCAATTACTCAGCAGTTTCTACTCCCCCGCTTTATAAGTTTGCATCCTTGTGGGGTTCTCTTGATGGTTCAATTTTATTGTGGAATTTATGTTTGAGCATATTTATGTTCTTTTATCTAAAGTACTATAAAACTGAAAATTCAAATCTAGACATAAAAATATTTTCATTTATAACTATATTTTTTGTTGGTTATACAGTTTTCAGTTCCTCTCCTTTTGCGGGGTGTATTGAATTAGCAATAGTTGGTTGCAACAAATCAACCTTAATTCCATTTCAAAATACTCTTATGAGTGATTTAGGAAGAGGACCAAATCCTTTATTGCAAAATCACCCCTTGATGGCCATTCACCCTCCAATGCTTTATATAGGTTATGTAGGCATGACGCTTCCTTTTGTTGCCGCTACTAGTCGATTGTTCAAAAGAGACCAATCAGATGACTGGATTGAGGTAGCTGAAAGAACAACATATGTTCCTTGGTTATTCTTAACAATTGGTATAACTTTGGGCGCAGCATGGTCATATGAAGTTCTAGGTTGGGGCGGTTACTGGGCTTGGGATCCTGTTGAGAACGTATCATTTATCCCATGGCTGCTTGCAACTGCATTTTTACACTCGTCAAAAATTCAAAAATCTAGCAATACATTATTAAATTGGAACTACATACTCGTTGGACTAATGTTTCTTTCTACAATTTTTGGAACATTTGTTACAAGATCTGGTGTTTTAATATCAGTTCATGCTTTTTCAAATGGAAATATCGGTACTTATCTATTATTTGGTCTTACGATTTTTAGTTTGTTATTTATATTTATTGGTTCAAAGAATATTGAATACTTTTCTGATTCTAAAAAAATTACTAATTGGTTTGGAAAATCAGGTTTTTTTGTTTTGAATAATATCATCTTGTTTTCTTCAGCTTTAGTAATATTTATTGGAACAATATTCCCATTATTTTATGAAACCATCTATGACAGACAAATTACTATTGGTAGAGCTTATTACGATATTCTCGTAGGCCCAATGTTATTAGTTTTACTAGGCCTAATGATTTTCTCTATAAAGCTTACAGTAAAAAATATAAATTTAAATTCTTGGTTTACTGAGAACTCTGATTTACTAAATTTATCACTCGTAATAGCTATATTTTTGCTAATAAATTTAAACAATAGTTATTTTTTAGTAGTTACCGTTGCTGCATCTGTAATTCTTATTCTTTTAACAATTAAAAATATGGTTAAAAAAATAAGAATTACAAACACTAATAAAACATACTGGACAGGACAAATAGCTCATTTGGGTATAGCTGTCTTCGCACTTGGTATTATTTTAAATGTAACACAAAGCTACTCAACTGAAAAGGAAATCAATTCTTTTCAAGAATTTGAATTTAATAACACATCTTTTTTCGTATATGACTCCATAGAAGAAAATAAACCAGAAAAAACAATTATCAAACTCCCAATATCAAATGAGATTACTACAAAGTATACTTCTCTAAATATATTTAGAAATTCTTCACAGCAAGCTATTAGTTCTCCTGCTGTATTTAGATCATTGGTTAACGATATCTATATAACTGTAAAATTTATAGATGAAGATAGTTATAAATTAATAGTTAGGAACAACTACGGTATTTTAATTATGTGGATTGGTTTATTTATATCCTCGATTTCATTTATTCCAAGGTTGAAAAAACGTGTATAAAAAGTACTTAACATTCGCACTAATATCTATTTTGTTATTAGTTCCATTATTTCTTCCAGATGATGAATCAAGATTTGATGAATGGAGTAAGTCCTTGTTATGCCCTGTATGTCAAGGTGAAACTATTTATGATTCTCCTTCTGAATATGCAGACGACATGAGATCTATTCTTCAAGAACAAATAAACAACAATATGACAGATAATGATATTTATGAGTTTTGGGTCACTAGATATGGTGAGAAAATAATTACAAATCCTATTGAAAGAAATTATGAAGTTGTTTTGATTCCATTATTTTTAGTTTTGATATTCATATACATTTTTTTGAGGAAATTATATGTTAAAAAATAAATGGTTTTATTCATCAATTTTTATTATTTTATTTCCAATTTTTCTATTTGTTAATCTACAAAACAATACTGAGAATTCATCAAATCAATCAACAAACTTGGACGATGTTTCAAATCAAGAAATGGAAAAAGTAATTGAACTGAATCCCGACATAATGCCTATGAGAATAGCACTAGCTAATAGGTATTTTGAAGCGTTTGATTATTCGAGTGCCTTACCCCACTTCATGTATGTTGCTGAAAATTCTAATGACATAGATTTAAAAAGTCTGTCATTATCTCAAATAGGTTGGATGGTATATGAGTCTGGAGACATAAATACATCTTTAAATTATATAAATGAGGCACTAAGAATATCCCCAAAGTCATTATTAGCTGAAACTTATAAAGGAATTATTTTAATTCAACAACCAGATACAAGAGATGAGGGAATACTTATTTTGAATTCATTACGTAATAATCCTTCATTGTCTGAAGAAGATATGTTAATTATTGAAGAGATTTTGGAAATTTATGAAAGTTAGATTTGTTTTATTACTTTTTTTAATTATCTCATGCTCCGCAGATACTGAAGATTCGAAGATTGAAATTGATCAAAGTATTTTTAACAATCTTATAACACTTGAAACAAATGAAAGTTTAACAATTGATACATCAAGCTATGTGATAATTAATTATTGGGCATCATGGTGCCTTGAATGTATTGAAGAACATCAATACTTAATTGAATTATCAAAGACAAGAGGCTTGACTGATAAAGTTATACTTGTATCTTTCCAAGATTCTATTGAGAACTCAATAGACTTTCTTAATGAATACGGAAGAGGAGATATAATTTACGCAATCGATACTGAAAGCAAGCTAGCTATCTATTCAGGGGTTTTTGGTGTTCCTGAAACGCATATAATTTTAAATAATAAAATAGTAAAAAAATATATTGGTCCTCTTTCTTTGAGTGATTTAGAAGAAATAATAAATTCTTATTCAAATGAATGATATATGCAATTAAAATAAGAAATGTGAGATGGATAATCGCGATTTATCGAGGAAAGTCCGGACTCCGTAGAGCATAGAGCTGGGTAACTCCCAGGCAAGTAATTGACGGAAAGTGCAACAGAAAATATACCGCTTGTTAACGCAAGTAAGGGTGAAAAGGTGGTGTAAGAGACCACCAGTAGTTTAAGTAATTAAACTAGCTTGCAAACCCCTCTAGGAGCAATACTAAGAAGCAATTAATCTGCTCGGTTAATAATTGCGGGTAAGTAGCTAGATATATTTGGTAACAAATATACAAGATGGATGATTATCATGCGCATTGCGTATACAGAATCCGGCTTATAGTTTCACAAAACTCGGGTGCCTCTTTATGAGGCACCCACCTAAAAAAAATATCAAACTATTATTGTTTCATGACAAAATTTTCATACTTCTTAGGATCAGAACAATGGCAACCAGAAGATTTAATTAAACATGCTGAAATAGCTAAAGAAGCAGGATTTGAAATGTTAACAATTTCAGAGCATTTTCACCCATGGGTTGATGATTATTCTGCATCAAATTTTACATGGTCAACTTTAGGTGCTCTTGCTAACAAAATTCCTGATTTAGATCTTGGTACAGGAGTTACAACTCCACTTTGGAGAATGCATCCTGGAGTAGTAGCGCAGGCAGCGGCAACTGTTGATAGACTATCGTCTTCAACTTTTCATTTAGGAGTTGGTACTGGAGAAAATATAAATGAGGGCCCTCTTGGATATGACTTTCCTAAATACGAAGAAAGAAAAAACAGACTAATTGAATCGTTAACAATTATTAGAAGACTTCTCAATGGTGAAAAACTTTCTTTCAATGGAGAATATTATAAAACTGAAAAAGCAAAGTTATACTCTCCCCCATTAAAACATATACCTATATGGTTAGCTGCTGGCGGTCCTAAATCAGCTCAAGTGGCTGCTGAATATGCGGATGGTCTTATGATTAGCGTCAAAGATCCTAAAGATTCTTACGAAAGAGTTATAGACCCGGCTAAAGAAAAAACGTCAGAGTTAAAAAAAGACAACCTATCAGTTCATACATATAGATGGACAATGTTTGCAGAAAATGATGATGATGCGTGGACTGCATTAAGATCATGGAGAGGTTTACGTGCACCCAGCAGGCTTCAACAACTAGATCCAGAAGCTTTGAGACTTGAAGCAGATAGTTTTCCTAAAGAAGAAATCATGGGTAAATTTTCAAAAGCTTCAACAATAGATGAACTGTATGAAATTTATAAGCCGTTGGTTAATGAATTCGACTCAGAGATTGTAACAATTCAAATCTCTTCAATAAACCAAGAAGAAACAATCAGGTTATTAGGTAAAGAACTTTTACCAAAACTGCGTAAATAAATTGTTAACTTATTTAATAATTGGGTTTACCGGAGGCATGTTGTCTGGTCTTCTTGGGGTTGGTGGAGGTGTGATTTTCGTCCCACTATTGACATATCTAACAAAAATAGATTTTAAAACTAATACAGGAATTTCTTCACTTGCGGTCGTCTTTGTTGCTTCAGCGAGTAGTTTAACTTACATTTTTAATGACTTTAATAAAGGTTCAAATCTTATAATTGCAACCCTTGTGATAATATCTGGTGGGATTGTTGGTGGATATATAGGGAGTAAGTTAACTCCAATGATAAATACAAAAGTTTTAGTAAGAATTTTTTCTTTATTACTTATTGCAACAGCTTACAGAATGATTTTCTCAACATCAGTTAATGCGATATATGAAAACAACTTATTTCTTTATTTTTTAGTTGGATTTGTATCTGGAATTGGATCGGGATTACTTGGAATAGGCGGAGGGATAATAAGAATTCCAATGCTAATCCTACTTGGAGGTTTTGAACAAATTATTGCTCAAGGTATTTCTTTAATTACTACAGTTCCTACAGCATTAACAGCTACTATTACAAAAATCCGTAAAAATAAAGATTCAGTTAAAAACGGTCTTTATGTTGGAATTTTTGGTGTCACTGGGTCTGTAATTGGTGGTAATTTTGTTTTTAATATTTCTGAAAGTATCTTAAATATTAGTTTTGGTATATTCTTAATTTTTGTTTCAATAAATATGTTTTTTACATCAAAGTAATTTTCCATTTTTTAAAAACAATTTAAGATTTTCAAAATTTTTAAATTTAATAATTAAATATAAGACGCCTATTAAATTTAAAATTATTTCAATCTGTGATGACAAAACGATAAAATTTTGTTCATTTTCAAAAAAAGGATATAAGAAAATACTCTGATTTGTCCATGTAAAACTAAGAACTAAATATAAAAAGGCACCAATTGAAAACAATAAAGCGTTGCTTCTAATTTTTGAACCACGTTTAGTAATAATCATTATTAAGAAAAACAAAGAAACATTAAACAGTAAGCTATGGCCTAAAAATTGAGTTTTATTAGAAATTCCAAAGTTATAACTTAATGAATCAAGTATCAAGGGATATAAACTTCCTATGATTATAAATCTTAAATCGGCTGTATGATCCTTAAAGATATAACGAAAAAGAAATATAGAAATACTTGATGTCCAGATTATCATATTTCGTCTAATGCTTCATTTGCTAGCTGGTCTGCTCTTGAGTTGAATTCTCTTCTAATATGATGAATTTCAATATCTTCAATTTGATCTATTAACTTAAGGCTTTTTTCATAATGAGTTTGTAATTTTTTTGATTTAACTTTATATTCCATGTTTACTTGCTGAACCACTAATAAGGAATCTAAAAATATTCTTACATTATTTACTTTGTTTTCAACACAATACTCCAAGGCAGCAATCAATCCTAAATACTCAGCTACATTATTTGTGTTAATTCCAATCTTTTTTTTAATAGTGTCAATTTCCACTTTATCTTTGTTAATAGATACTCCAATAGAAGCATCACCAGGATTAGAGCGAGAAGCTCCATCACAATATATTTCATACATTAAATAACCACACCCTGACAATATGGGCACTGATTATATTTAGAATCAACGATTTTATCTAACTCACTTGATGTTAAACTGACTCCGCAACAACCACACTGATCCTCATTTTTATATGCAGCAATTATCTCTACCCCATTATGCTTTAATTGATCGTAAAGTTTTACAATATCTTCTGGAAAAGAATTGAGTAATTTTGATTTGCTAATTTCGAGGTCGTTTATTTTTACATCTAAATCTTTCCATTCAGATTGTATTTTTTTAGAATATTCAATTAATTCGGGTTTTAATTCCTCCAACGATTCTTCTATTTTTGAATAATCAATCAGATCTTCCGAATTTAATTCATCTAGTTTTTCAAGTGATTGACTTAAATCATTCACATTTTTTTCAACATTTGACTTTTGTAAATTAAAATTTTGTAGTTCCCCAGCATCAAGTTTAGGATTTTGAAGTTTTTCTAAAATATTTTTTAATTTGTTTTCGTTTTCTAATTTTTGCTTATCAATGCTCTTTTTTTCTTCAAAATAACTGGTAAGGTCTTCTTTCTTTTTGTTTAAAAGCGAAGTACTTTCATTATATTTTTTTTCTAAATTTTTTAATATATTTACACTATCCCCTTGGGACTTTTCTGCAATTAATTTAAATATTTCGTTATCTAAATTTTGTAAATCAATCAAATTACTATTTATCTCCTTAATTTCCTGGAAATATTCGTTTGTTCTTACAATTTTTGTATTAAGTTTCGATTCAACAATTGCTTTAAGTTTACTGTTTGAAGTTTTAGATATATTTCCATAACGGCCAGCTCCAAATTTTCCAACAGTATGAGCAAAAACTTTAGTGTCTGTAATACCGAATAAATTAACTAATGAGTCTGCATTTCCACCATTACAAACGTCTTGTGCAGTATGGATGGTAATAATATTTAATCCTAACTCTTTACATTTCGCTGTTAAAAAGTCATCTTCAAAAGTTTCAGTACCATCATCTTTTAAAATTTTTTTAAGCGGAGGTGGGTGGTAGGTAATTAAAGCGTTGATGTTGTTTTTAGTTGAATAATCTAAAATAGAGTTTTCTAATTCATGAGCAACAGCTACTCCTTTTACTTCTAAATCTTCTGAACCAACAGTTAGCCCTACAAAATCATCATCAAAAGCATAATCAAGAGGAACTAATGAATTTACAGTTTCTAGTAATTTACCAACATTCACTTAATTAATAGTAATAATAAATTTACAAAGATTTAGCAGTTTTTTTATTGTGGTAATTTGCCCAAAATACAAGTAATGTAGGCAAGATTAGAATTGATGCAACCAGTGCAAAACCCAAAGCAACAACAACAACTTGTCCCATTTGTTGAAATGGTTTTAATGATGAAGTCATCAAAATACCAAAGCCTGCCATAGTCGTAAATGCAGAGCCAAATAGTGAACCGCCAGTTGTCTTTAAAGTTGTTTTAACTGCTTCAACTGGATTAGGAGCTACCAAGAGAGTTTCTCTGAACCTATTAGTTACATGAATTACAAAAGGTACCCCAATACCGATAGCTAATCCTGACAATGTTGAAGTAACAGGATTAAGTGGAATATCAAGAAAATACATACCTAAATATGTACCCATCACAATTGCAACAACTGGAAGAATTGTAATGACACCAAGAAATGGTTTTCTAATGTCAATTAAGTAATAAAGAATTAAGAAAGTCATTGAAGCTAAAATTGCAAATATAAGTGATTGAAATTGTGATTCAGAAATTAAATCGCTTACACTTTGAGTAACAATTGCATCGTTAGTAGCCGCAATTGAAACATCAAGAGAAGATAACGGCGTAAATGCATCATATATATCATCTCTTAATTGGGCAGCACCCAAAGAACCTGCAGAAGTTGTAATTCTTACTTGTTGCGCAGTTACTGTACTTTCTTCATTAAAGTAAAGACTTGCTAAGAATGCTTCTGGGTCAGTACTTACAAGATACTCATAAAGTCCTTGTACGTCGCCGGAGTCTTTAACTCTCAATGCATCTATACCTTGAGATCCAGACATTAAATCAACACCAAAAGATCCGAGTGTTCCTAAAAGCTCCATGTCTGGCATAGCTGGTGGTGCTCCAGGAGCTGCTCCTTGTGGAGCTAATAACTGTCCAACTGTACCAATAACAGATTCAGCTGCAACGTTTCCAGCATAAACTACAATATTTTTCTTATCGCTCAGATTGTTGATTGATTCAATAAGTGCATTATGTATTTCTGGAGTTGCTAAATTTTCTCCTTCAATTAAGACTGCAGTAGTTTCTCCAAATCCACCACCAAATTCTTCAGTTAATAAATCAAGAGTTTGTACAACTGGATCATCCTCAGGAAGAAAATCTGTAAATTCAAAAATTGTTTCTAGGTTGGTAAAACTGAAATAACCGTAACCAGAAATAGCTACTAACAACGCTATAGCTACCAATTTAAGTCTCTTAGGTATAATTCCACTAGATGCAGCAATTTTGTTTAATATACTTTCGCCAGATGATGAAAAAGCATCAGTACTAATATTTCCTTTTGTTTCAGCTCTTTTATCTAATAAAGTTCTTATTGCAGGTACAAAAGTCATTACAAGAAAAAAGGCAAAGAATATTCCTGTAGAAACTAATATTCCAAAGTCTTTTAATTCAGGTAGTGGGGAAACTATATTTGTTAAAAAACCAACTATTGTTGCAAGGGTTGCAAGCGTTAGTGCAATACCAACAGATTTGAGTGTTGATGAAGTGGATCCAGTTATTGAGTTACCTGAACCAATCTCTTCCCTATATCTTGAAGTAAAATGAATAGCATAATCAACACCAAGACCAATCAAAATAATTGGAGCAATTTGAGATACCTGATTTGGTGCGCCAATTATGTCTAAATAGCCAGGTCCGAGTATTGTTCCTGCGCCTTGCATCCAGCCTATTGAGAGAAGTATTGCACCTAAGCTTAAAAGTAAATCGCTAAATGTTCTCCTTCCAGATTTGAGAATACCAAAACCTTTCCTTGGTCTAATGAAAAATATATATGCAAGAACAACAAGAATAATGATGAATGCTTGGCCAAAAAGTATACCAATTTCCTGAAGAAAATCATCGCCTTCATTACCAAGTAAAAGCCCAAAAGAAAAACCAGAGACTTCAATATCTCCAATTGAAATTTCTGATAATGCGTCAAAAAGAGCTATTTCCATACGAGGTTGTTCAATAAATACTCCATCTGAACCACCAAACTCTTCAACAATCATTGAACTATCTATAGTAACAATTGCTAAGCCAGCTGATGCAGTGGTCTCATCTTCATTGTAAGTTGATGATAAAAGTGCAGCTGCAAAAGCTTTAAACTCAGGAGGCATTTGGCCGTTAGCTTGATTATAAAGTTGTTTAAATTGCTCATCTGACATGGCACTGACATTTAGAGTCGGATTAAATGCTTTAGCAAAGTCAACTGGTGCAAAAAACCCTTGTACAGCACCTCCTTGATCTTTAACTAGATATGGGTATATTTCACTCTGTAAAACTGCTTTATTTATTTCTTGCCAAGCAAGGTATCCATCCACTGTAAGAACATCTTCTCCACTTACAATAATTTGGAAAACTGATTGTGAACCTGATGTTTGAAAGTATTCACCTAATTTAGACTGGGCTTGAATTTCTGGAGTATCCAGTTCTCCACCAAAACTTGTACTCAATTCTTCGGCTTGACCTGCCATGTAACCGAAAAAACCAGTTAAAAGAACAACAACAAGTATTGTGATAACAGGCCGTTTTGTTGCAGCTGAAGAAAAAAAGTTTGTTAAAAGTTTCATAAATCTAAAGACTACATTAAAAATTAATTTAGCGGTACTTTATTAATGTTAAATTAATGTAAATCTACAAAAATCTTAAAATAATAATATGCTTTATGCACTGTTAACTTCAATGATATTAAATTTTTCAATCTCACCAGACATGAGTCATGAAAACGAAAATCATTACACCAAAAATAAAATTGATAATTACGACATAATTACTATTTCTCAATCTGGAAGTCTTTTCTATAGTGTTACAAATCAAATTTTAGAAAGCGTTAATAATTTAAATACGAATGTTACTTTTATAGGAAGAGCAAATGTTGGCCTTGAATCAACAGCATTTGCTAATAATGAAATAAATTTAACTACATTAGATAATTTTTTATACAACTTATCTATCAAAACAATCGAATCGACGGTCGTAGATTACTTTTATGATGAAGAAAGTGCCCAAGCTATTAGAGACAACAAAATAGTTATTTCTGAATTAACTGCAAGCAGGTATGAATTAAATGTTGGCGATTATGTAAATCTTGTTGGACTTAATAGTGAAATTATTCCAATTGAAGTAGGCAAAGTCATTAAGGATTCCAAAATAGGCTGGTTTGAAGGAGTTGTAAATAAAGAGTTAGGTTTTAAATTAGGGATTTATAGAAATATCCAAGCGATCATTTGGGATAGTCATATAAATGAAAATTTTTTGATTGAACTTCATAAAAATATTAACTATAGAAAAGTTAAATTAACTTTTAGAGAAAATAGAGTTAATAAAAATTGGGTTCTTCCAACAGCACTAGTAAAAGAAATGTTTGGAGATTTTCAAATAAAAGAACGTGACGGTGTATGGATTACAACAGAACCTGAATGGAGAAAAGAAAATATTCAAAATAAAAGAATGCCTATATTAGGAATTACACGATGTCATAGATTAATGTGGGAACCGCTTGAGGGGGCATTAAATCAAATTCTTGAAGAAGGCCTTGAAAAATATCTATCAATTGAAGAATGGAGATCTTCTGGCGGATGTTATGCTCCAAGGAGAATCAATAGGTTTGAAGCCGGAGGTAGTATCTCAAGGCATGCTTGGGGAATAGCAATTGATATAAACACAAAATCTGGTTATCCGCCTAGAGTAGTTGAAATATTTAATGACTGGGGTTTTGCCTGGGGCGGTACGTGGACATCTCCTGATGAGATGCATTTTGAACTTCGAGATTTATCAGCCAGTGTTTCTAAGACCAGCAGCTAAACCATTAATAGACAATAACAGAGCATTATTTTCAAACTGACTTAACTCTTTTTTTCTCATTTTTTTCATAAGAGAAACTTGAATCAAAGACAGAGGATCAAGATAGGCATTTCTTATATTTAGAGTATTTTTTAGGACTTTATTGTCATTTAATAGTTCAGAATTTTGTTTTATTTGTTTAATCATTTTTATAACTAATTTTGACTCAACCAATATATCTTCATAAATATCTTGATATTCCTCCCCTACTAGTTCATCAACGTATAATTTAGAAATTTTTAAATCAGATTTAAATACAGTCATCTCTATATTGCTAATTAAGTTTTGAAAAAAGTTAGATGTTTCATAAATCCGCCTAACTTTCTGTATTCCATATTTACTAATAAGATTTTCAAATGCTGTTCCAGCACCATACCAGCCTGTTAGTGTACTGCGTGTTTGGGCCCAGCCAAATACCCACGGAATAGCTCTGTAGTTGTCTAATGAAGTAACTTTATTAGATCTTTTTACAGGTCTAGAGCCGATATTTAATGTTGATAGTAAGTTTACAGGTGTAACATTCTCAAAATAATTAATGAGATTATTCTTATCTACAAGACTTCTGTATTTTGAATAGGAATTATGTGATAACTCTTCAAATATATTTTCGTATTTCAAGTTTGATTCAAGAGTGCTTGAAGAAGTATTAATAAATGCTGCAGAACCTAATTTAAGATTTTCAAAAGCTAAGTAATGAGTGGAGTATTTATCGGATATAACTTCTCCTTGTTCTGTATATCTAATTTGAGAAGAGATAGTTCCTTTTGGTTGAGACATTATTGAATCATATGTTGGGCCACCACCCCTACTAATAGTGCCACCTCTACCATGAAAAAAATTTATATTAATATTATTTTTCTTGGCTATCTTAAATAGCGATATCTGGGCTTTATAAACATTCCATTGTGATGCGATTATCCCACCATCTTTGTTTGAGTCTGAGTAGCCAAGCATAACTTCTTGGTTATTCCTTTTTAAAGTCTTTATAAATTTATTGTATTTTTTATTTTTTAGCATTTCATCAAGTATCAAATGTGATGATTGTAATTCTTCTATTTCTTCAATTAGAGGTGTTAGTGATGGAATATTTTTATCTGGAATCAATGAACTGCATAGATCAAATAAATTTAACAAATCTTGGTGAGATTTAGTCATGGATAAGATAATTGAATTGAATACCTTATGGCCATAAATATTCTGTAGTTCAGGTATTTCTTTAATTAAATAAATGAAGTCTTTATATATTTTTCCTTTTTTTGAATTAATAACAGAAGAATTTTGACGAATATCTAAAGTAACACCATGAAATTCAAATTGTTTTACATAATCAACAAAATCATCTAACTTAGATATTCTAAAATTCTTTCCAAAGACTTCATTAACGCTATTTTGGAAAATTTCCATATCTTCTAAGAATTCATCAAAAGATTTATATCCTTTATTGTTTAGTTGAAAGTTTTCTAATCTATGAAAAACTAACGAAAGAAAAATTCTAAATGGTTCGTCGAAATTTACTTTAGAGTAATGATCGGATTCTTTTTTCAATAAAATTGAGTAATTTTTAATTCTTCTTTGTAAACGATTTGGACAGTCAACAAAATTTGTTGAAACGCTAAAATCATCTGATAATTCAATGATTTTTTCTTTATAAATACTAATTATTTGATTTGAATATATCTTTAATGCTTCTTTGGTAACTTTTGTAGTTACATATGGATTACCATCTTTATCTGCCCCAACCCAAGAGCCGAAACTAATATTAAAATTAGAGCTTCCTTTAATAATATCTGGATCTGAAATAAGATCGTCATAAACATTCCTGTATAAAATATCTAAATAGAAAATTAATGACTTAACTTCATCTAATGGATTTGGTTTTGAAGATCTTGTATCCCTTGTGTACCAAAGTTGTGCAATCAATCCATTAATTTCTTTCATATTTTCAGAGTTGTTATTTTCAATTATTTCCCCAATTTTATAAATTTTCTTTAATGTTGACTGTCTAGAACTTTCAGTAGGATGAGCAGTAAAGACGGGAGTGAAAGTTAAATTTTTTTTACTAGATTTTTTTATTTTTATTTTTTTATTTTCGAGAAAATGTTCACGAAAAACCTGTTCGGCAATATTTGACAAATAAAAAAATATTGTGAATGACTTAGTTATGACATAAATCTCTTCTGGTTTTAAATTTTTAAGAAGATTGAAAATATCATTTAAATATTTCTCGTTTTGAGTTGACCTGTATTTTTTTGATTTTTGTCGAATTTCTTCGACTATTTTGTAGTATTTTATAAAAATCGATATCTGAAAAATTAGAATGTGGTGTTAGTACTAATAGCATGTCATAGTTATCAAATAAATTTATTTCATCCTCTTTGTTAATTGTTTTGCCTAACACTGAAAATTCTTTTACAAAAGGATCGAAATAAGACACATCAACTTTCTTTTCCAAAAGTAATTCAGTTATATCTATAGCTGGAGACTCTCTCATGTCACTAATATCATTTTTATAGGCTACTCCCATCAATAATATTTTTGAGTTATTCAGTATTTTTCCATTTTTGTTAAGAATTTCACTAATTTGACCCACTACATATGCAGGCATTGAGTTATTAATTTCTTGAGCTAACTCTACAAAGCGAACTGGTTTTCCTATCTGGCGTGTTTTAAAAGATAGATATTCTGGATCTACTGGAATACAATGCCCTCCAACACCTGGGCCAGGTTTAAATGATTCAAAACCAAATGGTTTTGTTTTTGCAGCATTTACTACCTCCCATATATCGATATCAAGCATTTTACACAACATAGCCAATTCATTAATTAAAGCTATATTTACATGTCTGTATGTATTTTCGAGCAACTTAACCATCTCTGCTTCTTTAGTACCTTTTACCAGAACTATATTTTCAATTATTGATTCATAGAAAGATTGGATTTTTTCAGTTGAAATATCATTAATTCCACTAACAACCTTTGGAGTATTTTTAAATTTCCAAACTTTATTGCCTGGATCAATTCTTTCTGGTGAGTACCCAACAAAGAAATCTTCACCTGCTTTTAATTTTGAAGTTTTTTCTAAATTAGGAATTAGAACCTCAATAGTTGTACCAGGGTAAGTAGTAGACTCAAGAATTATTACTTGGTTTTTAACTAAATTTTCACCAACAGTTTTGGCAGCACTAATTACAAAAGATAAGTCAGGTTGATAATCAGTTAAAGGTGTTGGAACACTTATTACTATATTTTGGCATTTTGAAAGTAATTCACTGTCTAATGTTGAATGAAAGTTATTAAGAGCGTTAGATAACTCATCATTTAAAATATCTTCTATAGGAGAGATTCCATTGTTAACCATTTCAACTCTTTCAGGATTAATATCATAACCAATGACTTTAAGGCCTTGTTTTGATGACTCTACTGCTAATGGAAGACCGACGTAACCTAGCCCAACTACTCCTAAGTCATATTCAAATTCAGTATTACTTGTCATTAAAATCCTCAAATATCCTTTCAGAGGTTTTACCGTCCCATAATTCTATTTCTTTGTAAGAGGCAAGTTTAGTATTTAAAGAATCCTTAATTTCATTAATAATATTTTTATTTACTCCAATGACTTTATTGGTTCCCATTTCTACTGTTATTGGTCTTTCAGTTTCTTCTCTTAACGTTAAGCATTTTTTATTAAGAAAAGTAGTCTCTTCTTGCAGTCCGCCAGAATCTGTTAAACATAATGTAGAATTATTAACCAGGCCTAGGAACTTAATATAGGGCTGAGGATTAATCACTTTAAATTTTGTTGTATCGATATTATTTTTGGCAACAAAATCTTTGAGTCTTGGATGTGCTGGAATAAGAATATCGTAATCTTTAGTAAATTTTGACACTCCATCAAAAATTATCTTTAAGTTATTATCATTAAGATTAACTGGTCTGTGCAAAGTAAGAACAAAATAATCTCTTTCAATAAAAAACTCTGAAGGATTGAAATTGTCTTTTGAAACAATATGATCAAAATTTTTAACCAGTGTATCAATCATTATATTTCCAACATTTTTAATCTTTTCAATCGCTACATTTTCACTAAGTAAATTTTGAACGGCATCAGATGAAGGTGTATATAATTTGTCACAAATTGCATCAACCATCATTCTGTTTCTTTCTTCTGGCATTTCTAGATTTCTTGATCTCAAACCAGCTTCTACATGAAAACATCTAATATTGTTGTTCTTTGCCGTTATTGCACCAGCCAGTGTTGAAGTAACATCCCCGAAAACGAATAAATTATTTACATTCTCGTCATTTAGATAAATATCAAGTTCCGTAACAATTTTTCCTAACTGTTCATTCATTGATTTATTTTGAATATTTAAATGTATATCAGGTTGTCTCAATTCTAAATCTTGAAATATATCTTCTGACATATTTTTATCCCAGTGTTGCCCGGTATGAATAAAAAGAACGTTTAAGTTGTTGTCCTCAAACTTGTTTAAAAGAGGTGCAACTTTTACGAAATTCGGCCTTGCGCCAACAACCATTGCTGCATCATATTTTGTTTTAGTCACGTTTACCATAATAGTAGGCATAAATATTCAAATTATTAACTATTATTGAATCAATGAATAATGTTGTAATTAATTTATGTGGCATAAAATCTAAAGGTGGTCTTACAGTAATTAATAATTACTTATCGCAAAATAAATCTAAAAACTTATATGTTTTATATGACAATATAGAGCTAGATAAATATATCGAAAATTTTGATAGAAAATATATTGGAATTAATCGTATCTTTCACCCTTTTCTTAATCTTTTTCTTAATAAAAAAGTTAAGGAAAAAATAAACAAATATGATTACATAATACATTTTGGAAATTTTGGATTCAAAACAAATATAAGAACTTATACTCTGATTCAAAATATTCTTCCATTAGTTAAGCCATTTGCATCATTAAGAAATTTTGTTTTAAACATTCTGTATAAGTATACTTTTAGAATTTCAAGTGAAATTATTGTTCAACAAAAACATGTAGCAGACCTAATTCCAAAAAAATATATAACAAAAATAATTGGTTCAATTGAAATTAGAAATATAAAACAATCGAATAATTTAGGATTTGTAACAATATATGATGATAATAAAAATAAGAATCCAAAATTTCAAAAAGAACTTTTGAATGAAATCTCGTCTAAATATGATGAAAAGATTACAGTAATTAACTTATCAACAAATAAAAAAAATAAAATTTATGATAGCAATTTTATAATCCTTGAAGACCTTTCTAGAAATGAATTACTACAAGTCTTTAAAACACATTCAACATATATTCACACAAGCGAATTTGAAACTGTGGGTCTACCAATATACGAAGCTCTTGAATCAGGTTTAAAAGTTGTAGTACCAAATTTAGATTATATAAATCTAATAAACAAAAATATATTTAAATATGAATTTGGAAATTATTCATCTGCAATTAATGCTTGTAATGAATCTATGAAAAACATAGGTGAATTTCATATTGACGTACCAATATATATTGAGGACTGGATTTTAGATTAAATCATCTATTAATTTTGATGCGGAAAATTTCTTTATTAAATTATCTAAATTTATTGTAGGTCCTTTTTCCTTTATATTGTCAAAATAGACCTCTAGTTCATTTTTAGTAGTTTTGTTATTAATTATCATCAAGTTATCAAATAGTTCTTCAAAATTATAAAGAGGATCATCTTCAATTTCTGCGAAATGTAAAACGGGCTTTCCTAAAGATAAATACTCAATTACTTTACTTGGCATTTGGTATTTATTTAGATTGCCAATAGACAGTAAAATATGTATTTTTTTAATCATAATTTCAATAGCATCTTTTCTAGGCACAATATCAAAAAATTGATGTTTGGAAAGGTTTTTTACAGATGAGAATAGTTTTTTTGATTCTTTATTAATATACCATTCATGGTCAATATGATCATCGTAAATATTTGCAATACTATTTATGTAATTTTTAGGTTCCCTAACTGAATTAGTAAATGCTCCAAAATATCCAATTTTTAATGGTTTAATTTTATAGTTAAAGTTCTGTGAAATTTTTACATATTCTTCATTTACCAAAGCAACTGGATATCCTATGACGATTTTTGATTGGTCAATCTTAAATTTTGTTTGATGAAGTTCAGCTACTTCGTTGTGTGTAAATATAATTTTTGAGGCTCTTTGGTAAAATTTTCTTTCATAAAATTTATTTAAATAGAAATAAATAAATTTATTATTTTCTGGTGAGTTAGTTTTTAAAGAAAAAGGATCACCAATATCCATATACCAATCTGCTTGTATTCTCTTTTGTATTAAATAAGCACATAAATGAGAAGTAAAAGGAAGGCTAACTGAAATTATTATGTCATAATTGTTTTCAATACGTTCTCTATTTTTTAAAATAGTAAAAACCCAAAACATTGCATAATCTGGCCAAGAAAATGTTTTAAACAAAAATCGGTAAATTTTCTTTAGTACTGAATAAGTAGTTTTTTTAAGAATATTGTTTGATGAATCTTGAGAATTCAGCCTAACTTTGCTAATGCTTGATGATATTTGTTTATTTCCAAAGTATAAAATCTCATAATTCTTTTCCATATTTTCAGGGTTGGTTCCTGACAATACCGTTACTTCATTTCCTCTTTTAATTAACTCATCAATCAACAAATTCCATCTAGTTGTTCTTGGACTTATGAAAGGTAAAAATTGGTGAGATACAATTAAAATTTTTTTATTTTTCATTTTTTTGCAAATTAAGGGCAAAAGCAATTGCAATTGCCAAGTGAGCTGCTATTTCTTCAGCTTGATAAGAATATATAAACAAAATTGAAATAAAACTTATCAACACATAAGGCTGAATAGGTACATTTCTAAAAACTAATCTCCTAAATACATCAATCAATATATAAAGAAACCATAAAAGTCCAACTAGCCCTGTTGACATTAAGATATTAGCATATAGGTTGTTGAACGAAACAACTTGACCTGGGTTTCTATAAATTATTTGATTATCTTGTAATTTTTTTGTGGCTTCATCAGCAGCATACGAAAAAGTAATATTGGAGTACCCATAACCGTCTCCAAAGACAGAAAAGCCTTGATTTTGTATATATTCTAACAAAAAAGCTGTATTAGAAAAAGCATCGAGGCCCTGAGAGGCTATCTCTTGAAACCTGCCAAAAGTAGCTTCTGAGATATTGGTTGAACTTTTTAGTTCATCTAATTTATCTTCTGTATAACAAACGCAATCATTACCTAACCCAGAGCAATAATTTTCATCTGGTGGAAATTGAAATGAAAAGACACTAGAGGTAAAAATTACAAAAATAAACATTCCAATTAGAGCAACCAAGTTAAGTTCCACTTTTCTATGAATTAAAATAATTATGAGCAAAACGATGGAAGATGCAAGTAAAAAAGCAATTACACCTGTAAGGCTTCTGCTTAAAACAATGCTTAATATAGGGATTACAGATAAAACGTACCAAATTTTCTTAGTTTTACCCATATAAAAAAAATATGGTAAAAAAGGAACAGTCCATATTGCCAAAAAACTAGGCTCCCTAAAAGTTCCATAATTTCTTAAAATATTACATGCCCTTTCAATGGGTTGGGTCCAACCACCAGATCCGGGTCTTGTTCTAGGAAAGTCACTATAGCCATATATATAAGAGAAATAACTTATTAAAGATAGAGTTGATATAAGCAAACTAGCTACTAAAAAGAAACTTAATATATATTCAAAACTATATTTTTTAAGAATGTAATCAATACAATAAATAACTACTAGAAAAAACAAGAGTCTCAAAAGTCTAAGGCTTATATATTGCACATACGTTGTGCTTGCATATTTTGGTAGAACAATATCATTAAAAATTGATTGAATTAAGGTTATTGAAATTCCATAAAAAACCCAGTTTCTTACTGATACAAAATTAAAACTTGAGGCCTTAAATCCTAAAAAATGTAAACCTATGAAAACCAACAACAAAAATGAAACCCCAAGCCAATAAATTGGAATATTATTTAGTGAATAAGCATCAAGACCTTCGAAGACAAGGAATAGTGATATTGAAAAAAGTAACAGTTTTGAATATTGTACTTTCAATTTATCCTCTTATATCCATTAGAAAACCTAGCTTTAATTCCATTTTGCTGTTCACCCCATGAAGTATATTCTTCTAATTCAACATCATTAGAAAAATCTTCAATACTTACCACGCCATCATTAAAAGATATTTTTCGATAAATTCTTTTTCCGTAAAAATCTGCAAAACCTAAAAAATTAAATTTATCGAATTTTAGCACTTTGCCATCACCCATATAATTTAACTTAAAACAATCGAATTCATCTTCTTTAGGAATTTTGACTTTTAGTTTTGGTCCCCAGTGGTATTCAAGTGAACGAAATTGATTTCTAGTATGAATATCGTCAGTATATGTACCTGTACCGGGATCTCTTGCTATCCAATAATCATTTGTATAACACTCAATTGAAAGCTGATCATAATGTGAATGTCCGCCAATTCCATTTTGACCAATTGGACCGCACCTAATACTGAAATACTCATTATCATTTCTCCATATAAATATGCCAAAGTCTTCAAAACAATAACTTTGATAATCTTGGGAAAATACTTTTATTTGTTTATGAGTTACTTTTTGAAAGTTGCTGAGGGACGGTATTGTAGAATTGATTTCATATTCAAATTTTTCTTCTTCTATATCAAAATTAGGTTTTTTATAAATTTTTCTAATTATTTCAAATAACCAATTCATTTTAAGAGGTGCATCTTCATCAAATGCAGAATAAAATAACCTCCCAGAATCATTATCACCAATTTGAGATAATTCACCTTTATTCATTAATTTAGATAAAAGAATATAGTTTGATTTAATAATTTCATCAATTCTAGGAAGAATCTCTGAGTTTTTATCCATTTCTTCAATTGAAAGCCTACAAATAATAAGTGCTTCCGTTACAAAAGCAGAATAATGGGAAGATCCTTCAAAGTTAGTTCCATCTTTATAAAATTGATTATTCAACTCAGATAACAATTCATTCTGATAATATTGCCATTCTTCAGTGTCACTTTCAAAATTAAAAGAGGCTATTGTTAGCAAAATTGAAGTAAGTTCAATTAGATAATGATTTCCAACAACATTACCAGTATTTTCTAAATTATTTGTTATAAATTCGTAATGCTGACTTATATAAGAAACTATCAAATCTTTATTATTACCCAATATTTCAGCAGTTTTAGTTTCAGACTCAATATTAAATAAATGAAATATTAAATTAATGTTCCTTATTGCAACGTCCATGGGGCTGCTCCAATAAATTAAAGGAAATTTATTAACATCGATTTTTCCAGATTGTGCTTTTTGTAAATATTGTAATCTTGACGCTTCATAAGGAACCTTTACGTCTGCAATATCAAAAAAAGCTGGTTTTAAATTTCTGTTAGAAAATTCAAAATCTGTAAATATATCATTTGAAATTTCATATTTATCTGAAAATTTACCAAATATTTGAACTTTATCATTCAAATCAATCTTCATATTCCGATTCATAGTATTTATGCATTCACTTAAAAGAAAATGTTGAAATTGAGTATTTCTTCTTTTTAATATTCTAAAATTTGATGGGATCTTGACATTAGATTTTATTAAATATCTTGTATTATATTTAAATCTTTTGAGTAGCGTTTTAAAGTTAGCCATATGACCTTCTAAAACTATAAGTAGTCAATCCAGCAATAAGGATCTGAGAAATAATAATTGATAAAACTGCGGGATTGTTTCCAATACTGTGCATTACAAAATATGTAACATAAGAAAGTATTGCCCCAAATATTACGGTTTTTGTTAAATTAATTTCAAAATTAAGTGCTCTTGAAAAAATAATATTTATCCTGGACCAAACCATTAAAGGTATACAAAACAATATCTGATATGTATATTCCGATACCATATCAAACTCTTGCCCAAGTAAAGTTATAAATATAATATTTCCAAAATCTTTAAATAGAAAATATGAAATGGGAATTAGAAAAGATACAAAAAATACCTTTATTAATCTATACCTAATAAGTTTTACTTCACTTTTTTCATTAGCTTTTGAAAGTTCTGGAAATAGAATATCTAAACTGGCTGCTAATAGCTGAAAAATAATTTCTAAAATTCTTCTAGACCAAGCTAGTACGCCTAAAACAGGCCCAGAATAAAATAATCCTAAAAGTACTATGTCAAGTTCAGAAATTAATGCACTTGAAAATGTTGTCATAACCATTTTTTTTCCAGATTTTTGTAATTTATTTTTAACATTTGGCGTAAATTTAGTTTCAAATAATTTTTCATTCTTTGGAATTGAAAAATGAGCGATTGCAAAAAATAAACCTAACATAAATACTTGAAAAATTATTAAGGAGATTATTGAAAACCCTTGAAAAACTATAATCCATGCACCTATTCCATAAAGTACTGTCCTAACAAATATTTGTTTTGAGCTGGTTACAAAATCTCCTTTTGCTTGGAAAAAAGCTAACGCAACATGAATTAATTCATTAAATACAAACCCCATTAAAAATAATGCCGTCATAGAAAAATCTCTTTGAAATAAAAAAGTTACAGGAAATAGAATCGCTAATGTAATTAAAAAATTTCTAATAATTATGAAGTAAGAATTAACAAACATAAGCTTTGAATCTTCATTATTTTGAGCTAAAGCCTTTGTTACTACTAAAGCCAAAGACATGGCAATTGCAGTTCCAATTAATACTGAGAGGCTTTTTGAAGATGCATACTCTCCATAAATCTCTGGACCGTATTCACGGCTTATGATGGTAATTAAAAAGAAATTAACTATTAAAAGGGTTAGCTGCATAACGGATATATAAAAAGTATTTTTTTTCCAATCTTTCATCTACTTACACTCCTACTTATATGCCATTTTGCTAAATTAGCTAGATACCATTTTTTTTGAAAATCTTGTCCTGAAATTATTTGATCTAAATACTTTTGATCAAATAGATTAGTCATAGAATTAAATTCTTTAATTGCCTCATAAAAATAGTTTTCATCTTTTCTAATCCATTCCCCTACAGGTGCTCGAAAACCCTGTTTTTTTCTATTAAAAATAGAATTTGGAATATGATTTGCGGCAACTTTTTTTAATAGTGGCTTTGTGGTGTTTTTATTAAAAATAATATTCTCAGGAATAGAAAGTACAAATTCAATTAGTTTGTGATCAAGAAAAGGTACCCTAGCTTCAATTGATGATTGCATTACTAACTTATCCATTCTCATCAAAAGTAGTTCGGGTAACCTAATTTGAAGATCTATAAGAGTCATCCATTTTGACAAGTATGATTTTTTATTTGAAAAATATTCATCCCATTTATTGTCGACAAAATTAACTAAATTATATTCTTCAGTTATTCCATCAACTAATAGATTATCAATTTCTGGCAAATTAAAACCTAAAGCGCCTCCAGCAAAAGAAGTTCTATTGAGTAATATATTTGACAACATATTGCCCCTATGACTTTTAAAGTTAAAGCTATTTGATCTGGATTTTGTTATTGGCCTTACAAAACTATTTAGTTTCATAAATCTTAGCCAATGATCATATCCATAAAATAACTCATCTGCCCCTTCACCAACTTGGACAACTTTTATTCCATTTTCGTTTGAAGATTTACCCAGGAAATATAAAGGAATCCCAACTTCATCTCCAATTAAATCATCTTGATAGAAAGAGTAATTGTCGATAATGTCTTTAAAATCTGAATATTTTATTTTATCTTCAATAAGATTCACACCTATGTTAGAAGCTGCAAATCTTGCTTCATCGACTTCTCCTTCATATCCATGAAAATGGTCTTCATAATCAATATTGAAACTCTTAATATCTGAATTTGTATCTATACTCATAATTTTTCCTATTAAAGATGAATCTAAACCACCTGATAAAAATAAACCGACTTCAACATCACTTACTTTTCTATACTCAACAGATTCAAATAATAACTCTTCAACTTTTGATATTGCTTCCTTTTCAGTAATTGAATGATCTACTTCAAAAGAAAATGGGTCCCAGTATTTATTTTTTGTAATACTTTTATCTCTATTTACTAACAAATACTGGCCTGGTTCTAATTTTGAAATATTTTTATTACCTGTTTTACTTGTTGGTACTGCTAAATGTCTTAAGTAGGAAATATACGAATCATAATCAGCGTTAAATTGAAAAACTCCTGATTTTTCTATAGCTTTTAATTCTGAACTAAATATAAATACTTCATCAATTAATGAAAAATATAGAGGTTTTATACCCACTCTATCTCTTGCTAGAAAAAATGATCCTTCAAGAGAGTCGTAAATAGCAAATGCAAATTGACCTCTCAGCAAATCAAGAATATTGCTTCCATAGTGGATAAAACCTTCAAGTAATACCTCTGTATCGCCATCTGTATAGAAATGCGAACCTTTTTGTTCAAGTTTTTTGCGGATCTCTTTATAATTATAAATTTCACCATTAAATACAATCGAATATCTTTTGTCTTTTGAGTACATTGGTTGATTTGAACGCTGATCAAGATCAATAATTGATAAACGGGTATGGATTAATGTAACATTATCATTTACATAATCTACCTTAGAAAAATCAGGACCCCTGTGTTCTAAAGAATTTTTTATTGTATTTGCTATTTCTGGATTAATCTTTGACTTATCAAAGTTAATAATTCCAGCTATTCCACACATCAATTTAACTTTAATGTTGAATTTATTTAATTGATTAACATTAATTTATATAGTTTATGATAGAAATGATGTTGAAAAGACTATTTGATATAGCAATAGTGCTAATTTTTAGCCCAATTTTACTGACGTTTGCAATATTGATTTCTTTTGTTTTGCTCTTAAAACAAGGTAGTCCAATTTTTTTCGTACAAAATAGAGTTGGGAAAAATAACAAATTATTTAAACTTTATAAATTTAGAACAATGGAAACAACTGCAGAAGAAGATTTTCATAAATCACATTATCTTGACTTAGCTAAAGGTAAGTCAATTAAACCTAACAACTCTCCACTAGAGCCAATTAGAATCGAAAATGATGATCGTATTACAGCTGTTGGTCGTTTCCTAAGAAAAACATCACTAGATGAACTTCCTAATGTACTAAATGTAATAAATGGAGATATGTCTTTGGTAGGTCCTAGACCTCTAGTTGACTACGAATCAGAATTGTATGGAACATATAATGAAAAAAGAAATTCTGTTTTACCAGGAATCACTGGGCTAGCTCAAGTTCAAGGAAGATTAGATTTAAGCTTACAAGAGCGACTTTATTGGGATTTAAAGTATATTGATTCGTATTCAATTAGTAACGACTTAAAAATAATAATTAAAACTATTTCGTCTGTTCTTAAAAGAAAAGGTGCAAATTAAGCAAGTTCAATATATTGTTGAGAAACAATATCAATATTGGCAAATTTATTATTTACATAAGTTATATTTTGATATATCTGCTGAACAACTTTTGCATCTTCAAAAATTTCTAACTTGGAATCTAAATTCTTCTCATTTGGAGAAATATTAATTCCTACATTATGCTGCTCAATAAAATTTGCAAGGCTTGATTCTGGATTTGAATATCCAATTAAAATTTTGTTCATTTTTAAATAATCAAATGTTTTTCCTGGAAATCCTTCTATAGTAATTTTTGGAGATAATGAAACTAGTGCAAATGGAATATCTTTTGTTTGTTTAATCAACTCATCTCTATGAATAAAGGAATTGACAATAAGATTTTCTGATTGGTAATCAGAAATTTTATCAAACTGACTACCACTACCATATATCATCAATTTGTAATCTTTTTTAGAAGAAGAAAATATATTTATAAATGATTCAAGATTTTGGGGTGTTCCAACATTTCCAGCGTACATGATTTCCTTTGTTAGTTTTTCACTTTTAGGAGTTTCAATTTCATTAGCAAAGTGATATATAACGCTAACAACAACTGAGTCAATAACTTTTAAACAAAAGTTATCTACTTTTTTAAATAAACCTAGTAAAAGATTTGAATTTAGCTCATTAAGTTTCTGAGCAATTTCAGGATACAGTTCCCATATTGAGTAAATTGTTTTTTTCTTGAGAATTTTCTTACTATATATTGCTATCAAATTCATTGTTGGAGGGTAGCTAAATATATATATAGTATCAAAATTTTTTCTATTTTTAGTTAAGTACAATATAGATTTTAAGTGATAGCTAATCCACTGACTAAATCTTTTTACCCTACTAAATGATCTTTTCGATGAAGATAAATGTGTAATTTTTACACCTTTATAGGTTGAAACAAACACATTTTCACTAATTTTCTTAAATCCTTCATTGGTAAAATCAGATGAATCAAATCTATATTGAGGCATTGAGGCGAGTATCTCAATATTTATATTTTTTTCTTTAAATTTTGATGCAATCTCTGCAACTAGTTTTCCTGTGGAAACTTGATCAGGAGGAATTGTTAGAGAATGAAATAATATTCGGTTCATTCCTTAAATGACCTACTTGTATCAAATGAATAATCTGAAGGATTGTGTTTTTTAAAATTATTGGTTTTACTTAATTCAATTAAATCACTGACTATTAATTCTGAAGAATTACCATCACCGAAGGGGTTGTCCCAGCCTCTTTTTAAATTGTTAACTGATGAAAGAATATCTTCATTGTTAGTTGAGCTTTTAGTCGGATCAAATTTAATAGAGGCTTTTACATCGTACACTTCAGGCCTTTCAGTAGAGTATCTCATTTGAATTGAAGGCACATTCAATATGCAGGCTTCTTCAACAACAGTTCCAGAATCAGTAGCAACAAATTTTGAGTTTTTTAGCAAAAACATAAACTCAAGGTAACCAATAGGATCCAGAACTTTAACATTATTATTCAACAATATCCCAGATTTATTTAAAATTTCTTGAGTTTTATATCCCATTGGAAAAATTACATTTGAATTTTCTATATTATTTAATAAAGAGATAATTTTCTTAAAACTATATTCATTAAGAATATTTTCTCTCCTATGACACGTTACTAATACAAAATTATCTTCAGTTAAATCTAAAATTTCATTCTTTAAATATTTAGAACCAGTATCAAAAAACTTCAAATTTTCATTGATGATATCAACAATTGGATTCCCCGTTACCTTTATTATATTTTCACTTATACCTTCACGCAGACCTTGTAATTTGTAACTTTCTAGATAAGCATATATTCTATCTGAAAGATGATCGATTACTGTTCTGTATTTTTCTTCAGGCATTCTCCAATCATACGACCTCATGCAACCTTCAATATGAACTACGGGTATATTGTGTTGTGCAGCAGCAATTGATCCCATTACTGTATTGGTATCCCCCAGAAAAACAGCAGCTTTATATTCATTGGATTCAAAATGATTAAACAAATTTTCTATAGTTGAAGATACAATTGTTGAATCATTTTTTTTGTTTACAGTAAATTCATAATTTGGTTTTGGTACGTCAAGCTGATTAAAGAAAGTATCCTTCATATTTTCTGAATAATGTTGTCCAGACCAAATAAAATCAAAACTTATTTCATTTTGTTTACTTAATAGTTTAAGGATTTTACTTGCCCTAATTACATCTGGTCTTATACCAAGTACAATTGCTAAGTCTTTCATATCAATTCATTATCACATTAGTTAATTCAGAGTTGTATAGTTCATTTATATTTTCTTCTATAGTTGGAACATTTTTGTAACCAGCAAGCTGCCAAAGCTGTTGATTAAAACTTTCATTGTTTGTTAATAAGGTCCTATTTACTTCTTGTTCAGATTTTGTTTGATTAATAATGATATCTTTATCAAAATTTACTTTTAATTCTTCAAGAAGATTTGCTTTAGAAATAGTATTCTTTGGAACTAAATGTTGAGAAATTTTAGAATATTTTTTGTTATTTACAATAATTCCTTCAATTACTTTTGAAAAATTCAAAGTAGTTACACCATTCCATAAATGATCACTATAACCAGAAACCTCCGGATTTGTGTTCTTTAAGAACCAATTCATTAATGAAAAACCTTTACCGCTCTCAGGTCCAATTATACTTGAGCGTATTAAGAATTTATTAGTAGATTCTATCTCGCCAATAATTTTTGTTTTTCCATACAAATCTTCAGCATCCATAAATGATGTCTCTAAATAATTACCTTTGTCACCAGAAAATACACAGTCTGTCCCTATCTGTAAAAATTGTATATCTTCTTGAGATGCTATTTTTTGTATCTCATTTGGTAAGTAAGAATTAATTAAAATCGTGTTCTGAACAGAATTTTTGTCTGTTTCGTCTATTTTAGGCTTAATTACACCTATGCAATTAACTATATAATCAAACTTATCTACTGACTCTCTTAGAAGGTTTATTAATTTATTTTTGTAATCGGAATCTACTTGATAGATTATATGTCTATCATTAAAATTTTTTTCAATAAATTTGTTTCGATTTCTTGAGGTTACGTAAACATTAATATCTTCATTCGTTTTTAATTGTAAAGACACCATTTTTCCGAGCATGCCATTAGCACCCAGGACTAGTACTTTTTTGCTACTCATAAATTTCAGGTGAATATTTATCCCAAGGGTCCCAAAAATTAGAATTGAACCTATGGTCATCTTTTATTGATTCTTCAAGACATAAAGATGAAAAATACATAACTTTACTATCCGGTATAAGATTTATTGCACCATTTGCAAATCCTGGGGGTATAAAAAGAATTCCTGAATCTTGATCCATTTCAATTTCATCTATAAGAGCATTTTTATCTGGATTATCCCAATCATCAATTTTTACAGTACAAACTAAAAATTTACCTTTTAAAACTTTAACAAGTTTTGATTCAATCTTGTGACCATGCCACGCCCTTACTGTTCTATCAACTGGATTTGAAACAATATAAAGTCTTCGAAACATATCAAGATTTAAAGAATTGTAAAATTCAACAGAACCTCTATTATCTTTTGCTTCACCTTTTTCAATCAAAAGAGGTTCAGCTATGTTCTGCATTATTTCACCCCATATTTTTCTAAAAAATTCTGATTTGAATATCTAATATGATTAACATCTTTAATCCTTTTACTTGAAATTAGTTGATACACTTCATCTATTCCAGTACTCAAATCAACTTGTGCTCTAAAACCAGTTTCGTTAAAAAGCTTTTCACTACTTACTTGATAATTTCTAGCATCCTGAAATTTCATAGGTGTGGTCTCTATTGTTGCGGTTGGGACTTTTTCAATTATTTTATTTGCTATATCAATAATCTTGAAATTTTTGTAATGTAAGTTGAAAACACCAGTCACTTCATTTTCAAGCGTATGGTTTATCGCATTAGCAACATCATTTACATGTAAAAGTGGTCTCCATTGGTCACCTCCAAAAACTGTTAATTTTCCCTCACTTAAAGCCTTTGTTACTAAAATATTGACAACTAAATCTAATCTGATTCTAGAAAATTCATCACTTATTCCAAAAAGCGTTCCTAATCTAAATATTATTGCATTTGAATTTTGTAAATATTCTTCTGCTTGAACTTTTGAAGAGGCATATTCGGACAAAGGGTTAATTGAAGAAGATTCATTAAGCATTCCTTCTTGTGCTCCGTATACAGAACATGTTGATAAAAATACAATTCTTTTTTTAAAATTTTCTGCTAAAAACTTTACAGATTCTGAATTTATTTGAAAAGTTAATTCAGGATTAATTGCACATGCACCATCACCAACTAGAGCTGCGAGCCATATAACAGCGTCATTAGAATTCAGAAGCTCAAGTAATTTTTCATGATCTCTAATATCACCATATACAAATTTAACATCTTTTCTATAGGACTCTTCATAAATCAAAGAGTCATAGACTGTTACAGAATGATTTTCTTTAAGTTTATCAACTATGCCACCTCCGACATAGCCCGCTCCTCCAACAACCAAAACATTCACTATCCAATAATAAATGCAATTTAGACATTAATTGCATTTATATAAAATTTTTCAACTTTTTCAGCTGCTTTCTTAATCGAAAAATTATCAATAATATTTTGTTTTTGTTTTTGTTTAACTACATTTAATTGTTTTTGACCATCTTCGAAATAAAGCTTAATAACATCCGCAATTTTTTCTGGTTGTTCTCTATTTACTAAGCATCCTGATACATTTTCCACAAATTCGTTTAAAGGACTAATGTCTGAACATACAACTGCGACATTATTTTCTATAGCTTCTAATACTACCAATCCAAACCCTTCAGATTCAGACAAAAATAAAAATAAATCAATTTCTTCAAAAAAATCTTCTATGTTTGTAAATTGATCGAAAATTTTGACCTGATCATTTAAATCATATTTAGTAATGATGTTTTTTATGTTTTTCAAATAGCCTTCGTCATCTGAGCCTGCAAGTTTCAAATTAAACTGAACCCCTTTTTGTTTTAAAAATAATGCGGTTTCTAAAACTTTATCCCAACCTTTCCAAGGAAGAATTCTAGCTGCCATTCCTATAGAGTTATTATTACTTATTTTTGTTTCTCTATTTTTAATTTCTACTCCATAATGAATAACAGATATTATTTCTTCACTTATCTCTTTTTCGCTTATAAGCCAAGTCTTAATTTTTTCTGAAATTGCAATAACACCTAAAGAACTGTTCACAACCCATTTCCAAATTTTCTCTGTTAACTTATACTTAATTTTATTTTCACCTTTTCTTGTTCCATATTGTGCGTGGACAGAAATTATATGATTGGAAACTTTGTTTAATTTACAGATTATTCCAACAATAATATCTGACTTTGGTAAATGTGAATGTACAAAATCATAATCATTATTGCGAATTAAATTATTCAAATAAACAAACCCAAAAAAAGATTTTGAAGTCATTACTTTTATTTGATTTAAGTTATCAATTACTGAATCACCATTTGGATACATATCAAAAGTAAATAAATCTATATCTGTATGTTGAAAATTTTTAAATAATGTAGAAAGCTGAACTTCTGCACCATCTTTTTTGAGCGTTGGAACAACGTGCAATATTTTAAGTTTTTTATTCATAATATTCATTTTCTAAAGATTCAAATAATAGCAAAAAGAACAAAACAGATATAGAATGATTTTGAATTAAGTCACCAGTAAACGATAGAACAGTAAAACATCCAAGAAATAAGTAATTTGGTTTTAAGATATTAGTTTTAAAATTTTGAAAAAATATCTTTAAAGGATTGAGAAATAAATATAAGAAGAGGCACAAACCAATTAGACCATAGTTTAATAATATAAATAAAAAAGAATTGTGTGGACCTGTAGGTCTTAATTCTTTAGAAAAGTCATCAATAGATTTAAGCTCATCTCTTACAATTCCAAAATTATTAAATCCGTATCCAATCAAATTGTCATTAAAACTTTTATTACTGATATCAGATATAGTTGCTTCTTGCATTTGAATTCTATCTTCAATACCTTGTGTTTCAGCTTCAGATGTAAATCTCTCAACTAGTCCAAAGTTCACTGTTACTAACAGTGTAAATATCACTATAAAAATTCCTGTTATATCTTTTTTGACTGCTAGAAAAAATATCAATAGAAATATCAATAGAAAAATTGATGCTCTACTGTAAGTAAAAAAACAACCTAAAATACCAAGAAAAATAAATGAATATTTTTTAATATTTTCACTAGAGCTGACACAATAAATAGTGAGGCAAGCCAGTAAAGCACCAAAAGCATTTGGTCCACCTGCTTGAAAACCATTCATTCTACCTGAAGTAAATACCCACTCATTTTCATTAAATCCAATTTTCCAATACTTATAAGAATCTATTCCCAGATTAAGTTCAAAGAAATAAAACAATATGGAGAAAATAGATAATAAATACATAAGAAAAAAGAAATAATTTTTAAGAAAATCTAGATTTTTTATATTCATTACTGTAAATAACAATATCAAATAAAAAGTAAATCTTAAATTGTCACTAAAAATCAACTCGTTATTGATCAGTAAGTTTTGAAGTGTTATATAAAATATAAAAAGAATTATCGGAATAGAATCTTTAAAGTTACGAATTTGAAAATTTTTATTATATAAATTTAAGAAAAAAAATAATAAAAATAAAACAACTGGGATATCATCAAATTGAAAATTGTCTGTTATTTTGAAATGTGGAACCAGGGGTATCAAAAAAATACTAAATATTTGGAATTTGATTAAGCTATCTTTATATTTAACCATCTCTTGAATCCATTTTTTAGAAGAAATGAAAAAGCTTCAAATATAATCTTTTTTGACATTTTAGACTTTCCAAGTCTTCTTTCATTAAAAATTATAGGCACTTCTTTTATAGATATTCCTTTTTCTTCACATCTTACTGACATCTCAACTTGAAAGGCATATCCATCAGATTTTGTTGTATCATATTTAATTTCTGTTAGTGCATTAACTGAATAACATAATCTGAAGATGCTTCAATTATTTTTATCAAGTCGTCGAATTTATGTGAAAAATCTGCATCCATTTCAATCAAGTATTTATATTCATTCCTTATTCCCCATTTAAAACCATCTCTATATGCTGAACCTAAACCAAGTTTTTTATGTCGTTTTAATAAATAAATTTGATTATTGTTTGAAGAAATATCTTCGACAGTTTTCCACGTACCATCTGGAGAATTATCATCAACAATTAAAACAGAAACATCTATTTTTGATATTTGATAAATAAATTCTTCAATATTGTCAATTTCGTTATAAGTTGGTATTACTACTAAATGAGTATCTGAATTATATGACAATTTAATTAAGAACCATCACCATCTAAATCTACAGCGTTAATAGTTGCATCAACACCTACAGCTTTTCCTTCATTTTCTAGATCAAAAGTCCATCTATGCTTTGGGCAAATTAAAAATCTCTCATCTTCTACTTGATGAGTAGTCAAATCACTGCCTTGATGAGGACAGAATTTATCTATTGAATAAAGAACTCCCCCGGCTTCGACAGTTATTCTTTCTCTTTGATTTTGTAATCTCATCAAATTTTCAACAAATTCAGGCACGTCTTCTTTTTCCATTGTTAGAAATCCATTGATAGCAACTTGGTAAATGTCAGGTGTTCTTTTTAAAACGTGTCTAAAAGAAAGCATAAAATCTTCCCAGTTTAGATAGCCATCAAGAAGTCTACCGATGTCACCTGCTGAACAACTTATTTCATAAGTGACATCAATTTCATTATCTTTGTTATTTACAATATTTACTTTCTTTTGATCAAAATCTAAAATTATAGAATTTTCTGTTATTTCATTTATATTAAATTTCATAATTGCATTCATTTTTTGTTTTATGTCAAAGTTTTCTAATTTTGAAGCCAATTCTTCTAGCAATAGTTTTTGGACTGTTTCAGGAACATAATTATTTTTTCTTTTTTCTCTTTCTTCAAAAATATATTCATAGTTTTTCGCATATGAAGCAATATTTTCTTTGCTAAACATGCTTTCAACATCTTTTACAGGGTGCTCTATCTCGATATTATTATTTTCAATATAAAATTTGCTTCCAGGAACAGGGACTTCAACATTGAGGTTTGGTAATTCTTCATTTAAGTATTTTTTGAATTTAAAAGGTGATGAAAAAATATTTATTTCTTGATAGTTTATATGTACTAAATTTGGATCTAAAAACACTGGTGGACCAGCAGCTGGAATGTAGAGTTCAGGTTCAAATTTGTTTAATAGAGTTTTTACAGAACCAAATTTTCCTAATACCTTTGATTCAGAAATTTCATTATATTTTTTTTCTGGATAATCATAACAGACTGGATGAAACACTGCACCAGAGAACTGACATGTAAATACATTTAATTTACCAAAAATTTCCTTTAATTCATCAACTCGATCATAAACTTTACAATCATTTAAATTTAAGAATGTGAAGTCTTTATCTTTATCGATTAAACCCAAAGCTGAATCTCTAACAATTTCTTGATCATCTAAAAAGAGTCTTATTTCAAGATTACCTATATTAATAATTTCTGAATCTATTGGGGTTGTTACAGATTTTGGATTTAATTTATGTAAAACAGATGCAACATGATCTCTCCTAAATTTTGGAGTAATAAAATTAATTTTTGATAATTCAAGTGTTCTTAAATATGGAACATCAAAATGATCTTTATGTTCATGACTGATATAAATATAAATCTCTTTATTTGTATCAGTAATAATATCTCTAATATCATCTCCTAAGTCATGATTAGAGGGAAATTGGTACCAAGAGGAATCAAATGCACCTTCTTTAGACATCCATGGGTCCATCAAAATAATTTCATTGTTTGTCTCATACAAAAAGCCCGCATGGCCCAAAAATTTAATCATATATTAAATATTAATAGAATTAAGAAATATCAAATAGTAAACTTCAAAAGAGTTAGAATTTGATAGTGAATAAAATAGTAGTCACCGGCTCTTGTGGTTTTATCGGATACAATTTTATCAATTCTTTAAATCAGATATCAGAAATTGTTGGAATAGACTCTTTAAATGATGCTTATGACAACAACTTAAAAAAATTACGACTTAGTAATCTAAATAAATTAGAAAATTTTAAATATGTACAACTAGATTTTTCAGAAAGTTCTGATTTTGAAAGTCATGAATATATATTTGAAAACTGTGATGCATTAGTTCATTTAGGTGCTCGTGCAGGTGTAAGGCAGAGTTTTAACGATCCTGAACGGTATTTACTTGATAATACTCTCGGAACAACTAATTTGAGCCTGCAAGTTAAAAAACATAATATACCAAAATTTATTATTGCATCTACATCATCAATTTATGGAGACACTGGAAGTAAGTTTGCTGTTGAAAATGAAGACGAGCAATTCTACCCCCCTTCTATTTATGCTTCTACCAAATCATTTGGTGAAATCTTGGCAAAAAATATTCTGGAAAAAAGTCAAGTAAGTATTCAGATTCCAAGATTTTTTACTGTCTATGGACCTTTTGGCAGACCTGATATGTCAATATTGAGATTTATTCACTGGATTTACAGAGGTGAGAAAGTAATTTTATATGGCGATGGTGAACAAAGAAGATCATTTACATATGTAGATGACATAGTAGACGGATTATTAAAATTATTAAAATATAACAACTCTGGAACTTTCAATTTTGGATCTAATCAAACATGGTCATTAAATGAAGTAATAAAGATGATTGAAAATAATCTAGATAAAAAAGCAGATATTAGATTAGAAGAAAGAGCTTACAAAGATGTTGATATTGTATTGCCAGATTTAAATTCCTCAGAAGAAGTTTTAAATTGGAAACCAACAACAACTATTAAAGATGGAATTAATAAAACTGTAAATTGGTATCTTGACAATAAAGAAAATTTAAAAAATATTGAATTTAAGTATGATTATGAAAAATAATTTAAACAAAATTGTAATTACCGGTGGTGCTGGTTTTATCGGATCAAATTTAGTAAGTAAGTTATTTGAAAAAAAAGCAGAAAAGGTATTAATAATTGATGACTTATCTACTGGTAATAGAAATAATATTGATGAATTTATAGCAAATGGATTTGTTGAGCTAATAGAAAAGAGAGTAGAAGATTGTGAAAACCTTGAAGATTTGATTAAAGGATATGACTTTTGCTTTCATTTGGCTGCTGGTGTTGGGGTGCAATACATTATGGAAAATGTGAGTAAGGCTTTACTTACGAACATTGAAGGTACACATAAAATTATTGAAGCATGTAAAAATACTGATTTACCTATGCTTCTTACTTCTACGTCTGAAGTATACGGAGTATCTAATGACCCTATTTGGACTGAGGAATCCAAAAGTTTAATTGGACCACCAACTAAATTGAGATGGTCTTATGCAGCATCAAAACTAATAGATGAATTTTTAGCTCTATCAGAATTTAATGATGGAAACCTTAATCCAATAATTGTTAGACTATTTAATATAATTGGAAATAATCAACTATCTAGTTATGGTATGGTTGTACCAAAATTCGTAGAAGCAGCTTTGAAAAACGAACCTCTTATTATTCATGGTGATGGAAGTCAAACAAGGTCATTCACTTGGGTTGAAGATGTAGTAAATTATTTTTATATACTTGCTCAGAAACAATTATATGGAGAAATTTACAATATCGGACAGACAGAGGAAATATCTATAAAAAATTTAGCGGAATTGATAATCAAGGAAACAAATTCAAAATCAAAAATTGAATACAAATCTCATAATGAAGTTTATGGTAATAAATTTGAAGATCCAATGAGAAGAACCCCGTCTATTGAAAAAATTGTTAACGCAACTGGATACTCACCTACTATGACAATTCCAGGTATGATAAAAGAGATTATTAAATACAAAAAACTAAATTCTTGAAAATATTAATAACTGTTGGAATTTATCCTCCTGATATAGGAGGGCCAGCAAGTTTTGTTCCAAAAATTGCTAATTTGCTTTCCCAAAATAATTATGAAGTAACTGTTATATGTTTATCAGATAGTAATTTACAGGATAATGAAACTTACAAAGTTAAAAGAATTTTAAGAAATCAGAACTTGTTAATTAGATGGTTAAAAACCATAATTTTGATAATTTTAAACGGAAGGAATGCTGAATGTATTTTTGTTAATGGCCTACCGATGGAATCATATATAGCAAATATTTTTTTAAGAAAAAAAATAGTTAGAAAAATTGTAGGTGATTGGGCTTGGGAAAGAGGCAGGAATAAAGGGTTAATTGAAGATTCGTTTGATGAATTTCAACTTAATTCACATAACCTACATTTAGAAATTGCTAAATTTTCACGTGGCTGGACTGCTACAAAAGCAGATATTGTTATAACACCATCAAGACATTTATCAAACGTTGTAAAAAATTGGGGTGTCAAAGCAGATAAATTAAAAGTCATTTATAACGGAACAAGAATAACTAATAATGAATTTAGTAAATCAAATAGTAATATCATAAAACTTATTACAGTTGGAAGATTAGCTCCATGGAAGAATGTAAATACAATAATTGAAGCTGTACATTTATTAAAAAATCAGGATTTGAAAATTAATTTAATTATTGTTGGGAGTGGGCCTGAGGATTTGGATTTAAAAAAACAAGTTAATAATTTAAATCTGACAAATGAAGTAATTTTTACAGGACAAAAAAAATATTCAGATCTCAAAGAATACTATAAAAGTGCTGATATTTATATTCAAGCATCTGGGTATGAAGGACTTCCTCATGTTTTACTTGAAGCTATAAACTTTGATCTTGCAATAATTTCTACGCCAATAGGTGGAACAAATGAAATTTTGCAAGATGGAAAAAATGGATTTATTTTAGATTTGGAAAAAGGAATAAAACCTAATTCTGAAAATCTGAAAAATATTATTTTAGAAGTAGTTAATAATAAAAAATTAACTGAAGAGAAAAAGGTTAATGCAAAAAAATTACTTAACTCAAAATTTGATGAAAGTAAAAATTTATACGAATATTTAGAAATCTTGAATAAATGAAAAATTTACTATTTTATGGAACAACAAAATATGGGGATAAATTATCTAATTCTGATAATCTAAAATTTAAGGAAATATCAAAAAATTTTAATGTATTCGTAATTACTTTTGGAAATAAAAGTGAAACAATAGAACATCAATTCGTAACAATCAAATATGTAAAAAAACCAAAATTAATTATTACACAATATGTATATTTTTATTTTTTAAACTTTTGGAATTTTAAAAATTTTTGTAAAAATAATAATATTCAAGTCATATCTGCAAAAGATCCTATTGCAGCTTTAATTCCATGTTTTTATAAAAAATTTGTGAACGGTTCGGTAAAAATAGTAATTGAACATCATGGAGATTTCTTAAATTTATTATTGAATCAAAGAAAAATATATTTCAAGTATCCAATAAAACTAATTGCAACAAAAATTTCTAAATATACTTATAAAAAGTGTGACTTAATTAGAGGTGTAGAAAAGTCATATACCAAAAACTTAGCTAAAAAATTTAACAAAAACTTTCATTATTTCCCTGCCTGGGTTGACTATACAGTTTTTAAAAAAACAAATACCAACAGAAAAAACGTTTTATATATTGGAAATATTATTCCTCGAAAAGGAGTAGATTTTATAATCAAAAATTTTAATAATTTTTGTGTAAAAAATAATTTCAATGAAAAATTAATAATTATTGGTGAAAATCAGAACTCGGCTTATTTTGATAAGTGTAAAGATATTGTCGAAAGTAATAATATTAATAATATCGAATTTCTTGGCAAAAAAACTCAGGAAGAAATATCACAGCACCTTTCAGCATCAAGAATACTGATTATGGCAAGTAGTTTTGAGGGATTGCCTAGGGTATTAATTGAAAGCGGGTTGTGTGGGACACCTAGTTTAGCTAGTGATATCCAAGGAATAAATAATCCTTTTGGAAGTAAAGGAGGAACATTACTTTACGAATTAAACAACTCTTATGAATTTGAAACACAACTTAAGAGATTTCTAAATGATAAAGATCTTCAAACTAAATTAGAGCAGCAATCGTATGCGCTTGCGACTGAATTATCAGGAAAAGAAAGTTTCGGAAATAATTGGATTAAAACTATTGAAAAATTGTATGAGTAAAAAATTACTTTATTTTAATTTAGCAGTTGATGAAACAGATACATCGTTAGGATTTGCAGTTAAATGGATAGAGACAATTTCGAAGAATTATGATCATGTAGATGTAGTCACGTTGAAAAAAGTTACTAATCCAATTCTTTCTAAATCTATCAAAATATATGGAGCTGAGCCAAATAGGAGCAAATATAAAAAATATATATATCTTTATAAAAAAGTAAAAGAATTATGTAAAGAAAATGACTATGAAAGATGTTTTTCTCATATGTCTCCAATATCAGTGTTAGTATCAAGTATATTTTTGCAAAAATATAAGATAAAAACAACATTATGGTTTACCCATCCTGGGCCAAATTTTGGAATAAAAAAACTTATATTATTTTTAAGTTTTTTATTTGCAGAACATATTGTTACTGCATCTCCAACCTCCTTTCCAATAAAATCAAAAAAAGTACATGTAATTGGGCATGCTATTGATTTAGTAAAGTTTGAGAATAATAAAACTAGTTATCAATTAAATAACTTTTTAATCCTTTCAAGAATTTCTTCTTCGAAAAACTTAGAAATAGCAATAGATGGTTTTTTAAATTCAAATTTTGGAAATTGTAATCTTGATATAATCGGTGGAACTTTGAATAGTCGAGACGAAGAGTACTTTGGAAAACTTAAAAATAATTATTCTCAACCTAATGTTAATTTTTTAGGAAAAATTGAACATAGGGAATTACCAGAAGTTTTAAAAAAATATGATGTTCATTTCAACTCTGCCAGAAATGGCTTTTATGATAAATCAGTTCTTGAAACACTATCATCTGAAATAATTAATTTCTACTTTAATGATGACTTTGATAATTTGTTAGGAAATGATAATTACAAATTTAAAAATTCATCTGATTTATCAAAAAAATTAAATAATCTAGAGAATCTAACAAATGACCAAATAAAAAAGTTGTTTAATAATGTGAAGTTTTCATTAAATTCTAATTCTTTAGACTCATTGAACTCTAGGCTAAAACCCTACTTGTAATTTTTAGATATCCAATCAATAGTAAGCTTTAATCCTTCATCTAAAGAAATTTTTGGTTCGTAACTTAATAATTTTCGAGCCTTAGTCAAATCAGGCTTTCTCTGTTTTGGATCATTTTCAGGAAGTTCTAGAAAAACTATCTCTGATTTAGAATTAGTTAGCTCAATAATCTTTTCTGCAAGATAATTTATAGTAATTTCATTGTCATTTCCAATATTAAAAACGTCAGACTCATTATTATGTATAATTTTTAAAATACCATCTAAAGTATCGTCAATATAGGAAAATGATCTTGTTTGGATACCCTTACCATAAATTGTGATATCTCTATTATTTAAAGCTTGATAAATAAAGTTTGTCACCACCCTACCATCATCAATTTGCATATTAGGACCATATGTATTGAATATCCTGGCAATATTTCCTACCAAGCCGTGCGTAGTAACATATGATTGAGTAGCTGATTCTGCAAATCTTTTCGACTCGTCGTACATGCTTCTTGGACCTCTTGTATTAACATTTCCCCAATAATCTTCTGGCTGAGGGCTCACTTCAGGATCACCATAAATTTCTGAAGTTGATGCTAGAAAGAACTGTGCATTGTGTTTTTTAGCAATACCTAATGCATTTATAGTACCAATGCTTCCTGACTTTAATGTATTAATTGGAAATTTTGAATATGCTTTTGGACTTGCGCAACTTGCCAAATGCACAACATAGTCAATATCTTCATCAAAATAAATGCTTTCCTGTATGTCATGCTGAATAAATGTAAAATTATCTAAATCTAAGTACTTATTGATATTGTTTAAATTACTAGTAATCAAATTGTCAATTACAATAATTTTGTTTGATTGGTCGATTAATTTATCAATAAGATTTGAGCCGATAAATCCAGCACCACCGGTAATTAAATAATTAATTTTTTACTCCCAAAATTTAATATATTCATAATTTTCAATATTTTTTAATCCATTTATAACACTAGTTTGAAAATCACCAGATATAGGATACATTTCAACAATTAAGGAGTTGTCCATAAAATTTGTAATTAGTTCGATTGAATTATGATTATCAAAATTAACATCAAACACACTAACATTATGATTCTTTAATTCATTGTATAAATCAATTGTTGGCGAATGTCTCAAATCATCCGTATTTTCTTTGAATGCCAAGCCAATCAGAATAATACTTTCATAATTTTTTTCACTTTTTATATTTTTCAAATATTTTGCAAACCACTTTTTATGTCGCTCGTTAGATTCTTTGATAGCTGAAATTATAGGTAAATCTAAATTATTATCTTTTGAAATTGATAGAACTTCTGAAACGTCTTTTGGAAAGCAAGAGCCGCCCCACCCAGGTGACGGTCTAAAATATTCTGAACCAATTCTTTTATCCAAACCAATGCCTTCTAAGGTTTCTGTTAAATTTCCTCCAAGTTCATTTATAATTTGGGAAGCCTCATTAACAAATGAAAGTCTTAATGGTAAGTATGCATTTGAAAGATACTTAATCAATTGAGAACTAATTGGGTCAGTCAATATGATTTTTGTATCAATTTCTTTATATAATTCTGCTACTTTTTGTGAATTCAATTCATTTTTTGAACCAATAACAATTCTGTCAGGATTAAAGAAATCATAAAATGCTGAACCTTCCCGGAGAAACTCAGGATTGAAAACAATTTGATCTTCTGTGATAGAAGATGAATCAAGTACTTTCTCTAGTGCTGTAGGATGAATAGTTGATTTTATACAAATAATAGTATCTTGCTTCAAACGTTTTTGAATATCTTGGAAAACATTACTCAAAAAACTTACATCTATTTTTTTGTCATCTAAAGCTGGAGTTTGAACACAGACCATTACTATATCAGTTTCGTTCCATGATATGGAATCATAAGTGTCATGAAAATTAATAATATTTTTTAATTCTTGATTGTTTAAAAATTGATTCAGCTCTGGCTCAAAAAAAGGTGGGATATTATTCTTCAACTTATCTATTTTTTCACTATCAATATCGAGGAACTGAACATTGTGATTTAATTTTGCAAAGCCTAAGCCTGAAATCAAACCTACATAACCAACACCGATAACAACAATGTTCATAAGTTGATGATAACCTTCCAATAACTTTATAAATAACTTTATAATAATGATAGTGATTTATTTTATTGCTCATTCTGAATGGATATTACACAGATCCAGAGCCGATATGGTTAAACTTTTAAAATCAGATTTCCAGATTGTATCTGTTAGTCCTTTAAATGAATATGTTGATGAAATCAAAGAAGATTATTTTGAATCAATAAATTGGGGAATTGATAGAACTAAATTATTAGATATAAAAGGAATAGTAAATTTAAAAAATATAATTAAAAATTTTAATGAGAATGATATTATTCATATTTTTACAATCAAGTCTCTTTATTTATTTATTTTTGCAACAATGTTTTTTAAAAAAAAATTCAAAGTTATAGTCTCAATCACTGGTTTAGGATTTTTATTTGCTGACACCTTGCTAGCTAAAATGTTGAGAAATATTTCAAAGCCTATAATAAGACTAAAAATTAATACATCAGTTGATATATTAATTTTTCAAAACAAAAATAATCTTGATCAATTTGTTAAATATTCAAATTATAAAAATAATTCAATAATGATTTCAGGAAGTGGTCTCAATATTAATAAGTTTGTTACTAAAAAGGAGCCAAGTGATGTAACCAAGATTATTTTTGTAGGTAGATTAATGAGAGAAAAAGGAATTAATGAATTTTTAGAAATTGCTGAAGAATTCGTTGATGATGACAGAGTATTATTTTTCATAGCAGGAAAACCAGACTTTGGTAATAAGAGCAGTTTAAATGCAATTCAATTTGAACAATTACAAAAAAATCCTTCAGTAAATTATTTAGGAGAAATTGATGTTCAAAAGGAATTATCCAAATACGATCTTCTATTACAACCAAGTTATCATGAAGGGTTTTCTAGGATATTAATTGAAAGCATATATTCAGGTGTTTTTTGTATTGCGAATAACATCTTTGGAATGAAAGAGATTATTGAAAAGACAAAGTACGGTGTTTTGATAGACGGAAACAACATAAATGATTACAAAAATGAAATTATTAAATTTATTGATAGCCAAGAACTACCAAATTATGAATTTGCAAAAAAAACAATTATTGAAAACTACTCCTTAGAGGCCATAGCGAAGCAATTTGAAGAACTTTATGATGAACTTATTAAGTGATTTTCAAGTATCTATATACACAGCTTCTGCTACTGCATTCATCATTTCATCAATTTTATGTTTCTCAATAATAAAATATAATAAAAATTTTATTACCAAATCGAATAATCAAAAACGATTAAATACATTAAATATTGTACCGCTTGGCGGTGTAGCTATGGCAATTAGTTTTTTTATATCCGTAAGGCTTTTAGGTGAAGCAGATTCAAATATAGTTAGTATTTCTGTTTTCGCTTTAGCAATTTCTATTTTGGGTGTTGTAGACGACTTTTTAAATCTTAATTGGAAATTAAAAATTATATTTCAATTTTTATTTGTCGGTTTACCGATTTATTTACTAAATCAAACAATAAATTTTGAAATTTTTCTTGGTGTAGACTTTTCCGGAAGACTAAACCTCATTTTTACAATTTTATGGATAATTATTTTAATGAATTCACTTAATTTTATAGACAATATGGATGGTTTTGCAGCACTGAATAGTTCTTTTATTTGTTTAGCATTGACAGTCTTATCTTTTGTATATAGTCAAAATTATCTTGCTGATATAAGCTTTATCCTATTGTTTACAATACTTGCTTTTACAATATTCAACTTCCCTCCAGCAAAAATATATATGGGAGACTCAGGAAGTTTATTTATTGGTTTTATTTTTGGTTTTATAAGTATTCTATTTGATTGGAATCCAACTGGAGAGAGCTACTTATACAGTTCAATAGCACCTGTCTTTCTCTTTTTCACAATTCCACTTTTAGATTTTTCAACAGTTTTTGTATATAGAATAAAAAATAAAATTTCTCCAGCGACTGGAGGAACTGACCATATATCACACAGACTTTTAAATCAAGGATATAGTGTTAAATCTACACTTTTGATGTTTTCAATTTTAAACATTTTTATTTTTGTTCTAATAGCTCTTACTATTCTGTTTGAATTTTTATCAGTTATAATTTTTGTGATTTATTTAATTCTTATAATTGTCCTATTTATAAATTTTCAAAAAATGCAACCTTTAAATTAAGTTCTTAAGCTCATTAATTCTTTCTTCAGTTCCAGCATCTATCCACCAAGAATCAATAACATCGTAAGAAAGTAAATTTTGTGATAAATATAATTTATTGAGATCAGTGATTTCTAATTCTCCTCTGGATGAAGGCTTAAGTTTTTTTATTAATTCAAAACAAGATTTATCGTAAATATAGAGTCCAACAACCGCAAAAGATGATATAAAGTTCTTTGGTTTTTCATGTAGATCTATTACTTTCTTTTGACTATTCAATTCCATCACTCCAAATTCTTCAGGGTTTTCAACATTGACTGCAAATATTTTTGCACCTTGAAAATTATCATAATTTACTCCCTGCAATGGATCTGATCCAAAAAAATTATCTCCAAGAATATAAGTAACAAGTGAATCTTCCTCAACTTCTGACTCTGCATAAGACAAAGCGTCGGCTATTCCTTTAGGAGCAATTTGAGTAACAAAGGTTATATTTATATTTTTAAAATTTGTATTAATATCACTTACTATTAAATCGTGAAATTCTGGATTAGTAATAACAATAAAATCAATAAAACCCCATTTCTTTAATTGATTAATCTGCGAGGAAATCATGCTAAGACCATCAATGTCAATTAAGACTTTTGTGTGTAAATTCCCATCATAATTCTTTAATCTAGTACCTAGCCCACCAGCGGCTATAACAGCGTAATTTTTTCTCATTTTCTTATAATAAAAGGACATTTTGATTAAAGTTGTTATTTGGTTATGAAAATAAACAAACAATTAATCATATTCCTTTTTATATTAGCTGTAGGTGTAATCGGATACAGCATAATTCCTAGTTTTGAACGAGAAGAATTTAATGCTGAATTAGTTGAAGATATATCTTCTGGAAATATAACAACTACAACACTTGAAACAACAGAAAACGAAAATTCAAGTGAAGAACCTGCAGACGAGGTTAGTGAAGAGATATTTGAATATGATATTTACGATAATTTGTTAATAAATAATTCTTCAAAAAGGATTGATAATTTTTTTACATCATATTTAATAATTGGAACTGATGAAAGAAGTGAAAACTCTTCTGCAAGTAGAGGTATAGCTCAAGGAAGCCGAGCAGATGTTATTTTAATTGTGATGGTTGACGACCAGTCTAAAGTTTCTATGGTTTCGCTTCCAAGAGATTTACTAATTGAAGATCCATGTACAAAAAACATTCAAAGAATAAATAGTTCTTTTGCTAAAAATGGATGTGGTTCAAGTGCTGAAAACTTATCAGCAGTAATTCTTAATATAACTGGATTAAAAATTGATCATTTTGTTAAGTTTACCTTTGAAGGATTTGAAAAAATTATTGACTCTTTAAATGGAGTTGAAATATGTGTAAATGAAACCCAGAGAGAAGGATATTCTTTTGAATTACAAGAAGGCTGTAACTTAGTTAAAGGTGAAATTGCACTTAATT